>Ga0065711_1026678_pt1 | contig 62613 bp, 41 predicted proteins | sample Hoacrofraction12_FD_59098 | JGI IMG/M metagenome (GOLD analysis project Ga0065711, IMG submission 59098) | Hoatzin crop microbial communities from Cojedes, Venezuela - Epithelial fraction 12 v2 (version 2) | ecosystem: Host-associated > Birds > Digestive system > Esophagus > Crop | place... | reverse complement strand
GCCCCGGCTCTCGCCGTCCCGCCTGCGGCTGCTGCGGGGAGGGCGCCGAAGCGCTCTGCGGGGGAACCGTCCCGTCGCCTGCCCCCGGCCCCCGCGGGTGGGCCGGACCGCCTTGGGCACCGCGGCGGGGCTGAGCCGTGGGGCCGGCCTGGTCTGGAACCCCGCTGGCAGAGCTTACAGCGTTACGGGAAGCTAAACTGGGGCTCCTGATGTGCGGTCCAGTTTTCTGAAAGGTTGTGACCTTGTCAGTGTTGATCTCGCATGCAGTGCAGCGCTTGCACCCCCCCCCCTTTTTTTTATGAAAGTCTGACTAGGCTTGTATAAATACAGCACATGTCAGAGAGAGCCCAATACTGAAGATCTCTTCTGCCTTTGGTGTAGTTTTTCTTTGTTGAAGAGCACTCATGCGTCTCAGTGTGCAGAACCCCTCCTCTCCTCACCAGGAGGAGAAACACAAGTAGGTGTTTCAAAGTGCGTTATATCTGTAGACATTGAATATTCCGCAGCCCACAACTATAGATTTGAGACTTAGTACATGTAGTCAAAGACTCTGTTTATGCCTGGCCTTCTGGCTTGTAGCTTGCCTATTCAAAGATAGTTCAGAACCTACAGTTAAGTTTCAGTATTTAAAATGGGGAAGTTTTAAAAGCCTAATTTACTTGGTTGCTGGAGAAGTTTCTTTGACTTGAACAGGACCTGCAATCAGCTGCCCAGCATCAGGGATGTAGCCTAGCGTGTTTCCAGAGGGCTGGGTAGGGCACTCGCTGTCAAAACTGTTTCAATAGTTTGCTTTTAAACTCTCCTGTAGGTGCTCTTGTACTTTGCTCCAGCAGATACTTTTAATATGGAGAGACAAACTAGCATTTTAGTCTAGAACTCCCATATGAGATAGGTAAGTTGCTAGTTTAGATCTCTCTGCTGAGCAACCCTACTGAGTGTCTTAAAAAAGTCTCCATGGAGTGAGTGCCCTGACCATCAGTTATTTTGAGGTCCCTGATTTGCAGTTTTTAATTCAAAAAATCAAAATGTTTTCCTAAAGTATTGTCAAATTTTTAAAAGTTATTAAAAATTATTTAACAGGGTAAAAATGGGACGAAAAATATTACTAAGAAGGGAAGACAGTCCCTTACCTAATAGTAATGTAAGACCTGTAATCCCTCAGGTCTTTCATAAACATACTGAATACAGATTTGAATTTATTCACATTCATTGCACAAGCACACCAGTAAAAGAGCTCACACAAGCCAGTATTTCAAATGCATTGTTTATATATTCCATGTCATAACCTAGCTGAGTTGGGAGAAAATCATTGTTTCTTTCATATGTCTGTGTTTTCTCCGCTTATGTGCAGGTTATTTTCTCTAGTCCTGCTGTTTCTGGATGTCCTATTATTTGAGACCTGGTTCCTGAACTTTATATGGTCAGTCAGTGTGATTCCAGTAAAAAGATACCTCATTGTTTGTATATGTAAAATTAGCAGCATTTGTGTCTAGAGGATTAAGTCCTAGCAATAGAAATCATCAGCTGAGGTGATTCTTGTGAGGTAGACATTCATGAGGTTTTTGGTGAAGCATGAGGCGTTGTGTTTTCAGTTACATTTCATTCCTTCTCTTGCTCCATTTTTATCCGTTATCCTTCCTTTTCATTTCACTGTGAATAGTAATTATCTCGGAATGCTTTTATATGGGCTTAGATAGCTGTACAATATTTTTGGTGCACAACATAGTTTTAAAGATTAGTTCAGATCTATAACTTCCGTATTTTAATTGAGGCCTGCATAGTAGTTTCATTCATTAAACTCTTCAGGCAATTAGGTAGGACTGTTGAATTTACCATTTAATAAAAGATCTGGAAATAATAGAGTTGGTGTTGCCATGTGCAACACCAGGCTACATTTGTTATCTTTATGTTTTGTTTGGAGGAATGTAAGATGTGATTCTTAACTTGAAAGTAATAACTGAAGATTCAGAAGGATACTTCTTTCAAGGGGGAAGAGGTAGCTGTCTTGCAGTACTTTTTTTTGCATGGGAGGGACAATAAACAGCGTTTACAGTTTTCTGGTGCTCTTCTGTGCATTTGCAGTGCACTTAATTTAGAGTATCCTAGGGAAGCTTGGTAACAAAGCTGATAGTACTGTGGCAACCATATGAAGAAATTAATTGTGTTTTACATCTGGTGAAAAGGGTTTATCTGAGCATGAATTGGGATCTTTATGCAGATTACATGAAATATGTTTTGTTCTTCCTGATGATCCTGAGGCTGTTTACACTTACATAGTACCTGGCACGTGTTTCATATTAATTACCTGTAACTAGTTCACAGTATGGTGGTGTTTGTTGTTTTTGTTTTTTTTTTTTTTCCTTCTTTACGCAAACAATGTCTGGGTAGACAAAAGTCATGTTACTTGAAATTTATAAAGCCTAAATATTGTTTCATGCAGGTGTGATAATAATTTTTTTAATGGTATCTTCCAGTCGTTGAAAAGATCTGCACAGTATGTGGTTTGAATGTCTGACTAGTCTGATTATTTCGTACACGCAATTCTGAAAGTATTTTCACCACTCGGGCTCATGCACAATAAAGCGTCAGTGATTTTTTTTTTTTTAATTAAACATTTTGGCTACGTGAGGAGTGGTAAAGATGGCAGCAGCAGAAAAATATCCTACTGGAAGACTTAAGAAGGCTGTCTCTATAACAAGTACATTTTAGTTTCATTTATAACCAGGGTGGGTTAGGTCCTGTTAATTACTGTAGTGATATTTAATAAAAGTCAGTAACTTAGTGGTGTTATTTTGGTTTGTGCATGCCGCACCAGCAAGGCATGCACAGCCACTGTGCAGTTCCACAGCTGGCTGAAGTTAATGTAAGAAAGTTACTACCAAAAAGGGGATCCAAATCCCATTTCCTCTCTTGTGTTGTGGGCAGTGGTGCTTCTGTCCGTTTTGCTCGCTGGTTCAGCTGGGGCTACTGTTTTGTTTGATTTTCAGCCACATTAGCAAAATGAGTTGACTTGAGGTAATACCGGTGTAAGGATGATGGCAGTGTGATTTGGAGTGGGGGATCACCCAAACCCACATTTTTATATTGGGAAGAGATTGATGTTCGTGAAGTTTAGATTCTATTATTGCATCATAAAGTTGCAGTAACAGAAATGTTTTAAACTGATACAGATTTCGTATATGGGGCAGATCTGACTGTGTACCCGTTCTGACATTCATGCAGCCATTGACCTGCAAAGGCTGGGTTTTGGCCGGCGTTGTTTCCAGACCCAGTTTACTGCATGACAGTGTGAGCACTGGACATAGAAGTAACGAAGGAGGGAGGGCAGGACTGTTCTGCTTGTGCCAGATTAAAGTGTAATCACAGGTGAAGACAGTTTTGGGTGTGTTTCGAAAACTGGGAGGGAGATGGCTTGTTTTTTTACAAAGGTTCCAGTAATCTAGTGGATGGCTGGGTGTCTTGCTGTTTGGTCCATGTTACTTTTGATGGCCTCATCCTGTAATAGAGGAAAGGGTATGTTTTGGATATTGAACAAGTGTTTAGCACTTGCCATGTCAATACCTTGGGCAGAGATATGCCATAAATGCAAGTACATCTTGTGTTGTGTCTCCTGGTGGGGCTGTGTTTGTCATGTTGACAGAAACATTTTGGTCAAAGAGAATGTGAGCTTTCAGTGAGCTCTGGAAGGGCTTTTTGAAGCAGTTTAAAACTACAGTGTGGTTTACTTTGACTGTCAGAGCATGAATCTGTACCTTTCCAGATGCAATCTAAACCCGTCAGTCTTAAACTACGAGTGAAGGTGGTGAATTTTGTACTAGTATATCTAAGAAGTGGGTGCTTGTTTCCTTGGTTGTGTTGGGGGAGGTGTTAGCACAGCAGAGGAGCAAAAAGAAGAGCAAATTGGTAACTTCAGCCTCCACAGAAGGGTTTGCTGGAGGTGGTCCTTTGATATCATAGGTGACTGTGCAATGTTAATTACATTTTGTAAAGTTGTATCTTTAAGGTTGCTGAATTTTATTATAGTACATACATCGCCTGTTTTGCAGATCAGCAAGGCCAATCCTTCAGTATCGATTACAAGTTTGGAATTAATTTATAGTTAATAGTAGCTTGTAGCTGCCTTTCAGAGAAAGGACTGAGGGATGGTACGACAAGAATTGAACATGACATCATAATGAATCACGGCACATACTGCTGCCAACTGAGTTTACCAGTGTGGCAAATATATTAAGTCCAGAGCAACAAACATTTGTTGTTTTTCAAAACAAGCTAGGACTCAGATTGCCAAAACCACATTTTCTTTTACAGCCAGTTCCAAAAATAATCTGTTTACTGATGTTTTAGTATGGCCACTTTCAAATTTTTGCTTTAATATTCAGCTCTACAGGTTAGAGTTTTCCAGGGGTTGACTTGATTTTTAAGCTTGTATGCTTTCCATATGATAGATAACTCTAGGCCCACAGTTACTAAGAAGATTAAAGGTAATACTAAGCATGCTGTTCTTAAACACGGATTTCATATTGAAACATAGATATTTGCATCTCACCTCTTGGCAGGTTTCTTCACTGTCCATCCAATAGGATTTTCTTGTTTTCGTCGCTTACTATAGGAAAGAAAATAGTCTGTTTAAAACTGAGCAAGCTGTATTTTATTTGTTAATATATCAAAAACTTTAATTTGCTTGTGAAATGACACAATATGGAACACAAAACCTCTTTATTTTTTTCCATATTAAAAGCTTTAGTCTTAAGAATTATTATGCAGACTGCAAGAGAATTTTTTCTTAAATAAACATAGTTGTCTGAAAAGCAAAGCAGGAAAATAACAAAACCTTCTTTCTTTGAAGCCAATGTCAAAACTTTGAACTTCATTGGAATTAATATTTACAGGGTGAAATCCAAAGAGAATCTATGCTCAAAAAAAGCTGAATGTTTCTGGAGTATATCCATTTTTGGGAGGAGAGAACAGTGAAATTTTGGAACTAATAAAGTAAAATGCCTTAAACGCTGAGCAGAAATGGAAAAATTTAAAATTTGTCCTAAATTATAATGATGAGAACAATTAAAATTTAATAAATCCAAAGCAAGTGTCCGCAGAAAGGTGTGAAGAGGAGCGTTTAAAGTGAGCTCTTTCTATTTGATAAAAATACAAATAATGTGCCTAAAATAAAATAGCTCTGACTCTCTTTGGTGAAAGACAAAACATCAGGATCCTATATAGCTTCTAGTAACAAAACACAAATCAGGTTTTTTTCTTATTTTTTGTGGCTCTTCGTTTAATGTACAGCATTAAATGCCTGTACCTGTTACAGCTTTTAAAAGCCAGTAACTTAGGTTTCTGTGCTCAGAGAGTTGGTAGTTTTTACTGGTTTAGTAGTATTCAGTAAATTTTAAAGATCTAAAAAATTCTAGAATCCTTTCTTTAATTCCATTATATACTTTTCTTTTTCAGCTCAGAAGATAAAATAACTGTTCATTTCATAAATCGTGATGGTGACAAACTAACAGCCAAAGGAAAACCTGGAGATTCACTGCTGGATGTTGTTGTTGATAATAATCTAGATATAGATGGTTTTGGTAAGTAAAGTCATTGAAGACTGTATTCAGTGTCTAGAAATTACGTTCTATTGCCAGTTTATTCATAAATACATACCGAATCATAGAATCATTTAGGTTGGAAAAGACTCTTAAAATCATCGAGTCTAATTGTAAATAAATATTTATTTATGAATTTATTTATAAAACCTAGCTGTACTTTATTTGGATTTTTTCCCTATTTTTTTTTTCCTGCAGGTGCATAGAATGTTTTGGGTCGAGTTCTAAAAAAGTATTTGGGGTGAGCCTTGCTTGAGTGTTACAGGAGGGGAATGTGGACAGAGCGCTTTCAAGGTGGTATCTGAAAGATGCCACCTGCAGACTCTTCTCAGTTGAAAGGTTCTGGAGGCAACACGAAACTGGTGTATTTCTGACAGTGTCTGGTTACTTCTGTAGTGCCATGCTGTCTCAGTTTATTATCACTTTTTGCAGCACAAATTGCTGTGGTATTTGAGTGCTAAGTGAAACAACAAAATCCATGTCAGTTAGCAGGTAAGAAGAAAGTTTAATTCTTATTAAAAAACTGGGGTGAAGGAGACCATTGTCCTACTGAAATTCTGACTCTTTATAAGTTCTACTTAAAATCAAAATAGGAGGCAGTTATAAAACCTCCCTATTTCTTCAAACTTTTACGCTTTCCACAGTTGGTTCCGTTGAAGTTGTAGGATTCCTCCCATGCAAAGCAGTGGTATTTGGTAATGGCAATTATATACCTCAGGACAGGTATTTACATGAACATGAGCTTAAGAACTAATAGCACAGACTGAGGCAGGAAGCAGAAGTTAAATTTGCATGAGTGAATGCATAGCATGGAACAATTAGAGGGAAAAAAAAGTAAGTAGGCAAGCGTGGCATAGTTTGAAATCTGAGGTGTGTTTTATTTAAATGGAAATAAATTTTACTGCTAGTAATAAATTCTTTAAGAAGAGTTGTCTCAGACATAAGTCCGAGATTTAAAATCCTATGTCTAGAGTTGCATATATTTGGGGAAGAATAATTGTCTCTTAAAAATCTGTAATGCATTGGGATAACTAGCTTGATGTATCACTTATTAAATGTGTCATATAGGCTTATGGCTAGTCTGCTTGTATTCTACAGTAAATATTCTCTCAGTTTGCATAAATATCAGCCATGTTAAAGGATTGTGGTAAAGTGGGGGGGGGGAAAAGGTAATTCTGTCAATATACAGAAGCCAAACTAAAAATACAGATACTGTAACAATAATTATAACATATGCTAAGTCCCATATTAATAGTCATTTGGTGATGAAACATTACACTAGGGCAGAGAAATAATGCAGTATAAATAATGTAAAAACGTTATGTTCTGTGTTTAGGAAAAAGGTAGTGAAGGAAAAATGTGAAATGTAAATCTTACCTGTTTACATCTATCACTAGGGGGCATCCCATGTGCAGTAATAATAATAATAATAATAGGAACATCTTTGTATAAAGACATACAAAGTTGTTGAATAATTCAGCTGCACTCAGTTTGTTTGCTACTGCTAGCTTTATAGTTGCAGGAAGACCCTCCACTGTTCAAACAGACTGTTCAGTGTTCTTTTCCACCCTCATCCCCCCCTTCTTCCCTCACCTCCCCCACCATTGAAACACACTGGTGATATGACAAATACTACATTTTTTTTGGCACTTCATTTGAGCTCTACTTCTTCACTTGCGTTTCTATGTACTTGAAAAATTGATACATTTTAAAAATCACATCTGCTAGTGCAGTGTTACGCTTGCTTTGAATATATCCTGTTGATGCTGTTACTACATGTAACAGTACGGTGCTTTCTGTATGATTCTTGCGAATCCCACTGTTTTGTTTCATAGCAGTGGCTATACATGCAGCCTTCCTTTCCTTTGTTTCCATGTGGATAGAAAGGTGATGTGGTCACAGTACTCTTGGTTCTGGTTTCCCTGGGAATGAGTAACTAAATTAAACTTGGCTAATATCTTTACCTGCTTCTCGCTTACCATTTTAAATCAGAGGTGGGGGTTTATGTGCCCCAACCCCAATGTCCAGAGAAGTGTGAAGACTTCAGCTTTCTCCTCCTCTTCAAGTTGCATGTTTCTTTTTCAACAAGGTGGAGAGCTCGGTGTGCGCCCTATACAGTGGCAGAGGCGAATTAGTTAGTTTTAAAACCTTCACTGTCCTGTGATGACCTAGTTGCTCTAGCAGCTGGATGTGGTTGATGCTTGTTCTCTTCAGCCCTAGCAAACAACTAGATCCTTGGCTTAGGCTGGATTGTCTAGTAATACACATAGGCCTCTCTAAGACACAGAAGACCATCTCTCTCTAGCCCGACTACTTTTGTTGCTGTGGAGTAGTGTTCTGCTGAGTGAGAAGAAATACCAAGTATAAAATCTTTCCGTCCTGTATTTCTGAGGATTTTTTTTGTATAGCACGTGTCTTCTGCTCAACTTCTTGAGGAAACCTTCTTGAAACCATGTGAAAGAGAGGGATAGAAGGATCAACCTTGGAAATGAATTAGGTGATACTGATTGACAGCATAGTCTGCTTTTGCATGCTTATTATAGAGAACTTTTCTCTCCCTAAATGATAGAAAGGGAATTAGTTAAGTATTTAACTAATTACAGCATTCAATACTATTGAAAGTTGAATGCAGAGTAGATACGTGAATGTGGAAATATATGAAACATTGATTTTACTAATCAACAGAGACACTTCTTGTATGAGACAAACACTTATATATGAAGGATGCCTGCTGGAATTATGCTGTAGTTTGAAACTTGAATTTGCTGTTATCTTGATTGTTGTTGGCTTTTTTCCTTCAGGTGCATGTGAAGGAACGCTAGCCTGTTCAACTTGTCACTTAATCTTTGAAGACCACATATTTGAGAAACTAGATGCAATTACTGATGAAGAGATGGACATGCTGGACCTGGCATATGGCCTCACAGAAACGTAAGGCGACATAACACTTCACTTGCATCAGAGAATGGGAAGAAGTGTTTCCCGATGGGGCAGTCCAGTATTCTTAGAATGTCTTGTAATCAGCTTCTAGTGAATACCTAGAATCTGTTACACAAATGGGACTGCGAAGTTTAAATATTGTTTATCTGAATTCGTATTAAAAAGATGTCAGTACTGTTTTTGTAAACTGAAGAGTGGCACTTGCCAGTGCTTGCTTTTCAGAGGTGTCTGATGCAGAGGTGTCAGATACTGAAACTGGTTCTTTCAACAAAAACTTTGTCGCTGCTGTCATGCGTGTGAATTTTCTTGTTCTTGTTTCCTTTCCATTCTGTTTTCTGTTTCCATTAGTCTGTAGCTCTTTAATGTATTTTATGAATGTGTTTGCATTAGTGTTTTAGTTTCGGTCAGATCTTCTTTTCACAGAATCGCAGAAGGGTTGAGGTTGGAAGGGGACCTCTTGAGGTCATGTGGTCCAACCCCCTGCTCAAGCAGGGCCACCTAGAGCCGATGCCCAGGACCATGTCCAGATGGCTTTTGAATATCTCCAGGGATGGAGACTCTACAGCCTCTCTGGTATTTATGTCTATCGATAAGATCCCCCCCTCCCCAGCCCCGAGCCTTCTCTAGGATAAACAGTGTCCCACATGGCAGTGTCCCCACTTGTCATGCTTTGATTCATGTCAAAGTAGTGTCATGTGCTCTTAGAGTGCACAAGCCAGAGTCCCTTTGGGTTAAACTAATCCCAAAGTGCACTCTTAACTGCTAATGGGCATTTCTGTGCGTAAGATTAGACTAGTGGTAGTCTAAAGTAACCCTCTGTTCTACATCTTCCCCACCATCATGTGCCTTGTAATTAGGGTGTCATATCCTCATCACAGACCCGTTCCTAGTGGGTTGCACTGCTTGCTGGTGTACACAGAGCCTGTATCATAGAACACACCCACATGAATAGTAGGCAGCTATGCTGTACAAGGTTTCATAAGCCCTTTCCTTGGAAAAGGAAAAAATTATTCTTCAGTGGAACTGCTTGTCAAAGTTTTTGAGAATCTTTCCAGTGATATCAGAGGGCTTTGTACCTGGTCTATATAGCATAGGATTTTTTATGTCTCTGCAAAGGAGTACTCCGAATTAACTCATTTATCGCCTTATACCAGCAATGGGAATCCTGTAGTAATCATTTTTACATGAGGGTACACTTTTTCTTGCTTCAGCCAAATCTTTTCTGGGAGGCAGTAAAGGCAAAGAAGTCAAGCTATGAGGAACTTGTTTCAGCTTCTTTTGTTTTATCCTTTTTCCTGTCTCCCCACAACATCTGCAATCTTGAAAAAAGTCATAAGCCTACTGAGTGTGAATTTACTTCACTGTTACTATCTACTGTAATTCTGCTACAAGTTTTTAGGTTCTGGGCCAAACAAATTACGTGGTCTTCTGTGCTGATACAAACATGTAATGGAGATGCATTACTATACTCTGTCATAAGTATAAAGATAAATGCTTTTTCTTGTCAGTGACTCTGGATTTGGGAAAGTTTCAGCCAGCAGCTGCCAGGGAGGTTAATGTTTCTTTGAAATGAGAAGCTAATTGAAAAGGTTAAAACAAAATTGTCTGGAATAACTGCAGAATAGTAGAGACTATTAAAAGTAGTGAGATGGGGGGCACAAACCCTGAGTAATTAAATATTTAAAAAGAATACTGAAGAAAAAAATAAGCTGAGAAATAGCTTGCTAAAAAGTAGAAAAGTATTTTTGTTTCTACCTGATCAGAAGCAGGAAACTTGTCTACATGATGAGTATGCACTTAGAATATAAAAAGATAAAAGCAAAGCTTCTTTTGCATTGTTGCCTCTAGAGATGTTATGGGATGTCCATGCACTGGAAGGTTTCTTTGCAGAGGGCTTCCTGGAATATCTGTCTCAAACTGATGTGCCCATAGAAGTAGTATTACAGCAAATAAGTAAAATGAGTCAGAAGAAATGGTAATGACTGGGTAGCATTCACCCAGGAGTTCTGTGGGAATTCAGTGTGACATTTCTGAACTACTGTCTGTAAGGCTTAATGAGCTGGTTTAAAACGGCTTTCCCATCAAAGGAGTGGAAGGTAGCAACCCTGCTTTGAAAATGAAATAATCGAAACTGGGTTCCGTATTGGACACATTAATCATGTGGATTTGGGCTGTTGCTTTTTTCTAGTTTCTACTAAATAATGGTAAGGAAAGAATTCAACAGAGCTTTTGTAGAGGGAAATAACAGATAGGGGAGTTCAAGTGAATCACTAAGCAGGAAGAAATGTCTTACAGTCCGGATAGTTTACTTAGGCCCAGAAATCATTTACTAAGTTTTGAGTTGCAGTAGGATAAGAGCAAAGGCCCTGGAAAGGATAAGTAATTGGTTAAAAAAAAAAAAATACTGTCTTTTAACAAGGTAGAAGTATTGGGGTGTCTGTTAAGAGTATGTGATCAACAGTGTGATCTGAAAGTGATCAGTGCTAGGTTTTATGTAGGGACCATGTTCATCAAAAACTTGGGAAGAGAGAATGAAGAGTAAGGCTTGCATATAGGCTGTGTTGCTCAGTGTGTTAAAATCAAAAACTGTCAGTGAAGACATGTGCAAGGATCTTGTGCCATTGAATGATAAGAAATGAAATTTGGTGTTAATAGGTTCAGATAAATGCATACGGAGAGGTGAGTAGAACAGTGGTAACTTTGCATACTTGAAACGGGCTGTCAGCTAGCTGGTGTCTTTCCAGGAATGTCAGCTTAAGGTTTGGTGTGTGAAGGGGAGGGGAAAAAAAAGAGGGGGGGGGGAACACCAAATAAACCAAATCCCTCAGTAAGTGGAACATTGGCAGTATTAGGTAGGAACAGGTAGAAAACCAGAAAATACCATTATATGACAACATGGGGATTCACCAGATCTTTACATTTGTGCAGCTGACTTCCTCTTTTGTTGGTTTTTTCCTTTTTTACAGTAGTAGAATGAAAGGAAATAAAGGGAGGGCCTATAGAAGTGGTTAAAGGTGGAATGGCTTTCATACAGGGATTGATTAAATCATCTTTTTTTGGGGCCCAAGCCTCTTCAGCTTTAAGGGGTGCGTGAATCTTGTTAAATATCTATAAAATCGTAAATGCTGTGGAAGAATTTGAGAAGGATATGGTAGTTCGTTTCTCAGTGTTGTTCAGTGCTGCCTGGTTTCTTCGTACTGCTGTGTAGCGGGGTCAAAAGAAAGGGCAGTGTTATTTCATGTGAATCCATTGCCACTGCAGAGTACGGGCGCAGTTAGCGTTGGTCTTCAGTGAAAAACAGACACTTCAGTCAAATTAAGCTTTACAGGCACTGCTACATATGAATACCAGAAATCACATCTCTCTAACAGATTTAATTTTGAAAGCTGTTCTTACAGATGCATATTCATGAGATTAAATCTTCTGGTAATGTGTGCACTTGTATGTACATTCCAGTAATTTGAAGTTGATGTATACAATCGTTTACATGGAAGTATTACTTCTGGTTATAGTACTGAATTGGGAGCTTTAACAACAGTTGATCACTACATGCTTGAAAGAGTTCTGTATGGATATTAATGTAGTACCATTTTTTTTGATATCTCTGCCTACATTCCTACAATGATTAAATTATTGTTCAACTGGTGCTACAGAACATTGCCCATCCTTGCTGATGTTTGAGTATTCTATACTGAATTACCAAGGCATGGACCTTTAATTAAAGATACCCCAGCAATAGAAGTAGCTTGTGGTGTCTGCAGAATTTTGTGATGGTATTAAATCTTCTGATTTTAATTGCTCACATACAAAATTTTTTCATGCTGTATGATAGGTAGAAAAATAAAGGATTGCATCCACTCGGGTGCCATGAATATTTTATCCTTCTCCTTGCTATGTTTCTTGTCTCTTCACTCTTACCTTTCCAGTGTAACGACCCAAGCTTGAGTTGTTTAGTTTCAAAACATCGGGCTGTCTTCAGCCTCTGGGTGGGTTAGGGTGTGCATTCTCTCAGGTTTCCATTCAGGTTCATTGCCTTCATCTCTGCAGAGATGCCAGATGTGCCTTGGGAGATCAAGTGTCATTCCCTGCACTTGACTGAACTATTAGTGAACCACTGAAAATGGAAGTCACCCTTATTGTGCGTTGTCTCAGCAAGTGGGAAGTACTCGGTGTACAACTTCCCAATGTACTGAGCTCTGTTACTCAGTGTAGATCAGGATTATTGCCACTTACATCTTTGTGTTGATGCATGTGGTTCACTACTGGTCCCGATTAAGACCATGCACAAAGGTGGCTGTTTCTAGATCATGATGTGTTTGGGATGGCTGAGTGTTGGAGGCATAAGGGGTTAAATGCTGTTAGATTTATGATTGGCTAGAACTAACGACAGCACTGTATTTCTCTACAGATCACGTTTAGGCTGCCAAATCTGCTTGAAGAAATGGATGGATGATATGACTGTTCGGGTACCAGAAGCTGTTGCCGATGCTAGACAATCAGTAGATATGAGTAAAAACTCCTAGAAGAAAATATCTTAGGGGTTTTAAAAAAGCTTAATTATTTTTATAACTTATTTTTAAATGTGTAATTAAATATGGAAACTTACATAATTGTGAGTTATTTTATATGACTATCAATATTAGATTAATGATATTTTAATTTTCTTTATAGAACCTCCTATATTTTTACGCTTAAAATGCAATAATACTTCTTATAACTGATGATCGGATTATAAATGTTAGCAAGTATATTACAGATTTCATATAACGTTATTCTGCCAGACCCTGTAATGATGCTTGAAAACTGGATCACTTGTACAAGACTTCTCCTAAAAACTCCTGGGCATTTCTAGGTTTCAGACCTGGATATGTTAGAGAACAAAACTTGTAAGACTCCATGGGGTCTTTTTAAAGTGTTGTCATTAGAGACGGTGTGCTCAGAGCTAATTCACTTTCTTGATAAATATGATGCTTCCTCAGCAAATAGTGGATTTTCAGGGTAGGCATTTTCCAGACTTTGGAATCTTAATGAGATGTGGCAGATTCTGTCTCGCAAAAATACTGTTAAAACCATGAAATCTAGGGGCTGATACAGAATGTTGGCACCTGCAGCTTAATTGCTGCAGTGCATCTCTGTTGTCCAAATAGAAGTCAATAAACCTCAGTTTAACTGTATTTGCGTTTGACCAAACCACAAATACAGGGATGCACATGGCTGAGAGTAAAGTCTTGGAGCTGTCTAATGGGAGAGCATATCCACTGGAGGTTAATTGTAAATTCTTGCTGTCCTCTGAAGATGTCTAGGCTGGGATTGAAGAGGACAATGTTTGTCAGCATAAGATTTGTTCTGAAATCTTTATCTCTTACTTCAGTTTTTGAGCTTGTTCAGGAGGCAGTTTGATGTTAGCTAGGGCATTCAGCTTGAAGGGAATCCTGGATTCTGCGCCTTGCTTCCAGGATCATTTCAGTAATGGTTTATGTGAAATGACCAAGTATATTTATTCCATAAAGAGGGATTAAGTTCCCAAAAAGGGGTTGGGAGACCTCCGTGGTGGGATAGCATGTGGACTGATGATGAAGAGCTTTCAGCTGGATCTTGTTTTAGTCTTTCTGAAGTAGACCAAAATAAAATAATGTCTCTAAGACTCTTTATTATTCTCTCCATTTTTTGTTGCCTAAATACTTAAATGAAATGGCTGTCACTAGTACAATAGTTGTTATAATTACATGGTTATTTTAGTATTTGGGGCTTGTTTTTATGTATATAACCTGTTTATGTACACTTGAATGATCTAATGCATTCATTAATGCCTTATTTGAACTGGTGACAGTGACATCTAGACATTTTGCAGTATTATATATATGGGAGAGGAAAAAAAAATTATTTTTCCAGTGTCAAATATTGGGATTATTTTGAGCTTCATAAAGGAAAAAAGTCTCTCTGTTATAAAAAGAAATATTTTCTAGAACTCTATTGAAAATAGATCTAGTTCAAGTTCTTTGATTTCTTCTGTGAGTAGCTGTTTGTTTGTTTCATGGGGTTCCTTTTGGACCTTCCACTAGAACAAGGTATGCTTGAAGTGGTCTGCTCAGATAACTTAATCATGTAGGGTTTTTCAAAGTACCCTTCCTATCTCATATAATTCAAAATATGACTTGAAATTTCCTGGCTTTTTGAAAGACACAGAGAGTGAGGTTGGGGGGAAGAGTGGAAATAAATTGAAGAAATGTTCTGAACTTGCTGCAGTCTTCGACTGCTGTGACTCTATAGTTTAGAGGTTACCCTCTCACAGTCAGGCGTTAAGGTAAATTGGTTGTCACTTTGTATTGCCTTTGTTCCGAGTTCATTTTTATACAGTAATTATTATTAGATCTCAAATTTTTCTTTTTCACATGAGACACAGCTCTTTAGCTTCCAAGGAGGGAACTCAGGTCATAACCAGATGTACTGTGCATTCTTACATAGGAAAGAAATCCAAGGTTTTGGTATAGCTGTGGGGTTTGGGGGTAGATATTGTGTTTTCTGTGGTTTAGGGTTTTATTGTGTTTTGTTTTGGGTTTGTTTTTTTCAATTATAGCACCAGGCACTTCTCCTTGTGGGAGTATTGAAGCGCTTAACACTGTTAAATGTGAAACGGCTCTAGTGACATTTTTCTTTCTAAGCCAAGGTTTGTTTCGTTGCACATTTCTTGTGACAGCTTCTCATCATGAAGACTTTGACTCTCCTGTAGTGTGCCTGTGGAAGGAATTATTTAGCACAGCAAGGCAAAAAAGGATACTTCAAAGTTCATTTTGAATTGTAGAGGTATCCCGTATTGCATGCAAATGGAGATCTCAGAAGGCGAAGGAACTGACGTGTAATCCCCCAATGCACAGCTCAGAGATACTTGTTTCCTTATTGTCAAAATGATTTGCAAATAAATCTTATTTTATACCACTTTCTGACACACCTTGTTTGTATTGATTTTTCTTCCCTCTTTCTCAAAGTCATTGAATCTATTTCTGGGTGTAAAATGGAACTTAACAGTTAACGATGCACATTCAAGTGTAAGTATGAATTACTGTGCAAAGACACATATTTAAAGCATCAAAACTAGTTAATTATACATTTGTTTACTTCCTTGTCCAAAGAAAGGTTACAACTAACTCATTTTCTAAAGGCATTTCCTTCCTCTGTCAAAACATCGAGTCAGGGGCTCTCTTCCGCCTCTCTCCCCTCAAAAACGAGGGGAAAATTAGCCTTGTCAGTGCTCTACCGGTTGGTGCCCTGGTGTGATGCCTGAAGGGGCAGGAAGGAGGTGCCTCGTGCTCCAGTGTCACTACATCTTGTCCTGCTGGTGAAGTTTCCACCATCTGGGCTGCAGGCTGTCACCGGAGAGAGGACAAGGCACGTTCTCCAGGTGGGAAAACTTCGCTGAGGTATCAAGTGGTAGAAAACATTAGAAAGAGGCCACAGCTGCTGTGGGTGGGTCAGCGATGTCTCCAAGTGAGCTGAAATGCTGTGAAAGCGGAATGGGGGTTTCCTGCCTCACGGTGGGGGCTGTTGCCTCTGTGGGTGGCTGTAGTCCCTCGGTGCTCTTTCCACGTTGTGCTGCTAGGAGAGCAACAAGAAGTGTGGTCCACAGGTATAACAACAGGCATTAAAAGTAACCCTGAGATTTACTTTCTGAGGTCCTGGCCACCTTTTCCTTTTTTGTAAGGTTAAATGTGGGTTTTTTTATGTGAACGAGTCCACAATCAAAAAGGCCTTGTTGAAAGTAATTGCTGGCCAGCAGTGATTGATGAGCACTTGCAACTGGGGCAAACTCTTCATCTGGAGCCATGGCCCCACTGTGCACAGACAAGAACCAATGGGGTCCCCCTCCCCGGTCTGGAAGCTCCTTGACCTCAGCCCATCAACAGAAACGTTATTCTGAGCGCTTGCACTGCTTATGTGCTGCCATGACCGGTGTTAGCCTGGCCAGCATAATTCCCCTTGATCCTAGCCCGTTCCACATCGCCCCACCTTCTTCCCTGAACAGGCACTTGCATCTGCTAGAGAGGAGAAGGATGACAAGGGCCTGGGACAGACTTCGTACGACCTTTACGTCCGCTTAGGTCGTCCCATTTCTGGCTCTTCCAGAGCATGTCTGCGCTAGAAACCAGGACGTGGTCTGAATTTCTCTGAGCTGGTGCTGACCCCAGGTGGTAAATCCCTGCAGCACAGTGCTAGCAGGGATTGAAATTGGGAGGAGGGAAGAGCGCAGCGTGTGGGAGCAGCCGTGGGTGTGAGCCCAGCTCGGCTGCAGCTTGCGGACGGAGCCAGCCCGGTGTCGGCAGCTGTGAAAGAAACGTCGGCTCGGTGTTACACCGGAAAAGAGCCATTGCTGGGTCAGGCCAGGCTGCCACGGCGGGGCCTGTGGGACCGCAGACAGACAGACGTGCAGACACACAGACACCCGTGCGTCAGCTGTGCTGACCAATGCCGACAGAGAGCATGGCGCCGGCCGTCTCCTCCGTGAGCCCCGAGGCCCCGCAGGCAGCACCCACTCCGTGGGGGGCCTCTCCCAGTGACCACGGGAGCAGCCCTGACAGGGGCTCAGCCGGCTCTGGTGAGGTTTGGGGGTTCCCCTGCCTGTCACGGTGCTCTGCTCCTTCGCGTTCGCAGGGATGAGCCGTCCATCACATAACACCGTGCGATGATGGGACGTTTGTGCTCCTGGTTCCTCCAGGCACCAGAGGCTGTGTGACACACAGGAGGTGACAGTGACATGGGGCAGTGGTGCCGAGGGAGTACCAACTGCCAGGCACTCCAGAGCAGCCTGCGGGTGCCTGTGGCGGCTGTACCCGGGCTGCAGCTACAGCTGGGTCAGTTTTCTTCCTGCTGGCAGCTGGTGGGCCGAAATCTCTGGGTTTGGAGAAGTCTGTCCCATCTCTACTGGAGGAGATGCCAGGACATAGACAGCATTTCTCTTTCAGGCTGTCTTTGATCAAAAATTGCTCTCCTTAATCTGGTTTTGGATCAAACAAATATCTGGACGAGCTGGATTCCTTACTCCATCCAAGGGCACCTGAGCATGTTCAGTGGTGGGTTAGCGGCTCATTAACCCTTCCTCAAGTAACAGCCCTGCTTTACACAGGTGAGCCAGCCCTAGCTTCTGATAGAGCGAGTGCTCACAGGCTTTACTTGTAGTGGTTTGGAAGAAGAAGGGCATTGCCTTCCTAGAAAACTGACTGGAGGGGAGAAAGGGACCAAGAGGGAGAGCTGACGCAAGACGACAGCGATGCAGCTGCAGCCTCTGGGATCCCGGAGAGAGGCAGGCACGCACCATCCAGGGAGTCAGCGGTGGGTTTTGGCTGGGGACAAAGGTAGCAGGTCTCATCTCAGAGGAATGTTTAACAACAGATGAAAATAACTGTAAAAGAAACCAAATGGTGTCATAGAGACAAGGCGTATGGGTAGCTCGGAGTGACGGGGAGGCTTGTTCAGGCTGTAGGTCGGTACCAGGGGACTGATGGCTGTCAGGAGGGAGCACAGCAGGGGATGGCCGGAGCAGGAGAGTTTCTACTTCAGATTTCAGCACCTTTTTTTTTTTCTTCTGCAGTAATTGAGTTGTTATGATCATCACAGCCATTGGATTTTTGTCAGAAAATCAGGAAAAACAGATTCTGTTCTGCCGTGGAGAAGAAAAAGCAATCCATGCCCCTTGCCTTGAGGTTTCCTGCCCTGCTGGGGTCTGTCCTTCATGGAGAAGGGCAGCACAGGAGCTGCTGAGGCAGAGGGAAGCAGAGCGGAGCTGCCCGGAGGGTGGATGTTATCCTGGCAGGGAAGTGTCAGGAGCCTGGGAGCTCCCTCTGCTGAGTGATGTGTACAGCAAAGGTTGTATTTCCAACTCAAACAGCCCACGTCTGAGCATTGTAGGTGAGCTTCATATTAAAAATTACCTTAATTAAAGACCTCATTGCCAGTCTTTATTCTCAGCTGCTTTCATACTTTATGAAGTATTTGTCTCTGGATGAGAAAGATGGGTAATGTTTTCCTTCCGATTTGCCTGTTACAGTACTTATTTTCAGAGGTAAAAATGCCTAAAGGAGGCATAAGACATAAAAGACCTTTACAACAGCACACAGAAATGAAGAGGGCAAACCAATTACTGGGCAACGGGAGTCAATTCTTAGAATAAAAGTACAGAATAACCGCAGGATATTTGCTATGGTATTTCACTGCTTATATAACCGGTTAATCAGTGCTGCCAACCGCCCAGTGCTGGGCTGCTCCTGGTTTGCCATAAAGCCCTGCCTTCCCCGTAAATAATACATTTAATCCATTTCTGCTTCCTTCCAGCTGAAGTGCCTCTATAATGGCTCCATATCCCGGGAATTTTGTAACATTAACCTTCCTCTGAGGGTCAGGTGCCAGAAATTCTTACTCTCTGGCAAAATAATTTCTCCAAATCTTTTTGCTAGCGAGTGAAAAATGAAGCCCAGCTCCGAGCCTGAAATGAGCTTGAGCTGCGGCATAGTCGGTGCGCTTGCCATACCGCACGAGGCAGATGCAGCCAGCAGCTCGTGGTTTCTGCAATGAGATATTATTTACCAGGATGATAGGGCTTTTTTCACTCCTTCAGACCTGGGGTGCATTCAAAAATACACAGGAAGGTCCTCGTGCTCAAAACACGTCATCATCTTTAAGCCTGGAAGGAGACCCGCATTATTTAAGGAGTTAATTCCTGGCAGCAAATTTGGGTTAATGCTGCTCTGACAACAGGTCTGAATCTGTAAACACTTGACCCAAACCCACCAAAGGAAGAAAAAAAGCCCTTAGCCTATCCTTGACACTTGCTCCCCACCTCTCCAAAATAAACAGATTGGTATGTTTTGGTTTAGCAAAAATGTTGAAACAAATTACATTTGATACAAGCCACAGTACTGTTTCAGAAGTGGAAACGGCAATATTCCTTCCAGAGCACACTGAATGTTTAGATGTAAAAATAAACCACCTAGCCAGGCCCCACTGGGGAACGCACTGGGCTCCCAACCTTCTTCTCTTTTACTTCCTACATTGCTCCTGCCAGAGAGCCCGTGATTTATTGACTGTTTCCATCGCACTCCGTCGCCTGCAGCTCCTCATGACTTCCACTCGCTCAGTGGGTACATCTGGGGTTGTTTTTTTTTTCTGCTCAGTTTCTGTTCTTTTTGTTGTGTTTCTTCATCAGAGAGATACCAGATATCCTGCAAAAATTTCCTTTTTACCTCACAACTCAATATTTGCATTAAATGCAAACCCTGCTTACTTCAATCATTGTGAAATTCTTCATCTGTCTCTTACGTTCTGAGTCACCGAGATGCCTGGCATCCCGATGGGGTAAACTGCTGGTAGAAATGAAAGCCCCTCCAGGATCCCAGGGAAAGGGCGCAGGAGCAGCTCCCGGCTCCGCAGCTGCATCCTTGCGTTTCAGCACTGGCTGTGGCCCCTCTGCAGTCCCCGGGAGCTGTCGGGGAAAGTCCAGGCTTGACCCTGGCGTAACGCCGAGGTACAGCTCGGTGCACGAGGCCGTTGAGGAGCAGCCGAAATGAATGTGCGGAGCACACGTTCTCACAGCTTTGCGATGCCAGAAACCCTCATGTTTCTGCTGCGTGGCTTTTGCCAAAGCTCCTCCTGCAAATTGCTGAAGATAGGTTGGACGGCTGAGCGCACAGCGTGGGACAATTTAATTAGTGACTACTGAGAAACCTCATGTCTGAACAGCTTCAGCTGGCACTGTGTCCTTCATACGCCGCCTCTGCCAGGCACATCTCTCTCTTCAGTTCCTATCAGCTTTGATGGTCTCCTTAAAAAATAAATTATTGTAATTACTTCTGAAGAGACGAAGCAGCAGAAATCTCAAACTTGCTTCCTCTCTTCTCTCCCAGGCTATGCACGGCTCTGATGCCATTTGTAATGTCAATGTGCTCTTTCTTCCAATTTTATAGCCTTGATAACAGGGCTTTTGAAAAAATACATCCCCATTGCTGATAACTTCATGAGGTCCTGACTGGGAGCTTTTTGACTTCTAAACTGAATTTCAGGCTACAGTATTTTCACAATTACTACTTTTATTTTCTCACAGAAAATGTGAAATAAACTGATGTATAAAACAATACTTTTTTCTTGAAAAAAGTTTGAAATTCATATATTTTTCTTTTTGTATTGTCTTTCATACAGTGAAAGCTGTTCATTTAAAAGGCATGTGCAGAAAATCATTTTTGTTGGTTTGCACATGATCTCATTCAATTCTGATAAGCTTGTTCTTAACGTTTTCCAAATCTGATAATTACTTGAACTGTCTTTAAGTCTGTCTGTAGCACAGGCTCTGAAAGACCTTTTCTAACATTACATTGTTTTCCAGAATGATGGACACAGGGCTAGAAAACCAGGATATATGGCTGGAGAGGTTTGGGTTGGAAGGGACCTTCAGAGATCACCTATTCCAGCCCCTCTGCATCCTACGTATTTGATTAGGCAACTGCATAAACTTCGTGGATCTGATAAGTTTATTGCATAAAATTTCTAGTGTATCAGATAAGTTTATTGCAGAACTTGTCCAGATTTTTTAAGGAAGTTTATTGTATTGAGATTTGGTGTGTTTTCACAGACATCACACATATTTTACCCTTAGTTTTTTTAATTTTTCAAATAAAACCTTCAAGTGAGCTAAGAATCACTTGGAGGCTGTTTTGGTTTAATCTGTTAAATAATTCCTGGTACATTATTAAACAGTTGTCATTAACATTTTTTTAAATTGAGTATGATACCAAGGGTATTGCCTGCATGTGACGTTTTCTCAATTTGATCTACAAGAAAAAAAATTTACACTTTTTCCCATTAAAAAACAACAATTAAGTAAAACAAAAAGAAGTAGAGGCATGGATCCAGTCTTCCCGGCCAAGGGTTCATCGGGGCTGGAGAGCTGGGCAGGGTGATTGTGAGTCCATGGCAGGTGGCTGCGGTGGCCACTGGCCAACCCTTGGCTTGTCTGCAGGGTAACAGAGAGGTTTAACAACATGTTGGATGGTGTGTCCAAGCACCCTTGAGGGTACGAGCCACTGCGGAGAATCCTTGGCTCCCACAGACTCAAAGGGGCTCCTCAACGGCATTTGTTCGTAAGGAAACAGCATGCCAAGAAATCCAATATTTAACCTAAAATATAGTCAGTAATTTTGTCACTAACTGGTTGGTAAGCTTGAAGTATTTTGGGCTATAAAAGTGGTTTTGTTGCTGGGTATTTTTTTTTTTTTTTTAATACATAGTTCCCAGGATCAAGGATTTAGTTAAAGAGTTGGTTATTCTTAGTGTAGAGTTCCTGGTGTGATGTCTGTGAGCCCAATGTGTCCTATCCTGACATGAGCTGAATGGCCCCCATGGGGTCATTTTGCTTTAGGAAGTGAAACTTGTATCCTAGCGAAAGAAAAGAGTTCTGAAAAGCCTTTTCAGAGATCAAGGCTGAGAAGCAGAAATAATACTTGTTAGTGGACTACCCAGTTGAAAAAATAGCCATGTTCATGGAGTCCATGGTGTCAGCAGCCAAGAGTCAGAAATGGAGTGCTGGGAAGCCATATCTCTCGCAGGTAGCTGGACACTTCTTGGTCTTTATCAGTCCTCCCAGTCAGTCAGTTTTGGTAACTAATGGTTATTTAGTTTTCACCCAAATGATTTCCATGAAAGCATTTTGGTTGAGTGTGGCTGTCACCCATGGCTTTTGGTGCTTCTGTCATGAGGACACATTGTAAAGATGTATCAGCCTGTTTTGTACATGCTCTGGCAAGATTTATCTGCTTCTGGTGTTTGCTGGACAAGAGATATCTTGCTTGTGGTCATGAGATTGGAACGGGTGGGTGGTGCCTGGAGGGTCGGAGAAGTTGTTGGTAAAAAACCTGGTTGTAAGAAAAGTTCTTTATAGGTATGATCTTTCAGCTAGGTTGCAATTATCCAACATGTTTCAAGATATTCCCAGAAGGAGGAGAAATCTTATGATCTTGGGTGGCAGGATGGGTCTTTTTGTTTTCCTGTCAGTCTGCGTGAAGTATATAAATACTCAGATACTATCATTTGTCTTGGGAAATTAAGGAAATTAGAATGGGAGGATAAGAGACATTTTTCATCACCCTTGGCTCTGCATCCAAGGATTTTTTGCATGATTCATCTTCATCATGGGCCAAGAAACTTTTCTGCTGGGCCTTAGAAGGTGCGAACCCCATAGCTATGGCCGCATCACTGCAACTACACCTGTTTGTCACCACTGAAGTGTTGGCTCTTAACCTCTCCACTTATGGAGCTCGGGCTGGTTTAGTTGTCTGCATGTAGAGAGTTTGATATTGTGCACCTCTGCTCCCAGGGCTGTGTAACCCCTCCCTGCCTGCCCTGCCATGCCGTGCCCTGCCCATCATGGGAGGCTGCAGCTCAGGGACAGTGCGAGGGCACGCTGCCAGCCATCTGACCACTAAGGCACCTCCATATGAGATGGTATGTCTGCCCCTCCAACACCTCTTGTCTGGAAAAGTCCATAAGATACGGTACGTGTGTCCCTCCAACACCTTCTGTCTGGCAAAGTCCATAAGCGGTGATGCAGATTGCAGGGTCATCTGAGGGTTCATTTATTTCCCTGTAACCTCTGGTGGCAGCCTTTTTTTTATTATTATTATTCTTTAGGGGGGCATTAAAGAAGGGTGATAGTCAGCTTTTTTCTGCTCCCCGGGGGATTTGCTGTATCTGGGCATGGTTTAGGGTGCGTTTGCATCTTATATTTGATGGATGCTCAAAATATTTACTCATCCCATCTTATCAGGGACTACAAAGCCAGGTGCCTTAATACATCCTCTCTGCTTCATTTCTGTCATTCAAATGAAGTTTGAATATCCATGAAAATTGACCCATAATCTCCTGTTTTGTAGTATGCATTTTCAATTTATTTGTGAGGTGAGTGTGTGCACGCTGCTTTCCTGTTTTCCACGTTAGAACAGTGTCCTTAATAGCACAGACTCTTTCTGTCTCTGGAAAGTGTCCCGAGAGAATATAAATATGACAGAGTTGGAAACAGAAACATGGCATTTATTTGTTGGGCCAAACATCAAGTAGCAAGCAGGGAGTAAAAAGGGCAATACAGTAATTGTGTTATTTAAATGTATTTAGTGGGTAGTGCGGATGAGTAGTGAGGACATTATTGGAAAGCTTTTGCTACAAGCAAGAATAAATATAGAATTAATAGCTCCTGCAGGCAATTACTGTTAAAAATCACAGCTTGTTCCCTGTCTCAGAAGCTCAGTGGGACTATGGAGGTCCTGCATGGGGCCAGAAAGGATGAACATGAGAAAACCTGACCCTTGCTCCACGCCAGGTTTCTCCCCAAGAAATTCCACCCACCCACCCACACCTCTACAGAACAGGGAGAAGGCAACCTCCAGGTAGCTTGAGGTGGTCGAAGGGCACCTACATATGCAGTAGCTGTCTCAGTAGTTCAAAGTAGGGTTTACATTGTCAGTGGTGGCTGCAGCTACCAAAAGGCAGGCTGCAGTGCTCCTGCCAAAGCGTCCTCTGTCTTTAGGCAGCATCTGGGAAGTGCCATGCACAAAAACCCTCCTACTTCTCGCCACTACACCTAGGTCACATCTAGAAGGTTTGTGACTGCCCTTCAGTGCACTTCAGACAGTAAACCAGAGGTAACAATGGCTAGAACCAGTCCTTCTAAATCCCACCTAAAGTGGGGTTTAACATGAATTCCACCTAGAGGCACCTAAACTCCCCCTAAATCCTAGAGAACCACTTAGACTCCTGTTCAGGCCTATGCGACATGACACCTACTTCAGGAGATGTCTCCCTGCTTGAACTTCTATTCATAAAAATCTTTTGTAAAAATGCTTCTTGTCTGGCTCTTCTGCCTTCTCCTTAATTTCTTACCCTGAGAGTCATCTGGATAAAAGAAGGTGGAGAAGGCAGTAGATACTTTATATCTTGACTTCTGATGCCAAGCAGCATGGCATGCTTACAGAGAACAGGCGAAATATGGCATGGACAAACAGCTGCGTTTGGAGAGCAGTCACCAGCAGATGAGAGGCCCCATGGCTATCTGCACTGGAAGGTGCTCCATGGGGTCTGTCCATCCCTTCTCACCTCTGCACCTCCAGATCATTTGGAGGTTGGAGCAGAGAAGATGTTTTTGCAGATAAGGCCAAGGTGAAAGGGTTGGCAGGCTGGGATTCAGGCTGGATGCAGGCTCTTTTCCCATGGTAGCTGCTGGGGATCAACATGGTCAGCAAGTCCAGAGAGTGACCCAAGTGCCCTAATCAAGCACCAGGGAGGGATCTGGCTGTCAAAGCATAGACATCTGGTGCCACGTTGGAAACTGTAGACACTGCTTGGTCTCCAGGTGCTGTCCCAGGGGGTCAGGGACCCTGCACATCCTTTATGACATCTGCCGGCCCTGCAGGTCTGCTGTCCAAGGAGATTTCAAATAACTGATGTTTGGGCAATGTATGTCACCTCCCAAGCCCCTCTTGATGCCATTAGCCATTGACCAAGTTGCTGTCTATGCTCTACTGACTGTACCGACTGCAGTGGGATTTTGGATGCCTGGCACGTGTGTAGACAACTAAAATTGGGGTAAAATTAGGGGTCTTAATCTTCAAGTGAATCCCAACAAGAAGATCTAAATTCGAAAGGACGTGATGACACTAGAGTAATAACAAGATATCAGGAAGATGATGTTCAGCCACGAGAGGCAGCAGGACGTCCAGGGCTGGATCACAATGCAGGAGGAGTAGCTGGCCATTTGGATTCAGGGCAGACATCCAGGCATTTTTGTCCAACTGTATCCTAGCCAGGTATTTCTTCAATTAAAAATGGCATTTTACATCTCCCTGTCCTGCCCTTTGTCAGGTATGCGTCTCCAGATTTGGGATGGGCTGGTCGGTGTAGGACTGTGTGATTGCTGATCGTTCTGTTCCCTGCTGAGCCATCCTGTGTCCTCCTCCCAGTAGATTACTCAGGCTGCAAAACCTTGGAGGTTTCTCAAACAGAGAAGTTGAAGGAACTCATATGTAATCAAATGGAATATTTAATCCAACCTGAGATATTTAATTTCTGACTTTTTCCTTGACTTTTCTAAAAGTATGTTGTAAATAGAAGCAAGATCTGATGTAGGATTTACTTGGCTTTTTTCATCTAAAATGTCAGAAGAAAATATGGACTTTCATGGATAAAGGGAGCAGGGCTTCAGCGCTCTTTAAACTGAAACAGTTAAGCAAAATGGATGTGCATTTATGAAATGTTTCAATATGACTTAAAATCTTGTCTTCCAAGAGAAAAATATTTTGGCCAAAATTCTCCACCCAGTTTTGCCTGTGATCTACGACATCACCTGTGAAGAACACCGTGTAACTGCTGAAGACAAGCTCCGTAACCACCCGACACAAGCCTCGTGTCTCCCTTTTTGCTTGCAAAGAGCTGCTCTCTAGTCACTAGTGCAGCAGTAATAATAATTTCTGATATTGCCAAGAATTTGCGTTTCTAGTTATCCCAAAGCTTGATATTTCAAATGAGAGGCTTCAGAGAATTAATTAGCACACAGGCTCATTAAATGCTAAAAATCACTCTTGCTGCCTAGGTAGATGGAGCATCCAGGCTGTTATCCCATTTCCCAGAGGCGAACGCATCTCTGCCTCCTTGGGCTTTCTTCAGAGCAACCTGAATCCATTAAGCTGTGTACACTCAGGGAATGCCAGTTTATGCCATCTACCAGTTTTTGCATCAGCACTGGGAGGCCTGAGCGCTGGCTGCCCCTTGGCCATCACCCTCCGAGCCCAGCACTGCCCCAGCGTGGGGCAGGACCCCCGGCACAGCCCGGGCACGAGGGGCAAGGGGCGGTGGGTTCCATGGTGCATCCCACCCCGCTGTAACGAGCGACCAGCCTGTGCTCCGGCACAGGGACGGTGTTGCCAAAAATGCCGTAGCAAGCCAAGCTCCGCCTGCAGCCAGTGTGTGTCTGCAGGGAGAGAGAAAACCAAAGGGAAATTACAGCAGCTCTGTGCTCACGTTCTCCTCTTACTCTTTCTCAGAACCTAAAGAAATGGCTGTGGCTCTGTGTGGAAGTTAATTAATGATAGTAAATAATATTCCTTTGTGCTAGGAGTGAATAGTGCCCTTTATTTGGGGATCTCAGTGTGCTTAATGCTCTGTATTTAACTCAGCTTCACAGCAAAAGCTGGCTGAATTATTCATTGCAAATAAATTATCTGAAGAATACAGTCCTCTTTTTTTTTATGCTGTTTGCGAGCCCAGCCTGCTTTCTTTGATGCCCTTTTCCATAGCCAACAGCGTCTCTGCAACAATTTGGGTGACCGACCCACAGCGCACAGCTCGTTGTGCTGCTTGCTAATCGTGAGAGCGTGTGCGCACGTGTCAGGGGCAGCGGGAGGAGGGTGACAGCCTCCAGGTCTCGCTAATGGCATGAGCGAACCTTTGAACAGGAGAGAAAGCAATAAGCAATGATAAGCATGTTCCTCCTCAGCGCACACAGATGAATACACACGTCTGCATATGTATACGTAGCTTTTCACACACACGCTGGTGTTCGTGGAGTGCCCAGACTCCAGTTAAGACCAATTGCACGTTGGTAAGTCTACAAATAAGGGATTCAAATGACAGACTTTTGGACTGATTTTGGTATAAGGCTCAATGTTACCTACAAAACACATACATTTCCTGATATTCAGGCAAATGAAAACCTCTCCTCTACACCCTCAACCAGTAAGAAACCCTGTATTGAAAAGCAGAGAGATTTAATTACTCAAAATACGCGTGAACCCCATTGCTTCAGGAAAAGCAGCAGGCTGTATGTGACTTGGCCTCCTGAGGAGGACAAGGTCCTGCAGCACATAGGTTCAGACATGTCCCCATCTGGATCCCAAGGCTTTTCAGATGCCCTGGGCCTGGGGACACGCTGGTTGCGATGTCAGCCAGCCCTTTATCAGCACTTTGGCATGGGAGGCAGGTTTCAAAGCCCCAGGATGCCTCTTTCACACAGGCAGAGCTCAACATTGAACATGCTGCTACCAGCAGGTTTGAGATGCCAAACGCTGACGTGGACCTAAAAAGCTTTTTGCCTACTTCACCTACACGGAAATGAGTAGGAGTCACCTGTGCAAGGAGGCAAAGGCCACCGCAGCTGGTCCCCCCCTCCTACGTCCCCACTCCCTATGTCCCCACATCCCCCTCCTCCCTGAGGAGGGAGAAGCGAGGCAGAGCTGGCACCAGCACCAGCCCCAAGGCTTCCTCCATGGATCGTCCCATCACAGAGCAGGTGCGCAGGACAGCCCTGTCCTCACCTTCCCACCTCCGGAAAGAGTTGCTGTCCTGGGCAATTTTGTCAAAAGCAGCAATTTTTTCAGTATTTGATATATTTCTTTGTGTTCAGGGGCAATGAACTACCTAAATCCGGTGGCCACCAGGGAGCCTCTTGAGGACAGCTCGCCACAGGGGATGTTAGAGCTGGGCTGAACATGGACATTGCCCAGCCAACAGCCAAAATGCTGTACACATGGCAATATGTCATTAAATCTCTAGTTTAAGTCTCATGGTACATGAAGGCATGACTGAAAATAACGAATTTTCCAAGCTTTTAACATAAAACTTTTGCTTGTTGTTTTTTGCTGTTGTTTTGTCTGTTTATTTCTTTTCAAGAATAAGGTCACCTTTGTAAGAAGGGCTTGCTTTGCTGTTTATAAAGATCATTGTGTCCTTTTTTTCCTTTGGAAATACCTATGCTGACAGAAAAAGAATTCTTGGGTGCATGTTTTTGTCAGTTCCTTGTAATCAGTAACACCCACATAAAAAAGAGCTGAAATCAAGCATCAGCAAGGGAACAAGCTGAATCGGTAACATTTGGGCTGACCTATTTTGTAATCACATTTGCTGAGAGGAAAATAAATCAAAGTAATCCAGCCTCCTGCCTCAAACCTGATGTGCTATCTTGGGTTTGTTGGGTGTTTGCCCAAACGCCCTCCAAGCTCTGAGTGAGGAAAGCACTCGGACACCTTGGCTGGGGTCCAGCGGGGACATGATGCTCAGGAGATGGCGAGAGCTGAGTTTCTCCATCCCGGCAATGAGCCTCTTAAATGTGCTCCATTTCTGAAGTTCCTTTTTGGTACACCCCTGTAGGGTGTGAGACATTTTCTTTTTTGTTTTGAGTTGCAGTTGTATGGAAATTCATGGTAAAATGGCTGTGCTTGTCCACAGGGACTCGCCTGCTGGAACTGAACGCCGACCCACTGGGTCTGGCACATGCAGCCACATTGTGGAGTTGAGTTATGCTGGTGTCACCCAGGCAGGAGGTCAAAGGACAAGAGTTTGGCAGAAACAAAACCAGCAGGATGCTTGCAACAACAAAAGGATGATGAGTTCTTCCGGTGAAGGTGACAAGAGTGATAACGGAGCCACTTTGTCACTGGAAATACAAGCAGCATCGGGGCTGGTGATTTACACTGCTATTAACTGATGATTCCAGGTGTGATGGACATTCTGGTCTACATGGTAGATGATCCACACATCACAAGACAGATTCTTCTTCCAAGGGTGGAATCTAGTCCTTCCCATGGAGGAGGCTTATTCTTTATTCATGATTTTGGGAGGCTAATGAATCATTCCTCCTACAGTTAGTGCATGGAGAGAAGAAAGTGGCCTTAAAGCTCCTTGGAGGGAGCCCATGTCTGCTGAATTTAGGTGTCTAAAATATAGCTGGAGAGGATAGATCAGGGTAGGGTAGACCAGTTCCCCCTTACATTCTGGACAGACCAGTTCTCGCTTACATCCTACACAGACCATACATCTAACGTATGGCCAGGAAAGAGCACCAGGGAAGGGCATCAACCACTCCAGGTCTGACCTCTGCAGCAGGGTCAGGCACAACCACGGATGCAGCTCACTCATATGCTGGCTCCTGATCTGATGCTCTGTCCTGGAGGAATTATCACCTGCAGTGAGATTGTTTCATTTTCTTAGAAAACAATTCAGAAGAAGGTTGCTTTTGAACTGTTTCTCTATTGCATTCAAGCAGTGAAAGGTCTCCTGGGATGCCTTGAGGATGGAGAAGCAGATCAGTGTTTGTTCTGGATGTGGATCCAGACTTCAGGTATCCCTGTCCGACTCTCGAGGGCTGTCCTTTCCCTGTCCCTCCTTTGGAGGTATTTCACATCCCAGCTGGGGACCCCGACCTGAAGAGCAGAGAGGTGCTGTTCCCTGCATTTGGGAGCTCAGCAGCTGATCCCACCGCCTCCCCTTCTCTGTGGTGTTTGTGCTGCTCTGGGAGTCCCGCAGGGCTTTGCCCAGAGAAGCACGGGCACCGCAGTCGCTTCCCCACAGCCTGCCATTGCCTGGCTCATTGCATGGCCTCAGCATCGTCTCACCTCGTGGACACGCACAGTATTTTTATACCCTAATCCATGCCCTGATCATGGGCATCTTTCAACCCTCCACGCACCCTGCTCATCTCCCCAGCACCGCCATACTTACCTGCTCAGTTCATTGCAATAAACCCCAATAAAATAAATTAATTTTAAAATAAATAGGCTTCAGGGCCTGATTCTCCACCAGCCATGGAAGAAAACCATCTTTGAGAGCATCCATCCCTTTACAAGATGAGACCCTATGCATTCCTAGCAGAAAGCTAAGTGAATTCATACAGAGACTGCATTAAGGCTATAAATACCTTGGAGTGATGTTCTTGGACTAACAACCTGTTTTACAATGGGACCTGCTCTGCACCCGCATCGTGTGGGTCTCCTGGCCACGAGGCAGGGCTGGAATTTTGTTCACAGAGATCCATTTGCAGAGTTGTGGCTTTTATGGCCTTTTTGAAGGTGAGAAAAGTGAAGAATTTACACAGTAAAAATTCTTGGCAAAGTTGGAGCCTCCTGTTTCTGTGTAACAAACCAATTACCATGCTGTTGAATTTGCACACCTCAGACAAGTATACTGTAAACTCATACCCCCAGGTAAAAAAATGCAAAAAATTCAGACTTTGGCTTTGCCAAACATTTTATTGGACAAATTCTTCAGTTTAAAAAAAAAATCTAGACAGGATGCATAAGTACTGAATACTTTTTCTTAGTTCTTACACTATGAAAAAGTATTTTCAAAGTCTCTACCTTATATAATAATAGATAGATTTCTATAATAGAAATTAAAATTGTAAATGAAAATGTGATAGGGAGCAGTTTTTCCAGCAATGTGGAAACATCTGGTAAAATTTCTAATTTATTCAGAAAATGGGCACATGGCCTGCAACCCAGTAAGGAATTTAAGCATGTAAACAATCTGATTGGACTTCTGTGGGGCTATTTACACATTTAAGCTAAGACCAAGCCCAGGCACTCTGCTAAAGTTGACCTTCCAGACTCTTCAGGCTATCTCTGCATGAAAAGAACAATATTATTCAGATGCTACACATTTCTGCAATTATGAGGATATTTTGTAGAGTGATAGCAATGCCATGGAAGTATCCAGATGGGCCTGAGCAACAGAGAGCATCTTTCAATGCCAACCTGTCCTCACTGCTCTGATCTGTGGAGACCAAGCCCTGCTTGAAAAGGTGACTTTGGGGCATGAACTTCCTTGGCTGCCTGGTCACCTCAGATTTCTTGAGCCAAAGGTGCTTGTGGACATGGGAGTGGTGGTATCAGACATCCCTTTCCCAAACATATGTGCCAATAAAGCACCTGACTGCAGCCCTGCCTCCTTCCTACCACCCCCACTCTGCCAGCCTTCCAGCTCTGCTGCCAGAATGGGTAATCTTGGTGCTTTCAGTGATGTTTCAGATGAAAAAGGTTTGTTCAGGTCAAACATCTTAAGTAGGTTGCTTGCATTAAGAAAGCTGCTATTGCCTGCTGCGAGATTGGAGGTCCACTTGAGCTGCTCCGCGTAGCAAATGGCAACTGAGCCCTTGGTGGCTCCAGCTGGATGTGGGGGGATCATCTCTCTCCAGCCCTAAGTCCTCTCAATACATTTCACACCGCTTCTTTTGTGTAAGCTGTCCATAGGGCACTTGACATTTAAAAAACTTTCTTGTTCAAAACTGTTTGTTGACTATGTTGTAAGGTAGCTGCACACACACTGTGCTGCACACACATGAACAGCACAGGTGGCAGGTACTGGTCCTCTCTGGCTGATCACAATTAACATCTACTAGTGAAATAAGTACCCACAAATGGAAAATGGGTCTCACCGGTAGCTGGCATCAGCTTCTCCGTCTGCCCCAGAGCTGGCCTCAGGCCCCAGTTTCCCCAGGTGCTGGCACTGGCACCCTCCAGCCCCTGCGGCTCGTGGTCCCACTCTGGCTGCCGGCACTCGGCTCTCGGGCTGCTGCCCACTCCTCTGGCTGGGAGGTTGCTACTGGTCTCTCACACGGGCTCAGTAGAGAATGTGTGGCCACACAGACGAGCGTACTGACCAGCCCACTGTCCCCCAGGACCAGCTCCTTTTATCCCCTTTTCCCTCTGTTTTCTCATGCTGGTTCCTCCCCAGTCCACCTTGATCCCTCCCTTTCCCTGCCTTTGATCCCTCCCCTCAACACCCCATAATAAGTCTTGCACATTCCCATAGCCCCATTAAAACACCTCACAAGAAGCCGTACTACGTCCCCAAATGCTTTTCCCCTGCAGCCCCCGTGAGCCCCTCTCCCTGCAGGCGCTGACTCCCGCCAGTCTGCAGGGCTTTCTGGGGAGAGGGGTGGCCCCACCGGCTCCTTGGTGGGGTTCACCCGGGGACCATGGGCTGACCCCTCTCCTCCTGTGGTCCCTGGGAGCAGGTGGGAGCTCCCCTGGTGCAGGCCAGGTGCCTGGGACCCTGCAGCCAGCATTGCCCTCTGATACCTGGGGGGTCCTCACATTCCACGGCCAGGCTTTAGCCACCTGCGGGTGCCCTCCCCAGGTCACTTGTGCTTCATCCACAACCCCTCCTGACCGTGGGGCTCATTGTCTAAACCCTCCACCGGGATGGCGGAGCCCCAGCTGCACACGTTCGCAACGGGGTCCTGCCTCTTCCCTCCCTGGCTGGCAGACAACCCACCATCCCCTGCCCATCCCAGCCACCAGGAAATCCTGCAGAAACTTGCCCTGCCCAGGAGGAGGAGGAGAAGGAGAAGAAGAAGGATGAGGAGAGGGAGGAGAGCCTTGCCTTCAATTGTCACATCAGAATTGCAGCTGCTTCTGAGAGCAGAGTTGCAGCAGGTTGATGGAAATAGTTTGTGACAAGAGAATCAAGTGCAGAGAAATAATTTCTCTATCGAAAACACCTCTACTACACGGGGTCACTGAACGGCTAAATTCTGAAATATTTAACTTAATGCAACCGGCAGCATCTACTGGAGTGCTTGTCCTCAAGGAACTGCTGACATTTGCAGTGAAGTCACTACGAAACCCAGACAAAATAAGGCCTGGAGCAAACCTAGTATCAAGGAAAAAAATCATTACAGAGTGCATTGTACATATTTATAAAACACAAGTGATGCCCAAAACCTTTAGGTTCTATGTGGCAACCATGTCCTAATAGAAATATTCAACACCTTTAACCAAAGACTCTTCCCCTTCGGACACTAGTGGGTCCATTAGTCTACCTTGACAGTGGCCTCAATACAGAGACACTGGTAACTAATCTTGAGAGTCAGTCAAATCATGCAAGCGAATGAGCAAGCTGGCTGGCTTCCCCTGATGTGTATGTAGGGCTCTGCTTATCTGGCAGAGATCATGCTCCACCACCTCTTACGCTTGGCAGGAGCAAAGGACTCTTCCAAGGGGAAGTGGCCTTGCACAAATGCCAAAGGCGAGGCTTAGCATGGCTGCTCGCTCTGCCTCTCCCCGTCTCGGCCCTCCCGCAAGGCAAAAGCCCCCAGTGTGGCCAGCACCTTGAGTCCCCCTCTAGATGATGCCTCAAAATGCTGTGAGTGCAGGAGGTTGTCCAGTGGTGTCACCGAGGCTATCTCCTCACACGTATTCAGGTGTTTTGGATCCAGGATATGGGGAGATGTTAAATACTGAGGGAAAACATGTATCATAGTCTCTGCTCCTAATATAAAAGGTTATTGGGATAACCTAAAGATTGTGTGTAAGACTACAGCTTTTTCTGGTTTCTTAGATGTTTTCTGGGTTCTTTAAAAAATCATCATCATAATCTGTTCCAAAATCTGAGCCAGCTACCTTCTGTAAATGTCTCCTGCTGTGATGAATAGCTGAAGTATTGCTATCCTTCTTCCAGACATGAGCTACATGGACACGCAAGCCTGTGTCAGGAGGCCAGCTCAGAGACCTCCTGAAGTCTCTTGCAGCATTAATTATCCCACATACCTGTGTTTTTAATCATGGAATCATAGAATAATAGAATCATAGAATAACTGGTTGGAAAAGACCTGGAAGATCATCAAGTGCAACTGTCAACTGAAAACCACCATGCCTCTAAACCATATGCTGAAGTGCCACATCTACACGTTTTTTGAACACCTCCAGGTTTGGGGACTCAACCACTTCACTGGGCAGCCTGTTCCAATGCCTGACCCCTCTTTCAGTAAAGAAATTTTTCCTAATATCCAATCTAAACCTGATAGGTCCTGCTTACTGAGGTTGTCTTGGAAATGCTGTAGATGCATAGGTCAGCCTGCAAGGCATGTGAAGCAGGTCTGTGTGCCCAGGTCATGGCAGCTTCACCATGTGCACATACGTGGGAGTGCCTATGTGTACACTGTTCCCACAAGCACTGGCCACCTCCTGATCTCCCAATCTCTGTCACATCTGGTCATGCGTGGATGAAAGTGAAAAAGTCAGAATCTGCAGTTCTATTTCTTTTCAAGAGAGAACTTCTCACCACCACCCTCCTGGACTTTGCATCCATCAATAAGGTCAGTTGAATGGGCATGGCTATGGCTGTGGACGTGGTAGAAAGCTAAATAACAGCTCTGTGCTACCAAGCAATTTGGTTAGCAAGTTCCCCATCTAACACAGAGGTCACCACAGTCGTAATAAACTCAGGGCTGTCAGCGGGTTCCACCCTGCTCCTTGTGCAGTGGCACCACTGTCCAGGTCCCACACAGGCAGCACCTTGCCTGGTACTGGGCGCTGTGCAAACACCAACAACCACCAGCCTGTCCCAACAAACCAGGATATTTAGAGAAAAGACTAGTGGTGCGAAACAGGGGACAGAGGAAGCAAATAAGTTTGCCAAGTGTCATGTAGCAGTTGAGGAGCAGAGCTGGAAATGAGATGTCAGCCACCAGGTCCCAGAGCCACGTACATCCCCAGAACAAGAAAGGAGCAGGTATTAACAGAAATGTGGTGATTTGGAGGCATGGCTAGAGGGACATGTTCAGTGTAAAGGTCATGCTTCAGCCCCAGGACCTATAATCTATTTTGCTTGAACTCTACTAACCAGTTTAAGCAAAGAATAGATGGGACGTCTTCCCGCTTCCTGCATTGGGCTGTGCTGGAGAGATAAAGCTTGCAAGGATGAAGCAATAACATTGATGAGACTGATGGAGAAAAAAGGAAAAGCCCATCAAAAAAACCCCTAAAAAACACAAATGATGACATTCCAGGCATATAAGCCCTTTACCAGGGCTAAAAAAATGGCAGAAACTTTCAACGCAGGTCGAGAACAAATTGCTCTAACTTTACATTCTATTAATCTCTGAAATTGCCTGAAAGGAATGATTGTTAGTACTTGTGAAACAGAGGCAGGATGCTCATTAATGATGAGATCATGAACCCCTGTAGGACAAAAAGTTGAAGTGAGAGAGGTAATTTGTCAGTTTGCTTCATTTTGTATGCTTGACAGCAGTGAATAAGGAGTCATTGCCACTGCTCCTTCCCTAAGTCAGTAATTTTTTATTATATTACTTTTCTTTGAGGTTTTGCTACTCCAGGAAGGAAGAAAACATTTCAGAAACATCTCACCTACCATTTTTGTCCCTAAAACTTGGGCACCTCCTCCAAAGCAGCCACCCAGTTGAGGGAGAAGAGTAGCTGGGGATGACATGGTGTCCCTCAGCTCCCAGGACCTGGCAGGGCCTCACTGGGGACCCCAGCGCTTGGGGCACCCAGCTGGAGCCAGGCAGAAGCAGGGTCTTGGGGCTAAAGGGCCCTTGGGGCCACCTTTGGCCCCGCACCTTCTCACAGGACATCAGCAGAGCCATAAAAAAAGTTACAAAGCTTTCTTTTTAATATTGGCCGGACCAGTGATCCCAGCCCGCCAGGGTGCCCAGGGGAAGAGAGTAGCAGGGACCCCCGGTATGCTAAATGTTCACCTCCCACCAAAAGCATACCTAAAGCTGCTGCTTACTGCAGTCTTCAGAGGCACATGAGACACTGAAAAGGTTCAGTATAATTCATTTTGGCTCTTCACAGCATTTAATTCCTTCAGTGAGGAGTTGCAGACAGTGATCTTCTCCATTAGCGCTCTTTTTTGTGGTTGTCACAGAACACGCCTCGTGCAGCAGCAGGCTGTACGTCTTGTAAGACAGGAGTGCCTTCTAAATTGCACTGGGCCTACACCCAGCTTGTTCACCATATGTTTAAAGCTGAAAGCACTCCAGCATTAGCTGCAGTTCAAAAGCAGACACATAATTTGTTTCACATCGAAGCACTCTTGGATATAATTTTACTTCAGACTAGCAGAGATAAATGACTTGCTGGAAGATATCATTTGTAGGACAGAACATTTATATCGCAAAGACTAGAGATTTTTCTAAAGCTTTATTATTGTTGCAATGAATCAGCATTTGCTGCTTGATGCAATCTTGGCAGCACGGCAATGCGCTTTTTACAGTTTTGAAAAGAAATGCAGAGTAGCTGTTTTATTTCAAAATAGCATCTTTTTTTTTTGTTTTAGAGGAGGTGCATATGTAGGGCTATTGGATGGTAAGTCTCAAAATATATACAAAGGATTTTGCCTTTGGAAGGTGACTATTCCAGATCAGATTCTACATACTACCATTTTTATTAAAATAGCTGAATAAGATGAAAAAGAACAAATTGCAGTGAAGACTTTGAGCCTGCACACAATTATACATGCTGATATAGTTCTAAGTGCTTGATGGTTTATTGCATTATGTGGGTCTCCACAAATGCATCTCTGCTTACAGATACATCTGCAGGATTACAGCCCTAAATAATAACCCTCTGATTCTATATTTTCAAGTAAGGATATTTCTAACTTCGTTAATAGGCATCTTCCCCCTCCAAATCTGCCAGAGAGTATCCATTCTGCCCGATACAGAGCTAAAAACCTTTTATGCTGATGATAATACTTGGAAACGGCTTAGAGCACTGGAGAGTGTTTACATTTTTCAGAAATGAGTAGTGACTTTGGGCATAAGCACCTTTAGCAGAGCATAGTTGAGCAGAATAGGATCTGAAACTCCAGTTCTGGCCAGTATTAACTGGAGTAGGGGAGGGTGTTTTAAAATGCAAAGCTAATGAACGAATCAATACAATTTCAGAAGCACCGCATGCATGCACACATGCCCAGATGTGTTTAGCTTAGCTCTGCCGTTCCCTCTTGCTTTCTCTATAACCCTACTAACATTAAATAATAAATCTTGCTCTCATCCAGTACCTCGTTCCCCTCCTTTCCTTGCTCCCAAACATAATATCTGTTACTTGAGAATATCTCTCTGCACCTCCGTAATGTTAACTGCATCCCATTAGCTGAAAACACCCTCCTCCCTCTAGATGAAAAGGGTAGGAATTTGTGTATTATAAAATTTACAAAGTGAACAAGATTATGACATACATTATGAATGATGCCACCCAAAGAGGAGGAAAAAATGCTGCAGTCATGCAAGATTTGCAGTGGCATCACTGTGACTTTTGCTTCAACAATAGCTTGTAGAACTGACACCTAAAAAAATTATACAATATAAATCGAATTTATGGCATAACAAATAATATTTAATATATAGCATTGAATGCATACACATCAATACCAGTGCTGTAACAACAAAACAGAACTCGTAAAATTAGCAGCAGTTTTGCAAGTACAAAAATACACATTTTTTTTCAGAACATATACAATAGCAAAATTTATCAGGATATATTATACAAACTCAAAGCATTTAGATAATGCATTACTTTTAATATATTATATGATGTTTTAGATGCTGCATAATAAAATTACATGTGTTCTGCTTGCAATAATACATAACGCCATTTACAGCAATGTTAAGAAACTATTCACAACTTAAACACGAACAGAACAGCCAACGAAGCACAATAAATGAAACACACAGAGTTGTGAGGTGTTAGTTACAAGCTTCAGCGTTTCTCTTTACGTGTTTTTAAGCTTACTTTTTTCTTTCTTTTGCAGTGTGAAACAAATAACTACACCTGTTGAACATCCCTTATAAACATACAGAAAACACTTATTCCTTGGAGGACAATGAAGGTAATACCTATCAGTTTCAGAACAGTAGTATAATACCACAGTTATGGAATCTATGCTGACTTTGCACGCTACATCAAAACCACAAAGGACTGGGACTCACATCCGCAAGGCTCAACACACGAGTGGTCAAGGGGAGAGGCGCAGTGGGCACCCCGCTGCCCTGGCAGGCTCAGAGAACAGGGCACTGCTTTTAGTTACCTCCTGGGACCCTTCCAGATTCCCAGGAGATTTCTGTTTGCTTGCTTTTTAGCAATTTTTGTTATTCTTACAATGTTCTTGCAAAGCTTTATGTGGGAACATTACTCAGACAGTTTCCTAAAAAAAGAAAACCTGTGAATCTGGGGACAGCTCAATTAAATTTGAACAACCTGGATACTGAACTTAAAATGAACACACATTAACACCAAAGGCATTTTCTTTATGGTGTTTATTTTAAGCATTAATATTCCTCCGCAAGAAAGCTTTGTTCAGTCTTTTCAAACTTTGGATTGCTGTAATGCTCTTCTAGACCTCCTCTTTGATCTTGGATCATGAAGTCTGTCTTTTCCTCTGACTTTCAGAGGTAATGGCTGAATGTCAGGCTTAATCAAATAGCCGTCGACTTCATCAGTTGGTTTCAGGGGCACTGGCCTGCTGTTGGGCTCCACCAAGCCCCTCTCAGCCAAAGCGTCTGTAGGTTGTGGAGATGGTAGCACCTTGGTGGGTGTAACCAAATAGTCATCAGCCGCTTCAGCGACAGTGTCTTCATGTTTCTTTAGTGACTGAAAAGTGCTATCGAAAGGGGAGGAGGTTTCAGTCGGGGTAAACACAGATTGGTCTGAAAACTGAGAGAAAGCACTGTCCAGAGAGCTCATCGACGACACAGATGGAGACGTCCCAGGAGATGACAGGCTAGAAGAGCTAAATCCTGAGCAAATATTTAATCCCTCTGTCGTTGGAGGCAGGAGGCAATGGGACAAGTCTTTTTTTTCAATGTTTTGGTTTGTGTTGTCACTTTTACCAACATTAATCCCTATAATCAAGCTCTGATTTATAAGCTTTTGCCCCTCCATCTGCAATGACCGAAGCTGACGGAGATAGTCTTCATCTTCATGAGACAGGACAACATCATAGCTGGCTTTGCGTGTTGCCTTCTCATGACCATCACCAATGCGGGCGAATCTGGGGGCAAGGAGGCCAATTGCCGGCTCTGAGGAGCGCCTGTGTCTCCTCAAGGTTTTGAGAGCACCTGAGGTAGCTGCTGAAGAGAAGCCCAGTGCACTGGAGCAGAGAGACTCATTCTCTGAGTTTTCTTGTGATGAAAACTTATGGTGCACGTCAACAGAAATTGTCAACTGTTTTGATTTGGTTTTACTTTGAATTTCATCCACCTCCGTCTGCTCAGAATCACCGTCACTCAGGGTGAAGACAGACTCCCTGCTCCTGTTATCCTGATCTCGGTTCTTAATCCAGTCGCTGGAAGAGGAGTCAGCTTCATCATTTGCCTCGTTTTCCAGGCTGTCATAGGAAGAGTCATTCAGATGGAGGGAGGCAGCATCTGCAAGGACAAACCAAGTGTTGACACGTCAGTGACAGAACTACCCTGCTGACAAGCAGCTGCATTTTTTGGGGGAGGAGCAAGTATCCTCTACTTGCAAGAGCATTCACCCTTTGAAGATTCTTCAAGCATAAATGCCAATGATTTCAGAAAAAATTAATGTCTAATTTTGAAATGGAAAAACTGCTAAGCTGCGGTTCAGTCAAGAAGCATAGGATAACGCCACAGACAAGGGTCAGGGGTTTTTCGTGTTTTTGGGTTTTCTTATTTAAGTGGGGAACTTTAGTAGTAGGTAATCCAGCTGTAAACAATAATTTACAGACAGACTATTACATCAGTAATTCATTGAATTTTTCTTTTCAGTATTGAATATTGAAAACATCATTTCAGCTTTCTTTCCTTCTTTTAGAAAAATGAAGAAAACAGGTTATAGTTCATAATTTTATGGTCTTCCAGAAATCACAATATTTTTAAGAGCAACACTATGAAGACAGTTCTAGTCTCAGTTCAAACAGTTACCTCATTTCCACTGAGAGGTGCGCACCTGCTCCCTATTCCCTCTAAGCGATAACTGGAATTACATTAAATCTCTTTTGCTCTGGGCTGTGCTAAGCTGACTTATCTCACATTTGCAGCAGACAGAGTTCACGCATGGGCAGTCACCACACCTCAGTGCATGCCTGAAAACGTCTTCAGCTGCCGCAACCTATGGTGGGTCTGAGCTCTCAGTCCCAGCAAATCCCAGCACAGCAGATCCCACGCGCTTCCACACTTGGGGAGGGGGCAGGCCAAATTTCACTGAATTTCACCAGATTTCACTGGAGGCAGAGCATGAGGAGCTTGGGCCAGCTACACTGAGTCAGTGTGGCATGCCAGAGCAAGTGCCATTACCACTTTCATTATAGGCCAGCTGTGCAAAAATTTATTTTACGAAAATGCTGCTTTAGAAATATTTAAGGAGAAACACAAAACTCCAGTCAAAATCACTATCACGGGGCCAGAGAGAAAAAGAGCATTAATGATATTCTGGAGTGCTCTGCCAACTGGCCTGTCAGACATTTTCAGTCCCCTGTTCCATGATTTTTCTGTGCTGGGAGCAAAATCTGCATGTCCTAATGAAACTCTGGAGATCCCTCTCTTTTGATAATGAAGAATAGATGCTTTCAACCTTAATACAATGGTGTGACAGCTGTATTATAACCATTGTTGATCAGTGACTTCCTGATATTCTGGGAATGCATAGACTAGGGCAAAAATCCTAAACTTGAGATTAAACCTTCTCCAGAACTTTTTCTTTTTCTTTATTCCTTTCCCCCCGTTTTTTTAACATAGTGGCTCAGATGACTAGAAAAGGAGCAAGGGATTCTTTGGGAGAGCAGTTTGTGGTATGGTCCAGGTCTATGATAAGTTAAATTGGTGATTATCACCAATACTTCAAGCAAAGGAAAGAGAACAGCAGCATCTGGGCACAGCACATAAAGACGGCACAGCATTCTTCCATGAAATATACCTGATCTTTTGTCTGGCTGAGTTCAGCTGTCTAATCGGGTCAAAACATAACCTGTATTACCTGAGCCATTCTCTCTCTTGCATGTGATCAGCATTTCTCCAAAGAGGGAGGTAATTTCCTCTCCAAAAATCCTGCAGCAATTCTCAGTGAGGAACTGTACCAGACTAGAAATCTGCAACAAAGCAATGGGAGAGAGAAGTTCGGTCAGATCTTCCATGATTTCACTCAAGGCAAACTCACAATTCAGATGAGGAATAGGAGCAAACTGCCCATCCATGATGTGCCCCTCCAACAGCCAGGAACTCCTCTCCTGATCCCCCGGGGCTGAGGAAAACAGCCAGGCCCAGCTAAAATTTCCCATCTTTTCCATTTCCCCTCTGTCCTGTTCCAAGGCCACCACAACCGGAGATCTTCCCGATGAGAGAAGCACTTTGCTAATACACTGGGTATTGCTTTATGATCTCCCTCCCTTTCTTCCAGGCAGATTACGAGAATGGATCGATGAACGTTTCTGGAGCCCTGATAAGAGGACATGTCCTGATCTGAAGAGGTACTGACTGTTTTCACCTTCGTAACTAACAGCCTGGTTGAACAGCATGAAGATTTGTTTGGTTTTTTACTACATGGCAGTGTCTCTCACCTTTTTTGTAAATTCACTTTCTATATCAGGAGTCGAGGAAATAGGAGGCCAGAGCAGGCTAGGTGCAATGCAGATAGCCAGATTAAATGCATTCATCTGGTTCTCTTCAGATCGCATTTCTATACCATGCAGTACTCCAAAGATGTAACGTAAGAGAACAACATTAGCTCTGGGGAGCTGCTCTATTAACCTGTAAACATATACAAATGTAATTCTTCAGATTAGTGACTGGACAAAATTAGACTGTTTTCCATGAATACATACAAGTCAAGATAATGCAAATACAAAAACAGGGTAACGCGGTTCATTAATTAAACCAGGCAGCATGTCAGAGAGGTGTTCTTGCTCAGCTGCTTTCCCTCACTGTGACAGATCTCTGAGCAGTTTTCTGGGAGGACAGAAAACACCCTAACAGATAATTAAAATTACACTCTGTCAAAGTAATGAACCAAGTACAGTATATGACATGGAATGGTCTTTCACCTAAGCTGCCTGGTAATTCACTATTCACTTAACCAAACAGTTCCTTTGTCTCCCCATGCCATCTAGTTGCCATATGTATATACGTATGTAAGTACGTGTGAGGTCAGCCAGTGTACAAAGCTTTGTTTCCCATGACACAAACTTCGCCCACTTTCTGTTTTGTATCACCGGCAAGGGTGGAGGCTTCCCTTCTCACCGTGCTGCAGTATTTCATTCACAATTCCTTCTTGGCTTCAAAATGGTCATTAAAATTTGAGATGAATGAGGGGGAAAATAAGAGGAATGGATTTAAGTTACCCTTTCACCCAGGACCCCGAAGTTCCCTGCAGTTGGTTTTGGGTTTGGTATCAGGTAGAAAACCAAGTCTTGGACAGTGTATTTATAAATATTATAAACATTTTTTTTCATGGAAGGGTATTTCATTTATTTACTGGCATCCACAAAAGGCAGAAAAGCATGAAAAAAGAGAGACAGAAAAATTGTCCCATACAGGCAGTTGCTTAAATATACATGTAAGTTTAAATAGTCTGTCACATGTAAAGATATGTTCAGCATCTATTTACAAAAAAATTACTTGCAAGTTGTAAGTTGAATGTTTGTGAGTCTGCATTCTGAGATACAAATTTACAGGAAAAGAATACAGACAATATAAGTAACTTTACCTTTGGATGCTTTTTATCTTCTCTTCATTATTTCCTTGATCCATCACGGAGACCCACTTATCACAGAGCTGGGATGACAAAATGCTGCCTGGGATGTTGCGAAGAAAATCCTTGTCAAGAGAAAAGAAGAAGAAAATATGTAAACAGCTGTTCTGGAGCACGGAGGAGAATAGGAATAAATTATGCAGATACAAAAGGATGTATCAGTGGGACAGCACTAGCTGATAAGCATCTTGTTCCACACAGCAACCAAAACCAGCAGAAAACCATCTGAGATAAAGAAGTACTTTGGATTATTCTTTAAGTGAGAATTTTCTCCTTGTCTTCACCCTTTCCTGTCAAAATAGAGGCATTTGGATGCTTCATCTGCTATTGCTGACCTAAAAAATCTACAGTGGGACCAGTTGTTTTGATGCTGCATTGTCATGGCTTGACCCAGCAGCTGGCAACTAAGCACCAGACAGCTGCTCGCTCAGCCCCCCCTTCCCCTCAGTGGGATGGGGAGGAGAAACGGACAAAAGGTAAAACTCATGGGTTGAGATAAAGACAGTTTAATAAGATAACAAATATTGATACTAATACTAACAACAACAACAATAATAATAATAATCTTGAATATGCAAAACTATACACAATACAATTTTATCACCACTCAACGGCTGATTCGCAGCCAGGCCCGAAGCAATGATCATGGCACCCAGAACTCAGGGATTTCATGAATTTCGCGGCACTCCCAAAAAAGACCAAGCTCACAGAAAAGTTGGAACTCCCAGACAATGAGGATTCGAACTCACAGAAAAGAGAAAGGAAAAAAAGGATTCCTGCCCAACGGCAAACCCCCATTTGTAAACTGAACGTCTATGGTATGGAATATTTCCATCGGCCAGCTTGGGCTAGCTGCCTGGCTGTGCTCCCTCCCAGCTCCTGCAAGCACCCAAAAAGCAACATTCTTCACATACCTTAAACAAAGATGCTGTCACAAATATGGATTCACAGGCTAGGTCCACTTCAGCTCCCGAATCAAGCTTCTCCTTGAGCTCTTTGCAGGTTTTCGCACTTCCAGAGCGTCTGAAAATACCCTCAGTGGAAGGGCCCTCTTGGTAAAGCAGGGAAAGCATGTCCTAAACAAAATTAAAAGGCAGAGAGGCTTTTTCAGAAATGTATTTTTTTTTGTCTAGTGCCATTAAAATGTAGATTTGCCACTTTTACCACAGGTGAAAACCTTTGAAGTCCTAAAAAAGCTCAAATTGACACAGAAGTCAAGGCTCACCCTCCAAGCCACGCCAAACTGCACAGCAAAGCTGTGGTCTGGGGCACTGAGTTTGGAAAACATCCCCTCAGAAATACTCTACTGGCACTGTTCAGCGCTAACCTCCTGCATGATGTTACAGGGTATGTGCAAGTTTTAGTCAAGTCATTTAAACTTATAAACACTGTGATATGGGAAAAGGAGAGTGGTCTGCCCAGTCCAAAGCTCTGCATTTGACAGTGGCCTCGGCCAGACACCACTTTGCAGGAAGATATGAGACCCTCACTACTCGTCAGTGTGTTCAATATTATCACCGATCAGAGATGAAGACTTCTGTTCCGTGCCTGACGTCTGAAAAAAATGAGATTTCATCTAAGCTGGGAAGTGCTCTGCTTGTTAATATTTATCTGCACTTCTACACCAGATCAGAGTCAGATTTTTAGCTGTTTTGCTTCTTGTGAGCAGTATCGGACTCAGCAAGCAACTCAGGGCTGCTAGCGGGACCACCTCTGGGGCAAGGTGCTCCCACCTGGGAGGTCACCCAGAGGGGGCTAAAGCTTGGCTTACGGCTCCTTCAAAGCCAACGGGACTGCAATGGAGTGAACAGGCAGGCAGCTCACTACATGGGGTATTTAAAAGGAAAGGGAAATCAAGCAGATTCTTGCCTAGCTTTTACAATATCTGGACGCCCTGATTTCTCCTGCTAAATAAGAGAGGAAAATGAGCGGAAAAGGAAATGCTGAAATCAGAGACCTCTCCTGAGGAAATATGTACGTGACACTTTCCATCTGCTTCATGCTCTGCGGACTCCTGTGGGTCATCCCTCAGGCATGCCAGCCACCTCTCCCCAGGCCTGCTCCGAGCGATGTGGAATTTGTCATGTTTGTCTCTTCCAAGGGGAAGACGTGTGCAAACAGCCTCTGGGATCGTGAGCATGTACGGTCTGAGGACCAAGTTATCAAAAGATATGGCAAGAAAAGGGACACTGGGGGAGAGTCTGTCATCATTAAACCAAGTTACTGTAACAGTAATGGCTAAACAGTGGAGTTTGGTGACTTTCCTAGCCTGGGCTGTAAGGCAGGTCTTCCTGACACACAGCAATGCGAAAAAGTCTAACGGAAACTGTTATTTTCGCTTTTCTTCTTTGATGTTTCTTTCTCACTCTTGCAGAATTTGAAAGCCAAGCATTCATGCGAGTCCAGACACTACAGAGGAGCAACTTCATGGCAGCAGGACTTCTGTCAGCATCTCCAGTTTCTGTGCAGGGATTTAAAGCTCTGCTGTCAGAATAGGCTGAATCCCACAGCACAGGATCTTAGCACATGAAGAAACACTTTGAAAATATATTTTGAATAAAATACCCACAAGATAAAACTGGGAAGCCCTCTTAAAGTAGTAAATCCAGACAAAATTATACGAATGAAGCTAGTGGTGTAAGACAATTCAGTGTGGCAATGGCTAAAAGACAGCCCTTCAACTGTGAAAGCAAGCCTGAAGCTCTGAAGCAGAGATATCAAACATGCCTGCAGCATTCATCCCTGATATTTTCTGTGTCTTGCAGGTAAATCCCACACAGTCCCTCAGATGCAGTATTCCATTCTCCAGAGATGATGCATGAAATCAAAAGCAAGTTATATTTTGTGGCATAAACACAGTGTTTAAGATTCAAAGCACAAAGTCTACCAAGCTGTGATTCTATGCTTAGCAACTTTGTATTTTTCAGGTTAAAATTTACTAATATTTATGTTTTGGATAAATTTCTGAAATGCAGTATTGGCTCATCTCTCAGAGAGAATGAGGGACTAGGTTCTTGCACAGCCCATCCCTGGAGGGCTTATTTAAATAACTTATATGATAAAAATGCACACTTCTCCCTCTACAGAAAATAAGAAACCCACACTGTTAAAAGAACTGCAAAGTCCTAGTACGATTCATTAGTCAGGCAGTGATAAAGCAGCACATCAAGCACAAGCTTAGTAGACAAACCACCTCTTCTTGTAAACTGGTGTAACCCCACTGATTTGTGGGGTTCTGGCAAGTTGCTCCAGCCGAAAGGCTGTTAGAATGAGGTGCCCAGTCCTGCAGGGCTCACTCCCACTCCGTAAATACTTCAATTGCTGCATTGACAACAGGACAGTCCTCAGTCCTGATGAAAAATGCCACATATCTGCCTTAATTATGCCTAGGAATGGACCCTAGGACAACCTTTTTCATGTTCCTGGACTGGTTTTGAGAGCAGCCACAGCACTAGCGCTCCCTCAAGACAGGATGAGAAGATGCTGAGGTGCTTCTGCAGCCTCCACCTTCCCATCAATTTTTGCAGTGGTGCTGTCAGATCAAAAACACAGACATGGAGTGCTTGCCTGCTCTAGGATGCCTCTTAAAAAGGCTCTGAAACCATCTTCTTAAGGGCAGGTAGCATTTGTATGCAAGCATGGGCTGGCTATATGGGACAGTAGATGCCACATTCATGGAGTCGGGGATTTTACACAGATGGGAGTGGTTTAAAAAGCATTTGTGAATGTGGCATTTACTTAGACTGTGTAAGCAAGGATTAGGGAACTGGCCTTATAGCGTGGGCTATAAAGAAGAAATAGCCCAGAGCAGCAGAACGATCACATACATTTCTCAGGCTGTTTAGTATTAACCAGGCCTGACCACAGCATGTGTTAAAAACCAAAGTTCTTGCTGAGAACCACAAATGAGTTTTCCTTCTGGTTTCTCTGTTTGTGTAATTTCAATGTCCCGTTTACAGAGTGTCCCCATGTTCTCATTCACTACACAAAGAATTTCCACCACTGTAAGAGCCAGACCTGAATCTAGGACTCACCAAGAGGGGTTTGGGCAGGTTGTCATCCTCGCAGATGGCTGTCAGCAAGAGGCCAAAGAGCTTCCCAGGAGCTGCAGATGTTGAGGAGAGGGGCACATTGTCCAAGTGAGTGCCTGGGCCACGCCAAAAAGCCCAATTTATGATAGATCTTTTCCTTTTAAATGACTTTTGGCTTAAGTCTGGGAAAAGAGAAAGGTGTTTATTAGAAGAAATGCATTTCAATTCTAGTTCCAGTATTTGTTTTGTGGTGGTTGCTATGGTTTCAAAGGAAAACACGTCAGGAACTCAACCAACTCCTTGGCATCCAGCTCAGCCTAATCCGCCGAGCGCATACCTGTGCTCGTGTGTGTGTGTGTGTGTGTGTGCGCGTGCGTGCGTGTGCGTGTGCGTGTGTGTGTGTGTGTGTGTGTGTGTGTGTGTAGAATGTCCTGCCTCACCCACACTCTTAGGAGCATCACCAGGACCTGCACTGCAGCACTGGACCGCAGTGCCAGCACTTACCGCTAACTGCGGGATGGCAAACCTCAGCCCGGTGACTTCACACAGGGCTGGGCTGTGCTAAATGACTCATTTCCTATCCGCAGGTGCAAAACCACAGACGTTCTTTTAAAAAAAAAATGTATTAACACCACTGCCCTCACTTTGGCTTGCCGTCTGGAGGCATCCTAGTTCCCCAGCAATGCAGGAGAGCACCTGCTCTCCCCACAAGTAACACCGGAGAATCAGTTAATGGGGTGAGACATTGTTGGATCAGGAAAAGTTGCTGCCTTTGCTCTCTTCTCCATAAAGCAAGCACACAACTAGTGCCCTCGCTCCAAGCATTTGCTGACAATGGCCCAGGGACGGTGCCTGCCCTGTAATTAACACCTTCCAGATGGCATTTCAGCATGCTGCTAAAACACTGATGAGCTCTGTTTGTCTTCATTTATTTTAACATATTTCATGAGATATCTAAAGAGCATCACTAATTGAAGCTCTTATTTGCAGTGCATAGAGAAGGAAATACTGGTACTAGGATACAAAAAGGGTTTTTTTACATGACCTTTCTCAACATCAGCCAGTGTAAAAGCTTCTTAAGAGCATGGGCTACTATTGAGGGTGCATTGAGACTATTTATGATGAAAGTGCTAACTGGAAAAAAATTATTCTGATATATTTTTCCTTTTCTAGACTTTTTCAAAGCCAGTCAGCTTTTATTTAGTTGCTCACCTACCCTGTGCACCTTTCTATTAGTTGGCTCTTCCACCTGGTCAAACATGTTGCTTTTTGCTGTTGCCGAGGGCAGAGGGTAGAAGCAAGGCTTGCAGAAGTAAGGATTGTGGTATAATACCAGACTTTTTACTCCTATACTTTCCTACACTTGTTTTTTTAGCCCAAATAGTGATTTTCATTATATATCATTCCATTCTAGGAGATCACACTCCCTTTGGGAATGGGTGGAAGACTTTTCATGAGAGGCTTACAGGATGAAAAGTTACAGTTTAACTCGAAATGTGAATATATAAATGTGAAAGCCTGATGAAAAATTCTTTTAATAAAAAATAATAAGTAGGGTATACATTTTAAGCAGTCCAAAGCTTCATGAAATACAAGCTTGGCAGTGTATAAGGCTTTACTTGACACATCGTGTTTTGGGAGAACATAACTAACCTGTAGCTTTCAAAACGGCAATTTTTCTTTCAGATGAGCTGGATATTAGCACGTGGATATGGTTTGCTTTACTTGGAGTTCTATTCACACAATGGCAAACACATATTGGTGTTTTTCTCTGGCAACCCCGTAGATCTCAGTGGAAGTAAAAATTAAGAAGAAATGCTATTTTGGAGAATGAGGAATAGCAGAAGAAAAAATGGATTGCAAAATTAGGAACTTTTCTTAGCCTTTCACCGTTTGCTCCACTCTTAAAAGCCATGGCCCAAACTGACAATGTGAGCAAGGGGTAATTGTGACTAATTTCAGCTCTCTCCTGGGACAGGAAGGAAATCTTAATCAGTGTTCTTCAACATACCAGGGCAGAAGCCAGTAACTGACGTAGGGCAATGAAATGCCACGTCACAAAACTAACATTCACTGAACAACAGGTAAATTCATCCTTTACATATCCCCTTTTCTAAGGGGGTTGAGAAACCTTAAGGTAAAGAGCAGATGAGACTGGGATGATGTACACTTTCTTTTCTTGAACCTGAGCAAAGCTACAACACTAGGAGAAGCCCAGCCTCCTCTCAGCCAAGACAGGTGCCAACTATTGCTCTGCAGCAGTACTACCATACGAAAACTGAGGGCCTTGCTTTGGTGGATTATTCTAGGCCAGAATCAGAATAAAAGCAATACACCTTTGGTTGCAGAACTTGCTCAGAACTCACAGCAGCCATTTGTTCAGCTCATATTTTACATGCAGGGAATTTCTATTCACAGGTAGTGTCTCAGCCATGCCACTGGCATTTTCTCTTCTTGCAAACTAATCAGAAGCTTCTAAATAAAGCCTCAGATTTATTTAGCAATATAGCATCTTTTCTGATCAAACCCCTAACTGTCAAATTGTTTTCAAAGACCTCCTTTCTGTATTGAGACCAACTTGTTGAAATTTGGTTTCTCTTCTAACAGATGATTAAATAATAATTTGCATTACAGACTAGTCACCGTCAGCAGTTAGCTCTTTCAGGTTAACCTTTAAGCAAATCAGTGTTTACAATACTTTTTAGACATGTGCTCATGAGGTTTACCTAATGGCTATGTTTAACTGGTAGGTGACCATTCCTGTTACGTGCTGAAAGGCTGCAGGAGAGGCAACAGAAACACTCCAGTCCTTCCACACAGTAAATTCTTCTGTACTTTTTTTAACCGTGTTGTCAGGACAGCTGATGCAACTACACCACCACAGCTGGTGTCAACACAGCTACTTCTTTGATATGACGGCCAGTTGTCAGTCACGTCTGCCTGTCAACACCTACATCGCTGCCTAACCATGCTGCATGCTGGTACAGTTGGGCAGCTACCCCTTGCTGCCTCCAGAAGGGACAGCGTGTCCAGCACAGCAGTATCGGTGCCATGGGAGCTGGCGTGCTGCAGGGCAGGTTACGGCAAAGAGGTGGGAGGAGAAAGAGGACAGGCTGGGTGGCCGGCACAGGAGCTGTTGGGCCACACAGACATTTTATTTTTGCCAGGGTAACATTTGGTTTAAAATCTTTTGTCTCTGAGCTTTCCAAGGCTACATGCCACATCTTCACTAGGGTCACAATGAGATAGCTACAAACACCAGCTGAGAGCTTCAGTGGAGGCTCTGCTCAAACTCTGCTTCCAAGTTTCCGATTTTATCTCATTTTAAGGGAAAATAAACAGAGTAATCTCAGTGCTCTCAGCAGTAATTCCTACCACAATGAGATAAGCCACAAGAATATCAATCAGTTCATGAAGAGCAGGTAAGTCTTCTCTTGTCTCAGCTTGGGATGGCTTCCTCCCTGCCCCCGCAGGGAAGTGATGGGAGGGAGGATAGCACAGCATGTGTGCCAGCGAAATGTGGGGTTACAGACGCCGCTCCCTGTAAATTTGCCCCGTATGTGGTGGTGTGCTTAGTGGTTACCTAACAACAACACAGATTTTGGCTTGCTGATCTGAAAATGAGTCCAAAGCCAGATCACAGCCTTGACTTGCACAAAGGTACCCTTTGCCATTTTCCAAAACCAAAATAGGTGAGAGGGAGTTAGGGAGAACACAATGAACAGCACTCTATGCAAGACAATCTGGTTTGCAAGCAGTCAGACCTATACATCACTCTAAAAGGTATTGTCTGATGAAAGTAGGAAAGGTGAATGGACTAAAAGCCTCTTTCTCCCACTTAGCGCAGTCCCTGTGCACGACCTGCAGCCTGCCCCAAGACAGCCTCGCCTCCCCTCCTGCGGCTTGCGCAGCACTGCTGACAACACATCTGCATTAGAACTTTACAGACCTGATTTGCATTTCTATTTTCTCTTGCCAGTCAACGTCAGCTGCCAAGTGGGGCCTGGAAACCTAATTACACCCCTTTGCTAGATTGCCTCATTCTTAAAATATGCCATGAAGTAATAAATGACACACATTATTGGGGAAAGGGGGGATGAAGGAGTGTGGAAAGGAAATTAATTTATATAAAATGCAATCAATTTCCAGAATAATTTGTAATAGACACTGGTAAAGCCTCTCTATATTTAATTCTAAAAAATATTAGAAATGGATTCTAATAATACGTTGTAGGAGATCTTAGCTATTGAGGAGTCCACAGGATAACAGTGTGCCTATGATATTGTTATTATTCTATGGTCATTAATGCTGAAGCAGGGCAGTTTCTAATTGAGCTGAGTATGCTAGGTGTTAAGCATGATAAAATCCCACCACGGGATGCATCCTTGCCCTACAGAGTTTTTAGTCTAATGCCCCAGTCCTGTAAAGATCTCATTTGTTTTAGCCATGAGCAGCGAGCAGTCATTGCATCATTAACAGCAGAGTACAAAACAGAGAGCAGGTGCTCACATTTGTTCAGCATCAAGGCCAAAGGCAGAAGAAAATATTACTGTCTTCATTTTACTTAAATAGAACTGGAATAAAGAAGTTGCATTCACTCACTTCATCTAGGTACTCAAGTACATGCCTAGGCTTTGCCACGCGAGGGTCGCAGTGAGGCAGGTGCCTAGTCCTAACTACCTTGTTGAGATAAGGATGCTGCCAAGCATTGCATGGGAATTCTGTGCCAAAGTCAAGCCTTGACTCCTGAACTGTAAAATCACTCTGCCTTGCTACAGAGCACAAGGGCTGCAGAGAGAATCTCCTCTAATAGACTTACAAAAAACTGCAGGGGAGAGACCTTGTCTTTCTTTTGCTGGTTTTAGAACAACCATTTGACAGGCAACTTGTCAAAACGTAACTTATGGAGATGACACACACACAACAGCACACTCGAATCAGGGAGAGCTGCATTGCAGAATCCCCCGTGCAGGTGGAAGGCACATCTGCGTGCTCCTCTCTGCTTCCCACCACCCCGCCGCATCCCGGCACGCTTGGCCTCCGTAGCAGAGCCCGGGAGGCAGCCGGGCGAGCGGTGCCGGGGCAACGTACCGTTCAGCGGCTGGGTCACGGCCAGGCGGCTCGGCTTCAGCACAAACTGGCACTGCAGCTCCTGGGGCAGCTGCTCCGTCAGGAAGGACCCCTGGAGCTGCCTGGGGCAGGCACAGGGCTTTGATCCGTGGGGCATAGCATCGCGAATGTGGCTCATTTTAATTCCAAAGGGATATTCATGGCCTGTTCAAAGAGAAATCATAATGATCTGCGTTGGGTTGACTGGAGACTTGCAAAACTCCATCTGCCTTGGAGGAAAAGAAAATTTTGCAGGCTAGCCTGCAGCACCTTCTCTCTCAATAATCCCGAACTGACATTCTTCTGCATATTCATGCTGGCATAAATCATACACTGGCAGATATGGAATTACTCAGTTCAGTGTAGTTAAACAGACATAAAAGTAAAATCAGACCTATTACAGCTGTATCACATAAAAGTCCATCAGAAAAAACACAAGTGACTATTTCTGAATTCAGTGTTTATTCTTTCTGCTGCTTTACTTGCAACAGGGAAAGTGTAGGTACAGGTTGCTCATATGGTTCTGGCAGGAAAGGAGATTTTGGGAGCAGTCATGTGTCAAGTTTTGGCTGAGCATGCAAAACAAAAAAATCCAGTGTGAAAGTGATCTTCCCTCACTCTCCATGGTAAGTGCAACAGCCATCAACTCCGTCAAATGAGACACAATTACGGTTCCTGTCTGAGGCTGAAGCAGGAAGGAAACGTTAATCACAAGGCTAATGCAAATGAGCTACGCTCGGCATTAACCAGCTTCGTTGGGGACTACACAGAGGCAATTCATTTCTGGAGGAGTGTTCAAAAATGCCACCAGAGAGGTATTTTTCAGACTTGTCTAAAGAGCTGGCAGCTGAAAAAAATTAAATATGGGTGCAATGTTAAGAGGTTTTAGTGAACTTGCACTTAGACTTAAAAACTGATAGTGGAAGAGACATTATTTGAGATTATAGGTAGTGTGAAGCCAAAGCACAGTCAAACTTTGCTTCTGATGTCTACCTATGACAAAAGCCAGTCTTATCTGATAAACCTTTGCATAAATATCAAGAACAGCATCAGTTTGATAGCAGATTCTTCTTTTCCAAAGTTTGCAACCTGAATGTGCAGTGAGAGAGAGTCAGTCAATTAGAAAGGCCTTTCCAATTTCTGAATTTGCTCGTTCAATATTCAAAACCGTGGCTGTGATTTTATCTGAAGAAGCTACACATAATAGTTGGAAAGACAAAGTCTGGTGCATTTCAAAGACAAAACAGTTTGCACTGTCTATAAGGTGCACAAGTCAGACATTTTATAAATATTAATGTTGTCTGACTCCAGCAAAGCGTTTGTAGCTAAGGCTACTTTAAGAAGGAATGCTAAGATTTACTGGGGTTAGATTTGCAGAAGAAAACCAGAAAATGCACAATTTTTTCTTTTTCCAATCATCTGTGAACTCTTATATAGCACAAGTAATACAGGGCTTCTACAGGGAAAGGTTCTTAATAAAAGGAAGAGATTTGTTCTCAGTGAATCACGGGCCAAAATCAAATCACTCCATCCAATCACTTCTGAACTTTGTGTTGATTCCTGGGGAGGAAATGTTTCGAAAAGCATTTTAGAAAGTGAATAAGCAGTAATTTTCTCCTAATCAGCGGGGAGCTCTCAGCCCATAGAGAAATACAGGACTGGAAAGGACCTCTTGAATGAGTTAACTGGAGTTGTGGAAGAACAGAACACTTCTCAAAACTCTGTTGAGTTTTGCTGAGGAGGGGAGTAAACAACACTATGGAAGCATAGGAAGACATATCATAAAATCATACAATGGTTTGGGTTGGAAGAGACCATCTAGTTCTAACCTCCCTGCCATGGGCAGGGACACCTTCCACCAGATCAGGTTGCTCAAAGCCCCATCCAGCCTGGCCTTGAACACTACCAGGGAGAAGGCATCCACAACTTCTCTGGGCAACCTGTCCCAGTGCCTCACAATACTCATAGTAAAGAATTTCTTCCTTATATCTAATCTAAATCCACCCTCGTTTCATTTAAAGCCACGACTCCTTGTCCTATCACTACAGGCCCTTGTAAAAAGACCCTCTGCAGCTTTCTTGTAGGTCCCCTTTAAGTACTGAAAGGTTTCTATAAGGTCTCCCTGAAGCCTTCTCCTCTCCAGGCTGAACAGCCCCAACTCGCTCAGCCTGTCCTCACAGCAGAGGTGCTTCATCCCTCTGACCATTTGTTGCCCTCCTCTGGACCCGCTCCAACAGGTCCAAGTCTTTCTTGTGCTGAGGGCTCCAGAGCTGCGTACTCCAGGTGGGGTCTCACCAGAGCAGAGTAGAGGGGCAGAATCCCCTCCCTCGACCTGCTGGCCATGCTGCCTTTGATGCAGCCCAGGATACTGTTCACTTTCTGGGCTGCAAGTGCACATTCTTAGGTCATGCTGAGCATCTCATCAACCAGCACCCCCAAGTCTTTCTCAACAGGGCTGCTCTCAACCCCTTCATTCCCCAGCCTGTGTCTGTGCTTGGGATTGCCTCGACCCTTGTGCAGAACTTGCACTTGACCTTGCTGAATTTCATGAGGTTTGCACAGGCCCACCTCTCAAGCCTTGTCAAGGTCCCTCTGGATGGCATTCTTTCCCTCCAGCACATTGACCACACCACACACCTTGGTGTCATCGTCAAACTAGCTGAAGGTGCACCTAATCCCACTGTCCATGTCACCAACGAAGACGCCAAACAGTGCCGGTCCCAATACCAACCCCAGAGGAACGCTACTCGTCACTAGTCTCCACCTGGACATCCAGCCGTTGACCACAACTCTTTGAGTTTGACCACCCAGCCAATTCCTTACCCACGAAGTAGTCCATCCATTGAATCCACATCTCTCCAATTTAGAGACAAGGATGTCATGCTGGACAGCATCAAACGCTTTGCATGAGTCCAGGTAGATGATGTTAGTTGCTCTTCCCTTATCCACCAATGCAGTAACCCTGTTGTAGTAGGCCACCAAATTTGTCAGGCATGATTTGCCCTTAGTGAAGCAGTGTTGGCTGTCACCAATCAACTCCTTATCGTCCATGTGCCTTAGCATACCTTCCAGGAGAATCTGCTCCATGATCTTGCCGGGCACAGAGGTGAGACTTACTGGCCTGTAGTTCCCTGGGTCTTCCATTTTACCCTTTTTAAAAATGGGGGTTATGTTTGCTGTTTTCCAGTCAGTAGGAACTTCACCAGACTGCCACAACTTCTCACATATCATGGATAGTGGTTTAGCAACTTCATCTGCCAGTTCCTGCAGGACCTGTGCATGCATCTCATCAGGTCCCATGGACTTGTGCACCTTCAGGTTCTTTAGATGGTCTCAGACCTGATCTTCTCTTGCAGTGGGTAGTTATTCATTCTTCCAGTCCCTGCCCTTTGCCTTCTGCAACTTGGGCGGTGTGGCTGGAGCACTTGCTGGTGAAGACTGAGGGAAAAAAGTCTTTGAGTATCTCAGCCTTCTCCATACCTCAGGTAGGCAGGTCTCCTGTTTCCTTCTGGAGAGGGCCCACTTTATCCCTAGTCTTCTTTTTATCACCAACGTACCTATAGAAGCTTTTCTTGTTGCTCTTGACGTCCCTGGCCAGATTTACTTCTGTCAGGGCTTCAGCTTTCCTAACCTGATCCCTGGCTACTCAGAGAATTTCTGTGTATTCCTCCCAGGCTACCCATCCTTGCTTCTACCCTCTGTAGGCTTCCTTTTTGTGCTTGAGTTTGTCCAGGAGCTCCTTGTTCATCCATGCAGGCCTCCTGGTGTTTCAGCCTGACTTCCTCTTTGTTGGGATGCATCATTTCTGAGCTTGGAGGAGGTGATCGTTGAATATTAAGCAGCTTTCTTGGGCCCCTCTTCCCTCCAGGGCTTTATCCCATGGTACTCTACCAAGCAGATCCCTGAAGAGGCCAAACTCTGCTCTGCTAAAGTCCAGGGTAGTGAGCTTGCTGCACGCCCTCCTCACTGCCCTAAGGATCTTGAACTCTACCATGGTCATTGCAGCCAAGGCTGTCCTTGAGCTTCACATTCCCCATCAGCCCCTCCCTGTTGGTAAGAACAAGGTGCAGCATAGCACCTCTCCTCACGGGCTCCTCTATCGCTTGGAGAACAAAGTTATTATCAGCGCATTCCAGGAACCTTCTGGATTGCTGATGCCCTGCTGTGTTGTCCCTCCAACAGATATTGGGGTGGTTTAAGTCCCTTATGAGGACCAGGGCTTGTGAACGTGAGGCTGCTCCTATCTGTCTATAGAGGGCCTCAAATATGGTAAAGCTGGACTGGTTCCAGGAGAGGAGGTGAGTGGAAAGGCTGACTCTATAGAGAGACTGAGGCTCATGCAGCAAAACTGGGGCAGAAATAAATGAACTTATCAACCTCTGAGTGACACAAGGAGACAATCACTCTTTAAAACAAAGGACCAGCATCTGACTAGCTGCCCAAATAGGCAAACTTGCGTGACACGGAAGTAAGAGAAAAAACAGGAAAAACGAAACAAAAGAGGAAACTGTATTTCAGTCTTCTCTGTTTTTCTTGCTTCTTTCAGCACTAAAAACTGAGTGAATGTTGAAAACCAAAACCATGTCAACAACTTACCAATGAGAGGGTAAGGAGCATCTTCTCTTCCTGAAATCACCCACAGCTTGTAGTCTTTTTCAGAGCCCTTTAAAACCAAAAGTAAGAATAAGTTTGCCAGCCATTAAGAACAGGTTCGCCTTAGGTTTCTTGCAATATAAGGATAATCTGGACCTTGCCAGCAGGGTCAAAGGAACCCCCTTTACTTTTGCAGTGCCCAAATTTGCCACAAGCAAAGCTTTTGAATGGTGTCTGTCGTGTGCAATGTGGTTTCTGTGACCAGAGTCCAGCTTCGAGCAGTGAGAGGGGCTGGAGCCCGTCATTTCTGAAGGAAAAGGGGGAGATTTGCCCCAGTTCTTTCGCTGCCCCTGGAAGGAGAGGGATGGAGGTCACAGCCTGCCAGGACTCAGGATTGCTTTTGAGGTCAGGCCAAGATGTTAGCCATGGCAGCCCCCCATGCCATGTTAAGACTGCTGAGTCCTCTTTTGAAATTTACAGTGGAGAGGATAAATTTACATCAAAGGAGACAATTTCCAGAGGACTGGAGAATGTGAACATCTTTGGGAAAAGCTCTGTGAAACCACTGATTTGAAAGCAAATTCTAAATATTGCCTTTAGCATAAATATACAACTCAATGTTGCAGTTTAACTGGAGAAGGAGAACAGTGCATTATTTCAGATATGATGGTGAGACAACAGAGATAAAAATAATGATATTTAATATCAACCACTCTCAGGACAAAGGGTAATAGCAAGTGGATAAATACACTGTATGAAAAGTGATCTGTTATACCTTAAATACCTTTTCAGTGACATAGCTAAATCAGGATTATTAAAGTCTAAAAGCTTTCTGGCTACAAAAGGTGAAAAACACCTAAAGACAGTATTTATTTAGCTCTAAATTTAAATCCTACCTCCTTTTAAACAGATTTGCCTACTATCCTGCATTGTCTGGACCTTTACCCAGTGTCCCCAAAGCTCTTGAGACTCACTCTACTTGCTGCATGCACCTGGTGTAATGCTGATACACTCAATAAAGCCTTCGCACTTTGCTCTCTGACTGACAGAGCTTTCTGGCCCATATTAGCACTGCTGTTAAGTTTGCTACAGGGGGCAGAAGGAAAATAAATAGGCTTTGGAGACATCTCTGGTGCCTCAGGGCAAGCAGCCAGGAGTAAATAAATACAGCTGAGGAGCACAAGAAAGGGTATTTACTTTTCCTTTTAAATATATATATGAAAGGGTTGTTGCTGTGAAGGGGAAGCAGAGGAAGGGGAAGAGCTTGTAAGCGTGATTTCAGGAGACAGACTGCTCATCTCTCGATTGCAAATGTTGTCCTCTATGGGCTTTGTGAGGCCATTTGTCAGTATAAATGTGACTGTCCCAGAAAAATCAGCAAGTGTACTCAGGGAGCTGGGAAACCCAAGGCCCTTCTTTCTGTCCCACTCACTAATTTGGAACAGATGATCAATGCCATTTTGCACAAACTAGTTGTCATTTTACCAAAGAAACCACAGAGGGAAAAACCCCGATGCGTTAAACCAGAGTGAACTCAGCCAAAGTGACAGCCCCATTAATCACACAACATGTGAAATGTAGTTTTTCTAATTGCCATTGAAAAGTCGTAGAGCTCCTTTCAAGCGGTTCTCTCTGGACATAAATAAAATACCTCAAGACGGTGCATAAGGAAAAGCTTCCTTGCAGTCAGAATAATCCAGTGAGGGGGTTGGGTGTTTGACTGATATACAGGCTACAGCTTAATTTATTTAGCTTGTTTGATTTTATTGCTAATCTTATGATACACCTCTAATGAAAAAGGCTTTATGCTATGAAGATGCAGTGAAAAAATGTAGTATATTGCTTGGGCAAATAATTCTGCAGGCAAGATTTTACATCTTTCGAATGGCTTTCATTCTTTTTCCACTTGAAATAAAAATGTAATGAGGAAAGGGTTGATTGTGATTCATACAAAAGAACACAAAGCTGAAGCATAACCAGCCCCTCCTCCTGCTAATCTCAAACAAAATATTCTCTTTCAATACTACCATTTTCCTGTTTTTTCTGTACAGAAAATGAGGAAGTGCATATTACTCCCATGAAATGGGTAGAAATAAAGCACATCATAATAAAGACTTGCAGTTATAATACAACATAGTACCTTGATTTTTGCTGCAGACTAGGGGAGACAATCTGCAATTAAAATCCTTATTTTAACTCAGCTCTTATACTTTCCACCTTGCCGTCTCTCTATCTACTCCAGAGCTTCCTTAACTGGACTGACTGCTGAGGCCAGAGCCCCAGCCCTGGCGCAAATGGGACGTCTGAGCCATAACAAGCTGGCTAGACAGAAACTGTTGTGCCTGGGAAACACCAAGCTAGCAGAATAGGTCCTTGGATGCATTAAAAGCCTGTACAAATTAGGGATAACAAATACTAGAGAAGGCAAATTCTGAGGTTACTCCAACTTTTGCTGGGGGTCTTCAGAAGGCCTAGGGAAGCACAGAAGTGGCATTTTGGTCCTATTTGATTCTTCACACTCAGGGCTGTGTGAAGGAAAGACTTGCCAGGTTCCATACAACGACATCAACACATGCATCGAGACAGACATTTCAAAAAATCTTGTTACCCAAACAGCAGACTGACAGGGCAGTTAAAATGCTGTCATCCAGGAGTTTCTGTGACCATCAGTGTTCGTTTGAGTCACATTGTGAAACAATGAGAGAAACAGAATAAGGGAGCCAGAATTCTTGTCCCTGGCACTGATTCATTACTACACCTGAGGCACTACCATGCCCGCTTTAGAGCAAAGGGAGCCATTTGAGGCACTACTTGATTTACTGGGAATCACTGCACCTACTTGGTGCACTATCCTGCATTATCATAAGTCTTGTAAAAGCCTTCTTCCAAAACAGTTTCAGGCCATTGCTTACAAATTGGGTGCATTCAGATTCTGTGCAACCACTCAGTTACATTCATATCTCACATGACACCAAAGGCCCATGGATATTTCGAGTGTCTGATCTGGACACTTGAGAGCAGTGCTTGTACTCGTAACCTGCGGACAGAGCTGATTATGCATGTTTGCACATTTTGAAATGAACTAACAAGCAGGTCTGTAGGTTTCCTGTTCACACTGACGTATGCAAAAGGAGCTGTATCAAACTCTCGCTTCTTGTGTCAAGATATCTCCTCTTACACATCAGCAACACAGATTTAAAAGCAACTTCAAACATGACAGATCCCTTACAGAGTTTAGAGACTTATTCAAAACTTTAAGGCACCTGATGGTCTCTGGAGGTCTATACATTAACAAGGCACTTTTGCTTAATTTCAACAACACTGAATTGTTATGATAAAGGATTTAATTAATGTTCATATCCGAAAACTTGGGAAAAGTGCAAGCGAAGATTTGATTATTAAAAGTGACTACAATAAGACTCATTAAAACTGGTGCAAGGACTTACATTAATTCCCAGCTGCTGCAGGGCCATGAGAATTACATCATTTGCTGTATTAACATTGGTTACACTCAGAGTTTTTGACTGTGAACAGAGAAGAGGAGAAGGGGAAAGTGGCATTAAAAATTTGGATTTGCAAAGAGTATCTGAAGTGTAACAGCCCTACATAATTCATTGTTGAAAAACTGAGAGTATCCTGTTAAAATGTTACTTGATAAATAAGTTATACCTCATACATAAAGACTCAGCTGTCTGAAACAGAAGCTTGATTCCTCTGCTTTGTCATATACTTTCTGTATTTGCTCCCCATTTCCCCAACAGCTCCATCAGAGGGGAGAGTGCCATGATTACCAGGGACAAGACCTCCACATTAAAATGGAAAAAGACACAGCTACTAATTGAACTTTAGCCACAGCAAAAAGACACAGCCACTAACTGCACTTTAGACACCGCATGAGGGAAATGTAATGGTTTAATTAATTTAAAAGCATGCAAGGTTCCTTTGAAAAAATAAAACATTTCAGTGAGTTTTTTCAGTGACATGAAATGTTCTTGTATCACTTGTTAATAATTTCTGTCCTTTTCTATTGAAGATCTCCCTGGTAAGGAAATACTGTGCACAGGCTGTTCATCCCTATATCCTTTGCCATGTCATGGACTCATGGATCATGGACTAGTTGAGGTTGGAGGGGACCTCTGGAGGTCATCTGGTCCAACCCCCCCCACTCAAGCAGGGCCATCTCTTTTTTGCCGAGTAAAAGTGTGGTGTTTACACTCATAAAGGACATTACATTTTCCTCCCTCCAGTTCAGTACTGAGTATTGTGACCATGACACAGATCTCATTTTCTGCATTGTTGGTGGTATTGAAGACTTTCTTTGAAGAATTAAAGATCAGTTTCACTGTCTGAAAATCCTCTACGTGGTATCTGGAGGCTGGAATACGTGGCAGAGGGAATTCCAGCTGGCATGGCTCTGCCTGGTACTTCGTCATTCCATATAGATTTCTCAAAGCTAGATTTGGCTTAGTACCAGAAGCACTTCCTCCTGGTAATCTTTCATCCAGTTAAAATGCTACCTCTCCAGCATCCTCCAGAATCTGCCAATCGGCAGTATGGAAAGGCACAGATCAGCAGAAATATTGCTTTCTAAATAGCTACGGTGACCAGCACTAAGCACCAAGTTTTGTGTTGGAGGAAGTCAGTCTTTCCAGAGTGAGATTCCAGCAACTAGTGCCTGGCCCCAGTATTATTCCTGTACAGCTGGGCAATGCTCTGTACCTCGGCACCATGGGTTGCTCTTATGCAGGGCAGCACATTTCAAACACACCAGGATTAATGACTCCATCCTCTGCTCCTCTCGTATGCGGCAGCACCGCTGCCATCACCTTGCAGAGGCAAAAATAAGTGGGGAGAGCATATCCAGGGTGATTTTCGCTTGTACGATCACATCTACCCTGGCCTCACTTCCAAGCCGACAGGCAGCTCCCACACATCAAACACAAGTTTCTAAGCCCTCTTTAGCTAGTTTGGCTCCGCTAATAAGACTACACAGCTTTTGGATTGCAGCTGGTTCTTGGCCAGCCTAAAGCCCTGGCAGAACAAACGCATGCCCGCTGCGACAAACCACCCAGGCACATCCAGCGGCCCAAAGAAGGGAAGGTGGCAGAGCCGGGATGTAAATGTTCACTGCCAGTCCCAAGACGGTTTGCTATACCCTGCTACGCCGTGTAGCACATCAATTTTATACTGGCCATAGCATGTTCGGGTGGAACAACCCCCCAACATTTTGCATTTAGCAAAGATCTGAGCTGTACATTTGTGTAAGTCTCTGACGGTAACAAGCTGCCATGGCAATCAAAGAAAAGTAGTGAGAATATTGTATATCTTGCTTCAGGACACATCTGAACGCTCATACCATAAAATATTTAATATTTGCCTGAAGCAATGACATCTGGCTCTCAGGAGTAGGTCAGCACATTTGCATAAGTTTTGCTCTTGGCTAGAATATAATAAAACGGCTTGTGTCTTGTGTTCAGCCTTCCCTACCCTCCAAAAACGTAATAATTCTTGGGCATCTCCAGCTGCTGTAGCACAGCAACCACAGTGCCATAAGAACTATTTGCATCACAAAGTTTCCATCTGCTCCTCCACTGTTTTATTACTGATAATAGCTAGCCTACAGTGTGTTGTTTCTAGGACAGCCAGAATCAGGAAACCATATTTGGCACATGAACTAATTATAGCTAAGGAGAAAAGACATTTAAAAAAAAAAAAACCCTGATACCACAGTGCAACAACCAAGTGCTTGTGTGATTTATAGGCATTTACACCTGAGCACACTTTGATTTGCAGTCCTGCATTTGAAATATCACAATTATTTTTATTGTTTATTAACAATTTTCTTTTGCAAACTGGCAATTCTAACTATTACTGTTTACCTTAATAATGATTTTCTGAAAAAAGGCACTCATTAATGAAGAGCGATGAAGAGTTAGAATGTACCCTCAGCAAGTTTGCTGATGACACCAAACTGGGAGGTGTGGTAGATACACCAGAAGGCTGTGCTGCCATTCAGCGTGACCTGGATAGGCTGGA
>Ga0065711_1001947_pt1 | contig 62614 bp, 28 predicted proteins | sample Hoacrofraction12_FD_59098 | JGI IMG/M metagenome (GOLD analysis project Ga0065711, IMG submission 59098) | Hoatzin crop microbial communities from Cojedes, Venezuela - Epithelial fraction 12 v2 (version 2) | ecosystem: Host-associated > Birds > Digestive system > Esophagus > Crop | place... | reverse complement strand
TGGATATTAGGAAGAAATTCTTCACCCTGAGGGTGGTGAAACACTGGAACAGGTTGCCCAGAGAAGCTGTGGATGCCCCCTCCCTGGAAGTGTTCAAGGCCAGGCTGGATGGAGCTCTGAGCAACCTGGTCTGGTGGAAGATGTCCCTGCTCATGGCAGGATGGTTGGAACCAGATGATCTTTAAGGTCCCTTCCAACCCTTAGCATTCTATGATTCTATAATATTTACACAATGTTTACACAAGAAAGTTTTGTGTAATTCTGCCTTTTTATCAGGAAAACAATTGCTATTTATACTGACAACTTTGTACCTGTTTCCTAGAGTCTGTGGACAAACCTCTTGTATTTTTAGAAAGAAGTGAATCTGATCTGGATAAATACATTTTTCAGAAAAAAAAAATCAGACTGAAGTATTCTTAAAAAAATATAAGAGTTGCTTGAGAGACAACGATGTTCATTAGATTTTCAGCATTTTAGTATTACTACTTAAGATATGAAAATACTAAATGCCGTGGGCTTCATGTGAAAATTCAAACTGTTTCGTTATGAAAATAGAACAACCTGATTTTTCAGAACTTTTGGGAGAATTAAGATTCAGAGCACACAATCACACAAAATAAACCAGAATGAATAAACATTTTCTATCTTACTATATTGGATGGATATTTTCCCAAAGAATGTTCATCCAGCTTTAATACAGCATTCTTTGATTTTTGACTCTTGGAGGCTTGCTGTGCATTTTCTTTTCCTTTCAAATTCTTCTTACAACATATCAAATAATGTGAAAGAGTACTCCCCACCCCAATCCAGAGGCAACCTCCAGGCTTTCTGTGTATCTAGTGCAGTTTCACAACAAAAAAAGGCTAGAAAATATTCTGCTTGAGTAGCCATGCAAGAAAAACAAAACATGGTTGCAGACTATTTTTATGAGCTTTTTCTCAAAAGTTTATGTTCTTTCAGAGTAGATTTTGAGCCTTTTTTTTGGTTAGTCTCTGCAAGAAATTCTTGTATACCTATAGGAAACAAAGAGCTGGAGTTGTTCATGTTCTATATATTCTATGTATTTAGATTCTGCCTAACTTGCTCCTCTAAGGCTTCGTTAGCCAGAATGTTAATGTCACTAAGAACGGGGTAACAAATGTTTTTTTACTTGCTTTGAATTATAAAGCAGAGGAACTGATAAGACTGAAAACAATAGAAAATCCTTATGAAATCTGTAAAACAAGTACGTAGCAAACTGAATATCCTTTCCCACTTCACCCCATTTGAAGAAGAATACCTGGACTTGGAAGGGCCTAAATGCCTAGAAAAGGCCACCTCTTTTTAAACTAAGCTATGATTTTCCAAGTCCTGCCACAGTGATTCATCAAAATACAGCATCACTGCACTTCTTGTCTTTGCACTCCATAGTTTAGATGAGAAATGTGTGTTGCCAGGGTGAGAAAAGATGAAATAATCATCACAAGAGTCTGAATCAGAAGAAGATATCTAAGGTTATCTGGGCTGCAGAAACCCAGAAGGAGGGTTATTCCAGCCCTGGTGATCTTTCCTTTGGATAGATCCTGGATGTTTTAATGTGCAGCAATGACAAGTAAATTTGGGCTGGACTGCAATACACACAAGTACAGAGAGAATATAGTTCAATGATTCTTTTTAAAAATCTCATCAAATAATTATTGTCCAAATTCCATTCCCAAATGAGAGATAAAAACCACAACTGATGTCATGGTTTGATAATGACATACAAATAGATATGACAGGACGAACTCCACGTTTAGCTAGCGGTTAGCTTTCTCCCACACATTCAGCAGATTCTTATGTTCTGCTTACTGGTACTTAACTCGTCATAATTCAGAGTAACTCTAGTTGCATGATAAATTATAACACTCTTCAAATGGAAATGCATCAGCAGACAGCATCATAATAGATAAAAATATGGCAGGGACATAGTGTAATTTTCTCAAGACACCATACTGTCTTAAATCAGATATTCTATTCTTTCCCAGAAGACTCTTAAACAATTTGATAATTATTTTCTTCTCAGAAGCATATGGTAATACTGGTAGCTAATATAGCTTTGGTCATATTTGTGTGAAATTAACATACTAATTACAAGAACTGTCTTAGAGAAACAATATATGCTGTTAATTGTCATGGTCATGTTTCTTCTGCTTTTATTGAAATGGCGAACAAATGGTAAATAAATGGCACAGAAAATGTGCTGCTGAATGCAAAGTATCTTTAAGGTAAGCCTGGAGAAATTAGAGACAATCAAGAACAGAAGTGAATAAAGAGGTGTTCTCAACACACATAATGTTGAAAAGTTTGATGCTGACACTTGAAGATACAATGATGAGAGCAGACACTTTTGCCAAATTTTATAGTAAGATGAAAAAGAAAACAAGTTCTAAAATATATCTGCAAAGCATTTTAAGCCAGGTAGCATTCCACTTAGGGCTGGGTGGCAAACAGTGAGCTGGAAGGTAGCTGTAGACCATGCACTGAGGCTGCCTGCAGGAGCAACTCACACCGGGAAGCACTGGAAGTTGCAAGTGTGCGGCAGAGCAGAGCCAACTGCAGATCACAGACTTGGGGACCACCCTTGAGGTGTCCATCTAAACATGTACATTCCTCAGGCAAAGGTATAGGTTTCTCCAAGCAGGTCTTCTTTGCCAGGGATATACTGTACGCAGCAAAAGAGGTCTTTCATCAGAACCACTCCAAAGCTGTGTCAGTATAACAGAGCAGAGTCATGTTTTTCTTCCTTTTCCTCCCTTTCTCTGATTATTTCCCAGTAGGGCTACAGGGCAGTTTAGTTTTTTCTTGGCGGTGACCACACCATACCCCTAATTAGTAGACTTGTAGGATTTTAGAGAGGGACATTTTCTTGTGACAAATGTTTCTAGCACAACACAAAAAAGAGGTTTCCCCCTGAGCTGAGGATGCTGTGCAGAGCACTACACTTCACTGGAGGTGCGCATGCTGGAGGAGTGTTTATACAGGAGTGCCTTCTAAATGGTACACAAAATGAGGACAGGAGGCTACAGTTCAGTGTACTTCAGCATACCCAAAGCATACAGATATGAAAGGATCTTTGAACATGATTCCTTCACAGAAAAAACAATGCGTTTCTTTAATAGTAAGTTCAGAGATTTTTCTTGGATTATACTGTAATTTTCCTTAAAGGTAGTTTTCTTTATGTGTATTCCCTCTGAGCAAACATGAGTCAGGGCAAATCTCGGTGGCCTTGTACAAAAGTCACTAACGTCACTAGCATTAAAGCTATGACTAAAACATGCAAGATTGACTGTCAACTGGAGTTAAGTGCTATCCACTAAAGTGATTTATTTTTTTGTACCAATTTTTAATGCAAGACTATGAGTACTCTAATTACAAAATTTTTTTTACAGTTGGTTTTATGTACACTGTCATAAAACTTGGCAGATGCAAACGGAATAAATCACTGCCAATAATATATTGTACAAAAGATCACTCTGTTCTTTAACATTGTAAGAGAGAATTGACCTTTCTTTGGAAAAAAATGCGTCCCACATTTAATTTTTTACATGTTCTGGAGAAGAATATATCAAGGCTGAATTTCATATGAACTGAATGCCCTAATGTTGTCTTGTATGTTCTCAACTTTGTGTATGCTATGGCAAAATTAATTGATGCCTATACATTTCAACTCTCTGAATTTTATTATAGATAACTTATTTATCTTCAAGCTAATTACTTATTGCTAGCACGCAATATATCTACACTACAAGAAAGAACAAAAAAAAAGAAATGCAGAGGCAGGCAGGCTGGTTATGAGTTGGTTATTACAGTTACTAGTGATGGCCTGGAGTTGAACAGCAGTTAATCCCTTTTGACTTGGCTATTATGCACAGTTTACTGTCTGGCTAGGCATCTACACTCAGTTTATAGGCCAATTATTTTCAGGTTACATATTGCTACAAAACCTGTATTCTCTTCTCATACTTTCTATACTTCATGCTTCAGTGCAATAGATTTTGGTGGTTCTTAGCTGTTGCTCATAATTATACTGTGAGCTGGATGGCCTCCAGCAGGAATTAAGTGCCTACACATGACTGAGGAATGGGACCTTTCATGCACGTAGGAAAGATGTATGCTTAATTTCAAATAAGCTATTGTAATCAAAGTGGTTATGGAAATAACCTAGAATGCATTTAAATTGCAATGAAACTGTATATTCTAAGAGAAAAATTTCCCATTAAAAAAAAGACAAACTCTAAACATGGAGATCATGTGTAGTTTCCAACAAGCACAATCACTTTAAGTAGCTCCTCCATGAATGACATTGCTTGCAGGGTTAGTTAAAGAGTAAATGGAGGTAGAAGATAACAAAAAATAAAATCTGGGTCTCATATCATTCTCTGAAAGTCATCCACAGTTTATTTTAAGGACCAGTAGTAAGAAAACTTTCCATTCAAAACTCATCTATGGAAGAAATAGAATTAAAAAATAGATACAACTTTTATATGTCTGCTATTTGCCATAGAAGTTCTGATTAAAGCTGAGTAAATCCACAGCATGAAGGAGCCTCCTTTTCCAAATAGCATGAACTAAATCTTATAGGCCTACAGAGAACCTGGTCAACCTTAAGTAAAGCAACAAGGGCACAGTGCTTATGGAGCAGGAGAAGCAGTTGCACGTGTACAGCTGTTCCTCACTGCCAAACAGGTGTTTCCACTTCTGTTTGCTGGCTGACATTTGCTTCCCTCTGTTTTTACTCTCTTCCTCACTTACAAAACATTACCCTTGCAGTACATGTTTGATAGGCCACAGGGGGACTATCTGACAAAGAGCAGATTTGTGTCTGGTGGAGAGGGGAATGCTGGCCAGCACGTGTGCAGTACTTTGCACAGGCTGCAGCAGAAAAGCCTGAAGCATCCCAGCTTATGCTTATACTCTGTGTGAAGGAGGTGAGGCATTGGAGAACAATTGTGCATTGATGAAGCACCCCCATGGAGCTGCTGGAACAATGCTTTTTTCAGTGGCCACCAACCCTCCTCCTCAGCTAAGATTCTGCCTGGAGTCTCGTTGTTAACCACTTGCCTGGGACTCTGGACTGGCCATAACACCACATTAACATTTGCTGTGGGGGTCAGAATAGGAGTTTGTGGCCACTTGCACAAATCTGGTAGGTATCTAAAGGTACAACTCTACACTGACTGATGCTGTTAAAAATGTAAACAGTCTTATGAACCTGAAACTCAAAATCAAGGAAATGCAAGTACCTCGTCTTCATAGATACATTGGAATCACCGTGGGATGTTGCCTAGACTTATCACACACTGGCATGTAGAGAAGAGAGATTTGCATTTATTTGTAAGTCACGGACTACATTACCAAGAAGAGATGATCTCCCTAATTGTGCTGAGTGAAACCTAGCACAGTAACTATGCTAAATTGTATAAAACCACTAGTTCAGAGAACAGTGGTGAATGAAGACATGAGCTATCAGCAGGCATTGTGCTCTTTTGCATACTTCCAAAAAATACTTGGGGCATAAATACTGTTAATTGATATTCTTGATTCATGCTTTGGGATGGATGAGGTCTGCTCGTAGGACACAAAATCTCTCCTGTGCTGCTTTCGTCCTCTCAATATTTCTTTCTAGTGAAATATGTGCTGCAGTGTAAAACATTGCACTGTCATTTATCATACTCAATATCTTTGTTTTACTTTCTGCCCCACAGCTCCGTGAAGGATAGGCAGCCAAAGGTATGTTTTTAACTCCTAATCCATTTATTTTCCCCCTCATACAGCTTGAGGTTTTGGCAACACTTCATATCACTCTCATTATTCAGGGCCTAATTCAAAGCAGCCAGCTGATGTGGAGTCTAGTCATTTTGCTTGTTCTTAATCTACGTGTAAGAATACAATGGGCAAGCCTTGCATGGTGTGCTGGGTTTGGCCAGGACAGGACTAATTTTCACTGGAATCCAGGAAGGGACACGGCCGGGCGGGCTGACCCAACCTGGCCAAACAGAGCAGGGTATTCCATACCATGTGCTGTCATGCTGGGTTCTGGTTGGGGGGAGCTGGGCAGCGGGAACTCTCTCGCAGCTCGGGAGCATGTGGCGGCGGCAGTCGGTGAGAGTTGCTCTCTGCGTTGTGCTGTTTGTGCTGTGTATTCTCCTTATCTGTATCGTTGTTGTTACTGCTCCCTTTGTTTGCTGTTCTGTTAAACTGCCCTTCTCCCGACCCACCAGCTTCTGCCTGTTTCTTTCTATTCTCCTCTGCAACCCAGCGAGGGGAGGGGCGGCCGCATGACGCTGTTGTTGCCGGCCGCAGCCAAACTATAACACATGGCTATCTCCTCAGATCATCTCAAAAGCTTGCTAAAGTGTGACTTGCCTTTTATGAGACCATGTAGGCTGTCTTTAATTAGTTTCTGCTTTTCCAAATTCTGTTCTGTAATTTTCACAGTGTTTATACAATCCTGAGCAACACTGCATGATTTTTCAGCTAGGTTTCAAAATTAATAAGTATAATTTTTTATCCTTAGGAATGTCAGTAACAGATAATTGCTTTACGCCATGTCTGCAGTATACAGTCAAAAAAGCAATCCGCTACTAATGCAATGTGTGACTATTGTGGACTCCTTTTTATGTTTCAGGCACTTGGAAATAATGTGCAATGAGGGATATTGGTGTGCAGTTCCAAACTCGTCCTCTTTCTTTTCAGGATTTCTTTGATATGAGGAACAATATGCATTATTTTTTTAGCAAGGACATTTGTAAAAATATTTAATTACTCTGTTATCATCACATATTTTCTGTGTAGGAAGTGACATGCTCCAGTCTGAATAACATCAGTGGGATGACTGGTATAGGCATTAAAGAAAGCAGTACTGTACCTAACATTTACACCAGAGAAAAAACATGAGTTCAGACACATGGCAGGTGAGAGATATTTCCTATTCTGAAGTAAGGTGATAACAGCTTCACAAAGGTATGTCAGTTCTTGGTACATGTCCATGTTCTCTGTCATTTTCATAAGTTTTTCTATTTTAAGTGGGATAGAAATTAAGTTGATAAGTTCTGGACTTTCCCCTACTCCTTACATTACAAAAGGTGTTTTCATTCTAAAGTTAGAGAAAAATTTGACACTAGATATGTCTGTGGAAAAAAATACCCTTTGTAGACTTCAATCGATTTCCAGGTAGGGAGCACGACATCCCATTTTATCTTACAAACTAGGCTTCTTGATGAGACTTATCTTTTGTGATACATTTGAAGCAATCCTCCTTTTCTGTCTAAAACCCCAGTTGTGGATTCCTGAGTTACAACTCTCATGATGCATAGGCTAAGAAAATGCAGCATATATTTGTTTTGAATCACTTAAAAAGTGTCTTGTGTCATGTAGATGTAATGAATCATTTCAATTTAAGTTAAATCACTTCAGAACGCTTTGCTAACACTGTCATTTTCCAGGAAAAAGCTTTTTTTCTTGTAACTAGACACAGTTAACTAACAAGCTCAACTCAATAATATATTCTTGTGCAGGTAAAGGACAGAGCTATTTGCATTCACACACATAATACAATCAATATCACAGCTTTTAAATAGGAGTAAATCTACACTTTGACCTTTCTATTCACAGGTTGTGGTTTTCTTGCATTTTTTTTTTAATATGGAACAAAAAGGAAAATGGAAGAAATACTAGTTTGATGTTGAACACATAAATGTCCTTTTAATAAAATAATTATAAGCATATCAAAGATAGGCTTGACATCGTTCTTTGTTTACAACACAACACAAATTCAATAAAACTCATTTATATAGTAGTGATGGATACATATATAAAAGTTATATATTCATTAAATTCTGTTCTCATAGAGAAAGGCAAAAGGTCTTAATCAGATCATTACTGAAAGGGGAAGACTACACAAAATGTAAGTTCTTAAATTTTGCGGTATAGCTATTATAAAGTAAAGCGCTTCTGCAGAAAGTGGGAAAGTTAAATGACTTTTAATTATACTTTGATTGAAATATTTAAAGTCAGGTGGTTAAAATTAGTTTTATGCACTTCACTGGGGACCTAAATAGAGGTCTTTTTTAAAAAATGCTTTAAAAACCAAAAAAACTATAATTTTCACAAGCTCCAACCAAATTTGAGAAACTTCAATATTTTGGGGAGGTAATCACCTTATTTAGGTTCCTTAAACACATACATTTTCTCCATTGTTCTTCTGGGCACCTAGCTTTGAATACTTACCTTTCATCTTGATTTTTTTTAGGTTCTGGCATTTCTACTAAGCATGTGTTCAGTAGCACAAGATATTTTTGCCTGCTAGCTGAAAGGTCATAACCCATCTAACGTGAATAATAACCTGATACAGTCACTTTCTACTGACATAAAACTTCTAAATATGCAGTGTCAGGTTCTGTAATTGCACAATAAGTTAGATGACTCTTTTGACTTCAGTGCATGAATGACTATGACTTATCAGGTTAGTATAATAGGTATAGCAGCCAATGAATCCGCTGCAACATAGATGTGAGCAGTAGTAGTTCAGAAGTGACACTTCTGAACCTGTGGCAAGGAATAATCAAGTAATATCATTAGCAGTGTAAAGTCTGAATTTCTTATTCAGCAGCACATCTCACGATGGAATTAACATTCGTAATATAATATTTGGGGCAACCTTTAGGCAAACAAAAGAGTACTAGTGCCTATGATTTTTTGCCAGCAATAGAGAAGTGAATCTGTAAGAGGCCTTGAAACGTCCTCTAAGTCAGGCCTCTGGTCCTCAGACAGCATTAGCTGTGAATGTCCTTGTAGGAGATATTGTTTAAGCTGTTTTTTTGATTGTTGTCTTGGTTTATTTTTTTTTTTTTAAGTACCAATGGTGGAGATTCCCATCTCTTATTCCAGCCCTAATAATCAGAAATCTTTTCTTACTAACAAAAAATCCTTTATTGCAGCTGAAATTCGGCTCTCCTTGTACTATCCTGGTGCACATGAAAAGCGGTGTTATCGTATAGCTCCTGTAGCCTTCTGCAGAAAAATCTCCCATGCTCCATAAATTTTTTCTTTACTAAAGCAAAGCAATGTTTTGTCAACAGTCTATATAATCAGCTAACTACCTCTAGATTCTGGAGCATCTGGCTATATCTTTCTTGAAGAGGACGGTGTTTGACAGTCCAGAAACATTGCCTTAGCCCACATGGAAAATATGCATGGATTTTCTGCATATCCCAAAATACATCTTGCGACATTAGCCTTTTTCCCAGTGTAAATTCATTAAACTGAAGTAGTATTCTTTACAATATTACTTGGTAGTTAAACATCAATCATTACTATAAGCATGGTTTCCAGGACTTGCCTTCTAAATCTCTTGGGATAGTTATGCCTATTATCTCATTTACAACTCTGACATTCTGGCCTATAATCATTGATATATTCAAGATGACATCCAGGTAATTGTGTGAAGAAAATACAATTTCCTGTGTAATTTTCAACACCTTGTCATTTTACTTTGAGAAGACACACTACACAGAGGTACAGAAGAAAACCAAATAAGGATTGGAAATACAGGGATGAAAGACAATGGGAAGAATTACAAGGTTCATTACAGCTAGGGAGAGGGTAACCAAGAAGCTGGAGAAGGAAAAGGAAACATTGAGTGAACACCACCATAAACAAGCAGAGTCATGAAGGTTATAAACCTCTGCATTGCTGCTATATAAAGCAGACTAGGTCAGAATTTGATTCAGTTTAGGTTCAGATAGTATGAAGACTTGACCTCCATCTAGTTCTGCTCTACACTAGAGTTTCCTTCTGCTGGTTCTACCTCCAATCTGCTAAAAAGAAAAAAATTCAAAAGATGGCTCCAAGTACCAAACTTATTTATTTGAAAACTCACAATATTGGAACTCATATGCATGAGTTCCTGGGCTTAGAACCAGTATAAACATAGATGATTTTGCCTTTTGTGTCACCAATATTGCAAATTGACAGTGTCTTGGAAGATTCTCTGGGGATATCAACAGTCATCTTAAAATTGTTTGAATTAACACCAGGCACTAGATTAGCATGGGAAGGCAGCAAGTTAGAGAGACTACACCCACCTGGCTTAAAACCTTATAGCACTGGGCCCAACTAACCAGGAACAAGCACTCTCCAGCTACAGCTGCAAGCCTCGTGCCTATCTCTAAGATCCTTCCTTAGCATTTGCAGTATAATTATCATGGCAACAAGAACTATTTTTACCTTATAACTCTGGTGGTGTGAACAAGCCCCTCGCATTTTGTGCTCATTTTAACAATGTCGCCAGTAACCTTCTATAAAGAAATGACCTTATATTGTATGATAAGTGTTATTCCCTGTTTGTTTAGCCAGAAACCTATCAGTTATGGCTTGTCCTTGGAAAGCAAACAAAGAAAACAGAATCTTAGCGTCCAAGTGTTTTGTTGGAACTACAGTAACTTGATTTAAAAAGTTTACCTACCAAGATGAATCATGAAGAAGGGAATAATAAGGAGTTGGATGACTCATTAGACCAATCTTTTGATCTAAGTTAATAATGTGTATAGTTCAGTATTTACACAGAGTGACACTGGATGTAACTGGAGCTCTGTAGGTTATACTAGAATAATCTTTACTTTAAAATTACATTACGTGTAAATTGCTTTCACAGAGATCAAAATAGAACAAGTCAAATTACAATATTATTGTAAATCCTGTCATAGCGAATGTTGCAACAAGTATGTCCCACCCCAAAATACAGAATCAAGCATTTTAATAGTCTGGCCAATGGAAGGTGCATTAGCTTGACTCCAAAAGAGAGGGATAGTAACTTCTTGCATTGGCTTCCCTTAATATCGTTGATTTGGTGCTACCACACAAACTTTATGATAATTCATGAACATTAGGGTACAATTTATAGGCAATGCTATAAGAAATGTTAATGAGGCAGACTTCCTTTGCAAAGATATAACTGAAAAAATCAGTGCATTTCTACATACTTACATTGATCAAAACTGCTGAAACTTATTCGGTATTTTTCCCCCTGTTGGTTTTCATTCTCCAACAGTTATCAGCAAATATATTGATTTTAATGAAAAAAAAAAATTAAACCAAAACAAAAATCCATTATCATTTTGAATGAATACTTTGGGTATTGGCCAGATGGAAAATTTGTACCTACGTAGTTAGAACCAATTCTGCGTATATAAGAGACCTGTCTGTGATCTGCCCCAGGTTTCTGTCATTTCTGTTCCTGGGTTCTGAAGCCCCATTTCTACCTAGCAAGCTGCTGTGCTATTTTTCCAGCACTCAACAGCCTGCCTGGCTAAACGTACAAGAATAATTGTGCTGCATTAGACCAATGGCCTGCTTAACTTCACAGCTGATACGTAGTTAAAATCTACAGGAAGAGAGACATTTAGTTGAACGGTTCTAATTGAATTCAATCAGATTATATCTGCATTTTTCATCTTGTACCCCACAGAAAACTTCTTTCAGCATTATGTAATGCTACTTTCAGCACTAAATAATCAGCACTAAAACAGGATGACTGCCAATACCTATGAGAAAGTCCATGTTTTTTGGTACTTTCTGTACTCTTCCATACTTCCTACCACTAGATATACCCATGTTTAAATCACTGCCAAAAAGTGTAATGGAAGTTCTTGACATCTATCACCAGCCCAGCTACTATTAACAAGAACAAAATAACCCTGCTCATTCTGCATCCAGAGAGTTTTGGATAAAGCCGTATACTATGAACACAAATTTGCATAAAGAAGCCAGCAAGAGCACAACTTTTTTAACCACTTCGAGGAGACACAGTTGCTGGTTTGCCACTGAACCTAGCTAACCTGAGGAAGAGGAGCAGGACAGTGCCAGAATTGAAGAATAATCCAATGTATACATATTCTGGGAACCTGAATATACATTTACCTTTTTCCACTGATTATTGAAAAAGTTTCTTGCTCCAAGTCTTAGTAATTTAGTGCATTAAAGCTTAATTTATGTGTCACAGAGTCCAAATAAAGGCCTGCTGTCCAACTCTGAGTGCACTTCCTTCTGGTTTTCATAGACTTCAATAAGAATTTTGATGTTACAGGGCATGCAGATGAGGTCTTTAGCTGGAGAACTAGTAAAGAAAACCCGTACAGATCTGGATGCTGGAATTTGCACATTGTAATAACAAATACGAAGATACCGAACAACCACTGTTTATCTCCCGAGTCTCAGAAAACATGAACAGCATACACTGTGTGATGTAGCTCAGAGATGAAAGGCTAGAAAGAGATACATCTCTTGAGTATTGGTATCCTGCATGTAACTGCAGACTGCAATGTTGTGACATCGGGCAAACCAGGTGTCGGATGAAATAACCAAATATAGAACATCAAAATGCGTATGATCTGAATAATACTGTAATGCTTTCTCTAGGTTTCTTACTTCCAACAGTGGCATGTAAATCCTATTTTGTCAAATTTAAAGTGGTTTTTTGACTGGCTAGATTGCAGCAAATGCTTTTTTTAAAGTTTTTTTTTTTTCTTTTAAGCACAAAGATTAACAATAAACCTCAATAACTAGCAAAAGCTGTTACTGCTTTCACACTGTGTGATTTCTACACATGCACGTTAACTGATACAGGGGGACTTAAGCACATAACTCCTGTTACAGTTCTGGGAGTTACGTATGACAGACTCTGCTTTGTGATGTGACTATAACTGGGAGGGTTTTTGTGCTTGAAATAGTTATATTTTGGTAGGAAGAAAAATACTGTGCTACTTGAACAGAAGACCATCTCAAAGTGAAATTGCTCAGGCTAGTTCCACTTCACACTGCTAGTTAATATGAAAGGCTAAAAACGTCTTAATTTTTCTTTTTTTAATGACCTGTTTTTTTTATGGGAATCCATTCTAATACACTGCTGCAGGTCTGAACTAAAAAAATGAAAAGAACAAAATTAATTTTAATATCTGGATTGAATCAGTCTGTTAATACTTTTTTTTTATTTAGTGCTGAACTACATATTTTTTAGTACTGCAAATGAAAGTTTCTCCAAAAAGGCAGTGGACTGAAATGCAGCGAGTGCTATATACACATTAAAAATTATCTGGAAGAATAAAGGATTCAAACAATAGCAAAAATCATCAGGAAAGAATTTTGCATGAGTAGAGAAGCAGAGACATAGGTTCTGCCTAGTATGTCTTTGTTCTTCAGCCTGAAGAAAACCTTTCTCCATAATCACGGTACAAAAAAGTGCCCTTTACCTATGGATGAAATCCAGAATGAGCTCAGGTACCGAAGAGGGGGCAGTTCCATGTCAGTTATTTTGCATAGCACTGAAAATGCATCAATGGTAGTTTTTAAACCAATATTTGCTATATTGATATACTATATTATCTTTCTGCACTGACAGAAAATTGACATGGCTGGGGCAACAGAAAGAACAGTAGGTACTGAGGGAATTTTCCGGTAGTGACGCTGCAACAATGTCAGTATGAGTCCTTTCTCATTTGCTGTTGGAACAGGCCTAGAACAACTGAGAGATGAAACAACAGCACTTTCAAAACTGTTCCAGGACTACTTTTGCATCTAAGTAAATTTTATGTATATTTAACAACTCACTAAGAATTTGTTGAACTAGAAAGAGTTAAGATGCAACAAACAGGATGCAACAGTTCACAGCGAGCAGTACAGCTAAATAATTTTCTTTTCATTACAAGGGATTAGCACCATGTCTGTTGTCAGATATTATGTCTGAAATAAAGGACAGGATATTATTAAAATGTTCTAACAAAAAAAATCATCTGATCATATTCCAAAATTAATCTGCATCCATCTGTGCCTTCTTTACATCTCTTTCATCCTACAGCCTTCTGTAGAGTCTCTGTATGGATCAAGGAAAAATGTTACTGCTATTTAAGCTCATTCAAGCTCCACTGATTTAGATAGATCTTCCTTGTGAGAGCAAAGAGTATTATGTATGTACCTAAACTATACAGCACGATACAGTTTTGGTTTGGATTTTTCATATCCTGTAGTATTAACCTAGTAGGAGGAAGACAATAAAAGTACTACCCATGAGAACTGAGTTTTATATAATTATTCATTAAATTAATGTAACAGTTATTTTCTTGAAATAGCTAATAAAAGCCTATAGCAGAAAAATAAAACTCCATGGGGTGAAGAAAAATTTAAAGGGCATCTTTTTATTTTCCTAAGGAATGCTTAGGAGCAAATTTCTTTTATGGGGAATTCTTATGTGAAAGAACATTTAATAAGGATTGCATCTTGCTGAAAAATTATAAATGGCAATCAAAATCCTTTTGTTTGACCTGATATAAAGTGAAGTCTTTGTTATGTTCTCTGGAGTAAAAACTACGCAAAACCTAGATCATCAAGACCATGTTCCACAATCTTGCTAAAATAATTATGTTTTCTTTAAAAGAGTGAAAAGCCACACAATATCACACCTTTGTTTCAAGATTGTAGCCCTTGTCTTTTTTTGCCCCCTGTTGTACTGGTGAATAAGGTTTATTCTACTGCCTGTGTAGACATAGCAGAGACAAAATACACAGATTGAATGTCCCAAAACCTGTAAAGCAGTCACAGGGTGCAATAGCATTTACCGTCTTATAATGAAAGATGCTAAATTTGTGTAAAGGCCACACCTGGAAAAGCTATCTTCCTATGTCAGATATTCAAATGTCCTCCTATGGTAAAAAACATCCTTTCCTACCACAGTGAAATACTCCCATTTTTATCTACTTCTAATACCTCATGTATCGTCCTCCTAATTTTTATTCCTCTGACAAGAATAATTCTTTGTTTCCCAAGAGCTCTGTTGCAGCTCATGTTAGATGATGAAGTTATTAATCTTTTCCTGTACATAAGTGTATAATTTGTTATTATCCCTTCTTAATTTACTCCTGTGCACTATTTGTTCATCTGGATGCCATGCTTTCAGTTCATGAATATAAATGCAAAGGACAATAAAATACATAAATTTAATACTCAGTAGCATATAGTCCTTTCATATTTAGCAGGTACCAGTTCTCTTTGTCCTTCAGTTTTCTTCCCTCAGAGAGGAATGATTCTTTATTTACAATATAAATTTTTCACCTAGGAATTTATTTCAAATACAGATTCCCTTCCTCAACTCTGTCCAAATTTTCCAGCTACTGCAGAATTGGAAAAGACTATAATTTTTAATGTTTTCTGTTGGCATATTCAGCTGAAAACCTTTAATACTGAGGATAAAGAAAGAGAAGAGTACAAGAAGTGAATCTCTTCTGCGCTTTTCTTGGTGGTTCCCAAGCTTGTTCTCTACAAAGAGTTCCCAAGTCTTTCCCAAAGCTGAGGTTAAACTAATGGATCTCTAATTTTCTATTGTGTTTGGTGCTTCTCTTTTTTGCATATTAGAACTGCTGTGACCTCTTTCTAGTCTTTAGGGCATTTCCTGTATTAATAGATCTCATAAAACTTTCCTTTGCCATTTCCATTTCACCTGTTCCTACCCTTAGTTCTTTTATCACCAAACAGTACATTTCCTTTGTTCCCACTCCTTAGATTTTCTTCCTAGCACTTCTTTTTCGAGCTTTGTATCAATTCAAGAACCATTTCAAATACTATTTTAATGTTCCTTAATTCCTGCCTCTCTGTCAGTATATATCTCACTTCTGATTTAATCCTATTAATGCCAACAGAAAACCCATACACTTGTCATTTCAGATTATTTGAATTATATCACTTTTAAGTGCATTAAATGCAGCCCAAGTAGATACTACATGAAAAAAGAAACACTCTTTTTTTATACACAAATAAACAGAAAAACAGAAGAATGACTTCAAATCAGGCTATAAACCAGGAGGTAGTATATATTGACAGTTCAGAAGCATATGTTAGAGATGAGTGCATTATCTAAGTTCTTCGACACCATTCTAAAAGACTTACTTTCTTTTTCATAGTGACAACATGCCTATTATTTTCATGAATATTTCCCTTCTCCCTCGTTCTTCGAAGACCCCTTCAGCAAATTCTAATATTAGGGGGTGGGGAGAGGAATGAACCAACTGACAACAAAGAAAGTATTTTGTCCAATTAACAAACTGACTATATTTTCACGCTACCCAGAGTCATTTCATTCCACGATGTAAATAGGGCCAGTCTCAGCACACAATGCTCATCAATGCAGAATACAATATAGGAAGCAATAAATGGCCCCATAGTTGTTTTAACACTATAATGCAGCTGAGCAGTTTGATAAAATCAATAGTAATTTTCTTGCAAGTGTGTGTCAGTGCTGTGAACATTATTCTTTTTGCATAAGTGAGAAAAGCAAGAACAAATCCTAAGGAAAAAAATAAGGTAAACACTTGACTCCCTAAAGAGATTTTACAACAGCTGCTGAGATTTTTATTGCAATGCTCATGATTTTGTCACTATTAATGTATTATCAAGAAAAGATTTCCAGCATATTTATTGTTAGAAAGGACTGTCCATATGGGCCCACTGATCCTAGCGTGCCACTGGCACTCATCAAGAGTAGCTGGAATCATTTGGCTCTTGCCCTGATCAGTTCTAGCTCTAAGGCTGGACATGGACTCCAGCTGCATGTCTTGGTTACTGATAAGTGAATGTGGTTTTGCTGTGCAAACTTGCTGTGCAGCTTGAATGTCCTGCACCCATACATTCAAAGCAGCTGCACTTCAGTGCCTGAATTTGCTTGCTAAGAGATTGAGTTAGCTACTCCAGATTCAAGCTAGGCATGAACCAGCAAGATGTCAATTAAGAAATTTGAATACCACAACTGTATAGATTTACTGCCTATGTCTGTTGGCTCCCCTATGCCTGGAGTACAACCTGAGTGATATAGAGAAAATTCATATTAATCCTGAACTGGGTGATAATGAGACCAAACCCAGAAAAGTGAGAAGCAGGTATATAAGCCAGCTTCCCCTCCCATACCTAGTGCTCTTGGAGAGATGCTGATTTCTCTGCCTTTCTTACATGGCCATTACATGTTGTTGTGCAACACTGCTTAATACTTTCTTGTAGGGAATATTATGGGAGACAGAGCCCCCTAAAAAGCAGGTGTGAATCTCAAAGAGACTCTTTACAGTTTATACTGCTGCTAGCTACCTGCATTTCTAAATGAGGCTGTCTTATGAATAGCAGGCCATCCCAGTATCTCCCCAAGGCTTACTTAACATGCTGAAATCAGCAGCCTGGCAGCTACAGAACTACTTGCTCACCTCTGTGCTTGCGAATCCACATTTCTTGGTAGACTGCCATTTTACTGAAGGGAGAACAGAAAAAAAATGCAGCTATGATTTTTTTTTGGTTGTATCCTAAGGAAAAATGTAATTCTCAAATCTATATTTAGATTACAATAACAAGGTATTTAGGTAAATTTGTTTCTAATTTTGCAAATTAATAAGTTATATTTTTAATATATAAATAACAATTTTTCTTTAAGCATGATAAATACCATGAGTCATCTTAGATAATACAGAGCATAAATCTCACTAGTCTTCCAGAAGCAAAAAGTTTAGAGAGACTATTATTTGCAGGTGAGACAAATTTGAAGGAACAGAGTTTGTCTTCCACTGGACTGTAGTGGGTCAGATGAAGGTTAATGTCATTCAGTAGCAAAAAACAGAAAGAGTTTTTCTCTGATTGAAGGGCCAGAGAACACACCGAATCCCCACAACACTAGGTAGCCACATTATCAGAATTGTTTCACTGGAAGAAGGCAGCAATGTATCAAACTAAAAATCTTGTGATGAAATTCAACCTTCCTGGAAAGACTTTCAGAACACATATGCACTTCATATCAGGTATGGTTGACAGCTGTTGAAGAGCGAGACATAACAGCTTTCATTCCTATCTCTAAAAAGAGCACCATACCAGTTCAGTATATCACGTGAAATACAGATTAAGAAAAAAAAGATGTAGATACCAGCTGTATAAATGTTACCTGGTATTGTCAGGGAGGAAGATTTCACTCCTTCATCTCTTCCATTTATACATCTCAAGTCATCAGAGTTTATGGCTAAAGTGACGTTAGTTCTAGGTCTGTAAACTCCTAATCTTTTAACAGTCACTGTAGAAGCACTGACAATGTTATTGTTCACACACTTGCAACACACACACAGCACCTCCCAACTCAGCCGAAGTAAGTATGACCTTTAGGCAATCCTTCAAATGATTAAAAAAAGAAATTATAACATAAACAGTAATAAACTTTGACCAGAGGCCAAAGCATATTCCCAGATCAGATACACATTGCTATGAACATCCAGAAGAATAGAATAGAGTATTTTCAGTTGGAAGGAACCTCCAGCATTCGTCTAGTCCAACTGCCCAACCAATTCAGGGCCGAACAAAACTTAAAACATATTGTTAAGGGCATTGTCCAATGCCTCTTAAACACCGACAGGCTTGGGGCATCGACCACCACTCTAGGAAGCCTGTTCCAGGGTTTGACCACTCTCTTGGTAAAGAAATACTTCCTAATGTCCAGTTTAAACTTTTCCTGGCACAGCTTTGAACTATTCCCACATATTCTATCACTGGATACCAGGAAGAAGAGATCAGCACCTCCCTCTCCACTCCGCCTCCTCAGGAAGTTCAGGAAGCTGTGGAGAGCAATGAGGTCACCCCTCAGCCTCCTTTTCTCCAAACTAGACAAGCCCAAAGTCCTTTGCTGCTCCTCACAGGACATGCCTTCCAGCCCATTCACCAGCTTTGTTGCCCTCCTCTAGACACATTCAAGGACCTCGACATCCTTCTTAAATTGAGAGGCCCAGAGCTGCACACACTGTTCAAGGTGAGGCCACACCAATGCTGAATACAGTGGGATAATCACCTCTTTTGACCAGCTGGTTATGGTGTATTTAATGCACCCCAAGATGTGGCTTGCCCTTTTGGCTGCCGGGGCACACTGCTGACTCATACTGAGCTGCTCTCAACCAGCAGCCCCAGATCTCTTTCTGCAGGGCTGCTTTCCAGCCACTCCTCTCCCAATTTACAGATGTGCCTGGCATTGCTCCATCCCAGGTGCAGAATCTGGCATTTCATCTTGTGAAATTTCATCCCATTAATAGTAGCCCAGTGCTCCAATCTATCTAGATCCCTCTGCAAGGCCTCCTGTCCCCCGCAAGTCAACAGCACCTCCCAGTTTGGTATCATCAGCAAACTTGCTAATGGTGCATTCAACTTCTCCATCTCACCTGAATCCTTCTGTGACCTAATTTTGGCACTGTCTGGTCAAGTGGCTCAGATAACATTGACTGCCATATTTAAAGAGAAATATCCAAACCCAGTAATGGCATCGTCAGTAAATCTCCCTAAGATTCTTGTGCACAGAACAACCAGCAGCCACAAATTTCTTTCCTCAGAAAATTAAATCAATAGGAAAGTCATGTGTTTCATCTTTTTCTACATAGCAGCATTCTTCTCAGAGGGTGGCATAAGGCACTGTAAGATACAGAAGAGTGCGATTGGAGTTCGAGTGTGTTTTGATTTCCTACCACTAATACACTGTGTATTCAGGGCAGCAGTTTGAAGTCTCTGGTCACTGTGTGCTCCTTATATGTATTCAGGAACTTTTAAGACCAATGACTTTCCATTATACTTTAGATAAGAATGTATTTTTTCCTCAGGAATGAAATCACATTCCTGCTTACTTAGGACTCTCCATCTTTTCTGCTGTTGCAAACATGGTACTGTGCATGATCCAACTGCCTTGCAGGGTCCATCAGCGTTCATGTAAGTGCTTCTTAAGCTCCAGAAAGAGAAGTCCACAACTGTCTTATACCTAAGAAATATGAATAACTCCTTCCTTCTGCATTTCTTTCTCTAGGAGAAATAATCTTTAAATTGTATGCTTTCCACATTTCATCTGAATATGAAGAGACTACTGGGGAGAAACCAAGAACTGAGACTTGAATTTCTTTCCAATGTCAGTACTTTATTTGTCCCCTACGTTAATGTTTTCAAGTGCTTAGGAAGTGCTGTGGTTACAGTGGAACATGGCTATCATGGAAAGCTTTGATCACAGGAGAAGCCAATATACCAAATGCATGTCCACTTGCAATGCACATAAGCAGTCTACAGTTTCCTCCAATTAAAACAAAGCTCGCTGATAAATATCTTTTTTAATTCTAAAAAAAAAAATAATTGTAAATTAGATCTTTTTTCTGTTCTGAACATTTTTTGAGGAAGGAAACAAAATTGTTTTAAGGTGACTCTACAATTTCACTTCAATTTAACTTCCCATTGAAATTCCAAATGGCATATCCAAATATCTAAACTGCTCCATTCTGATTTAATTTTGTAAAATCATATTTCAGCCAATGAGATATTGCCACAAAATGTTTCGGGTTTTGCCAAGACTGTTTTTCAACAGAAGAATTCTTTCAGTAGGGACTTTCTGACTAATCCTTGGAATGCATTTACATCCCATCTGGGAGTTAACTTTTCTGGCGTAGACTCATTTTCACTTCTGACTATAGCATCCATAAATTTGCTGAGGCTTTTTCTGTCTCATATCTGTTTTGAAAATAAACGCTGATAGCTAGTAAATTTGCTCTTATTGACAAGCATTTCTAAAGTCATATGGATTTATCTAAGAGATGCTGAAAATTCCCTGCAGATTCCATTCCACCCCTATCTAAAAGGCTCCCCCTTCTCAGCACCATGTTACTCTCTTCAGCTGAGTTAGGGAAATGGCTTAGACTAACACTTCTCAGCTATTGCAGTGTAAAACCAAGAGGGTTAATTTAAGCAGCTTTCCTTGACAGCTGAACAGAAGCTTTAACTTACTTTACATCAAGGAATGCTCACTGCTTACTGTGCAGAATTCAATGGAGGGCAGCAACAAATCACTGAGAAGACACTTACTCCTTAAACAGCCACAGCCATTTCCTCAACTATTGGCACAGCAGAACTTCCACTGAATTTCACCTGTCAACTGAGCAGTCACCCATTTGCACCTCTCCACTTATCTTCCCAGCTGAAGAAAAAAGGCAAGCATTTTACTTCCACAGCTGATAAGTTCATCCTGCTTCCCTCAAAGAGTTCAAGCTATTTGCGCATCACCAAAAGAGAAAAAGTGAAAGAAATGCGTGTTTGAGAAAACAGGAATTTTTCTCTGAGACACTGTTGCCTCTTTTTTGAATGGGAGCTTGCTAGCAATACTATCTGGGACAAAACTGAAATATACATTGCTTGAGATTATTTTGTTGAGGCAAGCAACAAACAATTCAAAACCTGCCTGCACGTTTCCAAACTATCATCTAAGCAGTTATTCAAATGCATCTGACTCACTTGCAAATAATAATGTCTTCCCACTACGGTACCCAAGCAGGATGAAAGCAATTTAATGCAAACTTTAGATTAGGAACAAAGAGTTAATAAAGAAATGCACTGTGGAAAGTACAGTAAGCCTAAAAGTACATACCTCTCCTGTCTGCAATGGGTAAATTATGTCTAATTATGCCTCTTCATCAGGCTGTTTTCCAGAGCACTCCTGTTGCATTTATCATTTTTGAGCTGCCAAAACCAGGGAATCAAGCTGTGAACCTCTCGTCTTTCTGCTTGAGCTGCCAGAAAGAGACCCTAGGTGCCTCTTGGCAGTTGCCTCAGTCCCTGTTGCTATAGGGTGAGAAACAACATCAATACTGCTTCCCATCTACACAATAAACCTCTTCCACTGCTTATTCCCTTCCTCCTTCACTGTCATTGCTAATGCCACAACTGACCCCACCCCAGGCTTTGTCTAGAATACTAAATTAAATGTGCTTGATGTTGGGTTATTCAACTAAAGGCTAATTAAATTAAACACAAAGACTCTGCACAGATCATAGAAGTGAAGACAGGTGGAGGAACCCAAGTAATCTAATCAGTGAGGAACAGACTACACCTACAGGGGCTACACCTTCAACTGTCAGAGCAGAATGGTTGTCCCCAGTGTGAAACCCACCAGGGTGACTGAACTAACGAAACCCTCTCCAGAACACCAGGCAAATGAAGAGGGATTACTACCTAAAGATAGATAAGACTTATTATGGGATGCCAGGAGGAAGACAATTTTCAATGGAGCAGAAAGAAATCGGAGATTATACAAAACTTCTTAAGGGATGTTTTGGGGAAGTGACACAGAAGGGGAAAGGAAGAGGTCAAAACAGACTAGATTAATTTATAATCACATATTATATCTCACTAACTAAAATTTATACATACAAATAAGAGTTAGAAATGTGGTTACATATTCCATCAGTGTATTCATATTTCGTAAAAGATGAATTCCCTGGCAGCAGCACAGAAAAAGTACACTGAAGCTCTACAACAGGGTTACTGTCTAGAACTTCATGAGGTCGCAACAACCAGAGCCCCATCACCTAAATTAATTACACTCTTTAATGGCATACTTAACGGGATACTTGATCCATAGGAAAATGACACATTCAAGAAGAGCAGGTTAAGAAGTGCACTGCAGTACAGAAAACTGAAGAAGGAACAGAGGCAGGACTTAAATGGAATGACTTCAAGATTTAGCTCAAAGGATTTGAGAATGAGGAAGAGAAAAGAAATTGAATATTACTTCTTTTTCTGGAAAGGTTGAAATCTGAGAAAACCCTACACAAAGACAGAGAGAGTTTGTAAGTGGATTTTGGACTTTATTAATTCTGCAGAGGTCAGAGTCACTTGTTTTTGAACTAAGATTGCATTTTAAGAAAAATATGCAGAGGCAGCTAATCTACCAATTACCTTCCTGATTACCTGCAAGAATATCTAAATGATGTGTCTATCTCCCATGACTGCACAAAAGGGTAGAACAAGCTTGTTTCAAGGTGAGAGAATTCGATCCTTTCCTGATAAGAGAAGTAAAGAGAGAGAGAAAGATTTCACAGAATATGAAAATGGTTGGGGAAATATACCTTAAGCACCTGAAGATAGCCACAAGGGAACTAGAATGAGCTCTTTTGAATAAATCACCACCAGTAATAGGCCTGCTTCCTTTAGCAAAATGACTTTTAGGGCAAGTAGTAAAATGAGAAGATAGGATGATATTGGTTTGTAACTTACCCTAACTCTCATTTAGCTAAAGCCAGTATCTTGAATATCACCTTAGACAAGTATTGCTGCAAGTTCTAATCACTTCCTCGCTTGATAGAAAAAAGCAGAATGGTGATCTCTGTACGGAGAGCTACTGTCAGAAACAGTAGCTAGCAGGCTGCATTAATAGAAACCACTGTTCCTTGATGACCATCTATTCTTCCCTCCCCTCAGGATTTTGGAAAAGGTATTTTAGATTCATAGATGTGGCAGCTAAAAGGAGCAATTACCATCATCTCCTCCAACTTCATGCCTCCCACAGGCCAATGAACATCACCCAGGAGTTCTTACTTTGTTCTTGTAATTGTCGAGCTATAATGTGTTTTAGAATGTTATCTGCTTTTGATTTAAAGACTTCAAATTATCGTGAGCCATCCAAGGGAACTAAATTAAAAGTTGGACTTTAATAGCCATTAATATATTTTTCATTCAGTTCATTTGTGGGCAAGAGTACTATTAGCTTGAGGTGCAACTGTAGCCAATTATATTACAGACAGATTTATTTTTAAAGAAGTTACGAAAACATTCGACAATTTCTTAGGCAGTCAGTGTAAAGAAAGCCCTGTGGTTTTACATAAGCACGTCTATTTAAATCAGAAAACAATTTTTTACTGAACTGTGAAAGTAATCTTTTGGAAAACTGAAGAGTTCTATACATCTTGTTTACATGTTTTAACTATGGAGATGAACTATAATATTGTTCTGTTCTTGTTAGAATATATAGGTTTCCCTGGAAAGATTTCTGATAGCTGTTGAGAGCTCTGCCTCTAACTTAGTGTGAATACATCACAAATATGTGCATCAGTTTTCTTGTCTGTTGAAGAGGTATCACTAGATTTATCATACAGAGATAAGAATATTCATCTTTTCCAGTCATTGCTAAATAATCAGCTACTTTAATTAGAGATAATGGCAATGCAGTAGTACTATGTACCACTTTCAGTGTGGAACCTTCATATTTACTTGTCTTCCCTAATACATACTCTATAAAAGACTAGATTAACTAAATAAATCTAAATATTCATTATAAAATTGAACTGCCATTAGATAACAGCCTATAACCACAACTGTTTTTTCATTAGATATTCAGCATTAAAATGTGTCTAGACTTTGAATAACTCCATGCATGACTTCCTACTGAAACCTTGTAAATCATTATCCTCTGTCAGAAAGTTTTGTTCATCTAGAAAAACGACTCCAATGTCATTAATGTCAATTCTTCCTTGACAAAAATGTTTTGTTAAGTTTATCTTGTTTAAAAAGCAACTTCATTGATCAAAATCATCAGGGAAAAAAAAGGTAAAACACTGATTCTAAACACCAGAATGTAATTTTCTTATGTTTCAATTATTAAGAATAAGCTCTACTGTAAATAATACACATTCTAACATTATTTCTTATTTAAAATGAAACCTGTTTTTACTTCTTTTCAATGACAAATTATATACATCACTATGAGCATTTATATTTAAATATCTTAAATTTATTTTTGTACTTTGTCTTATCTCCCTTTTCTGCCAATAAACTTGAGTGTCAACACTTTTATAGTAATGGTACTGAGAAAAATCGAAAGAAGCTCAGAAAGTACTGCTTGATCTTTAAGTCGATTGGAATATGCATAAATGCATGCTTATACACACAGAGAACTACATCAAACCTTTTATTTCAAATATAACTCTAGAAGTTCACTAAATTGGTGAAGAGGAATGAACACTATAGTAAGTACAATGACTTCAAGTTGCAAGGTTTAAAGACTCATATATACTTAAAATTAAGCACAAGTCAAAGTGCATTGCTTGAAAAGGCTCTTTAACAAAAAGAAAAAATATTCATGAATAATATTTTTATGTCCTGATTTGAAGTCCATTGATGTTAACGGAAAGACTTTACTGACTTTAGCAGGCTTCGCAACAGGCCCATAATTTTTATCTTGAAATCTCCAAGTAACCTGTTTAAATGTATCTGTAAGACTGCCAAAATTCAGAATGACAATCAGAAGAATAAAAAACAGTGATGTTTCAGAAGTGACAGACAGATAAACCGAAATGATCCAGACGTTCCTGAGAGAGTCTTTAGATTTCTACATGCTCTAAACCTCTTGCAGCAAAACTGATACACAAGTGGGATCACATGTAGCATTAAGCTTCTAATTTGCATAAAAGAAATTTCATGGTCTAAAGGCTAGATGAGGTCTTTGGCTCAGAAGTCATGGGGCATTATAGAACAGAAGCCTGAATCTTTTCTCCTGCATGAATTTCTCAGCCACTTCCACTCTGGGGGGGCAACATGTTTTGCCTGGTAAAAGTTCAGCTATAGCAAGGTTGCGTTGTGGGTGGTCCTGGTGCATAATGCTACCTCCCATGCTCTCATGAGAGTTCAGGTAATAAAAAATGCTTCAGGTTGCTAGCCATTAACCATGGGGTTCGCCTTCTGTGGGTCACCCACTGTAACCTTGAATGTAAAAGATGTACTTCAAGTGTTAGGCTGTTGATTTTCTCCCCTCCTCCTGAGAGATATTATCAACTCACTGATATTCATAAATAATAAAGGAACTTCAGATATGCCACAGTCAAAAATGGATACCCTACATATGAAAGAGAAAAGATAAAACATATGAAGAAAAAAAAATCAAAAACTGTTTATTTAGATATTTGCAATATACTTTATTTTGTCAGGTTAGCTGGAAAAGGGATGACTTGTAATTATAGCTGTGCTTAGGTCATCTCTTGGATTTGACAACTAGATGTCCTTCTCTAGAGTACATTATGTTAGACACAATTATTCTTTAGATCAGAGGTTGTGAGATAAAAAATTGACATTTCAGAGGTCTGACTGAGCAGACACTGACAGAATGCCTTTGATTGTTTTGCATCTTTTAAACTAAGGAATTATTGAAGACACAAACCTTATGTACTTAAACAGTTCTGTGCACATCTCATTGTGCAAATTTATAGTATAACCATGTTTATGCTGAAGTAAATGTTTGTTCAGTGACAACACTACTAAATCTTAATAGGCTCTTCAGCTTCTACAGTGTTTTCTTGAGGTGAGACAATGTAAAAGTACACACAACCATGTGACAACTGTATGCTTCTCAAAAACATTCACGATTGTACTAACGTGGAAGCTTAGGCACCAAAACACCACAGTAATTTGAATATACTCGCTTCCATTTTCAGTTTTCTCTGTATTGAGTTAGACTTTAAGTAATACTGAAATCAGAATAGCTCAAAGTATTTACTGGTCAATTAGTACTATGCCTTTCTGCCACATCAAGGTACAAAAAATAATATGTAAGGTGCCGAGTTTCAGCATCCATGCAGGAACAGGAATGACTCTCACACATTGATGCAATGCACAGTCAGTTCACTTTATTGCTCCGCTTGTGTGGCTATAAAAATTTTTCATATCTGCACACGCGATCACGCTTATTCGGATAGGCTACAGACATAAATCACACGGTGTTCATGCACCCCATATTCCCTTATGATTGGTAACTATGCACTAACGCTAATGGCAACAGGCTGCCTCCATGTCCTTGAACACATCTTGTTTTTGCTAACCCACGTCATGTGCACTGTCAGTACTTTCTCAATGGCTATTCTTAGCTGGTCTTTCCAGCGGCCTATTCAGTTATGCTAACTGTTTTGCTTAAGCGGCCTAGTCATGCTAACTCTCAAGCTACATCAACCCCAACAGTAAGGCAAGCACTAATTACATGTCCAGTGATAAACATAGTTGGTTAGGCTTGTGGACATCTGACAGAATGAAGCAAATGATCTTGTTAAAGAAGGGGCCTGTCTCACATTAAATCTTTCCAGAAATGCAAACAGAAGTTTTGCACTGAGAAAAAATCAGTTTTGAGCCAAAGATGAATAGAATAAAAACAGTATCTTCTGAAATATGCTAAAATAGTGACTGAAATTGCAGCATGGGCCAAATTCTACTCTCTTGCATGGGTTCCTGGTTTCTACCGATGGCAATTTCTCCTCTGTGTTCTACGAACCCTACATGAGTTACAAGTGCATTTATTTGTATGCAGTATTTCCTAGTAGTTCCTAGTGTATTGAGAAGTGTAGTACACTAATTATAATGCAAGATTTGTTTCTGCTCCCTTTTTAGAACAAATTTCACTTCAGAGAAACTAGGTATACAGGAACAGACACAATTTAGACATTGACTTAGGTGCTCTCATTTCATGTAACAGACTGAAAGGCCTAACTACGGTGTGAGCATTTTTTCCTTGCAGTCAAGAATCATATTTTAACCAGTATATTAATGGTGTAAATCTCAAAAGCCAACCTCAAGTTGCCACCCTGGATTTTAACAACTTTTTCTTCTAGATACAGAGAAACAGACAAGACAAACTTTGAGAAAAATTATTTCAAAAATCTTTTGCACCAGCTCTGTTCCATTCTGTTTAACAGTAGTAATCCTAATTTACCCCATTGTGAATGCTAGAAACAAGCCGTTTTTTTAAAAGCTTTGCTTTGTAATTAGTTAGTCACGCACACCTAACTGAAACCAAGATCATAATACTCTATGTTGAAACATATAATTGGAGCCATGTATTCAAAAGCCACCTTTTGTCTTTTACACAAGTATTTTTAGACTTTTTTTAGTATGCAAATATACAGATGTGCCTACATTGTTAGACTTTGCTGAATGAGTTATGTCAGATTAAACAAGTACTGCATCTTTGTTAATTACACTACTTAGAAGAAAATTGTAAAGCATGTTGCCATACACTTAATATGTGTGTTTAAAGGTCATATTTGTACTGATGGGAGAACCTGGGTAGGTTATCAAGATACATATTTTTCTATGAGGCAAGCACACTGTTGCAAACCCTGAACTGACATGACATGTTCCTGGCAAGTATGTGAAAGACAGAACAATGACATCGCTCATCAACTGACTTCCTCCAGACATTTGGACTTCATCCTCCCATCCTAAGAGTGCAAACCCAAGGCACTTGAAAGACAAATTTGGGAAGAGCTCACTTTTACCTTCGCCCTTAATAATACAGACATTGGGGTTTCTACTTGACATTATATGCATATAGAAATGCATATAGAAATGTTTACAAAAATAATCTCAATTTACAGAATATGGAGGATGCAGGAATGAATACAAGGCAATGAAAGGCTTACTTAACAGAGCTTGCTTTACTTTTGGTTTTTGTACTTGTTTTCATTAGAATATTAATAAAGATTTTAGATGTTTTGTTTTCTTTTTCATGAGCAACAAATGAATAGATTATTGCAGTCTCGATTTTATTAGTAAAAATTCAAAATACTTCCAGTGGCTTCATACAGACTTCAGATCAATTTATATATTTTGCAAGCATAGAATTCCATGAGTTTCAGTTGAAATTACACATGAGAAGAAGCAAAAATTAGATCAGAATGTGGCCTTGCTTTATTTAAAGCAGGTGCTTCCTAAAAGTAGTTCTTTCAAGAGAAAGCTTCAGAGAAGTACTGATCCCCACTCAGTTCTACCCTTTTGTTTCCAAAATCCTCCAAGGTGTTTCTTTTGCTTCTCTGAGGGCCTACCTCCATCTATATCCTCCCATTTATTCTGTTTTCTGCACCATTTTGTCTGCATTGTCACAGAAGATCTCTCAGTGATGATAGTTTGCTCCTTCTCAACATGTACTAGCTGAAAGTAGCCTTCCTTTTTCTTTCCACCTCACTAACTCATTTCTAAACATACCCTTGCCTTCTCACTTGTCTACAGCTCTTAATTCTCTTTTTCCCACTAATATTCATTTTTGAACTCTATCAATTTACTATTTACAGCCACTCTATAGAGCCCTCCAAGACACAGCTACACAAAAATATATAACATAAAAATACAGGCATGACTTTCACTACTTGGAGGTGAAACATTTTTAAGTCAGCTGGAGCTGTCCTTGAAAGATGGTTTCACACATAAAAATCTTCCTGCTTTTACTCAGTCTCTGAGAGACACAGTTGTTTCGCATTGTACTTCAGGTTCCTTTTCTGTGAGCACTTTGTCAGTTGCAGAATCAGCTGCTGAACGTAAATGCATACAAGGTATTAGCTAGTTTTAGCAAATTACTTTTCTTATTGACTATCACTTCATGCTGAGGTTTCTTTAACACAAATTTTTGAATCCAGCTCTTTTATTTTTAGTTTAAATTAGATATTTGGACATAATATTGTTTCTGGGAAATGTGCCTCTGTGTTAAAGTTTGATGACTTTAGGCTGCGAAAGAGTGGAATGTGTTGGCTGGAGTTCCAACGAGCACTTCATCAGGAATGTAAGCACCAACAACATCTGGTCCTAAAGAATGCCACATCCCCTCTGCTTGAGATAACATGAAAATGTGTAAGTTATCAAAATTTATTTATTGACAGGATTGTTCTGGAGTGACAGGAATCAGAGGGAAAAGGTTATGAAATCACATGCACCCTATTCTCTTTTGTAACATGATTCCTCTAAGTCAAAGATGTTAAGAGTTTATGTAGGTGTATGGGTTTCAAAAGATCTCTTTATGTCACTGGACAGGTTGCTGACTGTTCTGTTATGCTGGTAAAGGAGACACACAGTGACACCTCTTCCAGATAAAACGTGCCTAATTGGTCTGGGCCACTGAATGCGTTCTGATCTTCCCAGTGTGCAAGACTTAGCTCAAAACATGCACACATCAGAAGAGTTTCCAGTTTATGGAAGTTGATATCTGTTTAGTAGTCAGCCAAGGAAATCAAATATTTTTTTTAGACCACCTACAGTCAAATCATGTAGTAGTTTGGCTGACTGGCAAATGTTTTTCCACATCCCTCACACTCTTAGAGCAAGAGAAATAGAAAAGTTGGCTAGACGAGGAGTGAAGATCTTTTTTCAGGGACACAGAAGTTACACATTCTCAGTTATTATCAGCTCCTTTTCCTAGAGGAGAAGGCCAAGTCTTTTACTTAGGGATTAAACAAGGCCTTATTTAAAACCCGTGAAACGTAAATATCTAACCACTGCTTTACTATTTCCAGGGGATTTGAGCAACAGACTGGAAATGACACTAAATGACATCTTAAAGGGGCAGAACAGTTATTAAATACATGGAACAGTTATTAAATACAAGGAAGGTTTCTTCTGTTTCGATTAAAAATTTTAAAGTTTCTTTTTGCCGGATCAAATGGTATTATTAGTAACACAGACAAGGGAAATAAGAGTCCTTTTTAAAAATTACTCGTCATTGGAACTTACATTAAACACAGCCTTACTTTGTTTTCAGTGGAGGAGGTTGTTCTATCAGCTAAGAAACACTTGTCTATGGTAGCAATAAAGTCTGCCATCCCAAACTGCTTACCAAAACACAGTCAAAAATCATCTCCATGAAGGACAATAGGAGGAGCGAATTTGTACTCTTCCCCAAGCTAAGAGGAGCAAGGAAGGAGATACATCTGAGTCACAATTTCTTTTCTGTACTGCTGTGGAGGCAGTTCAGCTGTTAGCATATTATAATCCTATGTTGCAATGTCTGTCTTCAGTCAGCAAACATCCTGCCTGCTCCCCATGAGGTACTGCCTTGCAGTATAGTTTAAATAAAAAGAAATATTATCAAAAGAAGGTAATAAGCAAGTTTTTTACTTTAATCAGCTTGATTTGAAAGTTTCCTTTAGTGCTTTTTAAGAGTTTCTCCTTTAAATTAGAACTGCAAGTTAAGATTTTATTTAAGAAAGGGCATGCAAACAGTGTCTGGATTGAGTGTACTGCAGAGTCCACATAAGGACACAAGGTGCTCTCTGCTCTTACCATACGTAAAAAATGTGGTAATTTACAAGAAAAGCCTTATTATGGTTTGAAAGCCCAGGACAGAGATTAGCTATCAAGAAATTAAGCAAGTTTGTTCTCTGAAGCCTGTAATTTGGGGGTGACCAGAAGTTTCTTTTCAGAAGGACTAAAAGGGTAACAAGAAAATATGTCCCAAAGCATCTTCTAGAACTTTCTCTCCAAGGAAGCTTTAACTGTCAATGATAGTCTTTGCTTTGAAGCAAATTACAGTCATATTAATCAAGTCAAAATTCAAAGTACCACAACAATTTTAGTGACTGTGGTTCATATATTAATTTTAATACAGGGATTGAGCATTTTCTTAGTAGAGTAAAATATGAAAGAAGCTGCAGGAAGGGCTGCCTTAGATGCATTCCTGCTAATTCCTTCTAGTCATCCTCCTCGCTGCTCTCCTGCTGTAGTCGCATCATCAAAGGCCCTATTAACCAAATGCACACATTTCATGAGCTAAGGTGGAGAAAGCCAAAAGTCAACACAAGTAGAGTATAAATGTTTTTCAGGAAGAAAGATCATCGTTTGTTTGGCACACTAAAGCTATTCCTCTAGAAAGTGGATGCCTTCGCTTTTTAGTACTTTGTTTATATGAACAAGAACACAGTGAGGAGGCAATATAAAAGGGAAGACTAAGACATATGAGAATAGGAGGATAAGGATTGAAAACGCATGTTTGGATAAGCCTGAACCTATTGCCTTTTAGTAGCAACTGTTAATGGAATGTATTAGAAAGATATGAGGAGAAGCCTGTCTATTTTGTCAGGAAATTTTACTCAGCTTCCTTCCTAAGGAATTCATGTGGGCTTTTTGTTGTTGTTATTCTGACTTTGGGGAGACAAGCCAAGTTTTTATTTAACCCTAGAACTTTCTTATCTGTAGAAAAAAATGAGAAAGAGAGATTTAAATGTAGTTGTTCAAATTCACTGCTGTTGTCCTGATTTCTTGGTAGGTAACTAATGCTTATGCGATGTGCATAGTGCTTACACCATTCTTCATCATATTTTTCTTACATTTTTCATATCCACAGCACTCACTAAAGTGTTTTGCTACAGGCTTCCAGGTATCACTATTAAAAGCTGAATTATCATTGCTAATTCCTTAGGACTGACATAATAGAGGAGGATGTGGATATTTTCTCTAATAGTGACACATCTGCCAGTTACTTTACCTAGCTTCCCCCATCCATTAAGGTCTTAAAACAACAGCGGAAGGGGGATTTTAAACGGTTTCCTCCCAAATATCCCATCTGATTAGGTTTAGAATTTAATTTGTACTACATATCTCCATTTTTAATCTGTGTTGCAGTTTTTTGCTGGGTAGTAACAACTCCAAATACAGGAATGTCAAAGTAGTAAAACCACTTACAGTTTTCAGTACTTTGCACTGAGAAATAAATTCCTGTAGTACTTATATAGCATACTTGTGCAAAAAGGGGTTTCCACAGACAGCAATAAAATTTACAAACCCTTCGCAAGAGCATTTAATAGCTAGAACATGTGGCAAAACTTTGGCAGTGGGGCTGAAGAGGTATCAGACAAATGAAATGATGGAAATGTAATTTTCCTAGTACTATTCTTTAATGTCAGCAAATAATATTTGGCAGAAAATCAAATAAAGATCCCATGACCTTAAATATAAACACTAATAAGTCAATTAAAAATACTTAAACAATCAGTAACTTTTGCCTGAAAAACCCCACAAGCTTATTCTACCATTAACACAACACTTCTGACATATTTAGTTGATTAGCCCTCCTTGTGTTTTTAGACACTTTGTGGACAGACTATGAAATCAGGGTTGGGGTAGGAGAAAAGGGAGAAAAATAACTGGAAAAAACCAAGACAGTAGTATGAAATTTTTTTACCTTTAATATTTCATAATTAAAGGGCCACAATTTTGGCTCACTGACAGTGTAATTGAGAACAAAAGCTTTGTACGCAGGTAGATAGTAAAATAATCTGGGTTGGAAGGGATCTTTGGAGGTTATCTGGACTAACCACTCCATTCAGAACAAAGGAAACTTCAAAGTTTGACTCAAGTTAAAATGAAGTAAGGCTATTAACAGTCTTGAACCATTGAGATGTGAAGTTCTCCTGGGACAGGGATTGCACTGCCTCTCTAGGAGACCTATTTCACTGTTGCATAAGAAATTCCCTTATTGCAGCTTGTGACTTCTCTTTCCTGTCCTTTCACTGTTCTCTAAGAACACTCTGGCTCCAGCTTCTCTGCAACCACCCATTAGGTACCTGAAGTCAGATGACTTCTTCAAACTGAACAAGACCAGTCTTTTCAGACTTCGCTTATACATTATATACTCCATTCTTCTAGTCACTTCGTGGCTCTCCCTGGACTCATTCCATTTTGTTAACATACTTCTTGGGTTTGGAAGCCCCAAACTGGGCATTGTGTCAGATGCAGGTCCCTAAGTGCTGAATAGAGGGGAATAAGTACCTGCTTCACCACCTAGCTACATTCTTATAAATAGAGACAAGTATGCAGTTAAGCTTCATTGCCAGAAAGGGATGCTGCTGATGATGTTAGGATAATGTTGGAGGATAATCACTAAAATGCAAGTTTTATTTTACCATTATCTGTAGTACAGTTAAGATCTGGAATTTAGGCTAGCTCACTGTCCATGGACAAATTTTGAAGCTGGTGAGGTACATACAAAGAAGACAATGTTAGTATTGTCAGTTCAATGTAGGGCTACCAACAAAATTCAAACTCCGTAATTCTAGATCATCTTCTTTCAATCAAAGGAAATACAATCATGCATCGAGACCCAGAAGGCTAATCCTGACAATTTAACAGAACATAATGTGAAATGCTGACCTCCCTCAACTCCCATAAACTGAAAATCTTAAAGAAGAAACACATTGGAAAGCCTGACCATGATCACCAAAACAGAGTTTTAAGTCCCAGATGGAATTAGTTCTCTTCCTTGTTCTGAAGACTTTGAGCTTCTTATAGGGGTCTTTCTTATTTTTCCTTCAAAGTCCTTGTTTGGGAAGGCATGATACTTATAAATACTACTGATTGCTTCTAGAATTCATGACAAAAGGTCTTCTGGTTTGGAGGGGGGGCTTTTTTGCAAGCAAGAGAAGTAATTCAAACTAATTTTAATAGCTGCTTTCTTTTTATCTTCTTACAATATATTAATGTATTACATAGACTTTACTCACAAATGTGCCAAGCATACAGTGGAATACTTAGATGAAGCACACACTGGGGAAACAACAGAATCAATGTGCTTAGTCTGTTCTTAATCCTTTCGTTTGTGCATAGGAGACCTGCATGTACTGCTATTCCATACACAGACATAGGGGCTGATACGGTTTATGCAGGGCTAGTTCTACAGCCAAGCCTCCATTTAAAGAGTCTCAGAAGCCATCAGAAGGGAAGGGGGAGAGGAAAAAGAGAAATTATGGTAATTATTTTTCCTGTCTGAAATTCAAGAGAGGCGTCTATTAGCAACATAATATATGGAGCTGTTACGAAAGAAAAGAAGATGTCAGCATTTTTTGTGATTCTGCTAAAAATGTGCCTGATACTTTTCCATCTGCAACCGTTATAGACTTTAATCAACGCCAGTAATGCTTAGGATCCATATGGAGTGGCAGTCACTGGTAGGTGACCAAATGTACCTGACCTAAAACTGTTTGCAGGTGCTTCACAATCTCTCTCAACCAGCCACCCTGGTGTCTTCTGCCAGGCACACAGAACAGTGACCTGCTGCTCTCAAAGTGTCCCTTATTCAGATGATCTCTCTGTGAGCCCTTCCTCTGCAATCAGAGTCCAGGTGTAAAGAGATGATGGACAGTGCACATCCAAGTTCAGCATAGGACTGAGAACCCACTGATTCCCTGTGAACAAGGCAGGTATTTTAATTCACCTGTTCTCTGTAATTGCTTTCTTATTTCAACACCAACTCAAAAAAGCATTTAAGCAGGTCTCAAGCCATAAATGGTCAAGATCTTCATAAAAATGCTCCACATATTCAGGAAAATGTGTGCCAAATGTTGAACACATAAGTACCTACCTCTCAGAACTGGGTGACCCAGACACATCCTCAAGTGCTTAGTTGAATTAACATCATAAAGTTCTGTTCTAAATATGGACTTTCCTTAAACGGTACTTGTATCTATCCCTCTTGCCTGGTGTATCTATCCCTCTTGCAACACTTCATACTATGCAGCAGAGCTGCTTATGTCAAGACTAGGCAGATCACCCAAAGAGACATGATTTTCTTCAATTCAAATATAAAAGGTCTAGAGAATGGTACAGGACTAGAGAATGGTAGAGGTTCCCTTCCTCTTCATCCTATTTCCCTGTCTTTTCCTCACAATACTGTTTTCCTCTCTGTTGCCTTCACAGAAAATAGTTATGGCCATAGTTGTTATCATCTGTGATCCACTGTGGCCCAGATATTTTAGGAAAACTTCTGATTCGACTCCAAAGCATAGAAAAGGAACTGAATGTGTTTACAAAGAAGCGTAAAGTTGAACTGTCTCTGTCAATCTCTCTGAAGAAGAGGAATGCCTTTATCTTGGATCCGATTCAATTCCCATAAGAAAAGGGATGACTTGGAGCTGTGATATAAAACAATGGCACCATTTGTAGTGTTACTGAGATATGGGAGGATAAACATGGCAACAGATAAAAGCTAGTAAAATCAGAAGCATTTTAAAATGTCATGGTCTACAAAAGAATGGTCATTTCATATCTTTGTCCTGATCATAAGAGACAGTAGATTGTGTCCTTTGCATCATAATTTCAGATTTTACTGCCAAAGAAGAATGTCAAAACCAGGCCTAGAAGGACCAGTTGAAATTCTATCAAATCATTATAAAGCTTCACAACATGCCATTACAAAATCAGTAGCTGTGCAAGAAACAATCATAAAATAGCCAGACTGCACCTTCATAACATTTCTAGCAGTTTGTGTCAGTATTCATTTAGGAAGTCTTTAATCTGTATATCTATATATGCAGAATAAGTATGAAATACTAGTATTTTGTACTAAAATTCTCTACTATGCCAATCCTGTTATATATTTTCCCTCAGAAATTTTGCTTGATTTTAAATACCAGAAGACAAGAAACCAATGATGGCAAATTATATTTGGAAAGAGAAGGCTTCTTTGTATCAGAACATTTCACCAAGCATCTGACACCAAATGCCATATTTCTGGTGACTCCTTTGTTTCAAAAAAAGGAACAAATTTGCACTGGTCACTAGAGAAGAGCAAAAATTTTGAAATGGATGCCCAATGAATCTTGTTTTGCAGAAAAGACAGATTCTTCCACACAGCCTTTGAAACTCATAACCCTTCTACCAGATTAAACCAGAAGGGTATAGTTGATTAATCACATCTGAAAAACTCAGCTTTTATTTTTAGTCAGTGCAAGAAGAACCCATGATTGTGACAAGATCCCATATTACAGCTTCCCTTTCAGAGTAAATTATGGCCAAAGTTATAAACCAGCAAAAATAGAGGTTCATAATGGAGATGATGACAGACCTTTAATTATGCAGAGCATGAAGAACAATGCTGTAATAAAATTAGCAGAAAAAAATAATGTGTCATTTAGTCTACTACATGCTTGAAGAATTCCCCACTACAGATGAACCAATGCACTTGATTATAGTTGCTCAGAAGTTAGATGTCCTAGGGCCTTTAAGGCTGAAAGTGCTTTGTACCTTAAATTCTTACATGTATTTTGATTAATCATGATTTGGAGTGTCTCTGTAAGAGAGTTATATGGTTTGGCCTGCAACAAAGAACCATGCAGTTGCTCTCTCCTTTCACCTCCCCAGTAGCATGACATCACATGGTATAGAATATCCCATTTGACTGGCTGGTTTGGGTCAGCCCAACCAGCTTCTTATTAAAATTAACTCTATCCCAGCTGAACTCAGGACAGAGAGCTAAAGATAATGAATATTGCTGATTCAGTTATGCAAGTTGGTTTTGTAAGTCTGATGCAGCCAAGGCTTAAAAGTGAGTGGACTCTCCAATGTAAGCACCTGACTTTAGCAGGCTAAGCTGAGACATCCAGGTCTGTAACTGGTACATTTTCAGCATAAAAATCAGAGTTTTAGAGGAGATTACTATTCAGCAATGTGTATATTACAGGCTCCCAAACAAGATAACATGAGAAACAAACACAAGTAGAAAATGTTTTAAAGTCCAGATCAATTATTTCCTGCAAACTGGTGTTGTCATTAACAATACTCCAAGCTGAAACAGGTAAAAATGACAGACTTGGAAATATAAGTGCAACTTTTTAAAAGTTTACATTGAATATACACTTTATCTAAACTAACAGAGATTTTCTGATATTTTCACTCTTGAAATTCACTATTATAAATGCTAGATACAGATTCTTGTGTTGAATGTTAAATGTATCTCCAATTATGCATTTTAATGCAATTTTTTCAGGTCATCTAGAGATTTAATACAAAACTATAGTACAAATAAGCAGGTACGTAATAGAAACTATACAGCAGAATTTCATAATAAAACCTATATAGAAAGAGTACATACTAGATATTCACATACCAGTGTTGGAAACACCTGTGGCCTTTGCTAAATGACTCTGAATCCAGTCCCAATCTGCTTCACTGAGTAGTATCATGCCGCCTAACTAGTCCAACTGAAATCAATGTGATCATGTGTGGCAAAGAAATTTAATGGGATAAAGACATCAGCAATCAGCATCTGGACACTGCAGTTTAATTCTCTGTAATCTATATACTTAATTCACAAGTTACCTTGTTCAAAGCGATATGATTAAGAGATTTGCTTGCAACACAGATGTTTCATTTAGAAAGACCTGAGTCAGTACTAGAAGTGGAGCTCTTTCTAGATGGCTGAGGTCTCAGCTTCTTTCCTCAGTACAGAGAAAGGGGCACAACTGCATTACTAGGATTACGCACAAAAAAATATTTCATCAGAATAAATATTTTTGAATCTGTCATCAACTGATGGTTGAAGTAGCAGAAGTTACAGATCTCACCTGGGAGAGAATCTCCCATCACTGGGCATTTCTGGGCATTTTTAGGTCTCTAATGCTAGCTTGAAAGATTCTAGATAAGTGCCAGCTGACCTACGTTGGTTGTTTTGACTCTGGTGTTCCACAGGCTTTGAGGTGGTAAATTCTCTTCTTTATGAAACTGAAAAACTCTGTAAATAATGTTTGCCTTTAAGCTCCACTGAATGTTAGTCAGGGATGTGTAATTTTCATTTACATATGCAATCCCTCTGCATGTGTACATATGATTGCAGAATAAAGGCAAATCATATTTGAGCATTTAATCACCAAGATAAAACTACCCCCAATTTTAATCACTCCCATTTCAACATAGTCTAAGCGCAAAACAAAATATTGTTCATTGTGAATTTAGTGAGGTAAAAGAGTACCAGAGCCTCAGCTGTATGGTTTCAGTCTGCTTTCTTAAAAAGCAGGTTTCTTGACAATAGAGAATGGGAGTCACAATGTGGTACCACTTATTCATTGATTCTAGTATGCCAGAGACTAAGCATGTGTGTGAACCAGCCTTAGACCACTAGTCAGAGCCTCAGGCTCCCAAAGTGAAAAAGTCAACAAGTTCTAAAATAGGCATTTACAGGGAGAACAGAGAGATGGAGTGACGTCCTGTTATAGAAGGTTCTAACCCTAATGGTAATTTTATTGCTTGATAAGATTGCAAGAGTCTTTCTCAGTTTGTCTGCAAGAGAAGGTCTTGTAAAGTGTCTTTGCAAGCATCTGAGGAGGAGTAAATTTCTGGAAATATTGTTTACCAAAGGATCCTTCTTCAGATACTTATGACCCCTTTTTTTAGCCCCACATAATATGGTTTTGCTTGCAAGTTAAGAGCCATTCTACTAAAAGCAAATAATTTCTGTGTGTCTTTCCAAATGATCTTCAAAACATCAAGCACTGTTATGTATGCCTGAAGACAGAATGGTATCTTCATATAAATGTAAATTATTCCAATTATAATAGCAATCAGAGTCACTGAGAGCAAGAGATTTCTCAGTTATAGATTGTCCTGGGTTTGGCAAGGACAGGGTTAATTTTCACTGGAATCCAGGAAGGGGCACAGCCGGGCAGGCTGACCCAACCTGACCAAACAGAGCAGGGTATTCCATACCATGTGCCATCATGCTGGGTACCGGTGGGGGGAGCGGGATGGCGGGAACTCACTCGCAGCTCAGGAGCGCGCAGCGGCATTCTGGGAGAGAGCGGCTCTGTTCTGCAGGCTCTGTTCTGTGGGTTTGTTTTGTGTATTCCCCTTTTCTGTATCATTGTTGTTCCTGTTCCCTTTGTTTGCTGTTCTGTTAAACTGCCCTTATCCCGACCCACCAGTTTTCTGCCTGTTTCTTTCGATTCTCCTCTGCACCCCGGCCGGGGGAGGGGTGGCTGCGTGGCGCTGTTGTTGCCGGCTCCAGCCAAACCATAACATAGATCTTCTGTGGCACTCAACATTCCCACTGAGGCACAGCAGAGGAAAACATAACAATTTAAATAATATTGATGTCCATTCCCTTTATAATTACTAATGGCATGAATATTATGTAGAGACTTCGAAATTAATATACTCCATAAAAAAGTAGCATAAAATGTAATTGAAGCTTTTGATCAGAGCTCGTATAAATACACTGCCATATATTTTTCACCAAAAGTTTACAAGTCAGACACAGATGTTGAAAATTGTCACAAGCACTACGTGACAGCTAGGTCCTAACCTTGATTACTCATGTAATAGTATATATAGATCACAATTTTTCAAGACATACAAAATAGCAGGCCAAATATCACTCAGTTTTTACTCTTTGGGCAAGCAATCCAGAGTTGTTATGATTAAACTTCATAGTAATTACTTAGCTCAATCTAAATACCCTGTATCATCTCTGGATCTCAAGACACTCCACAAGAGAAATCCCAGTTTACAAATACGGAAATAGAGACACAGTGAAGGAAAGGATCTATTTACTGACATTTAGTACACTAGAGCAAGGACCTAGACCACATTTCCCACTTCCAAGTCTGATGTATTATTCCTCTTCATCTGAGTTTCCTTTGAGTTTAGATCCAATCCAGATTGTGGACTATACTGAAGCAGCATCAAGATGACTGTAATTTTTATGTCTGCCTTTATTTAGACAGGGCACATCAACTAAAACAAGCCTATCCAGGGCCTAAGAATCATTCAGATGAAAAAGAGCAGACCTTGTCTTGTGCATACCCTAATCCAACACACACACAATTACTAGCAGCTTTAGTCCACCTTTCAGTGCAATTTGTTGGACGAAACCATGATATTCTAGCTGAGCAAATGGGAAGCTCTAAAGTTTTTTGGATTCTGTTTACAACATCTATAGTGTTCAGAGCAGAATCTGTGTGTACTTTGGGATATTTTTAATATGAGAGAAAAATAAAGTAATATTTCTGTTAGCATGGTCTCCTCTCTCATACTTTAACGTTCACAAGTAGCAACCATTAAGGTCAAGAGGTTGACAGAAATGACATAGCAATTGAACAGTTCAGCTGTAACTACAGGCAGCAGAATTTAGTTTTCAAAAGCACTGCATGTCTGAGAGAAATTTCTCTCTATATTTTGAAGACAAGTCTTTATATCCAAGGACAGGCATGCTGGATGTGCACTCTTGCGGAATTAGCAATTGTGCAGCAGCAGGTAATACTGACCACACATTTAACAGATTAAAAATATGATAGTTGCTTACATTTTCAGTACACCGTCATTCAAAGTTTTTTCATTCACATAAATTGGGGGCTGCAGCCTTCCCCAGAACACCTCACTCTGGTTTCCATGGTTAAAGACTGGACGTGCCACAAAGTCTTGTGAGTTGACATAAAGAAGTATTAACACAGATTTCTCTCAATCCTCAATAACTCTGAGGTCTCTTAACCAATTACCATGAGACTTTTCCATTGCTTCTTTGTTCTATGAAACATCATGTATGTTGTTGTTGTATATGAATTACTGGATGCTTAGAGATGTGAGAGATAACACTGGTAGTATTCAACTTTTTTTTTTGCTATTGGACTAGAATTTCAACCATGAAATCCCATCTGATATATGGAAAATACAGAGAAACCGAAAGGTGGAAAATAGTGGACTAGAAATGGTAAGGTAAGGGCAATTCATTTTGAAAATGAAAAAATCTATGTGAAAATAAGTTGATAATATTAAACTGGATTTTTAAAAAAAAAAAATTTAGTATAAATAGAATGGTATAGGTGTTTATTTGTAATTATTATTTCCCTAGTTTCAAAACAAGTTTCTCTCTAAAAGATGTATTGTGGAGTGGTGACTGAGGAGGTTCATGAAGACTCTGTGTATGACAAAATGGAAAGGAATAAGTTGCCCCTATGACTAGACACAGTATTCACAGCCATCTTGTACTTGGATGTGAATTACACTGATCACAATATTTTTATGATTTATAGGAATCTATATGAATATACATGAAGTTATATTTTAAAAGTATAATGAAGGAAAGAAAGTTGTTTTTTTTTTTATTCCAGGAGAAATTTTAGTAAATTTGATCTTTTTATAACTAGGTGAGTTTTATATTTCTTTTCATCTGTGGTGCACAGCTTTAAAACTGAGTAAAGATTTAGCAAATTTTTGGCAGAATTTGTTGTACACAATTCTCGTACCAGTTCTACTGTTGGAAACACAAGCCAGTTTCCAGACGCCTGCATGATCCTGGCCAACATAGCCATAAGCCTAAACTCTGTTCGTCAGTGTATCTTTAGCCCAAAATCTTCATCTAAAAAAACCAAAACAAAAGTGAAAGAAAAAGACATAGATTTTGAAAAGCAATAGAAAAGTAAGTTCAGGAAGTGTCGCAAGATACCCAGTCCTCTGTCTGCAGTTTGAGATGTATGATTTATACCCGTTTTCCCCTCCCATAGGTATGAGCATCTTATGCCCTGCGGGCTGCTTGCATGAAATGAAATTCACAATCTGCTTCCAACAAGAAATGCATTCTGCTTACCACCATAGAGAAGGCACTAAAATCTTGTCCAGAAGTTTTCCTCACATTGTTAATGTCTAAACTACCCATTTTATGACAGTGTACCTTTTCCTTCCTGACATCCATTTTATTTGATTATCTATGAAATTATTTGTTTAGTAAAGGCTGAACACAGTCAGTGCAGTACCTCACAGTGTGTACAAGATGCATACATAGACAGACCGTGAGACCTAGGCACTTCTTCCATTACATACTTGTTAGAATATACATTATGCATATCCATGGGCATGTGCTAAGTATGTTCAGTCAGCATTTAAAGAAAAGTTCTTAGGGATAAGGATAGAATAAATGTCAGGTATTGAATGAAACTGGGAAAAAGAAGGAGGAAAGAATATAAGGGAGAAGATCTTTGCAGTGAACCTTTGGGATTTAAAAAAGGTACCTGAGGATATAAGAAAGGGTGTGTAACTGATGGATATTTATTATAAAGAAGTATTTAAAATCTAACTTGGCAAAAATAATCCAAAAATGCATTACTGTCAGGTGTTATATAATGAGAACTCTTCAAATGTACTTTTCTGAGTCATACCTATGATCAGACCAATTTCTTGTATACGTAAAATACCCCTTAAGTAAACACATCTAGTCCGCTTGAGATATTTTAAAACAGTATTCCTCAATATATAAAAAAAAATTTTAGCATTGAGAGATTCTAATAAGGGAGTGTATATTGACAATATTATTTTTGATGACATTATTTTTAGCTGAACATTACAACAACAAAGACCTCTTATAAAGATTGCACACTAAAGTCCCACTAAAGAACATTTTTTCTGATGATGAACCCATCTACCCATGTGTCACAGAAAAGTCAGCTAATAAATGAATATACTAAGGTCATGACAATGTTCCCTAATATCTCAACACCTACCAAGCTATTGGCAACTGGTAACAAAGAGTGAACCTTCACTGCTGTCATGGGTGCTGCAATTCCACTAGCTCCATAAGTTCAGACCACCTGGCACCATCAAAATCATCCACTTATAAGTTTGATTTCATTGCAGTTTATTGATCCAATCGCCTAGTTCAAATCTGCTCAGATAATTGCAGAAATAATCAACAGCAAGGAGTGAATGGCCAAAACTTCCAGACAGAGTTTAGGAAAAAACACTGCAAAGACCTCTCTTAACCTTAAGACTTCATATTTGGAAATGTCGTCACTCAGTTACAAAGGCAGCAGTGCCACAGGTATAAAATCCGAAACGTTCTCTCCGCCTGCTATTGTGTTTTAAACTCCACTAACATTCACAGAGACTTATTTTTCGTAGGAAAAATTAGTTCTAGGAAACATAATAGCAGTCTTAAGTACCAGGTACATTTTATACCATTAAGTAGCTTGCAGATTTTTAGACACACTATTGTGGCTTTCTCCTCAGGGTTATTATCCTGGAATAATGGAACAGCCTCTTGCCTGAAAACCTGGAAAGTCCTACATGACAAAAGGTTTACGTCTCAATTACTATCTTCATTTACCCACAGGAAACAAATATTTGAATATCATATTTCTGCAGAGTGCTTCCAAGCACTGGTTGAAACTTATTGAAAATCATTGTGTCAGAAATATTTATGTATTAGAAATATATGTTAGAAATATTTACTGTCTAAAATAAGTGTCAAGACTGCAATGCTAACTCTTTTTCTTTTATTTTTTTAGATTTTGAGGAAAACCACATGATACCTTTATGCTTTTGTACCATGTTTCAGAGAGGTTCAATTATCAGATGTTTTCACTACTGTATTATCTGCCTATCAATGCAATATGTCGTCACGGTAGCTGTGTATCATGGTAGTTTGCTGTCACACTTGCCAAAAGAATGCCAATACATTTTCTTTCATTGTAAATTGCAATAATTTTGCTCTTTGAGTGATCAGACCAGTTAGAATCTTGTACTACCCTTTTCACTTAAAAATAAATAGACTATATATGCAAATAAAGTATCAGCATTTCCAATTGTTTGTCGTTATTTTCAAGAGTGTATTTTAGGAGGTGGTTTCGGTATGGGGAAGGAGGGAATCCAAAAGAAAACAGTCATGTTCTATTTTATACTGGAAAAGTTAACACCGCATAGTCAGAGATTAGAGCAGACCAAATTGCTAAATTTCCAGCTACTAAGAGTTCTGCAGGATTGCCCTAGCTCACTGCAAAGAAGAAAACATGGGGTCTTTAAGGCTTAAGGTAGTTCTCCAAGTAATTTGAGAGGGCAGAGTCAGGAAGCTCAAAGTCATAGAATCATAGAATGGCAAGGGTTGGAAGGGACCTTAAAACTCATCTGGTTCCAACCCCCCTGCCATGAGCAGGCACATCTTCCACTAGACCAGGTTGCTCAGAGCTCCATCCAGCCTGGCCTTGAACACTTCCAGGGAGGGGGCATCCAGCAATGGCTCCAGCAATGCCTCAGGATTCTGTTGTGTTTGATAATGCCGAGTTCCATCTCTGTTCCCAACAGAGACCTTTACTAGTAAGTCATATTTCTTTGTTAAGAAATACCTGATTAAATGTTATGGTAGCATCCTACAGTCATCATGGAGGGAACAATTGTAATGGCACAAGGAATGAAATATACAGTGACAAGCTGTGGAGGAGCTGGCCTTGGGGAAAGTAAAAAAAGCTTCCACTTATAGAAAATTTCAGCCTATTAAGGATGAAGGTTGAACTCACAATGGGTGAAGAATCAGCTGACTCAAAGTGTTTATGAATAATCTGTGATACATCAGATACATTCTTTATTGCACTCCTCTATTCTTAAAAACTCTATTTCATTCAGTGCTGCTTTTATGCAGGTATCTTTTATAAAAATGTTTAAAAACCTAGGATGACATATTAGATCATCCTGCCCAGCTCCTCTCATCCAAGTGTTCTGATTCAATGGATTTTGATTAATTCATTGTACTAATCCATATTACTATGACATTAAAATATATTTGATACTACAGGTATCATAGTGTCCTGGTTTCAGCTGGGATAGAGTTAATTTTCTGCTGTGTTTTGTATTTAGTATGAGAAGAATGTTGATAACACTGACATTTTAGTTTTTTCTATGTAATCAAGGACTTTTTCTAGTTTCTTGTATTCAGCTAATGAGCAGGTGTGCAGGAGCTGGAGGGAAGCACAGCAAGAGAGACAGCTAAGCTGGCCAGTGGAAATATTTCATGCCTTAAACATCACGTCCAGTTTATGAATGGGGACTGGCTGGGGGGAGGAAGCTATCAGCTTTTTGGTTTTCCAGGAGTTTGAATACTCTGTTGGTTGGGAGTTTGAATTTTTTCGGGCTGAGAATCGATCATTGAGTCGTGAGAAAAATTGTACTGTTATAGTTTGGTTTGCATATTCTTTATGATCATTGTTATGACAATTACTATTATTAATATTATTAGTAGTAGTATTTTCTTTTTGGCCTTATTAAACTGTCTTTATCTCACCCCCTGAGTTTCCCTTTTGTCCATTTCTCTTCCCCATCCTGCTGGGGTGGGAGGGGAGCAGTGAGCAAGCGACTGTCTAGTGCTTAGTTACCACCTGCCGGCTTAAACTATGACACACAGACATTCAGAGATAATTTTGACAACACATTTTAACACTTCTAGATACTGATATTTCTTTAGTCACAGGAAATAATAGTTACCTGACAAAATTCTCTAAAGTACATAATATCCATACCCATCAGTGGAGAGAAAGGCATGTGTTTAAGGTGTCTTACCTATGGCTAAATGAAGGCATCAATTGAAATGTTAACCATTTATTTTGTAGAACCTCTGTCTAAATCCGTCAACTACTGTGCAGATTGGTCCAAACTAGGTTGTGCCAACAAACCAACTGGCGTGTGCACACTAATTGGCCAGCACAGTCTACAAGGGCTGAGCTCATCCTGTCCATGGAAGTCTCTCTTCTTTATTCATACCACTAAATAATGTTCTTCAAGATTTGTGGAAAGAATTGTCCTTAAGATTTTACTCCATGACAAATTTTCTTGAACTCTATCAACAGAGATAAAAGTAACTGAAAGCAATCAAGAGGGAAGAAATGGGAAGCAAAGTCTATGATTTCTACCTGCCTCGCCACTCTGTACCTCACAGTCTTGAATGATAAAGGGATTAGATAGGTAAACAAATCCCTAACAGAATACAGAGCTGTATATAAAACCTTAATTTCAATAGGCTTTGAATCAGACTCTTACAGATGAGTTAATATGTATTATCCCCCAGTATTTTATCTCCAGAAATGCCCAGTTTTACAGAACAAAGACCTCATTCTTTCAACAGGGGCAATTCCCCTTAATTTTACCAACATTTGAGAGAAATGCAAATTGGGAAACTGAAAACCAGACAATTCAACATCTATTAATAATGCTACAGGACTATTTATATCTAACCAGAATACTGCACTTGTATAGCAATTTGTTTGAATTCAATTTATTGCACTTAACATATTTCTGTGAATTTGTAATGCACACATATAGATATATATACAAATAGTTACTTTGGACTATTAAATGATACTGACCATGTAAAATGAAAATTGTTCTTTAGGCCTGCTATGAATTAAAAGGAGTTGTGGCCCTTAAAAAAACTACACAAGTGTTAGATTTTATGGTCATTTTTCTCAGAAGAAGCTATTGTTATTAAATTTTGCTGACCAGAGCCAGCAGTTTGCTACAGAACAGATTCTGATCATTTATGTGTTTATGGGCTGACAAAACTCAGAAGTTAGACACTTCGTTAAGTTACAGGGCAAAATTCTCACAGGATGAAATAATGCTGGTACATTAGTTTGCATCCATTTAGGTCAATTAGGTATCTGAGTCCCTGGCATCTAACTTCAGATCAGGGACTTAAAATGCTGCTATTCAAACACCTTCCGACACTAAGCTAATTTCAAGCACTCCAGCAAACCTTGTAGATGAGTATAACTATTAGCTGTCTTTAAAATTGGCGATGGACCGAAAGTCATAAAAATAAATTTCACAGTTTTGAATTTTTGCAGTGAGAATTTGCCTCATAATTTCTTTTTTGCAAGATATGATTTTCTCCCTGGCACTCCAATCCTGCTGGACTCTAGATTTGTTCTCAGAAGACTCTAGTTAAGTCATGACCTTCAATTCTTCCCATTTGACTGGATTTTGAAGAGCGTATTTTGGTGGTGAAATGGAGATTTTTTTTTTTCCCTAGACGGCTTAGAAACTATGTAGTGGGACTACTGTTGTTAAGAACCTGTGAGATCATTTCTTAGCATGAGGTGTCTGAAGCCCCTAAATGATACGAACTACTGAAAGAGTAAGTCAAACTCTTACAGTCAAACATTCACTTGGGATTCTTGTGAGGCCTGTGAAACCATAAAATGCCAACAGCTCCAAGAATATTGTGAAATACTTTGCACCATGAAAACAGTAAGAGTTTTACTCTTGTGAGCCAGTGCATTGACTGAAACATTTCAACTTTGTTTAACAGAACTTTGCACTTGACTTTCGGGAGACTGTAGCCAAAACTAGTGTAAAAATACATGCAAGGTTTGCCACTGGGGGTAAGAAATGCAGTTCGTACTTATTTGTGCAAACTACACTATATAATATTAAATGTGTCTAAAACTAGACATAATGAGAAATAATTTTTATGAGAAATAATTTTTCTCTGGAACTGACATTTCAACAGTATATATATATATCCCCAACTCAGGATAAAAGCAGAACCCTGTGAAGATTTCAGTGAAAAGTCAAGAGATGGAGAAGATATTCCCATTTAGCCCACAGGTTGGAGTAATAATGTCTGAAATGGGAGAATGACACAGTACTGGCAGGAAGCCAGATGATTTTTTTTTAGGTTGATGGCCACTCTAAGAACATGGCCCAGTCAAAAGCTTTATCGAGATGAACAGGGCATTTGCAAAGACTTTTGAGACCATCACGTTTAAGAGAAAGGTCATGGAGAGAAGTCGTCCAACTTAAAAAGCAATTCAAAGCAATTCACCATTATTTGTTAAGGGAATCTGTCAAGATTAGCTTTTGTAAGTACCTTTTGCCACACCTAGCAAGCTTATACCTAAGGCCTGATGAAAAAATGGATATTTTTGCTGGGTACACTGCAACACACTTGAACTGTTGTGGAGATGAGACAGGGGGTCCTGAGGTGACAGGAGCCGACAGGCAAACACCGGTGAAACACCTCAAAGGAATTAGGGGTGTTCTTCTAAGAAGATGATATGGTCAACAACCCAGCTGAAGTGCTTCTACACCAATGCATGCAGCGTGGGCAACAAACAGGAGGAGCTGGAAGCCGTGCAACTGTGCTGCTAGAAAGCTAACACCTAGTTGCTATTACTGAAACTTGGTGGGATGAATCCCATGACTGGATTGTGGTCATCAATGGCCTGTAGGCTGTTCAGAAGGGACAGATGAGGAAGGAGGGGTGGAGGGGTTGCCCTCTACATCAAGAAGTGGATAGATTGTGAAGAGCTGTCTCTGAAGAGCAGGCATGAGCAGGTTGAAAGCTTATGGGTGAGAATTAGAGACTGAGGCAGCAATGGGAACATTGTGGTTGGTGTCTACTACAGGCTGCCTGATCAAGGGGAGTCTATTGATGAAGCGTTCTTACTCCAGCTACAGGAGGCATCGCACTCGCAAGCTTTTTTTCTGGTGGGGGACTTCAGCCACCCCGACGTCTGCTGGAAAAGAAACACAGTGAGCTACGAACAATCCCGGAGACTCCTTGAATGCATAGAGGATAAATTCATAAGCCAGGTAATGGACAGCCCTACCAGACAGGACGCAATACTGGACCTGTTAGTCACCAATGCAAGCGAGCTAATCGCCAATGTCAAAATTGAAGGCAGCCTCAGTTACAGTGATCATGCACTAGTGGATTCTGAAGTCCTAAAGGATATGGGTTAGGCAAAGAGTAAAGTCAGGATCCTGAAGTTTAGGAAAGCAAACTTCCAGCTCTTCAAGGAGTTAGTCAATACAATCCCATAGGAAACTGCCCTCAGGGACAAGGGAGCAGAACAAAGCTGGCAGATCTTTAAGGACGCTTTCCATAGAGCGCAAGAGCTCTCAGTCGCCAGGAGTGCGAGAGTTCTTGATCCCCATGTTCAAGAAATCAGGAAAGGAAGGCAAGAGAACAGCATGGCTGAGTCAAGACCTGCTGGTCAAACTAAAGGGCTAGAAGGATATGCACAGGCAGTGGAAGCAGGGGCAGGTATCCTGGGAAGAGTACAGGGACACTGACTGGTTGTGTAGGAATAGTATCAGGAAGACCAGGGTGCAGCTGGAGCTGAACTTGGCAGGGGATGGGAAGAATAATAAGAATGGCTTTTACAAGTATGTCAGCCAGAAGGGGAAGGTCAAAGAAAGCATACCCCCCTGATGAGTAAGACTGGCAAACTGGTAAAAATGGACGAGAAGGAGGCTGAGTTAGTCAACAACATTTTTGCCTCTGTCTTCACTGGCAGCCTCTGTTCCCACAACTCTTGAATGGATGGACTGCAAGACGGGAACTACAGGAGCAAAGTTCCAATGTAAGAGAAGATCGGGTTCATGACCACCTGAGGAACCTGAACATTCATAAGTCTCTGGGACCTGATGGGATGCATCCCAGAGTCCTCAGAGAACTGGCTGATGTAGTTGCCAAGCCACTCTCCATGATATCTGGAAAGTCATGGAGGTCAGATGAAGTCCCTGGTGACCGGAAAAAGGGAAACATTGGACCTACTTTTAAAAAAGGTAGAAAGGAAGACCCTGGTCACTACCGACCTGTCAGCCTCATCTCTGTGTCTGGGAAGATCATGGAACAGATCCTCCTGGAAGCTATGCTAAGGCACATGGAGGAGAAGGAGGTGATTTGAGACAGCCAGCATGGCTTCACCAAGGGCGAATCCTGCCTGAGCAACCTAGTGGCCTTCTATGATGGAGTGGCTATATCAGTGGACAAGGGAAGAGCAAAGCAAGTGATCTGTCTGGACTTCTGTAAAGCCTTTGACATGGTCCCCCACAACAACCTGCTCTCTAAATTGGAGAGATATGGATATGATGGGTGGACTGGTCAGTGGATAAGGCATTGCTTGTAATGTCGGCTCCAGAGGGCCTCTGTCTACATACTGAAAAATCTTCATCAAACGGCACTCTTGGGCAGAGGACCTGGGCTATTCTGAAGCCATGGGATTTGGAGAACTGGTCTTATGGAGACCCTAACAATAGGATAAATATCAAAGACCTTTTCTTTCTTGCTTTCTAAATTTAAAAGTTATGCTACAGTCTGTCTATATTCTGTAAGCTTATGTAGTTAATGACTGGAAGGTTCTTTCTTTCAGAGTGATATTTGCATGTTCTAACATGACTTCCAGAGCAATGCTTTGGGCTTTAACATAAAAGATCACGGGGTAGATTCAGGGTGGGAACAATATTCTGTATAACTTAAAAATTATTATTGTCACACAAAGGGATGAGTGTAGGTGTGATAGACTATATGTTTTTTCTTCATGCTTATTTGCAGTGACCTATAAAACAGCTGATGTATGGGAATCCCTACTAAATCACATCATTAACATATTTATACCTTAACAGGAATATTCTGCTATATATAAAATACGATAGAGGGGATTATTGTGTATAAATAGCAAACATCAACTCTTCATTACCACACAAGCATGGTGTAAACAGCTCATACCCCACACAACATCACGACTCAAAAAAGTGTTCATATATGGGAAGAAGAAGGTGAAATAATTAGGTTAGTTATTCATTATAGTGTGAAATTAGACCCCAAAACTGCAAGCTTGCAATCAATTGCATGAGTAACTTCACTCCTAAGAATTGTCCCAAGGAAATCAGTGAAATCACTGTACATATTTCTAGCCACGAGGTATGCAAGCATTTCCAGGCTCAAAGCTGTATTAGTTAAATTGTTGAAATGCAATATAGGTCACAAGAAGTGGGAGCATTTCTGCCAGCATTGGCATCATGGGGACGCCCCCATGCACTGAATGATTATATTACTTTCGGGATCTGCTGTCTTCCTCCAACAAGAGGCCAGACTTTACTGAAGTTGTAGAATGTAGAGAAGATTTTGAGTAGCTCAAGGAAGATTGTTATCTATTCTTCTTATTTTCATTTGGAAAAAATGTTTGATCTACATTTACTTTGTTTTCCGCTTTTTACACTTTCTCCTTTTCCCCCTGTGGTCACTTCCTGAATAATGTCTTCAGGTTCCCCTAATTAGCCTGCTGCAATTTATAGCCTTTCAAATTGCTCTGTATCAGTACTCCCAGCTCTTCAAATGGATTTTGTCTCAGCCTGAACAAGAGTGGCTGTGGCACTCTGTTACTGCATGCAGCTGTGAAAATACAGCCTACTTTTGTGGTTCGTAGTCTCCTTGGAAGCAATGCATTCCTTGCTCTATTTGGTCAGCTTGCCTTAAAGACTGTCACAGAACAAAATTTTGGGTACACAGCACAACTCCTTTGCTTTTCAGTTGTCAGATTACAGTCCTTATACTGTCAACAGCTTTATTGCTGTAGATACTCATTCCTTCAAACGCAGACATCTCCAGCTTAATGAACTCTTTGAAGGTTTTCAGGATTACTTCAGTCCAAAGCCTCACTAAAAACGCCCCCTGTTGGACCAGTTCTTCCACAAAACTTCCTTGCAGCTTCTTCCACCAGCACCAGATTCTAGAGACTCCCTCTGAGGTGCACAAACACTAGCAAAAGGTTTCATGGACATTATAGGAAGAAACTACTCTTCTCACAGATGTCACTGGTATCTGTCTCTTGCTGTTTTCAGTGTGATCACCGTGCTCAGAAGGTACAGGTAGTACCTCTGTGGTCAGAAGACCTTCCTTTGATAATACGTGTGGTGCTTGCATGTGTGAGGCAGTGCCCTTCCAATGAAACAGAGAAGATTTAACCTAGCCTGCCTTCTTGAGCATGAAATAATAATTTTCTTTTCAGGACACTAAGCAATATGGCATCTGTTAAAAACCTTTTATGCATGGTACTTGGCAACATAATGTGTTGTAGTTTTAGATTGCTTGGTGTGGCAATTTCATTTGCAGCCTTTCCTATAAATTGGCATGATCAGGGTCACACTGGGAAGGACTACATCATAACTGTGGAAGGATTGAATTTGTTTTTTCCACTAGCTATTGACTGAATTTATCTTTACACTCTCAAATTGAGAGTTAATAAATGAACACAAAAGGTTTGTGAATCACCTTTGTTAGAAGTATGTATGCAGAAAATCTTATGAACTTTTCGTTAGAATGAAAAATAAAGAGGCAGAGTTGCATCATGCAGTGAGCATATATTGCCAAGGCAACAAAACCAGGTGAGCAAAAGAAATTAACACATTTAATGAGTTTGGCAAATGGCAAAATACTCATTCATTTTAGTATTTTAATTGATATGGGCTCTTGATTGACATGCTTTGATGGAAATGTTCCATTTTCTGTACATTAATTTGTAAATTTATAAGTAAATACATGCTGAAGATCTATTTCTTTTTATTTGAGTTCAAGGTCTCATCTGAAACTCTTGAAAGACATGTACTAAGTCAATTACAACCGAAAACATAACTTCCAGTATGAATTGTCTTAGCCGAAGGTGCTCAAACACTGACCATGTCGAAGAAAGTTCAGATAAAATAATGCAGGTCTGTTAAGCCACAAACAACGATGGATTGCTGAGTTTACGAATACTATGCTGTTTTTTGCAAACTACCCTGAAGGTTGTTTTTAGAATACAAGGGGAAATATTGTTCAGTTGAGAAAATGGTAAACATCTAAGATTCATATTAAAGTGTTGAAGTAAATATTGTTCTTCTTCAGGCCTCGGTGTTTTGCAGTTATTTTGCTATGAAAGAAGGTCCCCAAGTGTGATCAAGATGCTAGGAAATTATCACAGCACTTTCCGCCAGCTCACAATAAGCCACTAAATTAAATATGAAGTTTAAATGAAAAGGTCATAACTCCCAGCGTAATTTCAGATAAGAAATGAAAACAAGCTGTCCAATGACTGAAACCTCTAACACGACACTAGGCAAGCGGAGGCAAATCAAATAGAGAGATATTTAATTTTAGGGTGTAATAGAGACTCACAATCAGTGATAGTCTTCAAAAGATTACAGAAACTCCTACTCATGTATTAATATCAGCTCTGCTAGTTGATTTTACCTGTGCTACTTTCCACTTTCATTCAGTAGACCTACTTATGCCCTTCTCTTCTTGTATGATCCTTTCTTATCTTAGATGCCCTTTTCCAACAGAAAATAGGAGATAGCTTCAAGATAAGCACCACAACTGACAAGAAATATGAGACAAGCTTCTATATGTATATATGGACACAAAATGTCCATGCAGCATAGGTTTCCCTCTCTTCCTCCATCCCCTTCATGTCTATTATCTTTTAGGTCTGCAGTGCTTCTCTTTGCTGGATTTACTTCTATATGCACACCAGTGCTTGACAAGAAAGATCCACTGAAGTTTAGAACTGTTCAATGTCCGATAGAAAATAAACCAGATTCATATTTAATTAAAATACAAGAATAAAATCTACTTATTTTGGCCTTTCCCTGTTTCACTTTATCTTTTTGAAGTACCTAAAATACTGCTTATTTACGCTTGAAATTGGTGATGTTGAACTACCAAAGCAAAGCTTTACCAAGGGCTGATTAACCTCATCTCCCATTTTGCACTCCAAACAGAAAAAGAACAAATTGGGATTACTTAAAAACAGGTATTAGGGAGTTCTGTGAACGAAATCACGAACCTGTGAAAAGTATAATATTTACTTCAAACTATACTGCTTCGAATAACAATCACACTTTTTTCACACTTTTCCTTTGACATTGTAGACATAAGACACAGATCACTGACAAAGGAAGAAGCTGTGTGCATAGCAGCCAGGTCACAAATATCACAGTTGGAGGAAAAGGAATAAAAAGGAGACAATGAACGTTCAGAATTTTTGTTTCCCATTCTATTTGTTCTGCTGGACAGGGTGCTTCACAGTTACAACTACTGGAGACCGAAAATAATTACAAATTCATATTTTACTTTCTGTCTCAGGCATCTGTGTCTACTATTAAAAGAAATTAAGATAAATGGGATTTCTCAGGTTTGCTAGACTGGAATAAGCATGCTCAAGTACAGATAACTGCAGAATATGCAGACAAATTAGATAAAGAAGTGGGTGGCTTGTAATATTTTTTCTTTTTATTTCTTGCTGTATCAACACAAACAAGATACAAGACATTGTCCCCGAGCCTATAGGTTTGTAAATTTGAGTGCTATCATTCGCAGCTTTCTACGAGACTTTTCAAGAGGGGAACACTAAATTGTCTGATGGCATTTCAGCACCACTACTGATCACTGAAGGAAAGGATATTAGGGCAAAGAGCAGGAGATTCCGTTTCTAAGGTGTGATTTACAAATCTACCAGCTGTGACATCTAGTCATCAACTTGCTTTGCACAGGTGATGCAAGTACAGTAAGAACAGCCGTCCCTCCAACCTCATGTTAGAACAGAGGGTTCTGTGAACAATACACCTCATTAGCCCACTACTGCTGAGCAATTTCCTTTCTGTTATATTTTACTAACATATGGCTGACTTCTGAAACTTGCAGGACTTTTAGCCTTGCATAAGGCTTTCTGTAGTAGGATGTTGAAGGATTCCCTGTTTCCACCCATGAAATTATGGGGAGAGAGCATATACACCCAACCAGGCATGCATTCAACAAACAGTGAATCCACTCACCAAGACCTGCTGCTTGTTCACCATGCAGTCAGTCCGTGTGTAATTTCATCATAAGTCCATTGCCAAGAAACCACTGTCTAGCAGAAAAGTAAAAGTACATTTCAAATATTCCATGCTGGAAAGAAGTGAACAGCTTTAAATATAGCAAGACATCGATTTTGAATTGCCTTTACCCTGCACCTCAGTATCAACCTCATGCATCCCTGAAGTTCCACCAACAGCATCTTTCTTTCCACTCATAGAGAAGAAATTGAATGTGAAGGTTCACTATTAACTGTGTCCTGGTGGAGATGTGTAATTGAGATATTTGTGTATAATATGTATCTTAGCTGAAGAAATGTGTTACATGAATTGGTGTCTCCTTTAATCTTTATATATTTTTCTGACCTCAAACAGGTTTACTGAAAGGGCTCCCCATTCAACACAACACACAATGTTATCAGTCACTGTGAAAACTTACATTGCTACACACTCCATACAACAATAGTATAATACTTCAGTCTTTACAGTGTTGCACTGACTCACAGTAGACAGCATACCAAAAACATTCTTGACAGTATTTGTAAAGAATAAACCACAAAATTTTTAACAAATCAAACAAGTATTGCGGTTGGGAGGTAACATGCAGATATATCACTGCCAGCTACTGGGCTTTCTAGTTGTATACAGTATTATGTATGCTTCTGTGGAGAAAAGAATTCTATTCATATTAAAAGAGCAACAAATTCTTTCTTACTAGTTACAAGTTAAAAAAAAAAGAACATCAAATGTATTTAAATAACTAAATTTCTAACAAACTTATAAGTCGTCATATCTCTCTTTCAGGGAATCTTTGTTCTTATTCTCTCTTCCACTTTTGGGCAGAAACATGTAAATGAAGAAAGAGTCTTCTGTAAGGCTCTGTTTCAGGTGTTTCTTTCCTTCTCCCCTTATTCTGCCTAACAGTCAAGCATATTCTATGTAACTGAATTCAACAATCAATGAGTCACAGAACTTTATCTCATCCAAAACAAAATCTTTACTCGGTTTTGTGTGGTCTCATCACTGTTAGACACTAAATGTGAACAAAGGAATGTGCTCAGTTTCTGCCTGTTTTCTGTGTTGTTCTCAGAAATAATGTCAGCACTGAGTTTTGCACCCAGTAGTCTCCCTGAGTTTCAACTCTCTTAGATCCTCCAAAAAAGTCTATCCCTCCCAAATTTTTGCACATTCTTCCTGCATAACATTGAGCACCCAATGATGCATGTGCTATTATCATTGCACATTAAATTTGATCACTTAGAATGTTCTTAATTATAAAGAACAAGGCCCTTTGACCTTGAAAAAAAATTGTGTGGGCATCCCCCCACTTCTAATCGTTCAATGTGGTTTTCCTAGCCCTTCACTAACAGCCCACCTTTCCTCATTTACACCCAATAACAGATTCCTCTTCTTAACTGCAAAATGTTCACAGACCTATCACCTCCCTAGATGCCTTTCTGATACTACCTGACCCCTGTGTCCGCTCAAGACTTGTCAGCTATAGAATCATTAAGATTGGAAAAGACCTCTAAGATCATGAAGTCCAGCTATGCTTGTCTGGATATTTTAGCTTTCCAGTTTTGGCCAGTGTAGGAGCTGTTTGTTCTTACAGTCAGAGCTCACACATGCTGGGGTATCTCTCTTGTCATTAGAATTCCATTCTTGTGTTAAGAAACATTCCCAATGGAAATTCCTACAAGCAATATTTGGGTTTGAGAAGTTGGACTCTGTTGAAAATGTTCTAGGGATCTTCAACATTGTATTTTCGTTTTTTCACCCTTTTTTGCACTCTGCCCCAATCATCAAGTCTCTTGCTTAAGGAGAAGCTATTTTTATTCCATGTTGATAAAGTGCTGCCAAGTGAGATTGTAGTCTCTAGCTTAAGTACCTACTCAAAAGCCATACAAGTCCCCAGACAGAATAATACCTACATACTGCAATGTAATTGATAGTACGTTTGCTGATATTTTCACTTGTGGATATGATCCATACTTAACAAGGACTATGAGGTTATTTTCTTTCTGTTGGAGGTCAAAGTCGCTTGAATACAAGACAAAAAAGAGTAAAAGTAGAAGAGGAAAAAGTACATAGAAAAGGAGCAAAATAAGAGATGTTCTTCAGGATGCAGCAAATGTGCAGTTTTTTTCTTGACCTTTGATTTCCAAGAAGAGGATTTCATGAAGTGAGGTGACTTTCTGTGAATAGATCAAATACCCTGGAGATATAGAGGCAAGAGAAAAAGGTTATAACATCCTTCCTTATAAATTATTGATTCAGCAGATGGCCAAGTAACGGACAAGAATTTTAGCTGAGAGAAAGAGGGAGAGGGTTTATTATGCAATAGATAAAAGGGGCCACTATTTAATTTGCTTGTATAGTGCATATGTTGATGGGGACATATCCGAACACAGTTTGTCTTTGAAGAGAGTTTGGTTTGTGAACTATGAAAGTTTATGCCTTCAGAAATTGCTGCATCCTGTGGCAAGTAGATATGCTTATTGCACAGCAGAATTTGTGTATATGAATAGCTCCTGGACTTCTGAAAGCATTAACAGCAAGACTAAGCTACTGTTTACAACATGGAGATCAGGGTGGTCAAAGACAAAATCAGAAGTGTGTACTGGCCAGATCATAACACAGCAAACTTGATCCTGCACATTCCTTAACCAAATGCATCATGATAAACACAATTGCTGCCTCCTTTTCCAGGGATTTTACTGTATATGTAGCAGCTGTCATTTATTGGCCATTACTTCCTTTCTTTTTATTTATTTTTTTTTTTATTAGAGGAAAACTTGCCATAATGATTAATTGCAAAGGAAGTAACCTGCATTATATTCGTCAATTTCATAGTTATTTTTCTCAGACACAGTACTGCAGTGTGTAAAACAGAGAGATGGTGTAAACTTTCTTTACAGAGTTGATATGGATATGAATTAAAAACATCCTTAATTTGTCACCACTAAAGGTCTGCAAAGTTTTAATGTTTCTGGAATTTGTATTGCCACCAATGGTCTCATGGAAAAGTCTCAGAATATATTTTTTACTGCTGCAAGTGATATGCAAGAATTTTTCTTCACCTTACTTGTGTATGAAATGTAAATACCACTGCATTTAAGTTAGTAAGGTTACATCAAAGTTTCCAATATGGAGTAAATGGATTTAATGGTTCATAGAACTAGTACCTATTTCTATACTTCAATAAATTACATTATTCCTTGAGCCTGGGATTCTCATTCAGTTTTCTTATCAAATCAGCTACATATTAAATATCCCAGATTTCAAAGCTTCTGGGTACTGGTATTTCCTATTCAATTACTGCTACTGGATAAATCAACCTCACTAAAAATCCGCAAAGCAACTAAATAGTTAAAGTGCAAATCTCTAGAAAAACAGGGTAGTGTTTACTTGTAACTTCTTTACCATTTCTCAAAAACTACAGAGTATGCACACTGCAAATTAAAAACAGTGACAGACTTGAATGTGTCCTTTTCTTATTTAAAGTCATTGTTTTAATAGGAAGGCTGATATAAAATAAAATCAGTCTGACCATACAGCAGATGGGAACATTTTCTTGATGCATTTCTGAATGTTTGTGAGATAAATGTTTTGTTCCACTTAGTTTTGTAAGCACTCGGCTGGTAATTACACCTCTAATATTTTAAATGAGTGTGACCTCATATAAATATGTTTGTAGCATCTTGCATAGATTGATGCTAATTGAAAGTCATTGGTATCTTATTAAATAGCATTTGTACTAAGATTAGGAAAGAGAAAGAGGCCCTCCCATTTACTGATCTGAATTTATTTTCACAACTGAATCTTAATTTTTCCCTCCTCCCCCATCTTTATTTCTCTTTCAAGAGGAATGCAGGATTTTGCTTCATAGTGAAGATCTAAAAGGCAGCAAGCTGAAGAAGGATGCTTGAAGGATGATTTAATTGTAAAGTGTTTCATTTAGAGTGTACTCATGTTTCCAGCTGTGAAGTTGCAAGATCCTCATATGCAAGTATTCACAGCAGTATCTAAAGTTTATACAGGGTTTCTACCTTCTGAGAAATTGCTAACTCTTCAAAAATTTGTTAGGCCAGAACTCACAAAATCATGATATTTGCTTTCATTGGACTTTCCATTAGTCTTTTATTTTTAAACCTTTTGAAGGACATTGTGCACACTTACAGCTTTTCTCTGCCATCAAGAAGTCTGTAGGGTTTTGCTTCTGTTTCAATGAAAATTGAGATTCTTTCATAATAACAAGAGCCCAGGAGCAGAGATCTGAGAAAAGCCATCAAACATGACAAACAGTTGTAAGAGATAAGGAAGTTATTTCAGTATAACAGTAACAGAGCAAACACAATTTTCCTGCACTGTGTAGTAAAGGCATGCAGAAGAACCTAGTGACAATTTAAACAAACACAGATTACTTTATATTTCTTTTTTTTTTCTATGAATATAAGTAATTTCAACAGCTTTCGTAACCAACACAGCTTAACATGATTGTACATTTGGATAAAATACCCACATCTAGCAGAATGATAAGAGTACCATTAAGCTGCCAGGTCTGTGATTTTAATGCATATTTGAAGTTGAACAATTTTACACCTAGAACTAGTGTGTTGCATTTCTGAAGAGAAGTAACTGTCATCCCAATGCACATTGATGTTTTTTAGCATGAATATAATTTGATTTTGTTTCATAATTTTAAATGTGATGTGTTTATCCACCACAGTCTTTCTGATGTAACTGCACCTAAGCAATGACAAAGTCTTAGCCTGCAAAGAGATGGCCGGAGGGGAGTAGTAGGAGAGGACATATGCTAGCCCTGTTCCACCGCTCTTCCCGAGGCATCTCCTGAAAGCTTCTGCTAGAGATGGGACATTGAGACACAAGGTTCTTCATTCTGACACCTTTTGATATCTAAAAAAGGTCTCAGAGAAGAATGAACTGCATGTTTTCTCATTTAGACCCAAACCTCCAAACTCTTCTGCAAAACAAGAAGCCTTGCATGGAGACAGGTCCATAATCACTTTGCTGAGAAGAGTTAGGCCTCTTGCCACTTCCTGTAGTATATTTGGCAACAAAACTCAAGTTCAGCTTTGTCTCCAAATGTGTAGAACGGGAACATATTTCCCATGTAGCTCTAAGCACTGGTAATACAGACCAATGCACCGGTGTCAGGCTAGGAGAGAAGTGCTGGTACTTTGGACGCAGAACGAGCTCTCCCTAGAAGCCAGCTCTCCCTGGAGGCCAGCTTTGCCCTACGCTGTCTGGGCAGAGCTAAGCTTGGTCCTGACTCCACACCACAGTTCAAGATGATGCTAAAAGTCAGCCAGCAAAAAGCTTAAGTAAATAGATTTAAGGGCTCCTTCTAGAACAGCAAAGCAACACGGCGTGGTAGTCAGCGACACAGAAGGCTTTTCTCAAATAGAAGAATTTGCCGAACGACAGCGCGCCTACCTCAACGAGCGGCAAACACCCTCCAGCTGCATGCACCATACTCTTCTTAACGATATCTGTCCAGTTACTTTGACCTAGTGTTGAACCAAAGGGTCACAGGTGATTGTGCATCACTTGGAAGGGAATGAAATCTTTTTTATAGAAAAGCTCTCAACCACTGATTTTGAAATCCCTTGTAGAAAAAAAAATGAAAATGATTCCAGGTAAATAAAAATATTTGCAGTTTTCTTTAAATTGACATACATAATGTGATATTTCTACATGAACAACAATTTGGTTTTCAAATTAAAGCAGAAAAATTGCTTTGTTATGGAACATTGAACCAGAATACTGACTGCTTTTTTTTTGCTTCTGGCTGTTGTTGAAGTGAGTTCGTCAAGCACTAAGGTAGAAAAGCCCAATTTGTCTGCTGGGATAAGAGATTTCACCAGGTTTTTTTACCAGTTTTACATGTTTCATTCTTCTAGTTTTCACGTCATTCTAACTGGAACGTGGTGGATGAAATTTCATTGTGACCTATTCATGGAGAAAGCTGCAAAGCTCAGTTCACTATGATTCACAGCCACCTAGCTGATGGCTAGAATGTACAATTGCAGAACAACTTGATTTCATTTTTTACTCTAGAAGACAGTAATTTAAAATCTTGTTTTAGAAAAAGACATGTAACAAAAATGCATGGGCATGTCAATAAACAGTAATCTATTAAAAAAAAAAATCCATGCTGGTTAATAAGATTTTTTTACTATCTGGACAAGGGAATATATTTTCAACTAGTAATCATGCTATGTGAATTTTAGTCCTTTAGTGGCAAAATTTATATCCATTTCTGAATATTATTAACCTGTTGCAAAGTCAAGCTATCAGGCTCTAGAGAGCACCAGAATAAAACTTACCTGCACACCAGCTTCATTACATATGCAATGTAATCTCCTTTTCATTCAAACATATATTTTTTCCCTCTGTCTTAAGGTACTGGCTAAAACACATTCAGAGAAAATTACATCTGTATAGGGGAACATAACTGTTGTTTTCCCTCTTCACTCTTCTGTGATTCTGTGATTCTGTGATTCATGTGGACATTGAAAGTTGCAAGGCAATGCAATCAGAGCACCATTGTTTCTAAAATAGGCAGATGTTTCTGTATGAAAACACGCAAATTAGTGAAACTGCCTTCTTGTACATAGACAGTGGAATCCTGTTCTAGCAAATACCTTTTTTCTCCAGGAACCTGCAGAGGTAGAGATGATCAGAGCTTTAATTATGTGGCTTTTATGTCAAAGTATGAAGGGTTCAATTGTGTGACCTGGCAGATCTAGACAAGCAATAAGGTGTCCTCCTTCTTTTCTTATCCTTGTTTTTGATGACCCAGACACCTACAACAAGTAGATCAGGCTGCTTCCCCTTAGAGCACCATCATAATAGGATATTCCATGCAATGTGTTTTCACAGTCTTACTGTACCTTAAAGTTATTATTTTGGCAAAAAAAGAAGCTAATTCAAAATTAATCTTCAAGACAATCAGCAACATTAAGTCGGAACAAATCAATACTATGTTCTTATTGAACAATAGCATGTAGAATTGCAAATGTGCACTCCAATAACTCCATCACCTCTTCGCTGCCCTAAATTTTTTATCATACAGAAAATGATAATATTAGGGGACCAACATTAGGAGAATCAACACAAATTAACCTTGTTGATGTGAATTTACTTTGCTATGTTCAGTAAATAATATTGAGGTAATGACAGACATGAATTGCCCATGATTACTTTGAGTCACGTGTCAATGACATTTTTGGTGATGTAAACTTTGAGTAATCTCATTCCAAAATGAGCTGCTTTGATATACTAGAAATAACTCATTTTTGAAATAGGTGTTCTCCTGTTGTCTCACATTAGGAAAGCATCCCAAATCTAGTTTACGGTTTGTACATTTAATAATTGTGCAGTTATCTTTCCATCTCCTCTTATGCCCATTTTAAGTAAGCTAAACAGGAAATAATTTCTTGTCCACATAACCAGTAGGAGGGGAATGAATTAAGACTGGTAGGTATATATTTACTGCTTAAGATATTTACTTGGACAAATACTATGGTATTATACAGTTTCCTTGGATTAGCTTTTACATTTTTACCTATGTATGTTATAGATGCTTGCCTCCCGTGACGAATCCAAATTGAGGAGCCAATTGTTAATCAACCAAGTGTGAATTTATTAGCAATAGAATTTATTTAAGCAAGCGATGAAGCAGGCAAAACAGCGCTGGGCGGCCAGGGAGTATCTAGCTCCGCCAATGGTCCGCACCCCACCTCCCCCAGAGTCCCTTTTTATAGTTCAGTAGTTCCGGTTCCACGTAGCACATCCTGGTCTCCTTCTGTGGCTGCGCATGCTGTTG
>Ga0065711_1000544_pt1 | contig 62620 bp, 32 predicted proteins | sample Hoacrofraction12_FD_59098 | JGI IMG/M metagenome (GOLD analysis project Ga0065711, IMG submission 59098) | Hoatzin crop microbial communities from Cojedes, Venezuela - Epithelial fraction 12 v2 (version 2) | ecosystem: Host-associated > Birds > Digestive system > Esophagus > Crop | place... | reverse complement strand
GGCACGGCCAGGGAGCTACGGGCCTAGTCCAAGTGAAGCAGGAGGAGCCACCCTCTGCCGTGGCAGAGGCTGCCACAGCACCGCGGTGCTTGAAATGGGGGATGCTATTGGTGATAAGGTTATACAGTAACTTAGTAAAAGAGGAAAATATTATTCCTTTTTTAACCTTCAGAAGTTTATGTGACGCTTCTGATTATCAGACACTATTTGACTGCAAACTCTTCTATATTTCTTTTGGCTTCCCTACTGCCTGCCTGAAAGCAAGAGTTGCTGTAATTAAAGCCTTTATGATTTATATAAATGTAACCATAAAAGACGTAGAGTTCCTATCTTCCAAAGCTACCAGACCAAGCAAATAAAGACAAAATTTCTGCAACTGTTCTCAAGTGACCTATTCGGTTTAATCTCGTTTCCTTTCTTCCCGACCAGTCTTCTCAAAAAGCCTCTCCATGTGAGGGGCCAACAGTTTAACAAGGGCAACGTGGAGCAGCCGGGAGAGACTGGATGGAACCGCTGGGAGGGAGAAGCTGGGGCACTGCCGGGCTCTCAACCACACGGATGCCCTTAAGCCTGGGGCAAAACTGAGCAGCCTGTGGGTGAAAACAGCATGGGAAGATGGTTGGAGCAGCAAAGTGTCATTTATTCCCTCTTAACTACTAGAAGGAGCAGTGTCTGCCCCTGTGCCCTTCACTGGCAGGCATTTAGCAGGGAACAGTTCAGTCACCCTCTGTGCCAGGGAAACCACTCCCGATGTGCAGTTCTTAACTGCATCGTGGCAGACTGGCACGCGGTTTCCCTTCACGGTCTGAACACAGCTCTTGACTTGGTGATCTCCTGAATTCATCTGCTGAAAAGTGGTATTAAAGCCTGCCCACTCAGAGTCTGTTCAAGTCCAACAGGTCCCAAGAGGTGTGCGGTTGGAGTGTCTGTGTATCCCTGGCAAGGCGGGTGTCTTCTTAATCCCGAGTCTCCTTCACGTTCCCCTCCTTTGTTCCAGAGGGACGGTGGTGGCTGGCGTTAACTCCACTACTACTGGCAAACTGCGACGCATTTATACACTTGGTGTTTGTTATTGTCCTTGCAACCACATTTAAGTACTTCCAGTGAGAGACTCATGCTCAGATCTCCCGTGGGAACTCCTGGGTCGCTCCCAGCTACAGCAACTTGTCTGTCACAAAATCCAAGTGGAAAACACGAGGCCAGATTCTCTCTAAATCTGAGAGCGCTGCAGGGAGGCAGGGCCACTGCTCTGCTGCCTGCCCAGCGCTGGTTACAGCAGCGGTTACTTGGCTCGGGCTCACTAGCGTCATGTGAAATCCTTATGGATCCTCGTGGTTCTAGTGTTCAGGATTGATGATTCTTCCTTCTCTTTTAGCATCTTGTGAATAACTTAGAATTTTTTCATGCTAATGCAACTCCCTCTTTTCCTGGTAAATTGCCTCATTTTGTGCTATTGGAAAGTGCTTAGTCTGGATTGCTTTGCTATTAGTAACTAACGGCTGCCGCTGCTTTCTGTATTATGTGTAGGGGACAAGTATGAAATATCAGCAGATAGCTGACACCACTTCACCCCCTCAATGAGCGATGGTAGGAATGGTCCTACAGCTCGCCTCAAATGACTTTCACCTGTGCCACTTCAAACCAGGGGATTGCTCATGCAGTTAAACAGCGTGGCACAGGTGAGATGGCCGTGAGTAAAAATGCGGTGCTAGTGAAGTTAGCAGAAAATTTTTGGTTTTGTTTTAACAATATCAGAGTTTTACCTCCTGTCTTTCTGTGCCTGGGAAATCAGGAATGCCTTTGCTCTGAAAGACCTTGTAATCTAATGCCAGGTCTCACTGACTTTTACTGTCGAGCCTTAGCGCCTCATTGCATGTGTGGTCCCCCTGACTTCAGTAACAGTCCCCACAGTGGTGCTGGCAGCTCTTGCCCTGGAACCAAGCCGATGACTTCTCTGAGCTCAGAGTCTGGCTTTGAGATAAGACGCAGTCGGCAAAGATGATAAATATTTCGGTGAGTAATCAAACATGTAAGAGCTGTCTGGTTATTATCTTTGGATTAATATCTGAGATTAGTATCTGGAAGTCAATTTCCATGCAAATGCATCTACGGCCTGTCAAGCACATGATAGTAAATAGGTGTTCCTGATAAATCAATTGACTCTTTCTCTAAATTATTTAATGCAAATTGTAAGATTGTTTTAGACTGGCATGCCCTTTGCTGCTTAGCTGTCCATCCAGGGTTTCAGTTCTTTTACACCTACCATGTGTTCCCGATAAACCTTCTCACACACTTTTGAGTAATTTCCCAACTGCTCTCAAAATGGAGGCAGCAATTCATCTCTGTCACTTTAAACAATTATTACTGAAACAGCTAAAACAGTGTTTCAGAATAATTAACCTTAATTAACCTTCAGCCTTAAAAGATTTTCCAGTGCTGATCAGCACGCCTGTAAGCTGCCAGTCATACGTCTGCAAACTCGGAGCTGTCAGGCAGTCAGTGAACCCACAGAACGCGATCGCTGTCTGCTTTACTGATTTCGGCGCAAGCAAAGGCACAGCACTATGTGTTTCAACTTGTAAACTGCGTATCTTGTTTTTTCGTTACTATATTTCTGTGTAATACTTTCCAAACTCTGTTTTATTGTATTCCACAGTTAAAAAGCCACCTGGATATTCCTTTCTATTCTTTTTTTTTTTTTTAAACTATCTCTAAGCCTTTTTGCATGTTTTTGTAATGTGTGAGACAGACTCAGATGACAGAGGTTTCAGAAGACTTGTGCAGCTGGTAGCTTTTTGATGATTTCATTTCACTGTTCTTTGGGAATAAATGTGGATACCAACGAGAACAATGAGTAAAATGTCAGTTGTACTAAATAGAAGTGATCTGTTTTAGAAAAATATTAACACTTTTGTCAACTCAGTTACAGCTGTGCATCATTCTACTACAGCACAGTAAAAAGAAATACAGTCTAACAGATGTATGGTAAGCACACAAATGGGGTGAACCAAGGAAATCTCGTAAATCCTTTCTATCAGAACATTCTGTGAAGACTAGCAGATGAGACTATGGCCAGGTGTTCTTTGAACCCTGCGAGGTGATGAAAGTGACCAGTAAAAAGCTCCAGTGACCATACTCAAACCCGTGAAGATCCACGCACAGCGTTGGGATTTACGCAAAAGCAACAGCTAGTTCATGGGGATGGCAAGACTGCCACGCGTGGGAAATAGGGGAGATCAGTATTTACAGCTTTCTCCAAGTGGGAGAACTGCTTGTGGGCAATCTCTGTAAATATCTTCTTACGCAGGAAGTAAAATTTTATTTATCATCTGAAGCAAAATATGCACTGCTGTGCTGAAAGAAAAATGAGAGACATGATGAGTTGAAAGAGTATCGGCAGTTATGAGCAGCATCTAGGGCCTTCATGAACGGTGAAATACTGAGTGCTGGAAGAGGATAATCAGTTTTATGCATTTTAAAATTAATACGAAATGCTACTCTCCCACTTCTGCTGTACAGCCTGGGTTTTAGAATGTCAAGAAAGTATTTGACATTTACAAGAGACTGCAGACACTAATACAAATCATTTTTATCCATTTATCCATTTTAACCACCACGCTGAGTGAATTGTTGGCTCTGTGCAATTAGTCTCTGTGCTTCTTGACAATGTAACGACAGATTCTCATGAAGTCTATTAATAATGGAAGGTGGAAGCTCTGTTCTCCAAGGCTGTTATTTTACTTCTAGAAAAACATCTAACTTACAAACTTGATATAAATAGGCCAGCTGACACATATCGCCAAAGAACAGAATAAGCTCGGAACAGTGAGATTTAAACTGACATATTTTTGGCAAAAAAAAGTTACGCAGGCCGTATTTGTCTGAAAGTTTAAAAATAGGAGCCTTTGTCATATATGGCAGGAGAGACCAGGCTGAGTCATGATTGATGTCACTTGAAAGAACACTTTAAGTTTAGAAAATGACACCAGCATCATCAGAATTCAGTGAGATTTAGAGAAGCCAGAGTGCTAGGGATTCTGGAAGATACTTTGTGGATGATACACAGCGTGCTGCCAAGACATCACCTGAGTGGAAGCCAGGAGCTACGGTACTTTCAGATTACATTTGTCAATGATGGGTGTAATTCGTTTTAACAACATTCATTTCTAGTTCAATGCACATTTCAAACTGTTTTCAGTTCTTTAGACTTGGTGCAATCCCCCATTTCAGGCTAGAAGAGCAGCCTGTCACTGCCCGCCCTCTCCCCTTGCTCACTTACACGACAAGTTTCCAAGAGCAGTCAGGAGTGCTTTCCTTCTTACCGCGAGTCTGCAAATACAGCAGGGTCTCTTTCCATTTACTCTTCTCCAGTTTTAGTGCTCAATTCCTGCTGACTTTACTGCTGAGTGTTTATAAGTCAGACTGTAACAGTACATACGTATGTTAGAAGTATTTCTTTTAGCTCCCAGGCTAAAACTAAACTTTGTCTGTCTGTCTGCTACCGCTAGTGTTAAAATGGAAGTAACAAAACAGAAAAGGCACTTGGATTTCGCTTTATTAAAGATAACCAATAAATCGTGCGGAGCTGGCTATGGTCTAGGTCACGGCGAGGCTGTGCAGAGCTTTTGCTGTGCAAAGTAGCGAACCTCTTTGGAACAGTTTCTTACATTTCTCCTTTGATTTTCCACATATAGCAATTCTTTGCTCCTTTAAGCAATTTTAGTGTGAAAACGAATATACTTAATGTAAGTGCACAATGCTACTTTTGATTCGGTTAGATCTGTTTTGCTTTTAAATGGCTTTTAAGCGTAAAGAGAAAGTAAACTGCAAATCACATTTCTGAGAGGTAGATTTGTTCTTATTGCAGTCAGCAGCAGCATCCTTTGTTCCTAAAAATGATCAATGTTAGTGCAAAAAGGAGTTGTACAGTTGCTCGGCTACATGCCTTTGACAATACTTTATGCATAATCAGTTTTCATACTCAAGTGAGTTCATTCCAGGAAAAGAAAAAAGTTCGTCATGCAAGCAACTCCATGAGTAAAGCATGCTTGTTAGCTAATAGCTGCTGTTATCTGCCATTTAGGTTTGCACATTGTACTCGTTCCTGTTCTGTTTGAAGAGCCAAGTGGTGGATGAATTATTCTTGGTATTCCTGATTTTTTACTTCAAGCCAATAAACACCTGTGTGCGACTGGCCTGCCAGAGCCGTTCCATGAAACATCTGGGCATGCTCCAGCCCTGGGGCTACTGGCGTTCCAACTGGTCTTCCCTGATCCTGCCACTCGTTGCTGCGGCAATCTGGGGCCTGATTAAGCGCAGGAACTGGATCAGGAATCCTGCCACTCCCGCGCACCCAGCTCTCTTCGTGGTAGAAGAGGCAGACAAAGGGACAAGGACTCTGGTGGATTACGTGAGTGGTGAGGGCGAGGGAACCGCATGCGATTCCTTTGAGAGCAGAGTTTTCCGTGGGTCTTCTGTGTTGTGTAGCGCATAGAAAAGAGCCGAGCTGGAGGATGAATCATGGCGTAGTAAAAACCAGAGTGCTCTGTGGCATCTGTGCTTTCTCTGTTGCAGCCGTTAGAAGGACGTAGTGAATGAGGCAGACAACTGTAGAGAAGAGAACATGTTTTCATGATTAAGGCATGAGTGCAGCCCTGGGGAACTGAATCGTATCCCTGCCTTTGCCACAGATTTCCTGTGTGATGCTAGTCGCTGTGCACATGTGGTCGTTAACTGTGTTTTTCTTGGTGCTCGGTACAGTGGAGTGTAATTTGTAGAAGTGCTGAGCACTTGTAACTGCAAGCTGTAGGCAGTGGGAGCTGTGCTGTGACTGCAAGCACTGCTGTGCAATGAATACTGAGAAATCAGGCACTGTGCATCTCAATGAGGAAGTCAAGAGAAGCAGAGGCAGGGATTACAAAGATAAATCTTCATGACTTCAATTTATGTGGCTGGAGAACAGCTTCAAGGGGCTTGTCCTTCTTAAACTTGTCCTCCCTTGTACCTAAAATCAGAACAGCAAATTTCAAGCTAAATACAAATTCAATATTCGTGAATGATTGCCAAGTTTAAGATACTTCTGCTAATCCAAGAATTAGTAAAGTTACTGTTTAGCACTTGTCAGGCCTTTATCTGTCTTGCTTTTTATAGATTTTAAAATGGAGATATTACTGTATCGCTAAGCAGTCACTGAAGAACCCACTAATAAAGCAATATTATCAGTACATGTATGTTTGTACTGACTATATGCAAAGCAATCACTCGTGATTCAATAGCCTCTGCGTATTTTCCCACAGTTTTAAGATTGTAGAGCAAAAAGATAACACTTTAAAAATACTACACTGTTCTGGTAAAAGTTGAAAAAGACACATAAGACACTTTATGCAAAGATACTTCTTGAAGTGAAGAGTTACTCTTCTGTTTACTCTCAAAACATGATAGTTCATGTAATGTGGTGTACCTTATAAATTACAGATTATATGAAAAAATGTATAGCATATAAATACACAGCTGTCCCTCTATCAAGATGGGCAAAGCAAAAATAAGTAGCTTTCACGTGACAAATGGAACAATGAGAACAGGAAAGCATGTAACTTCACCAATTTCTGTAGCATAAATAGTTTCATCAGCTTAAACATACTTTGTCACTCCTTGATGCTGTAATCCAATGCCAAGGAGAATTATGGTTTTTTTAAAAAAGTGCCATTTATTTAGCATGCTTACCATATTTTGTCAGAAAACTCTTCTCTTCCCCCATTAGTTAATCACAGCTTTATGAAACATTACTCTTGGAAGTGTCTGGTTTATGTAACTAGAAGAGGTACAGTTAGTTCCAGCAGAGATGTTAGTTACATAGGTGACTAGAAAATTACAGGATTTTTTTTTACTTCAGTAATCGCAAACACATACTAAAATGGAAAACCAATTATTTTCTACATTCTGTTTATTTGAGATGTAGCCTATATTTTTGTTGGAACACACAGCCATACACTCAGGATGCACACAAGGCACCGAAAGTGGGATTCAGGCAATCCAAATCCACAAAAGCAATTCAGAAAACCTCTGCTTTACTGACTGTAAAATCTGAATTCACTTGGCTGCGTTGTTTTGGTCCTGACAGTCTCCTACGTGCCAAAGCTTAGGTTTCTGTGTGTACGTCGAACTCCAGACTATTAGCTACAGCTTCCTTTAACCCCGTGAAAAGACAAGGCTGCGCTAGGTTCCCTGAGGGGTTCAATCCCCGTGCCCTGAGCACACCTACCACTTACTGACAGCACGGGCTGCTTCCAGGAAGCATCTCGCTCATGCCCTAGGCTCACAACTACTTGGTGACTGAACTTGCGGGGTTGTCTTGTAAAGTGGTGAGCTACAGAGGACTCGGGTTTCCGCATGCATCAGAGTCACTGCCTTACTGTTTTAATCTTCAGCCTGTTTCATGGAAGGGAATCCCATCGGACTGTGGCATGAGGTGCACTAGGAGAGTGCCTCAGAGCCCTGCACCCGCATGGGCACACCCAGGCTCCCAAGAGGAGTGGAAGGGTTCAGAAGCACCTTTGTGCCCAGCATTCCTGTTTGGCAGACTGAAGAGCTGAGCACAGCACGACTGTACGTGCATCAAGGTGTGCTCACATAATCAGACAGCAGTAAAATGTTCTGAGATTCATTTGAATATGGTCTGCTTTCGGTCTCAAGTGCAGCATATATAATTATCACCAAAAGTGGAGATGAAAAAAATCACCAGATCATCCTTTACTGTTCTCAGTATGGCAGACAACAGAGATTTTTTAACTGCTGTATTCTACAGAGAATAAAATTCAGCTGAATTTAATTGTAAAGTCTCAATACAGTGAGACTGCAAACAATTTTCCCCCCTGAAGATTCTACTCAGTCCTTCACCATTTGGAGTATTTAATTCCAGTTTTGCTTACTTTATACTGAATGGAATTTTTGTACCAAATTAGGACAGCTAAGTCCTTCCATGCAGAAAACTACTGAGCTCACTGGATATTTTTCTGTCGTGGTGCCAAACCATACAGCTATCATGCTGAGGACATGGATGGAAGAAAGGTTGCTTGGCACAGTAATTCCATATAGGAATCACTATTGATTACAGACAGGATACTTTATGGGTAGTGGTAAATTATGAGGTTTCTCTTGTAAGTGAGAACATTGATTTACACGAGTAATGCAAAGGCTCACACGTAAGCTGAACTCAAACTTTAACTGTCAGCCGTAACACATCTATTTATACCATAGATCTGTGCTTAGCCACTTGTATTTAATTATAATCAGTTGCAGTGCCTCCATTTTCTGTGTTTACTCAGGGAATCACATTTCTGAGGTCAAAATGCAATGACAGTTATACTGTAGTTATTTCAAGACATGCTTAGTTGCACATTCTGCATGTATCTGAGGACAGAATTTCTGGAGAAGGACGGACGGGTATGATTCGTCAGTCCTTCCTTACATGAATAAAATTTCACACACATCAGTTTTAGTCAGGGCACGTCTGCACTGCACAACACAGTGCAGTGGAGAGATAGCCAAAGCAGCTCAAAATGAGCCAGCCTGGGTGACTGGAAGCAGTTTAACCACATTGCTTAATGCTGCACACTGTCTAATTTATCCTCATTTTTAGCAAAGTCAATTAGCTTTGGCAAAGCGTTGCACAAGTAGCCTAGCCTGCTTCCAGTCCATGAGCCAGTTTTGGCACCAATTTGTACATCATTACTTACTGTGCAGTATAGTACATCTGGTAGGAGATGCAAAGGACTGCTTGCATAAAAATCTGCAGATTCGGATCCTCAAATTTTATTCTGTACTTACTCATTTTAATGGCACAAAACTTTTATTAACTCTTAAATGTCACTGCTTCAAATTTAGTGGTGTTAGTGAACCAAAATATCAAAATAATAAAATACCTTTATGAATGAATCACTAAAGCATATCATTTTGGGCTGAACATGCTTAAATACGCTTATATCTACTTAACAGCAGTAGCAAGCTGCTAACTGGTAGTAGATTTCTTCAGCATCTTAAGCCTAATTGCTTCTGACTCCTGGCATACAAAGACCATCCTTATTTCCAGTGTGAAAGGCTTTACCAAAATCAGAATAAATCACAAATTTTACATTGAAATCTCAGCAGGAAAATGTCATTAATATAACTAAGCTATGTTTTAGAATGTCATGGGAACTAGATTACTTGAAAGAGTCTGGTAAAATCAAGTTTAACTGTCTGCTGTCTGACAGTATTTGCTTATAGACCGAATTTCTCCTTCCATGAAGTCGATGACAGAAATCTACTGATGACAATGGGAGCAGATGCTAAAGTCTTGCCACGTATGATTTTCCAGTAGAGACAGAATCTCCTTCCATTTCTGAGAAATTATTTCAAACTACCCAGTAAGGGAGAGTTTTGGCATCATAATCAGCAACCTTTTCAATACCAAAGCAATAGATGCTAACTTGATGTTCCAGGAAAAATTATGTTCAAACTATTTAGTATTATTCTTCCCAAATCTAAACAGAACACATGTGCATGCATTTTAAAAAAGTGGCCTGCTTCATCCCCCAGATTTTACATGCAGAGTTGAAGGCTTGCTGGAAATCAACAGCTCTTGTAATAAACTGAAATACTAATTTATGCATAGATTGGATGCAAAAAGAATAAAATGGTTTTTTTTTAAATAGATAGTTTTAATCTCCATCTCTGCTTGAGCTAAAAAATAAATGAAGATACAACAGCTAGATGCAACTCTTTCTACAATAAAATAACTAACTACCAAAATGTGGGAGAGCTTCAGATCCTCTAGAACAACCTTCATCATTCTAAATTTCAACTAAAATGCTTGATTTTATACAGTTATTACCAGAAGAAATGGAAAAAAATCAGAGGAAAAATGTACCCATATGGAGGACTCTAATATCCATGGCACAGATCTTGAGAATAATACCAGAAAATTGGCTGAATTAACTGTATCAGAATGTACACTATGCAAGAAGACATGTATATGCAACACGCAGTTCTGCTTCTCTCAATAAAAATGATTTGATAAAAAGGCAACTTTCCTCCCCAACTTGAAGTTCTACTGTAAAAGGATTTGGAACAGAGCTATAATCCTTGTTCTCATCCAACCAGGACTTCTTTTTCATCCAAGTTGTGTAAAGATGTCAGTATCATCAAATACATTCTACGGACTTGAAGGAGAGTTGCTTTTTTGGTTTTTGTTGTTGTTGTTGTTTTTTGTAATAGCTCCCACAGTATAATCACTATGAAACAGAAATTTAGATAAGTAAATTATTTTTCTACCAGGCACTGGATTAATGCTTAACCTTGCCACATCCAACTGTTGCTCAATATTAATTTTACAGCCAGTTGCTGCTCAACCCCTGTACCAATTTGGCTTTATTCTGATCTCCACTCCTCTCACAATTTCACATTTTCCCATGTAATATTACCATACCACCATAAATGATAGAAGCAGTCTCTTCAAAACCAGTGATTGCTCCAAGGTGCTTGAATTTCTGCCTTAAAATGACCCACAAAGAAGAGAAAATGCCCTGATGTCAATCTTGGCTTTCTTTCTGATTATATAACAGGGAAAAAAAAAATTTTTTTTAATGTTACTTTTCATAAAAACTATGCAGGGAATTACCCAGAATTACTACTGGTGATTGCCTAAGTAGTGAAATGGGGCTAGCACAGTAGTAACAGGAATCTGAATACCTGAAAAGGATTTTAAATTCTCTTTAACTATGTAGTCTTTTGCATGTTTGTATTAGTACCTAGTGTGAGAATCTGGTCTTTATGAAACGGCCAAACCCTCTTTCCTGATTACTATCACCAAGTTACAGTCCAAAATACTTTCCACCAATACCTCTCATTTTTCCTCTAGGAAAAGAAATCCATAAATGGAGACTACTTACGACACTCCACTTCTAATTTTAAAACAATCTCCCTTTCACACTCCCACCCGAAAACAAATGGCCCAATCCTTTTTCCCTTTTTCCCTTTGAAAAAGGAGGCAATTTTTAGAACCCAACATGAAAGCAAAAGGCATTTGGGCATGCCAGTAGCATTCACTTGCAACGTTTGAAAGCTAAAAACACTGTCTTCAATCACAGTACAAGACACGCTGGTCTGCAGTATTACTTTTAATGTCAAGTTATTTCAAATGTCTAGCACCACAGGCTAAGCATATAACTAATCAGTATAGCTGGAAATTTTTCTTCCTACATTTGAAATTAATTCTACATTTTTTGTTTTACTAACCAGAAAGTCAAAATCTGTTCTAAACTGCAAAGGTGAAAAGTGGTTCTGGATACCACTGACTTAGGGTAAGGTGCTCTGATTTGCAGGGTTACCACTTTGTCCATTCCACTTGGCACACACTATTTTGGGTAAATATTCTGGTTTTGTTTGGTTTTGTTTTGCTTTAATTGAATCTCTACTACTTTGGAGAAAGAGATCACTGTTGAAGTTCCATTAATTTTTATAATGTAAATGAGAATGTCTGATTTACACTGAAGCCTTAAAAGGCTTCTGTATCTTTCTGACAGCTGTACAGACACTGTATTAACTTTGTAGACATAATCCACTTGTAAAACTAATTCAACTAACCAATGAGCAAGTTTTAAAGACATTATGTAGCTTCTACGAATATTGAATTGCTATACTGTTAAGGTCACAATAATTAACTAGTTCTGGAAAAAGCATTTTATATAAACATCAAAATGCACAGATATTCTTTCTCCCTGGAAAAATATAAGCAAAATATAAATGCTTTATGCGGGGAAAAATCAATCAGAAACATACAGAGAATCAGCCATTAATCCTTTCTGCATGTAAGGGGTTGTACTGGTACATGAACAAATTCAGGTGGCTAATGGAGGCAATACTTTGGTGACTCCTCCTGTAAAAGTCAGCATTTTAAAACAATTCAAAATTTATTCATGTACTTAAATATCTTTCTCTGAAGCTTTTTCCTTCAGTTTTATTATGTACATGTGTTTTAATAGCAGAAATTTCAAGACAAAATATTACATGAAAAGGGAATTGACCTTGAAGATGCAGAAAGATAATGTAGGAATTAAAAAGAAAAATTCTTGAATGTCATTATCCCCCACGAAAGTATAACAAACCCAGGAAAAACAGCCCAAGTTTCACTGAAAAGATATCCCACCATGTCAATGCCGCTGATAACCTGACCTATATTTTGTTCTGATGCTATGAAGAAGAAATATGAATGAATTTACTACATCTTTCAAAATCTCACGGTCTTCTAACCTGATACTCCAAATATTATGACATACTCACAGTGATTTGGTTATTACACCATACTGATTATTTCTTCCAAATAGTACTCAGAAATATTCAAAAAACCTGGGCAGTAGTAAACAAATGAACAAAAGGGAATAAACAGCCATCTACAAATAGAGCCAAGCACAGTCTAGTAACAGTTCATATTCTGAAATATTGTATTCCTTACTGATAAAAACTTATTAAATCACACTCAGTCTTGGACTGTAAACCATGATTCCCATCTGGAAGCCATTTCTAAAAAAGAACAGCAGAACCTCTGTTATTGTAATTGTTTGCAAAATAACTATCCAGATACTGCTAATCTATAACTTATTAACCAAAATAGTGTCCTGCTTTATCTTCATTGAAGATTTTTGAAGGAACTGTCTTTGCCAGACACTCATGCACAACACTGCACACCTCTTTGTCCCTTGCTTTGAGTCTCTTTTGAAAAATGGTCTTTTCTATTTTTTAATTTCTAGGGCCAAGACAATGTATTGCACAATGTCCAATCTTAAAAAAAATCTCACTGCAGATCATATGACATTTTTTGAAGCACAAAATTACTCAGAAAACAAGAGGTAAGTAGGAGAGCTCAACACAGATACTAGACTCAGTGAAAAATAAGTAGTCACTTGCTTTCTAAGGATTAGGTTTTGAATATTGTTTTCCATAAAATCATGCTTAAAGAAAAGACATCAACAGATTCATCGTGTCCTCTCTCTTTTTTTCTATTCTCATGTAGGTCACTTCTTGAGCTGAAAGCCTGCCTTGCCACAAAATACTATTCGCTAATTTAAAAAAAAACCCCACAAACTAACAATGGATTACAAGAATTTAAGATGCATAAAAATCTTCGTTAACAACTCTGGGCATCTAAATGGTGCATTTGTAGCGACACAAAATGAAATAAATGCAGCATAACTGCATTTTTTATTTCTCTAGCTAAGCTCTTTTCACCAAAACAGTAGGACTTGTCTGTTTTGTGAATTCCAAAAATATGTAAATTTTGCAACAAAAGCAAGCTAATGAACAATAAAAGGAAATTGACAAATATTATCTTGTTTTCTCCTGATTTTCAGCTTGTCTGACAAACTGCCCATGAAGCTCATCAGCTAAACTGCTATTTAACAGAAGGAATAGCTGGTACTATTTTCCTTGAATGGCTTTTTTATTTTATGTAAGCCTCTACAACTCTTTTTTTACAATTTATATTACTGTTCTACTTTAACAGTAATAATCTACACCCTATTCTGCAATAATGGGAGGAAAAATATACAAGAAAAATTGCTTACACATTCTGGCTGCAACTTCAAGATTGTAAAAAAAATTTCCAATTGCCCTTCTCTCTATGTTAACAAATTCTCCATATTCCCCATTTCTTTGTGCCAGTAACAAATGATCTCATCTTTGACTACGCTCAGGCAAACACTTCACTTACTGTTTTATAAAATGTCTTTTACATTAAAAATGTAAAAATAACATAAATGTACTAATTTATAGAATTAGCCAAACATGGTGCAAATGCCATCTCTGGGTGGACCCAGTTCCTGAGTAAGCTGCTTTTGAGACTAGATTACGACTTTGTTGCCTATAAGTTTTTGCACGCTGATTTTGAGTCACCAAGAAAATACTTTCATAATTCTTTAAGTGATTGCTTCACACTTCAGCTTTCAGACAAAATTTTCTAAGAGATCCATTTATACTCTTGTGCTAGGAGGTATTAATAGCATTGATCAATCAAAGCTGGTAAAAGCAAAAGGTGGTATGAAATATCCTTCAGTCTGGCGAAGTGAGGGACTTCCTAAGTGCTTATTTTTTAGTGACAGGTGATGTAAGAAGGCATGACTTCTTGTCATCCAGCAAGACAAGCCTGAACGCAACCAAGGGAATCACCCAGACTTTAACTACCAATGCAGTAACTGCAGTAATGACTTGCTACAGCCAATACGTGTCTGAAAACATTCAAAGGACTACAGAGCACAGAGACTATGAGCAGACAGCAGGAACAGAAACAGTTCGTATCACACAAGGGAACAAGTGAAGAGTTTTGGCACTGAAGAATGCAGTCCGCCCAGCGAGGTGCAGGGCTGGCATGGCAGAATACTTGCATGTGAACAGGCACCACCTGGAAGTCCCCACACCTACAAACTCTGCCCTAGGCTCCCTACCTTCTCATCTGACTTGAAGGAGGTCAGGGGAAGAGTTCATGAGCAGCAAAAGTAATGAGATCTGATTTCTTACAAAATTATGTGCTTTGTCCCTTAATCTTCTGCTGTCCATCTTCTCCATAACACATCCACTGGGCAAGGCTGAGGTTACTCATGTTCTAATCAGCCAGCACGCTACGAACAAAACACTTGGCTGGCTGGTTGCTACAGAACATCATCTGTGGCTCATATGCCTGCCTTTACCTCAGCAAGGGCATTAATTTTGCTTTGCCTTCCATTCAGCTTCCTCAGGTTTTACAAAACTTGTAGGAGCTTAATTATTTCCAAGACCACAACCCTCTGTAAAAAATGATTCAAATTTGCTATCAAGTTCAAAAATTACTTTGGAAAGAGGAAGAAGATGAGGACCAACAGATAAGAGACTGTGTGCTGTAAGTTTTTTTTTTTTTTCTTTAGAAATAGAGTTTGATCTTGTAAGGGCAAACTGCAATACTATACCCTTAAATCCTGCAGAAAGCTACAACTCATCAGCTGAAAATAAAAGTAATGAATTAAAACTTGCTTGTATTGTTCAATCGCAAGGTGACAACAATCCCTAATACAATCTGAAAAACAAATGTAATCCCAGAATGTAGCAGTTGAGGAACATCCAAAAGATATGAAGACTATTAATGCCATTGTAAAGGGTCCTGGTGAAACGTCCTTAGAAATAGTGTCAAACCTATTTAAGAAAAACAAGCTCAGACTGGAACACAGGCAAATGAAGCATACTAAGATGGTATGAGAAATGAAGAAGCTGCAGGCCGAGACTAGGGGAACTAAACTTGTCTAGCCTAGCAAAATAAAGTCTAAGAGAAAATAATTTAACTCGAAACTGGATGCAAAATCTAAGGAGGAAAAGTAGCCACTGAAAATAAGGTAAAGGACCAGTGTTGGTGCAAGAACAACAGACAAACTATTCACACAAATTAAGGTTAGATATTAAATCAGATGGTTTCTAGTCTTTAGAAGTGTCAGAGCAGTCTTCCTATGAGTACAGCTGAGCTACAAACTCAGTATTTGCCCATCTCAAAGAAGAAAGGCAAAAGGCACCTCCAACCTCTAGACCATTCATAGTCCTTTAGCTTCTAATACGAGATTCCAGCACCATTCCTTACTGCTGGCTTGCAGTACATGTTCTGCTTTTTTGTTCTTTGATTTACCTGTCCCCATAGAAAGCTCCACTGGTAACTAAGTCTAAGCTACTTAGTGAAGCTCCTTTTTTGGAGCTTCATAATCCTTGCAGATGCATACTCTTTGAGGGCAAATCATCCCATTTATCTTCACTACTGAAATATCTTCCCTTCTTGCTGTTCAGTGGAACAGAGTGATCTCATTTAGGAATTCTATTTCTTACTCCACCGACTTCTTGCTTAAAATACTCAGCTCTGTGTGAAAACTCACTGTCTTCGCTCCGTATCACCCATGGTGGGGATACTTTTACTCCCTTTCACATATTGCTGTTTGCACCTTCTGCTCATCAAATTCAACTTTTTAATAGTCATTATTTCAGTTAAAAAGAAGATATTTAATCCTTTCTGGAAATGCCTTTATACATAGTATTCCATAAAGAAAAGAAATTGCATTAAGTCTTTAGCCAGAATGCTCTTTCATTTTCACCTAATCAAATGATTCATTTTCTATCCTCTCAAAGTTATGCAGTGAAACAAGAAAAGCCAATGCTATTCGTAAATCATTATTGTGCAGACTGCATGTACTTATCTGTAGTTACTGCTTGAAAGTTTCAGTAAGTAAAATGCATATGGACAATCATCTCAAAGAAAAAAAATGTATTAATGCCACACTGTTATTCTTTAAGATACACCCCACATATATTCCATGACCTTCCTCATTATTACAGGTTTCTCACATAGCTGAGCTCTGAGTTGATAAAATAACTCTTGGCTATGTCAACTCTGTTGTTGCGACAGCTGATTACTTCTGTTGGACTGTCCTTGCAAGTATCATTTTTGCAAGGCTTCAAAGGACACAAACACAGCTTCCTAATCTCAGCTAGCGTACAACATGCAACCATTCCTTCCTACATGAAACCTGAGCCCATTTTTGTTAACTGGTAGGTATTTTGGTGGACCCAGGTAATGAAACTAGGGGTGATTTACAGCTGAGAAGGGAAATTGGGGAAAAGAGTTCTTATCTGCCCAGTGGGACAAAGGAGGAGACAGACAGGTGGGGGTGGAGTAGTAGCACCTTTGTAACCTAAAAATGTATCCAGAGTGATAGCTCACTCACATTATGGATCTAGAATACAGCTGGGGAAATAATACTACTTTCCATTCCATGCTTGGGGTGCTTATTTGCATGTTTATAGCATTGTGCTGTCCTCAGTACATGAGAGGACTTTATTCACTGGCACCACCCATCCATACTTCCTTTACTTCTTTCAAGAAACACTAGTCTCACATTGTATTTTCTTGAACAAAAACCATTTCCAGCATCCTCTGTCACACTGCCTTGAGAACTAAAAGCGATCAATGTTACCCTTATTAATTGAAGTTGTTTTCTTGTAATGGCTGAAAGCTAGGGAAAGGTTTAAGCTGTACTGGCTGAAATTCAAGTGAAAAAAGAAAACCGTGGTCTTCATTTAAACTCTTGTAGAAGGTAACTCTAACCAACCACGTTATTTAATTCCACATCAAAATCCTTCCGCTCCTCTCACCTTGTAAGGAGCGACGCCCTACCCCCCCAGCCCAGCTCCACCGGCCGCCCAGGCCGCCGCCCTGCCCCGGAGCAGCGCTGGCCCCCAGCCCCCCTTTTCCAGTCAGAAGCGTGCGCTTTGCACAGCGCAAGCCCTGCCGAGGTGCCCCTACCTCGGCACCGCCGGACTCTGAGGCACGCTGCGGACAGCGGCCGCCGCAGCAGCCACCCCGCAGTCCTCCTCCCGCTCTCCCGGCTCGCGGCCTTCCCCTCGGGGTACGGCCCGCCGGGGCACGCCTCCCGGCCCTTCCCCGCCGCCGGCAGCCGCTCCTGTTTACCCGGTGCTCCCGGTAGCGGCTGCCGCTGGGCCCCGTCCCCATAGCAACGCCGCCGCCTCGGCCGCGGCCCGAGCGGCGATAGCGGGAGCCGGCGCGGCTCACCCGGGGCAAGGTATGGGGGCAGGCGGTGAGGGGCGCCCATCCGCCCGGCTCCTTGCGCCCTCGGGGGGCTCCACGCTGCGCCGGGCTGCGGGATCCCTCCCACAGCAGCCCTGGACCCCAGCGGGAGGGCAGGGTGGGCACCCCGAGCTCTCCTCAGGGGCGAGGGCGGCCGGCAGCTGTCTCCCTTCGGTGGCTCTCGGCCCCTTCAGGCCGCACGGGCAGGTCTGACACCCCTTCTTCCCTCCATTTAAAGAAAATGTCGGGCGGGGGTATGTGTCTGTCCCCCTGTGCCTACGGGTTTTAACAGCGGCATCAGCTCGACGAGGAGCACCTGAGAGCCTTTTGTTAGCAGCTGTGAGAGAGACCTAATGCTGTCAGCTCCCTGAGTTTCTAATAGCACCGGGAATTAATTAACCGAGAGGAAGCAAGCTGTGCTTTCACCATATTTCCCTATTTCTTTAAAGATATTAATGGATTCTCTTTTTCAATTCTCCCTTCCCTACTTTGGGGACTTCAATGAGTTAAAAGAATCTAATCATTCATTGATAAGTTTATTTCAAATTACAACATTCGCAGCATATTGCATTTGTAATCCGAGGGCTCAGTTTGGTTTCTTCGCCCAGGTGCGCGTCTCTGAGGCGAGCCGAGGCCATGGGAGCAGCACTGGCGAGAGCGGCTCAGTGGACTGCTGCTGGCTCTGGAACTGGCACACTCGAAATCACCCCCTTGAACGAATCTCTTTTAAACCAAATTATCAAGTTTGCGGAGGACTTCAGCAGCAGACATCCTCAGGAAGCGGCGTTTGTCTTCAGAGAGCCCCTTGAGTGGAAAACGCGCTTGGGCCGTTCCGGGTTTGGAGAGGGTTATGAGATCGAGTAAGTCTGAGCTGCGGCATGTTTTGAAAGGTTGAAGGTGAACCATGAAGCAAAATTGTGTTCATTTAGCGTAAAGAAAGCCTTAGCGTATTTGGGAGGCTGAAATGGGTGGGGTTTTTATTGATGTATATTGAAAATTTTGAGTTAAAATCTGTAGGGTTTTTTGAGAGTTTGAGACTATTCTGTCTTGGTTGTGATACAGACCTGTTTAATTAGTGATTTATACAACCTGCACTGTCTATTGCTAAGACTTTTTTCAATGTGCATCTAACAGCGATTAACCCAGTGATTTCTGTCAGTGTTAGGAGTGGCTCCTGTGTGGTGGGTTGACCCTGACTGGCAACCAGGTGCCCACCGAAGCTCTGTTGCTCCCCCTGCTCAGCTGGACAGGGGGAGAAAAATACGATGAAGGACTCATGCGTCAAGATAAGGACAGGGAGATCACTCACCTGTTACTGTCATGGGCAAAACAGACTTGACTCATGGAGATTAATTTAATTTATTGCCAATCAAAAGTCAGAGTAGGATAGTGAGAAAGCAAACCAAATCTTAAAACACCTTAACCCCATCCCTCGCCTTCCTGGGCTCAATGTCACTCCCAAATTCTCTACCTCCTCCCCCCTCAAGTGGCACAGCGGGATGGGGAATGGGGGTTGCGGTCAGTCCATCACACGTTGTCTCTGCCGCTCCTTCCTCCTCAGGGGGAGGACTCCTCACACTCTGCCCCTCCTCCAATGTGGGGTCCCTCCCACGGGACACTGTTCGCTGTGAACTTCTCTAGCGTGCGTCATTCCCATGGGCTGCTGTTCTCCACAAACTGCTCCAGCGTGCATCTGTTCCACGTGGTGCAGTCCTTCAGGAACAGACTGCTTCAGCGTGGGTCCTCCACGGGGTCACAGGTCCTGCCAGGTGCCTGCTCCAGTGCGGCTCTCCACGGGGGCATGGCCTCCTTTGGGCACATCCACCTACTGATTTGCAGTGAATGAATTGATTTACCTCAGAAGTTTTCTGAAAGAAGTTTAAAGAAATTGTATGTGCTGTATCATGTGAAGCTTGAATAACAATCAAGATTCTTCTCTAAAATTTGCTGTTTGTTGAAGTTCTTATTTTNAAAACNTATAATTTAAATTTTCTAGTGGAGCAACTGTTCAGTCTGAAGCCAAAGATAAAGATGGCCAACCATTGCTTCTCCTCATGGCNTCAACCCTGAGAGTTCGCAGTTTTGACCAGCTGTCCCGTATACTACAAACCGCTACAGAAAAAAAGCTAAAGGAAGCACAGGCATGCCTTGAAGGTTTCCATTCTTCTTTTTTATAATCATTCCTCTCTCTTAAAAAGTATGTATTCTCCTTCGACTCATGTTTATGAATTGTGAAGAGAGAAAGGTGTGCCTTCGTTTTAAGTGTGTGGGAAGGTGTTGATTCATGAAAGTGGCTAAAGGTGCTGATCCAGAACTTAAGGAAGTTTCTATTTCTTCTTTTGTTTTCACAGAAATCAATAACAAGGAAATCTGGAATAAAGTTAAAATAAAACTGTTGAATCTCATATACAAATTCACACATACTGAGTAATACCCCAGCTATTGTATCAGACAGTAGGTTTAAATTTCTGAAAAACAATGTGTTACTGGAGGCTAATAGCAGTTTTTCCTGCGTTTGTAGTTTAATCCTCTTTTAAAATGTTGCATCCTTAAAAAACAGCCAAAATTACATGCTTAAGACATTCTTACCTGCACAAGGTTCACAGTGAGCACTGCCAAGTCCTTCTCACAATGGCTTTTAAAATGAGTACAAGTACTTCTACTATGTTGTATTTCAAACTGAGAAGACCCTTGATATATTAAGCTGGATATCCTCTTCTCATTGAGGGTAGAAGAGATCAGTGATATTCTTTGGTAATATTGGTAAAAATTGCATCTGCAATACTAAAATATAAGTCACAGAATCACAGTTGTAGGGGTTGGAAGGGACCTCTGTGGGTCATCTAGTCCAACCCCCCTGCCGAAGCAGGGTCGCCTACAGCAGGCAAATGCTCATACTGGATCAAACATCAAATCCATTTAATCCAGGGTCCTGTCACTGACAGTGATCAACTGTGAATAATAGGGAAGAATAATATGGACAGGGTATCATGCAGAGGCATTCACAGATGCCTGAGGCGTCATTTGCAGGAACAAAGCAAAATGTTTTTGTAAAACCCATTGACATGCAGTTATGTCACTGTTTGCGGAAAAGAACAGCTGGCATAGCTGTGGAAGTAATGGGGCCATTGGGAATGCTGCTAGAAAACTTTAAAGATGCTCTTCAACATGAAATCATATTTCCAAAATGATCTCTTTTCAGTGAGTTAAACCCATTGATTTCCTGTTTTTGTGATCAGCCAGGCATATTTTCTGGAAAGGAGGCTGGCTGTTGATAAAGGGAAGTATTTAGTATTCCCTTCTTGGTTGTGAAGAACAATTTTGTTTGTTACGAAAAATTTCTTTTTTCTGCTTAACATTTTCATATTTTTAAAAGTGCGTTTCAAATTAGCACAGAGGGATATGAAAGAATACATCATCCAGTAATATTTGATGAATAGCTGCACATTATTGAAGTTCTTATTGTAAATTATTAGCATCAAAATTATTCAGCAATTGAGATTAAAAGTGTTTGTCTTGCCTAATCATTTTTAACATAATATCTTGTTACATGATTCTGTTTCATATTGACAGCTAACAGAGATCCTATAGTAAAAATTCTCGGCCCTGAATATGGGACTGTCGAAGGAGAAGATATGTCCATGTTACATTTACTTGACAAAGTGAAAAAAGATGATGACCCTGAAACAGAGATGAAAATGAAAATCAATCTTCTTCTTCATCAGCTGGATTTGCAACTGCTTAATAGTGCTCTAAAACACATTTCACAGTAAGTGCATTTCAAATGCAAGCTAAGCCTATCAGCCAGTGCATTTTTTTGTTTCACTGTTAAACCAGATTGGCTTCAACCCACAACATGTGCTTTTGATGTGACATAAAGAAATCTATTGAAATAACTTTCCCTGTTCACTAAGTTATTGAAAAAACATTTTTTTTCCGAAGATTTTGCTGTAGGTGTGGATATGCAAGTGTGTGCCTGTGAATGTGGTTTTTTTTGTTGCAGATGTTTTGCGTTTTGGTAGCAAATTGAATTTGTACAAACAACAATGTTACAATTACATATTTTCAAGGAAATGTTTATTTCTTCATGGAAGCATATTGGGTATTACATTGAGTCTGTTTTGTAGTTATAAGGACTTCATATTAGCTATGGAACTAAAATTTCACTAAACTAACCAATAAAATTAAGAAAAACATCGGAAGGTGACCCATTTCCAGATTTCTGTTGCTACTACTAAGATTCAATGTAAAAGAAAAAAATCGTGTAATATTATCTTCATTTCTCTGAGTACATCCTTTTGATGAATAGATTTTAGGCCCTTTTTTATTTAATTGCAGAGATGTAAGACTAAGTCCAGCTGCTGTAAATAATGAAGTGAATCTCCTCAAGAATGTCTCTGGGAAAGGAGAAGATACAGTACTGGAATCACTGGAATATACATCAGGTCCAGATCTGATCATATCTCACTTTTATATATACCCTTATGAAAGTACTTGACTTCTATGTGAAATTTGCTAAGTTAATTTCAGTAATGAATTTAAAGTACTTATTTCTTCTTTAAAGTTATAAAGTAAAATAAAACATTTTCAGATAGGGAATGCTGTTCTTCAGCCTTTAGTTATAGAAATAATCTCCAATCATATGAATTTCTTCAGTGGGAGGAGAGGAAGTAAACTGAGTCCCTGATGCTGAAAAGTACTAAGCACAGTTGCAGTTCTTAGCTGGGTTGGGCCACAGTTCACAGAGCTTTGCAAGATTAATCCCTGAGTATGAATTCTTAAGAGTAAGATATTGTTTTAGGAATTTTATTTGTATACATGTTATATTAATCATCAAACATAACCATTAAAAAATACTTTTAAACTGGATGAAAACATTAATGCTAATTGGTTACAGATTACACGTTCTCTAATGGATGCCGAGCTCCTCCCTGGAGGCAAGTGCATGGAGAAATTTGTTATTTAGTCATCAAACCACACGACACCGATCCTTTGTCTGTCACTTGCAGCACAGCAGGAGTGTTTTTAAATGGAGTAAGTAATAATAAAGGATTCCATGGAGTAATGAATATTTTTATGGGCTAAAATGAAAAATCCATCAGGTTTAGGGTAGTGGTGTTGAGGCTGTAGGAACCGCAGAGTTAGTTTATTGGTACAGAAGGAGAAGACACCGTAATAAATGTATCCTAGTTTTCCCATATTCTTTGAGTGTTTTTTCTGTGATTTTTATACTAGGAGTGTATTCTGCACGTTTTGCTAGCAGTGTTTGTTTAGTCTTTAAACATGTCCTAATAGTCCTTCACACCATTCTGTATTTAAAGGTACTGTGGGACTAGATGCCTCTCTAGTGCCTCATTGTGCTTGATCTAGTGTGTAATATTATTGTGTGTGGCTAATATAGCTTACTGTTGTCTTTTTATAAATGATAAGCAGTTTCTCGTTTCAGTGGAAGCTTTTTAGAAATTATTTATCTCTTTTCTTCTTCTTTTAATTTTGGTTACCTCTTTTCTTACGGATAGGTTTTATTCAGGCATGACAGTCACTTATGTGTGTTAAGCAATGACCAGAGCTCTTACATTCATTTTGAGGAGAGTCTGATGTCTGTCAGGCATAACTCCACAAAATGATTTCCTGAGAGTTAAAAAATCCAGGGAAATTTTGACTTAGCACTTTTTTAATGGATGAAGCTTATAAAGCTTCGGCTAGTCAGGTCACATTATTTTCTGATCCTTTTAGACATCTGCCATTCTGCACTGGAAGCTTGTATTGGCTTGGTTGTTTGCCATAAGCCATAAATTCTTTTCAGTGGAACTGCACACAGTACAATTAACTGATAGTAATTACTTGCCGAATTCTATGTAAGATCTTGATTATCTGTTGGGATCCATGCATGAGATGACCCATGCATCTTTACAAAGCATTATTGAAGTTTGATGGGCTCTGCTGAGCATGAGACCTCTGTACCCAATTCATTACGGTATGACCTCTGTGCACTTTAGCCCTATTTTATGATGCAGATTTTCCAACCCCGAACATTCTGTGATTCTGTGATTAAATTATCTGTGTAAAGCAATGCTGTTAATAATTTTAATGCTGTTCCTTTTTTAAGGGTCAGCTAAAGGCTAAAGATGACATTGACTATGAAAGAAAAAGTGATGTATATAAAGATATTGTGACATTTTTAAGGGAGAAATCAGATAGATTTGTAGAAAATATGGCTAAACAGGTATGTATTTACTGATACTGTGTGTATATTGTACTTTGTACAAATGTACATTGTACATTGGTAAGAAGTTCATTATAAACCTGTCTGAATGTTTGTGTTCTTTATCAAAGATAGATCTGTGATTAAATGAAGAATATTAAAGACTCTCGAAATGCATTTATTATTTTTCTTTGGGTTTGTTTCTACTAAATATGTTCCTTTCATAAACAGCAAATAATACACTATTTCACGTATTGTTCTATCATACCTTATTATGAGGTTTGATCCAACGTGTGAGGTCAGCTTCTTGCATTAAAAGTTTTGCTCATCTTCTGGTGTTATTCTTTATGGAGCACTGGAAATGTTAAAGCAGGAAAATACGATATCCTTATGGAAAAGGTCAACTTTTTATGACAGTATTTTTCTGTGATCAAAACCACTTGAATTTTTATCTGCATCCTTTCTAACCCAAATACAAATAATAGCCCAACTTTTTTTACGAGAATTGCCTGATTTAAATATCAGAGCTGAGAGTTAAGCATCCACCGTACACACTGTGTTGCTTCAGCTGCTGTAAAATGGAAGTGGTTTGGCTTTTATTTAGAGCTCTGTATTAGCTAGAATCACACAGTGCCACTACAATTTTAGTTGTTTCATCATTCCTGATAAAACCTCTTTTTTCAGATTTCTAGTGTGGTTATAACAGAATAATAACTTGGTGGTAAAATTCATTACAGGCTAAAACCTGTCAAAAGTTTTATTGTGGTTATTTATATGCAAATTAAGTTGTTGCAAGAAGGAAGTCATTAACCGGGATTTTTCTCATCCTTTAGTTCTGATCTTCTGGAATGTAGGGCTGAGGGTTTTTTTGGAGATACAGATATTTGACAGTTCTGAAAGAAAAGATCATTTCAAGTTGTACACATAAATACAGTAGATTATATTAACAGTAATGGAATTCAGTTTGTAAATTGTTCTGCTTGAAAGTGCAATACATTCCAAAATATGTTTCATTTATCCCATATGTAAGTATTTTTTTAATGTTATATCTATTGGTTTACATTTCATAAGTGTGACAATATATGAATGGTTTTAGACATAATTACTGGTTTAATGTATTTTCAAAGGGATTTGGCTTCATTTGATGGACAGGTAAGGTAAAATATGGTAATATTTTAATTTTTTTTCAGTTTTAATCCTAAATGTTAATATAGATTAGTGTTAGTATTGATAATAGAGATGATACACATGTCTTTATTGGTTTTCTGCCCTTATGAAGATACTGTAGCTATTTGAGAAATGTGTGCACTTATTAAATAAGAGTAAATAGATAGAATTTATCCTATTTTCCTTCAGTTGTCATATTAATCACTTAGTATTCCCTGACTGTGTAAATAAGTTAAGAGTATAAATTATACCATTTTATTGGTTTAGGAATATCGTATCGTGTTGCCTTGCTGAAGAGCTGATTTAGTACATTCTGCATTCTAAAACTAGAATTCAAACAAGTTCATACAGTAGAGCTGCAGAGTATTTATATTTGAGGGACAATCTTCCCTCCTGTAGAACCCTGAAAAGCAGAGAAAAGCTGTATTTCCAAGGTTGCCTACATGAAATAAATTATGACTGGCAATTGTTCTGATTTATTTTCTGAGGAGTGGAGTGCTTCAAAAAGCTCATTACATACACATATATTGCAAACGCAATAAACTTTTGTAGTATCTTCTTGACCTTGTTTAAGCTAACATACAGAATTGCTGCATTGGCGTATAGTGCTGTAGGAAACATACTTTTTAACGCGCTTAGCTGGTCAAGCTACAGCATCAATTCCCCAGTGGTTTGTCTAGTTTATCATGTGTTAAATGGTCTTGTCTAGAGTACATTTTCAGAATGAGAGAATTAGCATGAGTTAGTTTATGATTAGACAGTTGGGTCAGCAAGACTGGAGCAGCCGATTCACATTAGGGACTAGTCAAAAACAGACCATACTGTGACAGTCTCCTTAAAACTGCCTTGAATTAGATACATGACGGAATGTCTTCACCTATCCGGTAGTGACAGCTGCAATAATAAAAATAAGTAATGATCGTATGCAGTCTTTCCTGTAAAAATTGAATATATTCCAATAGAGAATAAGAGTTGACAAGAAGTCCTTTCTGTTCTGGATATTTTTGATCAGCCATGGTACTAGACACAGACAGCTGAAGAATTGGTAGGTGCCACTCATCTTGTATGTGACTTGTTCAACGATGTTTTGTTCTGAGAGACAGAAGAAGTAAAAACTGAAATGGAATGTGTTTATATTAGTTCCAAACTATATGAAATTAAGATACTTGGAACTGAAGTCTAGCAGTTTATCATATCCTATTTCCAGGTTTATGTTCATTATTTTTTGTGGGGATTTTTTGTTAGTCCTTTAAGTAGGGAAATAGTTTTTATATAAATGATCCATTGAAAGAAGAATGACTGACTTTGCAATTCTAGATCCTAAAACTCATTTGGCATTAGGTGCTATAAAAGTGCTTGTGTCACGAATTATTTCACATATTAGAAACTGAACAACCCCCAATATTCTTGTATGTTCAGGAAGTTCCAAATTTAGCTAGGTTATTTGTTTTAAAAACTTTAATATGGACACAGTAACAGCTACTTTCCAGATTAATGTTTCATTCTTTTCAAGGCAATCTGATTTTATCCTTGTAATCTAATTCTACATTTAATAAATACAATTTTTAAGCACAACATCCTGGAATTGTGCTTATAGGTTATTGTTTTAATATGCATTATTTATATAGCAATATGACTGACAAACCATGTCTTCTTCTTTTATTAGGAATATAATTTTTTTAATGAACCAGCGTATCAGAAGAATTATCAGCATATGGAAGTAGTTGATGCTAAGGTCTCTGGCCAATCCCAGAACCTTTATGATGTTACAGAAAAGGATGTATGTGAGAAAGTGAAAAGTTCTGCAGCAAGAAGGAGATCCATTGACAGGAAGAAAATGGAACCATCTATAAAGTGGAAGAATACTAGACTTTCTGCTTCCCACAGATAAGTAGTTATCTTTATAAATGAACTTTCCTATAGATCTCTCTAAACTGTGCTAACAATTGGACTGCATATTACAGGTTTGCATTATTACCTTAAGTTAGAAGCAATAAAACAAAATGTATTACATGTTACTTTCTAAGAAGATAGTATGGACTTCTAAAGCGATTTCTCAGTTTTCGTCTGTTGTGCAACAACTTTGGTGATGTTATGTCATTTCCACAGCAAGGCAAAGAAATATCTTGCAACCATCTGCAGTACTGGTCCCCCAGGACTGTGATATTGTCATATTTTTGGTGTAAAATGCCCTTTAATGCAAGACAGAGTAGCCAGTCTAATTTAAACCACGCTTTCTGAGGGAGGCAAAAGAGATCCAGGATGGAAAATCAGGATGACTCTTACTTATGCTACCAATTTTTAATGCTTTCATAATATATGAGGCACTTTTCTAGCTCTGCTTAGCAGCAGTCTTCACTAATGAGATTATCTCAAAGTTTGGACACCCAAAAATAGAGTATATGTATATTGGATATTGTTGGGTATGTCTTCTGAAATCAGAACTCCATTCTGATATCAAGTTTCCTGATTTTGTGTTAATGGAGGAAGAAGAATGTCTGAAGGAAAGGCTTTGATTGTGATCCTACAAAAAAATGTCAGTATCTTCTCAAGTCTGCCAATTTGACATGTTGCAAGAAACAGTTGAAGTGATTTTGGATGTGACCTACAAGCATCAGTTAAAAAAAAAAATGTGGTTTTCCAGAGGCAAGAGCTTATCTTTTTCCTCAGTCATTGTTAGAATCTATATGTAGTGAAATTGGCTGAAATCATGAGTGGTATTCTCTTTTATTGTTGTGACTGTGATAGTATGACCAGCCCAGGCTCAAAAGAACATTTCGTTTTCACAACATCATTGTTAGTTAGGGATAAAAAAGCACAAGACACTGTGCCCAGCTAGGCCTAGGAATCTTCTTGGAATATGAGGAAAGCAAGATATATTGTATTCAGCATGATCAAAGCTATGGAACAGCTCAGTCAGTGTGTGGAAGAACTAGGCAGACCAGAGCTCTTGTGCCAGGAAAAAAGATGACCAGGGGACAATAAGACTGATACAAAAAATCATGACTGGATACGGTAAATAAGGAACAGATAGTCACTGTCCATTCCAATACAAGAATGAAGGGCATCAGATGAAAATGAGCCAGTGAGACCAGTTCAGAACAAAGCGAGAGACTTCTGCATAGAGCCCATGGCTAAGCTCTAAAATTCTTTGCAACAGGGTGGTAGAGGCCATTTGTTTATGTGAGTTCAAAAAGCAACCAGACACATTCATGGAAGAGATGTCCATCCAAAACTGTTAATGCAGGGATCATCAGGAGTTCCCTGAATCACAATTTGCTGAAGAATATTCTGGAAAAAATAATTTCCGTCTTCTTCCATTGTTCTTCTACTGTTACCTAGATAGCTGCTATTGGTCATGGTTGGAGATGGTATCCTAGGATAAATGGACCTGTGGTCTGTCTGCATATACTCATTCTTTGTTCTTGAATCACATACAGGTCAGCATAATATAATTTTTCTAATATTCCACTATTTTATTAAAGCAAAATGAGTCACTTAAGACACAGCATGCTTTCTGTTTAATGCAGTTTATTGTGCAGGTTCATAAGCTTATATGTACTGACATAATATGTGTCCAACCATAGCTTTTTCATTCTATGTATATATAACAATTTTTTTTTTAATAAAAACAAGTATTTTAGTGACAAGGCCACAAAAAAAGATGCTGAAGAAGAAGGAGGAAGTAATAGTATGTCTCTGAAAATCAAAAAGAAAGCCCATGGCATTGGTTCTGAATCTGTTAAAATACAACCAGCTTCAAAATGGTATGGGTTACGTATTTTTCTTCCTTCAATTTTTAAATTTTTATTTTTCATATCTACAGTAGTTATCACCATACTTAGTATTTGACAATGTCATTTATATTTTCCTTATTCTGTTGTTAGGCAGTGTTGTCATACCTGTTTAAAATGTGCTTGTTCATTTTAGTTTATAGCTGTTTAAAATGGGTGATGTTGTTTGTTTATTTTTAGTAAAACCTCAGGCAGGTTTGAAGACGTCAGTGAAAGTTCCTCGGACACTGAGGAAGATGAAGAACAACCTGTACGTCATCAGGAAGGAATCACCGATTTGCCATCAGAATACTGGGGAATTCAGAAACTTGCAAAATATTTAAAGGTAAATAAGAAGCATTGATAAATTTTATTTTAAAAAAAGCAACTTTTTACCTTCTACATCTGAGGACACCAGGCCAGCTCCTCATCCTTTCCACCTTCCGTATATTTTAGGATAGCCTTGCTATGTAGTAAGTTCAAATCCTAGAACTGTGGACTTTCCTGTTGTACACCCATTTTTCCTGCATTTTTTTTAATCTGCTGTTCTTGGCTTGTATAGACCCTTAGATTAAACCATCTGTTCAGTGTTAGTTAAAACTTAAGATGGTATAATTTCTTTATTAATTATTGAGTTTCTGTTTTGCTTTTTTGGGTGAAACTTTCCAAAAGATTTCTTTATGTGCATAGTAACTTTCAAGAGTTTTATTAAAACTGAATACTTGCCTAAAGTCTTTCATCAACTATGATTAATGCATGACTGAAGTAATTCTAACATGGTCTTGTGACTGGATAGATGCTGCTAGTGGACAAGAAAATGTATGATAAACAGGCATCCTCCAAAACAACAAAAAAAGTTTTTTACACAGACTTGTTGAAAATTTTTTGGAACCTATTAATATAGACGTTTAGAATTCTGTGTATGTCTGAAACACATAAAATAACCAACAACCCTCTACTATTCTGGAAAACTCTAAAACTATGTTTTTCCCTCAGGAGAAATTACTTTACAAGTTTGTACTGGAATTTATGTACTGTAAGTTACTAATAAAAGCTCTGGTTTATTTGGTTTTTTGAGTAAAGCTACAGAGTGTACACATCTGACTGATAAAATGGTGGTGCTGGCATTTGATACAGCAGAAATACTTGTGAGGAATACACAGAGCTTTGGCTCCTTCTAGTCCTTTAACCATTGTAGAAGAGTAACTTAGTCTTTTAAACAGTTTTTATTGCACTCACACTGCTTATTCTCAGTTCTTGTATGTGGGACCTATGCTAGAGTTTGTAGCCAGAGACACAGAAAAGCGTGGATAATACAAGTCTCTCTGCAATTCTCTTTGCCTTACGTTTTCTAGGTTGGACCTCTTTATAATATTCTCGTCATTTTGGCTATGCTAAAATAACCGTTTGCAAGTGTAATTTGGTGTCACATTCAGCATGTAACTTGTGCAGCTATCTGCTAATGCTAAACACACTGTATAGACATTTTGCATGATATGATTGTTTCTGTTGTCATATAATTACAGTTCAACGTGTTGTTTTCGAATCTTTCAGTCTACTGATAGCTTGCTTCTGTCTGTCTTATGGACCACCTCTTTGTACTTCTCTGAGAGCTCAGAGAAATAACCATGCTACATTTTAGCGAGGACCCAAGATCCTCCTGGAGAGGATACTTGAAAATTCATTACTGTTGATGAACTCCCAGAAATCTTTTCATTAGCTCATTTATGAGCCACCCTCTCTACTGACAAGGCTCCTCTCTCCTCTTTACATAATTCTCAAGCTCCCTTTCCTCTCTAGATGCTTCATGTAGTCATGTTTAGATTTTAGTATTGGACTTGATTGAATACTGAATCATATCTATGCTTGCATGAAACCATTCTTAACAAAGAGTGAGAATGGCAAATAGAAAAATATATTTTTCATGCTCCTCTGTTTTAGAAATGGGTATATTTTGTTCCAACTGTCAACAAGCAAAATTACTTAATGGCTCAGAACTAGAAAAAGAAAGGGCAGCATTTCTGATCAAATTGTGAATACCTGTTAGGAACTGTTTATAATACAAAATTCCATAATGTGAAGATATTTTGTTATGAAAATTCAAATGTATACTCGTTTATGTATGCATACACACCCGAGTCTTCCAATAGTTCTTTAAATTAGATAGATACCAATAGTTCTTTAAATTAGATAGATATAAATTAAACAAAGTACTAGAAGAGAGAATAGTTCTCTGTTGATTCTTAGCTACGTAAAGCAAGAAATCCCTAGTGTCAGATAAAGCTGAAAAGAGATGCCGCAGTGCCATACCACAGACAGTGGTTGAAATTTTTATTGATGGAGTGCTACTTTAGCTTGCACATGGAATTAATTTTAATTCAGCATAAATATTGCACTTCTGGCCAGACTTAGGAGATTTTTTGGCATTCTTATTGTTCATGTAGGCAAGTGCTCATGACACATGCAACATAAGGAAAAATAAATTTGTGACTGCAATATTTAAGTATCTACAAGCATATATATATAGAGGCACAAATTTGAGAGCGTTTGTGTGTCTTTAAAGGTTGTATACATTGTTTGCACATCTTAAAAATAGTAATAAAATAGCCTTAAATAATAGAAGTTTGAGATACCAAGTTAGAAAATATAAAAATCTGTATGTGGAATCATTTTTTGAATGTCTGCTAAAGTAGATGAATCAGAGCTCAGCAAGACTCTACAAAAGATTAATTGCAAATGCAAAACTTTTGTAAAACCAGAAAAATGCCTAGTTTTTATATCAATGTTAGATTGTTGTTGAAACTTAAAAAGGTGGTTGCTACCTGTATAAAGCAAACTTGCCAGATCCTGTGAATTGTGCCTGTAGACTACGTATTTGGATACCTCTTCATGTAGAGAAATTTCCAGTGCAGGGGAAACTCCCTTCTGACTTTTTGCCCTTCTCCATTCCCCCTCCTTTCTGGGAAAGAGCATCCATGTTGGAATTGCTCCACTGGGAAGCAGCTGCCTCTGTGGTCTGGCTCCTTGTCCTACCTTCAAGCTTCCCAGGGCTGTGGAACAGAAGGCACAGCATGTGTGCTCTTGCCATGTCTCCCCATTGACTTAAGAACAGGCAGCGAAAACAGAGCAGTGAGCTTGGTGATCACATCGCGTTAGGCATCTTTGGAGATAGAGGAGATAAAATTGGAATAAAGCGCTCTGATGTTCACGGTGAGATTAACTCAGGAGAGCGTGCTTCAGATCTCACATTATTTGTTAAAGTAGTACTTCTGAAGTATTACATTTCTAGGGGAAGGACTACATTTTATATGTAAAAAGTTTTAGGAATAGGGTGAAGTGGTCACATTTTACAATGATCTTTTTACTAGAAATGAGGAACATCAGGTAGAAATGCAGAATCTTCTCTGTGGCAGAACTGGGGCTGTTCACTGGAAAAAAAAAAGGAAGAGAAAAAAAAGGTGATTGCTGGGCACAATGCTTTGTGCTGCTTGCCATTAAGCCCTGATTATTGCCAGTTTTAAGGTAAAATTGAGATGTTGAGAGATGAATTGGGCTGGTGACTGCGCCAGGAGTAACTCCAATCTCTAGAATAAGTCTTTAATCCCTTAAGCCCTTGTGCTGTTCAGTTTTGGTTCCCTGTAAGGGTGTAATTTATGTGTACACCTATGCCAGGGTGAGCTCTGGATAGATTTCTGCAGGACCGTATCAGTTACAGAATTCTTCCTTCAGTTTCTTACCCAGAAAGTCATTCTACTTTTGGCTATACTTCAGCGGTACACTAGTGAAACCAGTCAAGTTGCACACCTCATGTAAAATATCCGCTAATTTCGTACCCGTTTTGAATTGCTGCAGTTCAAACTACCTCATTCATAGAACAGCAGTGTGGTTTTTTTCTACTTTGGAAGCATAGGTGGACAAACCTGCTGTTTCTCCCCAGCTGTTTGCATCTTGTGCCAGGTCCAGGAGCTGGAGAAAGGCTGTGGTGCTGCACAGGAGCTAGGGGGGATGTACACTGGGTATGGCCTTGAGCACCAGCTCCTGGGTACCCATGTGTGCTGGTGCTCCATTGCAGTGGATGGCTGGGAAGGAAGGACATCTGTCACATGGATGAGGGAAATCTCCTTGACTGGACAAGGAAAAGGTTGAAAGAACTGCAGGATGCACTGGGTGTATTCAGGTCTGCTCCACAGCTGCACTTTGGCAGGACCTTTGGAAGACTGTTGCATTTGAGCAATATTTCTGTAGCTGGCAGGAGGCCCCTCTGTATAGGGCTTACATTGCATAAAGATGGCAAACAGACCAGGGAGGCAGGAATGTACAGGAATATTCCTTCTGGTCTTTGCCTTCTCCCTTTTCTTTCTGTCCAACTCCCTCTAAAAGTCTTTGCTTATTTCTAGGCAATTGGGTCAAGGAAATGAAAGTCTTAAGAGATCAAAGCTATGGGTCTGGTTCTTACGGGGTGTGTGTTGCAGTGAGTATTGGCTGGGCAAGACCTACTGCCCATGACTTCTGCTTCCCCTTTGCAGCTCGAGCTGAGCTGAGCCAGGAGGATGTAGTGTGGCAGCTGCACCACAGGCAGAGTTCATTTCCTCTTCTCAGGAAGCTCAACTTTATCAGTTAGGAAAATGCAGCTGTGTGTTGGCTTGCAGGAAGGAATAGTGGATTTCCAGCTGAGCTGTTTGTACGTGGAAGGCACTGGCATTCTTGGGGAAGAAAGGTACAAGTTAGAAATGCAGAAAGTTAAATAGACAGTGAAAAGATGCAGGGAGGCTCTGCCTGGAGCTAAGATGCAGAATCTGAAATGAGACGTTCATGTAGATACTGTAGATAGACAGTATGGGATAGTTTTATTCCCCAGGAAAAGACAGGGAGACATCTGGAGGCTGGACTTCGGGGGCCTGGGGCAAACCAGGGTGCAGGAAAGCCATGTATGCATGACAGATAGCAATGCAGACAAGGAAAGTCCAAACTATTACAGAAACAGGGACCCTGTTTCAGAACATTTGAGCACCAAATCTTAAATGGCAGCTGTGTGTGTGCAGGGAGTTCTTTTGCACTCTATATACAAGGTATGCAATGTGACATTTCTCTGCTTGGAGGAGGAAGAAGGAGGCAGTCAACAACTGCTTGCGCACTTCCCTGGTATGCATAAAGTCAGTCACAGTTTATCTCTAAGATGAGACTTGTCATATCTGTCTAAATTTTTAGATATCTGAAAAATAGGTATTTTCCTCATAATATTTTCTGATAGCAAACATCCAGCCTTTCAAAAGAAATTGTTACTTTCTTGTGCAAATGACAATTTTTTAGCAGTCCCAACCCTCCTGTGGTTTAATAGGTGGTATATACAGCAACTCTTTTATATGAACCAATGAAAATTTATGGCATTTGCGAAGACATTGGTGGGGCTTGTAGATTTTTCTCAAAATGTGTATGAAATAGAGGATAGACACAGTATTTTTTAATTACATAATGGAAGAGTATAGCTTTCCTAAGTTACAACAGTATTGAAATTGTTCCAAATTATTAAGATCACAGTAGTACTCATTATAAAAATTTAAATCAGCTTCCTAAACTATGCATGGATTAAGAAATCAATTGTATTTTGGGATTAGCAGAAAAGTTATTATTCTGTTTTATTCTAAAATGCAGAAACTCAAAAGAGACACAAACATATTAGCCTAAGGAATAAAATGGGTCTTTCGGTACTAATTCATTGAAAGTGAAACTACACATAAAGTAACTTTAAATTTTGTAAGACAAGAATAAGTAGTATTAGTGTTACAGTGTACCCAGTAGAGTACCATTTATTTTGTTTACTTATTTTACACACTGTAATACTGCTCAAAAGTTTTGTAGTAGTCATAGAAAAAGTCTAAAATCTCTGGTGTTTATGGCTATCCCTGAACAACGAACTACACAGAGAACTGCAAATACAAATTCTGAGGAACTCTCTGTTTCTTGACTCTGCTTCCATTTTCCCTGGAAGAGTTACTGGTGGGTAGAACTTTACAACTATAATTGGATACTTAGATGATTAACATAGAAGTTATGCATTTGGTCAGATATGTAACAAACTTAGAAATTATTTTGTGTGCAAAATTATCAAAGAAATTTGTCTGTAATCTTGAAATCTGGCCCTAGATGTGGAATAGAGGCAAATATTAGAATCTAATAACAGGAGTAAAAGTATCTAATCTATGCAGGAAATATATTGCACAGTACATTATTTTTTCCACAATCTGTGGATCAGAGTTAACTGTTTTTTTCTTTTTAATATCACGTTAGCAAAACTTGCCTGAGATCATATTTTAGCTACTAAGTACAGAGGAAGTATATATAAATGCACGTAAAATGTTTTTGTATATAAAATAATTTTGCCACTGGCTTTTCAGGACTGGCTAACTTTGCAGATACTTTATCTAACCTTATTAGTCGAGTGTCCAACAATAAAACTTTTCTCTTATGAAAGTATATGGTGGGGTAATAGAAGGAGCTTATGCAACTGAACTGAAAAATCAAGATGAAAAATAAATTCTGCTGTAGTTTGGCTAAGTGGTAGACTGTTGTTTTTCAGAAAATACCAAATGTATGAGACATAATCATGTGCCACCTGCTAGTGTTTCTAGGCACATGTTTGGCTAACCTGTCAGCCTTGGAAAGTAATCTCTTCATATCACTCTCTTCTCTGCTGTTCATGAACATCTCTTGTTCCCATCTTCCAGTTTTAGCCAAGATTTTTTTTTAAAATTTCAGTAAAGAATGTGATTACTGAAAAAAAAAGGATTAAATTGTGGGAAAAATGCATTTTGAAGTTAAGATGTGTATTTTTTAACAACCTAGCCAGTGCTGATCATGAAAAAGAAACCTTTTTATGATAAATTTACTGGGTAGGAAATATTGGCAAATCATGAACTCTCAAATTATTGTTATAATTGGCAACTCTGAAGCACTTGCATTGCTCTCTCCTCAAAATACTGTACAAACAATCATTCCTCATCACAAGAGACATATAAAATTCATAACAGCCAGTTGATTTTTGACCATTAACACCAACTCTGATGAATTTCTGTGTAGTGGAGGTTTAATTAATGTCCAGAGGGTCACCCATTCCTAAGAGTTTCATAGCTGATTAGATGAAAGACAAGATAAAAATATAAGAAAAAAAAGGTAAAAAAAGGTAGAATTCGACAGAAAACAAGAAAGAAGAGATGATATGTCAAAAATGAAGGGCTGAGGAAAATGTAAAATAACTGGTGTTTGATTCTCACTGCAGGTTTGTGTTCTATTGTAGAAGCAGGTAATTAAATTAATGAACTACCTTTTGACAGCGTAACTACTGTACATCTAAAATAACTGTAAATTGCCACAGCTCTCTCAGTTTGACTTACAGTTTTACAATTTTTAAGATAATCAAATTGTTGGCTTTCTTAAGGAATTAGAACATGATTGTGACTGAAAGCTACCAAGAGTTTTAAGAAGCGAGAACATAATTCATCGTTGGTTTTAAGTGTTCCACATTGGATCTAGGCTCAGTTTAATCACAGCTTACTATACACACAGCTATTTCAGAAGCATGCCTGTGCTTCAGCCGTATCTTTGTCTGTGTTTAGTTTTCCTATGCTCTCACTAAGCTGAGTTTTGAAGTTTGTTTTATTTCTCCAGAGAACATTTTTCTCTTAGTTTTTCATAAGCTATTGGTATAATTTTGGGTTTATTTGCAAAATCTTTTTTTGGCTGGTTTCAAATCACACTGTCTTTTCTGTCTGCTCAATGCTTATGAAACTTCAGCAGCGTGCTAGCTCACCAGTAGTCTATACAGGCACAGGTCCTTCCTAGTTCAACCTCATTAACTTTTCTCCACAGATTCACTTCCACTGGTTTCCCAAATGAGTTGGAGCCATAAAAATAAAATATCTGTAATAACATTAAGGCTTTTATTCTCTTTTTGAGCCAAGTGCTAGGCAAAATCAAAATTGCTTAGGCAGGTCTGACACTGTCACACAAAGTCAGTAGTAAATCTGTATTATGGGCAGCACATGTCACATCTCCAAGTCTACAGTCAGAATTTAAAGTATCAATGTTAAATTACAAAACAGTAGTGCTGTTTGTGTAGGGGGTTTTAGTTAATTTAATCCTAGACCCTTTTCTTTTTCTCATTCAGTCCTCATTTCCTGCTAATTTCTGCATGTTCTTTTTAAAAATATATATGCTTTATTTTGCTTAGATGAAGTGGCCAAAGGCAGAGAGGGGGCTATGTACTTACTCTAGTGCTAAGACATAAAAGGCTATACCTAGATTGGGGTTCATCTCACCTAGCTCTAAATGTAAGCAGAGTAGATATGTGTAGCTGAGCTGGGCATTCAAGGCTAGCTTTATGATCAGTGGAAATAACAGCCATTTTTAGGATGTGATTCATCTGATATTTTAAGCATCTAATTCAGAGTGAGATGGATCACATTTTCAACTTCGTTGTTGACTTGAATGTAGGGTGGCTGTAGATGACTCGGTCTTAATTATTAGGAATGTAGGATGTCTGTAGATTAGTGAATTTAGAGAGATGATTCCCATCCCCACAGTCTTGTGAATTTGAAGTCATCAGTGAGTGTAATGTAAGCAGATTTCTGAAGGCCTACTCTTATTCCACATTCTTTGGGTATTTGGAAATAGGGGTTTCCATGCTTTCTGGCCTTTTTTCCTTGGAGTGTTTTGTAAAGATCCGCCTTTTTGGTAACAGCCTTAGGAACTACTTGACAGTCCTCAGTTAATGGGAGAATTAATTGATGGGCATAGAATCACAGAATAGTTTGGGTTGGAATGGACCTTTAAAGGTCATCTAGTCCAACCTCCTCTGCAATGAACAGGAACATCTTCAACTAGATTAGGTTGCTCAGAGCCCCATTCAACCTGACCTTGAATGTTTTCAGGGATGTGTTCCATCCCTCTGATCATTTTTGTGGCCCTTCTCTGGACCCTGTCCAACAGGTCCATGTGTTTCCTGTGCTGGGGGCTCCAGAGCTCCAGGTAGGTTCTCATCAGAGCAGAGTAGAGAGGCAGAATCACCTCCCTTGACCTGCTGGTCACGCTTCTCTTGATGCAGCCCAGGATACAGCTGGCCTTCTGGGCTGTGAGCGCACATTGCCAGCTCATGTCCATCTTTTCATCCACCAGTACCCCCAAGTCTTTCTTGGTAGGGCTGCTCTCAAGCCCTTCATGCCCCATCCTGTATTGATACTGGGGGTTGCCCCAACCCATGTACAGGACCTTGCACGTGACCTTGTTGAACCTCATGAGGTTCACACGTGCCTGCTTCTCAAACTTGTCCAGGTATCTGCTATATACCTATGCTCTAACTTTGGCCTAGCCAGCTTGGTGACTGTACTTGAGCTTTGTTTACATAGACAGTAGGCTTGTGATCAGCATCCTGTAGGTTTGTCTGCTTCTAGTTCTTCAGAAGGGTTTCAGTAGACCAGACCTACTGGCTTTGTACAGCTCTTTACCTTCTTATCACCATATGCTGCACTGTCTTTGGGGCTCTTCAGGGAGTGGGCTGCAAAGTATTGTCACATTTTTAGAACAGTTCTTCTGACACTATGTTAGTGAACAAAGAGAGACACTATCTGGATTCTGGAGAAAAGCAGGAGTAAATAAAGATTTGGAAGGAATTTGTAAGAATTAGCTGTCCGAAGAACAGGCAACATGTGGCGATTTTGTGAAATCTGACTGAGCTTAATGTTGACTGAGCAATGAGAAAAGCAAAGTAAAAAATCCAATATTTTCTACACAGATGAGAAGGACCTTATGTGCCTTCTAGTCACTAAAACATTCATATGTCCTTTCTTGGAGGAATCATATGAATCTAAGCTGCTTACTTACTGTTCTTTGAGAAACAGCATTTTTTTTCTCTTTACCAAGAATCAGTTTTATATCTTGGCCTTCTGAGTTACTTTGGTCTATATTAGCCCAACTAGCTGTTCTCACCTATCTGTATTGACACATAATACATCTGAGAGCTTGTTTGCTTGTTTTTCTTGCAAAACAAATTTAGCTATATTTAGCAGTTTTCCTGGAAGAACATATTTTGTTTAGTTAGTATCATTTAGCTAGTTGGTATCTTTTAGGAGGGAGATTGCACAGGCAGCATAAAGGGCATCTTTATGGATGGGAGGGAATTGGGAAAGAAGCTTAGCTCAGGGACACCATGGGCCCTAAATGTTTACTTCTCATGCCAAAGGGACATTTTGAAGGCTGTTGAAGATTAGTGTAGGGTAAGTTTGTCTTAGGGCTTGTGATTCGTGTACCATCATATATGACTTCAGCCAGACACTGAAGGCAGAATTGGAGGAAAGAAAGTGGATGAAGACCAACATCAGGTGGAAGAGTATACAAAAAACAATGTGCGCAGGTGACTGGGCTCAAATGTTTACATTTGAGGAGACAGCCCACTTGCAACAGGACAATATAGGACAGCAGCAATTTTATATTGCATAGAGTTAGTCCTGAATGCCATGGCCTGCTTGCCTTAAGCTTGATAAAAGGGCTCTTTGCTGGCCTTGCAGAAGTTTTCAAGTCTGCAACCAGATCTGTTCAGGACACAAAATATCCAGATACTTCTACATAATCAGTCATCTCAGGATGAAATGTCTGGACATAACTCTAATCAGCCTTCAAGAGCTGAAGGCATTGTATTGTTTTTATAGACACTACAGACTCACGACAGTATAGGGTATTCAGGCTTACCAACAATACAGGTATACTGCCAGCATTGATGTCTTCTATGCCTGAAGAAGACACAAATGCTGAAGACTTTGGTGTGGTGCACACACTCGTTATATCCTATCTCAGTGTCCACGATGATCCTCCAGCCTCTGGGTTATTACAAAGAGGCTAGTCTTTTTATGTACATAGTTACTATCCCTTTAGAGCAGGCAGCAAGATGGAATATGAATATTTTCTTCAACCACACAGCTGAAAATGTTTTGTCAAGCTGTGAGTGGTATTGGCCATGTTTCTCATGCTCATCCGGCAGGCTGAGTACATGTATGATGATGCTGCACACTACTAATGCAGTTACTGTGGCAATGGAGTTCACATCCCAAAATGATTCATTACTTGATGGTAGAAGTTAGCATGACCAGTTTTATAGGGACTTGTCTGGCCTTTTGGCCACAGATGTAGGCATGCAGAAAGCTTTGCAAATCAATACCAGAGAGTGTTGAATGGAACAACTCACCAAGTGTGTAAGTCTCTGTTCTCCAGAGCAACCTCTTCTGAAAGCGAGGAGAGGGCAGGACAGTGACCAAGATACAGTATGTCATGATCCAAACAAACAAGTGAGCAATCTTCCTTCAGTTTAGGCTGAAGAAATGTGTGGCCTGTCACTTTCAAAACCATGGTCCTGTCATCAAGGATGCTGATGCAAATCACCTTTTCAGGGTCTCTGTCTGTGTTGGTGATAGTGGCAGTGTACTGGTAGAGAGCTAAGGTGGTACCAAGGAGAGTGGCTTCTCTTACAAAGAATGGTGGAAGATCATGGTTTGTGCATTAAATAAAGCAATGTGCATATTCTAAAAGAGCCTGTCATGGTGGGCAGAGAAGTCTAGCATGGCTGCTGAAGCTGAGTTCATTCATGCCGGAGTGTCAGTGGGAGACTATGGTGTGAGTTGGAGACAATCTAAGACTTATTGTAAATACAGTTACCTCAAGCCACTTTGCCAGATGAGCTGAAGTCTGAACTCTGGTACGGCTACCAAAGGTACTACAGGTGGCCTGTGGTAGCTAAAACCTAAACAAGACCTAAATTCAGAATGGCCTCAGTGCTCACACATTCTCTTGAATGGTGACGTTTTGTAGTAATAGTAATTTTTAGTGGATCAGTTAGATTAAATCCCAAATTAACACCCTTTGCAGTGATCTGATCTAGAAATCACAATGGGATTGTGGGTTTGTTGCCCACATTACAAACTTTTTCTCCCAAAATTTATCTAGGATTGAAAAGAGCGTAGTCTGTTGTCTTTACAGAATAGTTCAGATGCAACCGGAGAACAAATACACTCCTAAAATGAAAATTTCACAAATGAGCAGAAGATAAACTTGCACTGTTAAGATATTATATATTACCTTGGCCAGGTTTTCTGTGGTTTTTGGGTCAGCATTTCACTTCTCTCCAAGTTTGAGGATTGAGAAGGTACCGGGAAAAACATTCTACTATTCCTAGTCCACTAAAGTAAAAGTTCATATGTTTGTGCATAAACTACATTGACTCTTACCTCATCTGTAGTAGAATCCAATTATTGTGAATCAGAAAAGGAAAGCTAACGGAATACATGCATGTCTTGGGAGACTTCTCAAGAGGGAATCACCACTTGCCTAACAAACCCTTATGGTTCACTCTGAAAATAATAGACTTATTCTTTTGTTTAGAAACTCATTTCTTTTCAATTTCATAAAATATAGTGACAATTTAAATTCACTGTGTCTGGGTCATAAAGTATATGTCACTTCTGCCACTGTGAAGGGTCGGGGTCAAGGTATTAATCTGCAACTAAAACTGCAACTTCTGTGCATGGTTTTAGTCCAATGTCAACATTATGGATTTTGTGATTTTGTGATTTTATGATGCCTGTGATTTTCCACTGGCTTTAGTTATATTAATCTGTATGGTTTACATACTGCCAAGCTGTAGCCAAAGAATGCCAGAAGATTCAGGAAATGGGGCAGGGAATTATTCCATAACTCAGTTATACTTGTCCATAACTCATCTCTTAACAAGTTGCAGCTTGTATGTTTTATAAACTGAAATGAAACATTGGAACTAGTATTTAAACCAAAACAAAACTGAGCATTGAGAGGCTCACTAGCATAGAAAAATTGCCTTGCTGAAGCATGTTATGCTGCAGTACTCAGTATTTCATTAAGCTTTATCAAAATTTATTTGAATTTTATTTTCCGGCAGAAAATTACAAAATAGTCTGTGATTTGAGAGAGTCAAATTCAACAGAAAATCAAGAAGTCACAAAAGTGTGAATGAAGAATTCTATTTTATACTTTACTATTTATTTTTGCCTTCTTGTTTTATAAAAATGGCAATATTTTAATAATTTTTTGGGCTGGTATTCCAGCTAAACAATGTTTTTGTTCTAGGATTTTTTTCATTCTGTTAATGAATTTTAATTAAATAATTTCTGGTATGACAATAAATATTTCTATAATTTGACCTACTTTCTTTTGGATATCACATAAGAAAATTTTTGTTTGTTCAGTATTTTCTAAAAATACATTGACTTAGTATGTTCAGTCCTAATTTGTTCAAGTACATTGTAATTGCAATTCAGATTATATATATTCATAATCAAAAGCAGGGTGTTATTATGCATAAGAATGACAAAACTGCCCACAAGCAGCATTTTTCTTTCCTGTTAGTCATAGGCATACTGTCACACACATACACATTAAGGTATCTATCCAGGACTTACTTAATACAGTTAAATAAAATGAATTTTTACTATGGCAAAATAAGTTTCAGCCATAGGTCTAAACAGAAAAAAACCCCAACAAATTGACATTGCCATGCAAAGTAAAGCAATATTTCATTTTCTAGTCACATTCACTCATATTCACTCTAAATCCAAATCCAAATTAAATAAATTAATAAACTCCAAATAGGTACCATATTTATAGAGATGTTTGTGAGCCAAAAGCTGTATAATTTTCATTTTATTTAATCTTGCTTTTTCTCAGGAAACTGAAATGCACTATAACTTTATTGTAATGTTTATATTTTTCCCATGCATATATGTGCGTTTTATTACAAATTGGGCAACACATTTGGAATCATCTTCTTCATAGTCTTGTTAGTATTTTTATTACTTGTGCTCCAATAATGCCTTTAGATTTCACTTGAAAGTGGGGAACAAAGATACTGGGAAAAGGTATCTGGCCAGTAGCAGGCAGGAATTTTGTAAAAGAACACAGGAACCACTGGTTTCCTGAGTCCAGATATGGTGCCTTTCCCGTAAAACCATCCTTTCTCTGGTGTTAATTGTGACAATTCTGAACTCTGATATAGGTCTTTGCTGTAGGAAGATCAGTCAAAGTGGCATAATTATGCCACAGATGATGTCAGAGGGTTCAAGCAAAAGGAACAGGGTAATGCATGCCATAAAGTGGACTGTCCAGGTTAGGTATTCCATAGGTCTCCTGTACAGTCTCAGCTATCTGAAAAGCTGAGATTTCCTCCTGCTGGCCGATCATCTGCAAAAACTCTAGCAGAGTTTACACTTTCCAGAGATGAGGAAATTTTGTATCTTTCAGTCCCAGTCTACTGAACTAAGATCATAGTTTCAAAATTTAAAGCTTTATATTTGCTAGGAAGGGTTTTAATTAGGGTGGGAAATGTGATATTGAAATCTTAAGCCTGTATATTTTATTACCTATTATCTGTATCTATGATCTTATTATCTATTTTGGGTCAATCATCTTTTTTTTTAAAGAGAAGGAAATATCTAATCAAAACCATTTAATACTTACAAAATTTCATGCTAATAAAAGTTGACAAAAATAAATAATAGAATATAGGGCTAGAGCAGGATTCAGGAGGTCATTTCATCCATCTGCTTGCCTCCAAAACAGCATCAATTCTGTGTGTGTCTTCTGGACAAATATTTCTTTAACTTTTCTATCCTGTGATGGAGATTTTATAACTGCGGTAAGCAATATATTCCAAAATTCAAATATTCTTGCCATTAAAAATGCTTTTCTAATAACTAGCATAAATCAGTCCTGATGTGATTTAACTTCATTATTTCATGTCCTACCCACAATGGACCTGGACAACAGATGACTGTATAGCTGTTCTTTAAACTCCCTTGTTATTCTCTTTATCTCTAGGTAAATAGCTCCAGTTCCTTCAGTTTTTCTGTGTAGATCGTACTTTTGAGATGCTTTGCTGTCCTTCTATGGTCTTTGTCAAGTTGTTCAGTGTCTTTTCTGAAGTATGATACCTAGAAAGGATGTGGTACTTAAACTGTGGTTTTATCAGTGCCACACTGAAAAGGATGATTTCTCCTATCTTACAGGTTACAAATCTCGTTATAAGCCTCTCTGTAAAGTTTGCTTTTATTTCTGAGAACGTTGTGATATTGATAGGTAATACCTATGCTGTATTCCGTTGTGAACACCAGATTTTTTCTGCGGTTCTGCCAACTAATATCTTTGACATCAGCCAGTTCTCTCAGCACTGTAGAGCGGATTCCATGAAGTTCAGCTGGTATGAAAACATCAAAGTTATCTATGTCCGTAGCATAAACAGTGTTTACTACATCATCACTGACATTAAGTGTACATTGCTAAAGCATAGTAAAGACTAATGCATAAAAAAGACCCATTAATGCTTTTGGCCTTCTTGGTTGCATTTGTCGAAAGCTGGATTTCGACTAACAGTTTTCTTCCTCTTGATTATCGTGGAAGTATCAAACAAAATGGTGGTTTCAACTTGTTTGTCCCTTGGTAGTTTTATTTTGGTTTGTGTCCTTATATGCTCGTGTTATTCTTTTGTTTTTATTCTTAGTTATTTGATCTTGTTCTCAGTCTCTGTATGCTTCCTGAGTTTCAGCCAACTGAAGAGCTCATGATTTTGCCTGATTAATCTCTTTCTACACTTCCTGTTCTTCACCCTCAATGAGATTTTTGCTTTTGTACTCTTCATGTAGTTCTTTTAAGGCACTGATGACTCTTCTGAACTTCCTGTTTGCTCCTTTCCCATAACATCATGCCTTCAGGTTTCCTGAATTTACATAACAACAATGGAAGAATTTCTGGCCTCCTACTAGCTTTTATTTAATTGCTATTGGATACACTGGCATTTACAAACATTCCTCTACCTGTGCAATGTGCTGGGCAACCAGCCTTCAAATGCCCTGACTTACGTTTGGAAACAAGATGATTTCAGCTGCTTTAGGAGGTAATGGCTGAAAAATAAGCACAAATCCACCTTTGCCAGTTCTTTTCACTGTAAAATTCATTTAATAAACTTACAGAGAAAAAAGTGAAATGCCTAAGAGTATTAAAATACATCCCTGCTGCTAATTTTGTTTTCTTTCCACCACTGGAACTCTCTTGTGGCTTAAGAGGCCCTAGGATGACCTTAAATACTAATTTTAACAAACATTAGCACCAGCAGCTGAGTAGGTAGCTATTTTCTACATTTTTCTGTTGTTGAGGAGCCACCATTACTTGAGATCTTTGACCACTGGAGCGGAGGAGAGGCATGCTGTATTTGAATGCGTTTCTGTCAGAAGATGTCAGAAAGTACTTGAATACTTCAGAAGCAGAGTCCAGCATTCCGCAACATCCTAATGACGAATTTCTGAAGGCCACAGAATTTTTAAATGGAGAAAGATAGGACATTAAACAAGCCAGTGAAAAGGGGTCCTGGATGGAGCCAAATGTTTATGCGTCTTGCTGTGCCTTCAGAATGGACTAACCAGTGTATACAGTCATACTTGGAGAAACATCACCGAATAAGGATGTTTCTAGTATAGTGGTGACTAAACCTAGCACTGTTCAACAGTTCTGTCAGAGTTCTGTGTGTGAATATGAAGTCACTCTTGAAAACCAGAAATGGCGAAGTATGTGCAATAACAGGGCAGGCTCTCAAAGGCAGATCTGAATTGCTTGGCAGGGTGTCTCCATTCAGATTGAATGTGCTTCACAATGCCCAGGTGCAAAATTAAGTAGATGAGAACACAAAATTCAGAACGTGCCTGTACAGTGGAGAGGCTGTCTTCTGGAAAGAGTTACTCTAAAAATCTTAAAAGTTAGCATGCAAGCAACTGAACAGTTGCTCAGTATGTCTGTGGCAAAGACAATGAATGCTCTTTTTTATAATCAGGAGCAGTGTGTAGGCTTAGGGAAGTAAGGTGACCTTGTTATACAGCACTGGTAAGACTGATTTTGGAGGCAGTGAGTCTTGTTCTAGTGCCCAAATTTTCCAAATACATTGAAAAGAAGTGGTGAAGTCAGGCAAGCTCATTATTTTAACAGTAAAGATGGTTAGCCTTTAGAATTCCCATTTCTTGACATCTTTAAATCAAGACTGAAGTCATGGCCCAGACAGATGCAAAGTATGCGTTAGTGAGATGCTAGTTTTTGTGGTACACAAACAGAAATAGGTGAAAGTGTAATGACCTATATTATGAAGGCAGTCAAACTATCTGGGCTAATCCTTTTTACATTAAATCTTGATTTATGTTTTGAAGAATGAAAAGATACTTCAGCAACCTTTGCATGACACTGCTATAGCTTTCACCATTCCTCAAATGCCCTTTTCAGTTGTGGAAAGAATATCAAGACAGGCTCCGCACCCTGCCCTACTGTAATGGAGAAATTTTATGGGCAGGATCTCCTATCTTTTTCTTTTCTTCCTCCCATCACAGAAGGTGAGATTGGACTCACAGAAACCAAATTTGTGTACAGTCTTATCATCATCTAAAACAGCTTTTTATATGTACATTAAAAATTTTAACTAGATTAATCTGTGAATTATTGTATTATAAAAGTGGTCTGTTAAACACCTTAAAATTAAAAACAGAAGACAAGCTTTGCTACCTTACAGTTCTGTAATTCTCAGTTGTAAGCTCTGAGTGTCATATTAGAAGTGTTATACATACATTGCACAGAAGATGTTTTACTGATAGTGTAGTAGTGATACTGTTCTATTTTCATTTAATTTGTGGATATATACGTTATACTGTATACGAAGAGAGGCACATTTTTAAATAAAGCTGTGTTTAATTTCAAGCTTTAAAATTGATTGTTGATCTGCCAGTAGAGTTTATTTTGCATCGAGCATATCCAATTTCAGATGGTATAAAAACATGATGCAGATTTTCTGTCAACTTAATGGAGAAGTAACTATTTCCATGCATGTTAAAATCTATGATGTAAGTACTGCAAAACTAAATTTAATGATAACTTCAAGAAACAGAAAATAATTGTTGAAACCATCAGTAATATTTCTTATTTCGTAGAACTGATGCTTCAGCACATATGAAAAATATTTTGTTGTGGTTTTACTTTAAAAACAATTGAAGTGGTATGTGCATTTTTGAAGCCAAAAAAATAAAAGATATATCTATATTTTATATACAGTTCTATTTTTTATTTAATGTAAGAGAATTATAAGTTGTTTATTTTTTAAAAACCTGCTCCATATTAAATGTCATATGCCAACCATTATGCATGTAAGATAAGTGACTTTCTAATTACTACGTTGTGTGTAAATGTAGTTTCACTGCAGGAGAAGGACTCCTCAAAAGAAGAGACTTTGCTTGTCGGGTTAGCAGTATACTTCTTACATTCATGTAAAATAATAAAACAATGTTTTCTCTTTAAACACCAGTTGCAAAATTTTTATAATACAAAATAAAGTAAATCTCAAAGTCTAAGCTATATGAAAAGACCACAAACTTCTTAAAAGGACAGCTGTGTGTCCTTTTGAGCTACAGAATATTCTGTGTAGTTCTGGGATTGTATCTTACAGGTTTTTTTAAAAATCGTTTAGACTTTGATATGTGTGGTTAAACTGATTTCTCTAGGAAAATATTTGAGAAATTGCTGTGATATTTTATTCCTTAGGACATATTTTACAAAATATATCAAAATATGTTCTTAAAGCTAGACATGTTTCATTTTCTTCTGAAGTCGAGATGATAATGATGAAGATTATAAGAAGGTAAAATGAAAAAAATTGAGACTCTTCCTTTAGGACACTATATGTTACAGAGGTTAAAAAATTACCTTTATATTTAAACAGTCTAATGTGGGGAAGTTCTGTGGATATCTGTTGTTACAATAATTTACATAGAAATTAGCTATGAAACTCCATCCTTAGTGATGCTAATCACTTCATTGATTAGCAGAAGTGTTTTGTCTGATGTAAATTACTGATCTGAAACTTTGTCAAGTATTTTTCTCATATTCCTTTTGGATGTATTTTCTCACTTGTGATGCTCTACTACATTTATGGTATCTGTTGAAGAGCATGTTAAATTTGAAGACTTTTTTCTGTGTTTGTCTTAATGTTAACGTTTACATTTAAGACATATGCTGCAAAATGATATGTTTTTGTTAGACCTACTTGTTTATTAGCAAAGATTACTCAGTTTTTCAATATTGTGTATTTCAGTGTGATACACACAGTTGAGCAAAATATTTTCCTCTGGAAAGGGTTGGCTCAAAGTCCTTTACAGTTTCAAAAGTGTACTTTGAAAACGATGGGCTTGGGCAGCATAGTTCAGATCTGGATGAGAGCCAAAGCTTCCCTGGAATTCAGAGGCATGTGGGAGGTGGATAGTATAGTTTGATTTACTGTGTGCTCTGAGTTGTAACTTCCATATTAGCACCAGTTGGCATTGCTCATGCACTCCAGCTTCTGTTGCCGCTACATAGTAGCTCAGCACTCCTAATTTCTGTGCAGCTGGGTTCATACCTGATATGATTAATAGTAAATCTATATTATAAGTTCAAAAGAATCCATTGTTATCATATGGTTTAACTTTCTGCATACCACAGGGTGCATTCTTTGATCTGTTTTGTGCTTTTATTCGAGTAGCTGTGACTGAAATGGAGCTTATCTTTTAGAAAGACATGCAATCTTGACTGAAAAATTGCCACTGCTGGAAACTTATCATCACTCTGAGTAATTTCTTCCAAAGGATAATTAACCACACAATGGAGAACTTGCACTTTACGCATGGTCTAAATTTTAGTACCTTTAACTTCGGCTCGTCAAACCTCTGTGCTAGACTGTAGAGCTCTCTGTGATCACATTTCTCTTCCTCATAGATTTATTTATTCACTATGAATAAACCATACCTTGATTAACTTTTAAATAAGCTGAATAGTGCTTCTCATGTCTGTCTTAATGCAACTATTTTCCAGGCCTTTGATTGTTTTTATTTCTCTTCTCTGAATCATCTCCATATTTTCCCTTGCCTTCTAGAACTGTGAAAAGGAAAATTAGACACAATTTCAGCAGTAGTTGCACAAGTGCCTAAAAAGAGATAATAGTTATGTCCTCTTCAGTACTTTCACTTATACATCCCAAAATTCATCCTTTTAATCAAATGTTACACTGTAATCTCAAATTCATGTTCAATATCCCAAGTCTTTTTGTATGCTCTGATTTCCAGGACAGAACTCCTATATTGAGCTATATCCTGTTTTCATTATTTGTAAGTGTATGACCTTAAATTTAGACATAAAAGAAACTGTATTGGGTAGATCAAAAGACAATGTATCCCAATAACCTGACTGCAACAGGAGGGGAGACACGATAATCGGCAGTTTTCTGTGGTTAAAGCTCATCTTTTGCACTCCAGATGTCCTGACCTCTGATTTCCACAAATGTGGGAAACTCGACTGCCTAATTTATAGTAGTGTGAAACTCTGTTTATATTTTACCAAGGCAAAAGAAACCCAGGACCCTAAATGAATGCCCAGGGCGAAGTAAGAACAGGGCAGACATACAGCTTTCTAATACTCTCCAAGCCCTCACTTGTTTTTAGCTCAGGAAGTTGAGAATTGAATGAGATAATTATGTTTTTACAGACCTTCAATGAAATCTTTTAGCTTTCACAAAATGTTTTCATAACTAGGTCCACTAGTCTGTTGCCGCATTTCAAGAAACAACTCACTTTATTTCTTTTTAACCTGAATCCTATTATATTATATACCTCATTATTATAAGAGATTATATCTGCATTAAAAGAGACATTGGAAAGTCAATCCTCATCTATCCTGCTCAATGCCATCCCTATCATTGTAGACCTCTTCAGGCATCCTTCTTGTAGGCTGAAAAAACCTTGAATTATCTTTGCTGCTCTTCTCTGAAACTTTTCCAGTGCTGTAGTAACCTTCCTGAAACTGAGGCTGTGGAACTGCATGAAGATTTTAGGGTGAATGTGAACCATGGATTTATACAGTGGTATAGTGACACTCTTTGTTCACTATTCCTTTCCAAATAAGTCCTAATATTCCATTTGTTTTTCGATTGCCATCTACCCTAACCCCATGATATCATTTCTAATTTTTAATGGTTAGCTGAAAACCTATCATTTTATCTGCAGAGTTAGGATTTTTTCTTCTGATGGGCTTCTCATTTTGTCATTTGCAATTTTATTGCCCTCTTAGTAAGTTCTTCAGCATTTTGTCACAACTGACCCTGAATCATGATATCATCAACAAACTTTGTCACATAAGTAGTCCTTTCTGTTTTTCCGTGTTTACGAGTATGTTGAATTGTGCAACTTAAACACACATCCATGGAGCTCCCCTAAATCACATCCCTTTATTAAACTGACTATGTGCTCTTGTCCCCAGTTTCTATCTTTTAGTCATTCTTTTCAATCCATGCAATGACCTTTCCTCTTATAATATAGTGGTTTAGTTTCTTTAAAAGGTATCAGGGAGGGACTTTTTCAAAATCCTTAAGGAGTCCAGTTAGACATATCAACTAGATCACCACTGCCTCAAGCCTGGTAAGTTTTGTAAGGTAGGACTTCTCTTAACAGATCCATGGTGATGCTAAGTATATCATATTGTTGCAAGAATATCGTATTCAGAGAGCTGTCTGCTAATTCTGTTCTTTATTGCAATCTACCAGTTTGTCCAGCACAGAGATTTGGCTAAAAGGCCTTGGATAAGCCTTGAACTCTTTTCAAAGTTGACATCACTTTCGTTGTTTCCTAGGACGTTAGTAACAGGGCAGTTTGAATCAAGAGGATACATGCCACTTCCACTGAATCAAATATTTTACCCCATTTGCTTTATATCTTAGTTGAATACTATCTAATAATGGCAATTTATCGTTGTTCACAATGTCAGGATTTTTTTATAAAAACTTTCTACAGTGACTTCAGTTTCAGAAAAATCCTCTGAAATGACCTCCATAGTGGCCTATGGCCATACCACCCTGAGAACTCCCCATCTCGGAAGCTAAGCAGGATCGGGCACGGTTAGTACTTGGATGGGAGACCGCCTGGGAAAACCGGTAGCTGTAGGCTTAAAATTAAGGAAGAAATTCTTTACAATGAGGGTTGTGAAACACTGGAACAGGTTGCCCAGAGAGGTAGTGGAGGCTCCATCCCTGGAAACATTCAAGACCAGGCTGGACAGGGCTCTGAGCAACCTGATCTTGTTAGCAGTGTCCCTGCTCGCTGCGGGCGGGTTGGACTAGATGACCTCTAGGGGTCCCTTCCGACCCAAAACTTTCTATGATTCTATAATGGAAGATTCCAGTTGGAATCTCTTTGATTTCTTCCAGAGTGAACATCAATGCAAAGAATGCAGATAGCTTCTCTGAAATATCTGCATCTTCACTGTGTGTTCTTTTGCTATCAGCATGCACTCATACAAAACTCACAATAATCGACTGCCTGATTTGCTAGCCCATTCACAGGAACCCATATCAGTAATTTGTCACCTGTGCTATTCACTCTCATTTCAATCTATATGCCATTTGCAGACTTTATGAAGAATTTAATTTCTTACTATGTCTGTGTTATTTAACATCATAGAATCAAAATAATTTAACATGTTTCTTCATTAGTACTACTAGTAGAAGAGATTTTTATATTAAATGCACTTCACACATTTTGTTAATTATTTACTTTATTTTAGAGAGCTAATCCAACAGCTACTGTAATCGCATTGTGTTCAATGAGAGATTTCAATCTGGCTCAAGAAACTTGTCAGCTGGCCATCAGAGACGTTGGATGTCTTGAAGTGTTAATTAATTTACTTGATACAGAAGAAATTAAATGTCAGGTAAGTAGCTTTGTCAAATAGAGCCATGAATATGCCTTTTCTACTAGAATATTTTTTCAATTTTTGAATTTATAGAGTATAAAGAGAATTTATTTCTTTTCTCATTTCTGTATTTTCTTGAGTTCAAGGATTTTTAGGAAAAAATCAAATTCTTTGACTTTCAGTTTTGTTCTTCTGATTCCATTTATAAGATAAAATGTTTTCAATAACCCAGCATTTTAAATAATTTTTCTGTTTATGTATACTTAAATAATGTTGAACTTCTGTTACCTTCCATTATTTAGATTGGTTCATTAAAAATCCTGAAGGAAATTAGTCAAAATACACAGATCAGACATGCAATTGCAGATCTGGGAGGCTTACAGATCATGGTGAAAATATTGGACTCTCCAGATAAAGATCTGAAATGTTTGGCAGCTGAAACAATTGCTAATGTTGCTAGATTTAAAGGAGCACGAAGGACAGTAAGGCAACATGGAGGAATCAAGAAATTGGTGAGCAGAGATTGTAATTTGTACCCTTGTCATATGCATATTTTTGTCAAAAAAATGTGTCCTGCATTGTATATGTGATTCTACCATCATTAAAAAGCAGTGTAATATCAAAGTTCCCTGTACATAATTAAAAAAAAAAATGGTTTTTTTTAGGTTGGGCTGTTGGAAAGTATTTCAGTGGGATCAACTGGTCCAACACTACACCAAGCAAAAGATACTGAAATAGCACGCTGTGGGGCTTTGGCACTCTGGAGCTGCAGCAAAAGCACCAAAAATAAAGAAGCAATCCGTAAAGCTGGTGGCATTCCATTATTAGCTAGATGGCTCAGATGTTCACATATGAACATCTTAACCCCAGTAGTGGGGACGCTACAAGAATGTGCCTCAGAGGTAAGTAAACACATATAGCAAATTTCTAGTCATTAAAACAATTGGCTACTAAATGGAAGCATTACGTTTTCCTGTCATTTAAACCAGGGTAGTTATCCCATCGAGAAGTAGATGCTTTGTGTGGTCAAAGTATTTTTGAGAAGATCACAGCTTCTAATGAAGTAAAGAGCACATGTTTTTTATTTGAAAGTGTAGCAGTAGTTTGTGAAAGAAAATATATAGACATTAAATCCTTAATCATTTTCTTTTTTTTTCTCATTTTTTTCACTATACCTGACAAATCTGGCAAATGAAGATGCTATATTCTGGTTAATCAGTACATTTAAATTCTACAAAGCTAACCTGCAGGTGTGACCAAGATGATCCAATGAAGTGTAGGGCAGTGTGATTTACAATGTCCTTGTGAATTGGGTGAGATGGTGTATGATCAATTGCAAAAAGAAGAAGGGAATATGTGTGATTTCCTTGGCAGGTGTCACAACTTTGAGTATATTCAGTTTTTAAATTTGAATACAAGTATTCTTTGCCATTGCCATATAAGATGAGTGGTTATTTCTCTATTTGTGGAATCATATTTGAAATTAAGGTGCATTTCACTGAAGGTCAAAAATATACATAGATTCTCCTGGTGAATTTGAGACCTGGAAGACATGATTTTTCAGAAAATTTTACATCATAAAACACATTGTATTTTCAAAATTAGCTTCTTGAACTACACAGGTTTATGCATGCTCCACAAGACAGCAACCTGCCTGATTTTAGCTTCAGTAAGTCTTTCTTGAGAAGGTGAAGTTTTTGAGGATTTCTTACCTGGCAAATTTGGAAATAACACTAAATGCATCTCTGAGACAGAAGTTTCCCCTTTGTTAAATAGTAGTCCGCTGTTACAACGTGTGTGGGTTAAAATTTGGAAGAAAAGATCACTAAAATTTTTAATTCTAAGAACATGTTTTTCTAACCTTGTCCTAGGACTAGTTCTCTTTTTTTGGCTGTTGGCTCTCGATAAAATGAGTGGGTACTTCTTGATCCTATTCTGAAGCATCTGTTTCTTGGCTATGAGTAGGGAGTCTAGACACCTTTCAGAAGATTCTGAATTCTGTTTAAGCCAGGTGACTACAAAATAGGCATTTCAGCACCTGGTTTTACAGGTGATTTGAAGAGCACTGTAGAGAATTTATGCATTTGATTAACTTTGAGAACATGAATAGTATTTTCAAGGAAATGCAGGTGACTGGTGCTTAAAATAAAGTACAAGGCTTCTCAATATCAAAATGTACAATTGTAGCACTGTATTATTATTGTAACTAGTGTTATTAACTGTTAATATACAGGATTTAAAAGATGCAGTTTATCTTTTTAGCCAAGTTACAGACTTGCAATAAGGACAGAAGGAATGATTGAGAACCTTGTGAAATATCTGAGTAGTGAGGATGAGGAGCTTCAGATGCATTGTGCAAGTGCCATATTTAAGGTAATTTTATTATTATAATCAGTAGATCAGAGCCAGGATTAGCCCTTTGTTTTCATGTGTTTGTCAGTTTTAATATTTCTTAGTTTTACTATTTGTCTAATGTGTAAGAAATTACTGTATAAAAATGTTGGTGGTCTTTGGATAATTCTTATTAGACTATTTTAGCTGCATATTTAATAATATAATGAAGTTCCTACTTGCTTTTCTTGTGTGCAAGCCCTGCAGTGCACAGGTAGCCAGTGGAGAGAGGCAGGGCACACTGTGCAAAGAGCTGCTTTGCTTTCTTATGTTTGTTTGCCCACAAGGTAGACAATGTGACAGTATAAGCACTGCTGCATATACGGTAGCAGTTTGCTGTCAAACTCTCTTAGTGAGTCATTAGCATATTCAGATACTTTAATAAAATGTTTATGTTTTCTTCTGTATTAGTTTTTACGAGTTATAATACACTTGATTTTTGAAGACTTTCACTTTTTTTTTTAAATAGTGTGCAGAAGATAAAGAAACACGTGACCTGGTCAGACAGTATGGAGGTCTACAACCACTATCTGTTCTGCTTGGTAACTCTGAAAACAAACAACTTTTATCAGCTGTGACAGGAGCAATCTGGAAATGTGCAATCAGTGGAGAAAATGTGTCAAAGTAACAATTTAATTTTACAAACATTTATTACATTATCATGTTTTGATTTTATGGGCCTCTATTGTTTTCAAATTTGTTATGTCATGATTCTTCAAAACCCTGTTTTATAATCAGTTGGGCTTTCAACTTAGGTTTTATAGTACTGAAAAAATTACCACTTGACCTCATCAGGGTACAGTGGAAACAGTGCTGAGTTCCTAGAATCTTAAGAGTCAGTGGGGACAACTGGTACCTCTAAAGAATAGTTAAGAGATAGGACACTGAGTCTGGAGGCATACTGGCACATAGTAGACATTTGACGTGGGTGTATCTGAGATCCCCACTCTTCTCTGTAGCTTACAAACTGGAATCACTGCTGCATGGTAGAGAGACTAGTTAGCACACTTAGCTTTAATGTCTTAAGTCAAGAGCAACAGAGAGCAAATTACCTTATTCTAGGGTACATATCTAATACACATTAGTCCACCTACTTCAGAAATATACTGGAATCTAGGATAATTAGCCTAGATCCCTCTCTCCTTGACTACAGAAGGAGCTCAGAGAAGTAGCTCAGTCTGGACACCCAGCTTCTAAATGAGTGATATTGACTGATGAGAATTGGACCATATGTGCCTACAACCACTTGGTACTGGGGTCCTGAGTGATTATCTGAGAATGTGACAGAAGTTAAAACCTTCCATCTTTCATGGAACAGCTTAATGATGAGAATACTTAACCCCTCATCTAAAATCCATTTATCAGATTCGTGCACCGTACCGCAAAAAAAAAGCCTGCTCCACTGGAGTAAGTGCTAGGCTTCCTGCTGAATTTATGCTGCTCTGTACAGAGGAATGTAAGACTCATAGGCTGGAAGAAGTATCAGTAGCGGGTAACCTCTTTCTGCAGCCCTAATTTTAGTGTACTTTGCTGGACAAGTAGACACAATAGATAACTGCTGGAAAAAATCAGAAGGAATGCCAGTAATAAGGGTTTTCAGTCTGGCTTTTTACTGTCCTAAATGAGTTCCCAAACTCTTGATATACAGAGCCATGGTCTTTCTGTAGTCTACTGCTGTCCTACTGCTTTTGCATTCTTGGTTGCACAGTAACCTGCTTTTCAAAAGGGTATATCCTTCTTTTCTGTGGGCTTTGGGTTTCTGCACAGAGGCATCCTGGTTCTGAATCAGTCAGTGATGAGATGGACAGAATGGCGCTCTCTATACTAGTAAACTAAACAGGGCCAAACCTTTCAGGGTGCAAGCAGTATGTTGTGAGTATCCATACTGTTTAACTGCTAGCACAGTCCCTTATAGAGTTTGGCCTGTGTCAGCAAGCGCTCTCCCAGACAATGCCCACACACTCCTTGGGAACAGTGCAGGCCAGAGATTGTTTCTATTAGGCAGAATGGGTGAGGCCACCCTGAACAGTGAGGATAAGAGATTTTACCTATATGGATGCTATGTTGTGCCTCTTGTCCTCAGGGCTAGAGAATGAGCCCTCGCCTGTATTATTTGTTACTGTAGCTGTAGCCAATAATTCTGTCCAAACGCAAAGAGGTTTTTACTGGGCTACTCACATATCTTTGGCAAGTGCTTGACACTCCACAAAGGTTACTAGCCAGGCGCAGCTCCAGGCTTGAGCTGAATTCATGTATTATGTAGTGCTGAGTCCGAAGCAGTAAACCCTATCAAGATGGGAGGGCACAACAACAGGGAGGGAGGATAATATGAAAACACGTGAGTAGATCTGGATGAATGAGCTTGAGTCTGGCATGAAGCTAGAACTAACAAACCCTGCTGATTCCTGCAGGGCCACTTAATTATCTCCGAACTATGCCACAGTATTTCCTATACCTGAAGTACATTGCTGAGATGTTGTGCTGACTCAGCAATGAGCCGATGCAGGTGCCTGGGCCTGACCAGCTCAGGTTCCAGATGGACGCAAACAGCCGTACTGCTTCTGGACACAAGATGGCCCGAGCCAACAACTCTGTCAGTGTGGCCTGCCAGTTGCAGAGCCAGCTCTTATCGTTCCATTTGTGAAGCAGTTGATATGCAACACAGCTAAAGTAGCCAGAGAAAATCAGGGTTTTTCTTTAAATTGTTTGCTTGCTTCGTTGCTCCTTTTCCATGCTGTTGATTTATCTTGAAAAAAAATTACAGGGATACTTCCAAATTGTAGTGAACAAGGAGAGGAAGGTTCCTCTTTAAGCAAAGGCTTGAATGATGAAAAATGACAGTTTCTCACTTCTCAGTTACTTTAATTGCTATACTGATAAACCAGCTTTGAAAGATTAACTTTTATCAAAACAGTTCTAGTTCTGCCATCAAAATCTCAAAAATACTATTTTTTTTGTACAAAAGAAAAGCCACATCTGCAACTGGTTCCTGGAAAATACAGAGTATTTATAGCTCAAGTAGACACTTCCAGAAGCTAAGGGCCATGGGGGAAGCACCAATGAGGACTCTCTACCCTCAGAGAAATTATCTCTTTAGGGGAGGAACTACATGTATTTACACAAAGGTATAAATCAAAGCATAATTATTAGTTAATATGCAGGCTATATCTGGCTTGATACACCAAGTGGAATTGTCAAGGTGTATCATAGAAAATGTATGAGAGGGAGATACAGTGTTTGTTAAGTATTAAGAATCCTCTGAGTTCTGAACAAAATGAACTGAGAAGATGACCCCAGTACTGAGGAATAAAGTCCTGTTCTGAAAGATGAACGTTTTGTATGCATCTGTTTGTAGGACAGGACCTCCAGGATTTTTAAAAACATATTTTTGATTTTTGGTACCAAAAGTGCAATGAAGAATGAGGGAAGTATTAATACAACAGTCAACTTAAATTTCTGTCAACTTATTTCTTAATTTCAAAATGGAATCTAACATAGTACAATAGAAGTGTACTAGAACTATAGGTCTGACCTTAGGAAAATGCACATATTAGACCTGAAGTAAGTATAGAATGGGTCAGGGCAAACTTTCTAAAGTCTAACATTTAGTGAAAAGTAAGGGTGATCCCTTGGTCCGGAGGGGTGGAGGAGGGTCTGATACGCTGCTACCCTAGCTATTGGTAACATGGCAGGAAGAAGTACTGGAAGTTCAGATGCCACAGTACTTGCCAGTCTTCCAGTATGTTTTCAGCTATTTGTAAGTGTTGCATCCACATTTTAAGTTTTATTCCTAGATAGCTAAATTAGAGAAATGTATTTAAAAAGGTAGTGTAAGAGATTATGCTGTATGTCACACTTTCAAGAACTGGTTGGAGTGGTTTACCTGTATTGTGGGTTCTTCAACAAGATCATTTACATACAGCAATTAAACATTGTACTTGAATTATAATGATACTTTAATTATAAAATTAAACTTATAATAGTAACATACTGAAAATAACAACTTTGGCTTTATTGCTCTCTTTCAGATTTCGGGAATATAAAGCCGTAGAAGCTTTGGTAGGACTGCTTACTGATCAGCCTGAAGAAGTCCTTGTAAATATCGTTGGAGCACTGGGAGAATGTTGCCAAGAGCCAGTAAATCGAACAATTATCCGAAAATGTGATGGAATACCACTTCTGGTGAAGTTACTTACTGGAACTGATCAGGCACTACTTGTGAATGTCACCAAAGCAGTGGGAGCTTGTGCAACAGAACCTGAAAATATGATGTAAGCTATTCATATTCATAGCATTTTAATATAGAAAAAAATAATTTTTTAGTAATTCAAGCACAAATATAGTCAGTTCTAATCTGACTTTAAAAGTATATTTTACTTTTTGTTTTCCACAGGCCTATGTGGTTTAGTTACATCCTACTGTAAAATGTGCTGTATGTATAAAAAAAAATCATTAAGGAATTATATAGAACATAAAGCTTTTGCACTTTGGGGAAAATCAGATAAACCTTTAGTAAATTAATTTTTATTAAAGTTAAAATTCAAAGTTATAGAACACCATTTTAAAGTGCTGTTTAATAGGTACCTGTTTTGCCTTCTCCTTTTACATCTGTTCAAAAATCATAAATAGTAGCCTAAATTAGAGAAAGTAATTCTAAAAAGCAATGTGTACATTTACTGTCATGAAAAATAATTTTAATTTTTTCAAAGTAGAGTATTATTTGTATTTTATCTGTTTTTTCCCTCTCCATCATTCCTTTTATGAACTCAGACTTTTTTTGGATGCTTTTCTCCCCTCTTATTCCTTTGCAAAACCAAAGAAAAAGACTGTCTTTTTACAGAGAGTGTTTCTACTCTCTTTGGTTTTGTGATGCAGATTTCTGTAGCTTACAAAGATCCTTGAGGTTTATGATTAAGTGTTCCTGTTAAAATTTGAGGTTGGCATTTACTGTGCTTACTGTTCCCTTACAGAGATATTTACCTCAAGATTCTCAGCATATTTCCCTCTTTATACATAAGGAAGGTCCGAAAGAGAGTTTTATTAAGCCCCTCCTGTTCTGATTTGCATAATTCACTTGATATTCATACAGCAGCGCAGGGAATTCTTTTCCTGAATAGGGCTTTTGTTTTCATGCTTTGGCTGTCACCCAGTGGCAAAAGGCTAGATGGTACACAACTGTAAACATGGCTTGTATGAACAGTTAGTCATGTAGCATAAAAGCATAAATAAATGAAATCACTTTCACGACATGTATCACTAAAAAGCAGTCTTTAGAGGAATGTATTAACTGAACAGAATTGACATTGTAAATCAACTGAAATTGAATGCTAATAAATATAAATCGGTATGTATAAAACCTCAGACATACTCCAGTACTCTGGTCTGTCACTTGTAGTATCCAGTATGGATAGCTTCGTACTGGAAAGTGGTCAGTATAAGCACAAAAAATAACACAAGTTGCTGCTAAAATTGTGATAGAACAGAGTCCATCTTGTTTTTAAGAAGGAGAGAGTACAGGTTGTTTGGGGCAAAATTGTATAGACTATGTGACGAGTGGACAAAGGAATCAAATGTCGAATTTGGTTCACATGAAATTCTCTGTTGAAGGTTCTCAACTTTTAAAATGTTTTTTAAAGATATTTTAAAACAATAGCAAGTAAGCAAAATCTTAGATCAGGAGTAGAATATACTTTTTACTACTATAAAAAAAATGTTACACAGAAAGTATTATTATTAGCAAGCCTGTGACATGTACCTGATGTATTGTGCTAGTTAGACTTACAGTACTAGAAGAGATAATGCTGCTGTCTTTTCCAAAGGCATAATTCATCCAGGTGCGGGTAAGTTTGATACCAATCCAGCAAAATATTTGAAAACAATGATTAGTTAAAACATTGACACCAGGCAACTGCTCAAGTGTTTAAATGATTTGCTTGGTTGAGTGCTCTGCCTCCCACAGGGTTACGAGCACTTCAGAGCACACAGACCCACACACACCCATCCTGGGACATCCATTCCTCTCCCTTCTCCTCATCTCAGACCAGTACAGCAGGAATTGAAATACTATCTCCTCATCCAAACTGTTCTCCTCCTTTTTGGGAAGAGTGAGTCACAAAAGACATGAAGGATACATAGTCTGTAGTACTACTTTGTTCCGTTTACAGAATTTGGGACTAAGACAAGAAGTAGCCTTGTTAGAAACTACTGTGGAGTTCATTCTCTTTCTGTAAACATTTTCTGAAGTTCTTAACCAAAAGGACATATCTTAACAAGGATGTGGAGATGTGCCAAGATTGTCTTCTGGAAAGAAGCAAAGCAAAGCCACTTGTAGCCTATAAATAAACACAGATGATAAGAACTTCCGCTTGTAGGTTGATACTTAGATGTTTCTGGTCTTCCTGGTTCATCTGGCTGGATCCCTATTACATTCCTTATTTCATAATCACTTATTCCTCAGAATGGCTTGAAAGGTTCTAGGAGATCAGTTGTTCTCTACTGTTAGCTTTTCTCCTGACAAATTCTACTGGCAGGTCTTCAGGCTTATTATATCTTGTATAGGCAAGCACTGTTTAAAGAGTTACTTTTTTAGTTTGGTACTACAGAAGCTGAAAGCTATGATGATTTTTCTGGATTCTGCTATAGTTGGCTTTCATATGTACTAGAAACCCAGAACAAAACAGGAAAATTTAAAGGGAGTATCAAGCCCTCATAAGGATTGAGAATTTTCAGGTATATTCTTACATTTCAACAGCTGCATGTTTGTTTAACAAAGTGTGGCTTAGAGACTAAATATTCAGTTGAGCAGTCTTCTATTTTGAATGTGGTTATACCTGCAGCAGTAGGTATGTGGAAACTATACAGATTGAGAGTGGAGCGACTGTAGTTTCTGTGAATGATTCAAGGGTATGTAATGTAGAGGGTGGGATTAATATAAGAAGTAAAATATTATTATGGATTATAAAAACCTGAGAGTGTTCTATGAAGTAGTGCATTTAACTTCTGAGGGAAATATTGTAGATTTATCATATGTTCCATGGAGGAAGCCTGCACTGACGAAGAGACTAGTAGAATGGCATAGGTGAATCTACAGCTTCTGTATGTCTTTCATATATTTTATCTCTGCCATTTTTGCTAGTAGACACTTTAACTTCTACAGCTACTGAGTGGAAGGTACAACAGAGTTGCTTTTGTGCACCAAGCCTTTAAGGCAACTTCAGGCAATGAAGTAATTCTTATTGACTCTATTGAGCTATGTAAAATAAAGAGCAGCAGACAGCTTCTCTCACAGAAAAGAATAACTTGACTTATCTTAAAAAAAGCATAACTATGTGACTGAACTTTCTTACCATTATGCGGACAGCATGAAGCTGTTCTACATACTCAGTCTCCTTCACGACCACTGACAGAGATGCTGCTGCCTGTCTTTTATGTAAATTTGTCATTCTGAGGAACTTGTAACAAGTTATTCTTTTTCGCTTACTAAAATCAGAGGACTAGTGCTTAATCTTTAACTGTCACTAGATTTTCATTTGAAAACCCATAGACTTCATCTCTAGCATTCAAAACCAGGGGTTGAGAATCTTATAAACGAAAATGTACAGTTTAGCCAAACAGATGGAGTTTGAGTCATTGGTGTATAATACTATTTATCAAAGCAGTCTGCAACAACTAGTGAAAGTTTTAAGAAACATGCTAAATTGTGGTTTCAAAAGAGATGAGATTACATTCTGCCAGAATTAAACCCTGTAATCTTACCAGTGAGCACAGTACAGAGTCAGTATAACTTTGTTTATTTACATTTGTATTTGTGGTCTAAATTGGCAGGCAATTAAACTAGACTTCTCAAAAGTTCTGGCAAGTAACACTGTAACAGAGAAAGATGATAGATATGACAAACAGATGTCTAGGCTGTGTGTTTGCATGTGTGTTTAAGCAATACATGTTGAAGTTTCTGCTGGAAATGTTCAATATTAAGTTTGAATTTGAAAGAGAAATACTATTTCAGAGTAAAAGCTTTGCTAGTTTCAGATATATAAAAAAAAGCAAAGAAAATTTCTAGAATTGTGACCCATGTCTTGCACAGACATCTCATGATGTTCAGTGATGTCATGATATCAAGGTTCTTCAATGAAGTAATGGGAAAAGTCTTTATTAAGCAAGTGTTGACTATAAAGAGCCAACAAAAGTAATTAAAAAAAATTATCTTGTTAAATTATGCGTTAGCCACACCGCCCAAGTCACAGATGGCAGAGGCAGGGACTGGGAGAATGAAGAACCGCCCACTGTAGGAGAAGATCAGATTCGAGACCATCTAAGGAACCTGAAGGTGCAGAGGTCCATGGAACCTGATGAGGTCCATCCACGGGTCCTGAGGGAACTGGCGGATGAAGTTGCTAAGCCACTATCCATTGTAGGCGTGGGTTACGGACCCGTTGTAACGATGTGACCCCAATATGAGTATGATCGTACACCTTTATTAGTCAGCAAAACAAGGTTTATATAGCAAAACTATTACAGCATCCGAATGGTTAAACCCCCAATCCATATATAGGCAAAACTACTGCAACTCGTTGTGATTGGTGCAGAGCTGCATCTCGAAGTGAAAACAGTACTGTGGCAGGAAACAACAACGTGGCAGGAAGGAAGTGACAG
>Ga0065711_1026677_pt1 | contig 62646 bp, 41 predicted proteins | sample Hoacrofraction12_FD_59098 | JGI IMG/M metagenome (GOLD analysis project Ga0065711, IMG submission 59098) | Hoatzin crop microbial communities from Cojedes, Venezuela - Epithelial fraction 12 v2 (version 2) | ecosystem: Host-associated > Birds > Digestive system > Esophagus > Crop | place... | reverse complement strand
TCCGCAGAGCTGCTCTCCAGCAGGTCCACCCCAAGCCTGTACTGGTGCATGGGGTTGTTCCTCCCTAGGTGCAGGACCCTGCATTTGCCTTTGTTGAACCTCATCAGGTTCCTCTCCGCCCAACTCTGCCCAACTCTGCCCTACCTAATATTTGGTAGTTCGTCAAAAGCTTTGAGTCCAGACCTTTTAACCACTTCCTAGAGGCAAATATATTTGGAAAATTAATGTTAAGATTCAGAAGTACTGTTAATGTTATGTAACAAAACTGTTACTCTTGCAAATTTTGCACTTTGGGGCAGTGACTTCAAAGGCTTGGGAGAGGTTTCATTCATCGCTGTGGAAATACAGAGAAGTATTAAGAAATACTTATTGTAATTCATGCTTGTATAAAACGGGAAGTAGTGTGAAGAATCAGGAAAATGATTTTATCTTTGTTTATAGTGCTCTTACCGGAATATTGTGGACTATTCCGAAACCTCTATGAAGAAAGACAGCAAAGCGAGAAACAACTCAAAACAGTGATAATGCTTTACAGTGATAAATTTAAAGAGCACAACCTGTTTATATACAAAAAATAAGCATTTCATACATAAAATATCATGCATGACATTTTTACAATGGACAATCTAGTAGAGAGAAACATAGGAAGAACCAACGGCCAGAAAATTTGAGCTTCTTTATTCCATCAGAGAAAAAGCACGTGTTTAATAGTGATGATAATGACACTCAAATAAATTACAAAGAGAAGCGTGGGGTTCTCCATCCTCAAACTGAAATTGCCTGAAGTGCTTTGCAGAGCTGAGCACATGTTATTAGACTTAATATATGACTCGCTGGATGCCATTCCACAGATGATATTATGCAGAAAATCAGACTGGTGGTCTAATAACTTTACATTATACAAGATTTTATTGGCCAAATTCTGCCATTCCTGTGGACGTTCCTGCAGATTTCAATATCATTATTAATATTTATCAAAGCAACAGAGATAAATTACAAATCGTTAGCCATATATATTGTCTCCACATGTTGCAACAGAGAAAAGTCATTATTGCGTCCCATTTTCTGAGGAAGTGTTCTACCCGAGACTGTCAATGAATCATAGTTTGTTAGGGTGGCCCTTGCAAGTCCGCTTGAAAATTTTCATCAGATTACTGTGGCTGCAATTTGCCCATTAGTGGTAGGATAAAAATAAGCTTCACAGCTGTCAGGATTTGTAGAGTCATATGTGAAAATATAATTTTAGGGGGTCAGAAAATGAGATCAATCAATTACTTTAAACTGAGAACAAAAATAATATATTTATTGACCAATTTATTTCAACTCTGATGGCTCCTGTAAGCTTTTCATTAAGCCTTCCCCAAGTTTGACTGTTGAGGGAGTAAATGTATTGTGTCATCTGGTTGTATTTTGAGGAAATAGTCATTCAATTTTTGTAATAAATGTCTTAAAGGAAAGTTTGAGGGAAAGTCACAGTAAATCACATTCCAAAGAGCAATTCCAAGACAAAGTTATTATTAAAATTCTGAATATTATTAATGTGTTGGATTTATTAAGACAAATGTGACATGTTACATTTGAGGTTACCACCCTGTGGTTGGAGTTGTAGATTTATTTTTTAAAGCAGATGACATAATATCTGTGATGCAAAGTGAGCGCTCATTCTGTTCTCAGAATAAAACATCAAGAGTAGCTCTGACTGCACAGAGAATTGCACTAGTGCAAAAATAATCTACTGTAAGGTTTCATCTGGTTGCTGTTTTATGAACTTGGGCAAAGCAATGTTGCTTTAAAATAGAAATCAAAAATTCATGCAACTCCTGCCACAGATTGGTAACCTCAAATGCATCTTATTAAATTCACTGTGTTAATAATTTACTTAATTTTAATCGTTACTGTGAATTGCTGTTTGGGATATGATTTGATTTTGCTTTTCCTCAAATTTGCCTTTATAATAACTTAAAACTGAGCCATAACTCTCTGCCCAAAACCACATGAAAAAATGTATTTGATTCTTTACTAATCAATGTCTAAAGCTTTTCATACAACATGAGCCGGAGCAGTTTGACCAGGGAAAATTTTCAGCCTTCTACATCTGCACCAGTGTAATTCCCAGCGCAGTCAGAATTTCTCCAGATGGGAGATGCTGGGTTTATGAAGGCAAAATGAGACTCACTTTACACAGTAGGTATTATTCCACTGTGTGTATCAGTGACTTTCAACTTTTTTGGAGTTGTTGACCTTTCATAGTTTTCCAAGGGAAATACAGATCCCTGGATAGTGAATTTAGTTTATAACACCAGTAGGCTTGGGTTTTATAGTCCCATTTTTAAGACCTTTCAACAGCAGTCAACAAATCCCCAGGGGTCTGTGGGACACAGTGTGAAAACCACTGCACCGAAGGCTACTCTTAGAGGAAATAATTGTCAGCCTACGCTGTGACCGATAGAGATCTCTCTCTCTGCTCTGTAGGGCGCAAAGCAACCTCAGCTTCAGCTCCCTCCTTTCCATTGCTGCAGTCACACTGGAAAAGCAGGACTCCCAATCCATCACAAACAAGGCATAACTGAAGTACTTCTAGCTAAAAATACACAGAGGAGGGAGAAATCTGATTCCAGACAATTTCTTATTTCCAGCCTCTGAACAGAACACACCATTTTAGAGCCTGTTTCCAAAACAGTGTGCTTCCTCTTCAGCGCAGGCATTGACTCATGCTAAGGAATGTATTCCATTACAGCCCTGCTGGCTTGCACCATAGCTTCATGTAGAACCAGTTAGTTGCTGTGGTGACAGCGACCAACAAACACAAAAAAATCATGAACTCTTTCAGGACTGGTCAGAGCAGTTTAGTGACAGCATCTACACTTAGAACTTTAAAATTTTCTTGTTTTGTTACCTTTTGAAAGGAGGCTCAACCATTCCAGTAAACATGTAATGTCATCCTAAGACCATCTATGTCTCCTCCTGAGAAATTGTTTCGCACATCTTGCAAATTTTTGCAGCTATAGAGACTGTACTCCATAGCCATTATTTCAAGCAAATCTGGAGTTTTTCTCCCTAATAAAAAACTGAATCACTGTTAAACTTGGTGAAACTCCACTGTCTTTTGAGAGGCACGTGAAGACAGAAACTAAGCTTGTTGATGTGGATAGTGTTCATCTAGCACTGAAATCAATACAATACCTTTATAACCTGAAATCAATTATAGCATTCAATGGAGGTGTTTGGAAAATAAGGTACGATAAACATAATGTTGCATTGTTTTAAAACAGAAGTACAAACTTCCTGAAAATTCACAAAAAATAAAGGTCATAACTATCTTCATTATTGCTTTCACTTTCTAACTTATTAACAATTTCAGGAAAGGCATATTGTGGGATGTAGTTTATGAAAAGGTGGAGATTTCTCATTTTAAATAGAAAAAAAATGTTTTAGAAGTCCCTTATTCAGTTTTGAGCTTGGTAATATTTAGCTCTGCAGATGCAATCCAGCGACAATGAGATGGGTGTAAACTGTGGTTTGGGTTACTGCAAGGATGCTGGGTTGTTATCTGCTCTGTGCTGAAGTAGATGGAGCTTGGGGGAAAATGAGGTTACTCAGAAAGGGTTCATACAGAAAGGAGGAGATTCATGTATCAGGAGGTGATTATTATGTTCTCCTCCCTCAGATTGTTTTGTTTAGTTTGATCAATGAAGAACCAAGGGGAAGATCTATCTACAGGCAAGTTTGGCCTTTTTTGTCCAATCCTTCCACCATTTATAGTGACTGCTAAAAACTATGATTACAGTTTTGTCCATTGCACAGCTGTGAAAGAACTCAGTTTCTCTTCTTCTCTCAGTACATTTTGTTTTAGAAAACTGTCGCAGGTAAAGTTGATAGTGAAAAACTGTTTCTAGCTGTGGAACTCATGGACCTCCTGGAAGCGTCAGGAGAACTCAAGGAGATTTTCAACTGAATCACAGAACCACAGCCCAGACTAGGCTGGAAGGGACCTCGAGGGATCATCTGGTCCAACATTTCATGGGAAAGGGAGCCCAGATGAGATTATCCAGCATCCTGTCCAATCACATCTTGAAGACCTCCAGTGATGGGGATTCCACCACATCCCTGTGGATGTTGTGCCAATGATTATTGTTCTCACTGTAAAAAACTTCTTTCTTACATCAAATGAAACTTCTCCCAGTACAACTTGTATCCATTGCCCCTTGTCTTCTCCATGTGGATCCGTGTGAAGAAAGAGCCTCTGTCTTCCCTGTAACTGGAAAAAGTTCAGTCTGTAATTGTGCAATTACCTCATTGCATCCACCCAGCACTGGAGGATTCAGAGACTCTTTGTTCACTGCCTGCTGGCGGAAACACCTGTGGAGGGGCCTTTGGGCAATCCCACCAGAACTGCCAGCGTCCTATGCTCACAAAACACTCAGAAGCTCATCTGAGTGTCTTGCCACGTCATCGCCACCCCCACAGAGAAGATGGCAGCTCCTGAGTGGGCTCAGCTCCATCTGCAAGGATGGCATCTGGGATTAGTGGGTCACCTGAGCTCAGCCAGAGGTCAGACAGCGTGCAAAAATATGAACACGAGGTACCACCACGCAAGTGCCCACTGAGAGTTAGAGGGTGGCCGGGGTCACTCACCTAGGAGGAGGGTGGCTGCGCTGGCATGTGCAGGTGCATTTATGCATGTGCATAGATCTGGTGTTGTGCACACATGTTGTTATTCTCACACGCAGATGTTACGACATCTAACCATCAGATCCATCTGCCGCGAAGAACTGTGCGTGTACAAATCTACACAGAAAAAACAGGCTTGCTACAGTATGAAGCGAGTTGGAGATTTTGGCTCAGAAGTTATGCATAGATGTGCCTGTAAGTACATATATTTGTATGCATGTGTGTGTGTCCGTATATTTCAATAATAGATGCTGTATTATTGTTATAGTTAGGTAATTCTCATCCCATTACTTTTATTGCTATATTTATTAATTTACCATGTATCCTCAAGAGACTTTATTAACATTGGCAGGATAAGCCTAACGGCTGTTGTGATGTCTAGACAAAAGGAATTAAAGACACAGCAGAAATACTTACTCAATATTTCCCTTCTGTGGGAAGTTTCTGCCTCACTCATACAAGCCTTTTAATGTAACTTTCTTAAGGATTTAATGTAATAACCAGTGCGTGCTGTAATGGAATAAGTGTAAGCATTTTACATGTATTTACAGTTGGCTGGGCAGACTCTCCTTGGCTAATATCAAAGCTGATTTAATGTTGTGGGTTTGAAATTAAACCAGGAATGTTAAGTGTCTAGAAATACCATTGCAAATGAAAAAAAAATCACATTGGTTAGACTGGTACTATGGAAATTCCACACTATTTTGAAAGGAAGAGAAGGTAAACCTACGCTTTGAACAACAGCAGACAGAAAAAGGAAAAAGCAAAAACTTGGGGTATCTCTGTGTGGGAAACATGATCCAGGGAAGATGGAGGTATGCATAGATTCTAGGTCAGAGAGGACCATTACGATAAAAATCTTGTTTGAGTTCCTACGAAGCCACCAGAAAAAACCTCCTACTGCATCCTCCTGTCGTAATTGCTGCAACAAAAGGGAGGAGGTGCTGACAGCTCTCTTTCCAAACTTACGTCTTGATTTTTCTTCTCTCACATCTTCCAAATTATTTACATTAAGATGTCTTCTATGAAGAGGATCTGAGATTTGTGAATGAAAGCTGGATGAGTCAGAAGATCGTCATGAGAAAAAGTCAGGAGAAAAGAGAAGTGGAAGATAAAAGGGCAGTTCAGAGAGAAGAGGAAGGATCTGATAGAGTGAGGAAGTACAGAAGAATGTGAGATGGAAAATGGATGTGTCAGCAGATAAAAAGATTTTGAAAAATTTCAGTACTTACAAAGATTGAGTTGAGTGAAACTGGTTTCAGTCTCCAACAAATAACTTTTTGTCAATATTTTCACTGTTAGTTCAGCCTAACTGGTCTCTCCTCCCTGGGGCTGTTCAGGAGGTGTTCTGGTAGAACAGCGTAATTAAAGTTAAAGACAAAACCCAAGAAAAGCCCCATACATTTCCAGCAAGATCTGTTCCCTGCTATTGCCATCGCTTCCCTTCTTTCTGGAGTGAAGCCACTAGCTTCATCTCTCCCCTTTCACTGTCCATTCCAGCTTGGAACATCCCACATCCCGTTGCAGGAGGCTTCAGTCTCTGCGGTGTCACAGCCTGGCTCTGTGCCTAGACACTGACGGGTTTTTTGGCAACGTCCTGTTGCTTCTACCCAATACCTCGCTCTGCTACCACCACGGGCAGATGTGCCTCGCCTGTGATTCTAACTGCTACACCTTCCTCCACTGATTGAGTACAGATCTTAAAATGTGAGGACAATGAAGGATAAAAAAATGTTGCTTGGCTTTGGAGATCCACTCATCTCTATCTTTTCCAGCAGAGAAAAGAATGTAGTCAAAACCAGAAAGAGGAGGAATTTAGATGATTAAATACCGAAGTTTTTTTGTCCAGATCTTTTGATATAGAAAACATAAACTAAAGGAATGATGTATAACTAATGAAAAGAAACATAGGTTAAAAGAATGAAATGGAAGTGGAGACCTTGGAGAAAGTGTCTGGATTACATATGCTGTATTATTTAAAAGCTTAAACATGAATTTTGTTCTGAAAGCTAGGAATACTTTTCCCAAAAAGATAAAACTCCAGCATGACCTGGATTATTAAAAGGCTTTCCCCTGGCCTTACTAGAAAAGAAGTTGATAGCAGTTTGGAGGCTGTTTGACAGCCTGGAGCATGGGGCTTAAAATGATCTATTTTTTCTGGACTTGATTTTGAAGTTAGAGACTATGTTGTCATGTCAGCAAATCACAGAAAGTGTAATCCAAAACAAAGCTGCTAACCAATTTACAAATGCAACTAAATACAGGATTGTTCACAATGCCTATGTATACTGGGGTAAACTACACAAAGTGTTTATCAAAGACATTAAATTCTCCAAGATTTCTGTATAAATTCTCAAAACACATACATGTGTCAATATACATGTCACACACATTTTTAAATGCATGAAATGAGGAAAAGAAAGAAATACAAAAGTAAATAGAGATGCATGAATGTTTTCATAGCCAATTAATTTCAATTTAATCATCACATAGCCTGCCTGATTCTTGCACCAATGTTGAAAACTGATGTAATGCAAATGCTGTGTTAAATTTTGAGAGCCTGAGATAATAACATGGATAAAAGCTTCCACTATTTATCATGTGGTCACCTTATTTGTACAGGTATATTTTTCAGAGGAATTGTTTAAAGATGTCTGCAGTCTCAAGAAGGCAAAATATACTCTAGTTGATTGGAAGTATTATATTCGTGATGGCAAACAATAAATATACCTGCCTTTGTAAAGGTGTCTGCTTGGGTCATTACGAGACCAACTACCTCCATGGAGCACTTTTCACGTAAAATCAACTGTGAAAGCGAAGACTCTTGGGGGGACTAGAAGGAAAAGTTTTGATTCTTAAGAACAATTCTGAGCAAATCATTCTATTCTTGAGTGACAAGGTAGTAGGTCTCTCCCTCTACCTTGTGAAAAGCTTAAAAATTCAGCAAAAAATACAGGTCTATAATACTTTACATCATTCATAACTAGAACAAGTTCGCTGTGTTCTTATTCAGTGTTTTCCTCTTCTTGTAAGTGCTCTAGAAAAGGAGTATGGTCTTTGCATCTTTCTTGGATGGTGCCCAAATGGAAAAAGTAGGTAAGCCTAAAAACTGAAAATAGCCTGTGTAATCTTCAGACAAACGCTGGCCAGAGGCACCTGTGTATAGCTATGCTTTGCCCTGTTCTCTGAGGAAATCAATCCAACCTCCCCTAGCATCTGAACACTTCAGGTTTTGCCTGCTAACATTCTTGTGCTTTACAGATTGTTTTTATTCTTGGCTTTTTTAGCCAAAGTGAAGTCTGGAATTTTCCTGGACTGCTCCAATCCTGAAAAAGTGCTATTAAAAGATTTAGTACAGTTAAGGGACAAATAAGTTAGTGTTAAATACACAGTGAAGTCAGCTAAAACTCTGCTAACATTTCCTACAGGTCTTAAGTAACATTTAAAAATCTTTTCTCTCTGCTTTTGAATCTAAGTTCCCAAGGAAACTCCCTGCTGTAATACTGAGGGTATCCAAAAGATGATTCTTCTGACAGTCTAGCTTACTCTGCAAAAACCGAGCTCGGTATCAAATTCCAAGGGTATTCTGAGAAAGCAGACGTGTGTACAGGATTGAAATAAATACTTCTGTTTGGATTCTGCATAAAGCACTCTAATATCTGAAACTTAAGGAGTATTAAAAATACTGGGGTTTATTGACTGATTCAGTTTCTTGGTAGACGTGGGGTTAAGTGGCATCCTGTCTCTGCTTTCCTGGAAAGCAGAGTGCAAGGACCCTTTCCAATGTGCTGTTTACACACAACTCTACCTGGCAGTGGTTTGTTTCACTCAGTATCTGAGCGGGAACTGACTCAGTTGCCTCCTGAGACAGTGTTACCCACTTTTTCCTGTTCCAAGCCAATAATAATGAAACTAATTAGCAATGTATATGTAAACAAAATTTTGAGTTCAGATAGGCAATTTACTCTGTTTCAACCAGCGCAATTCAGAACTGTTTTCTGATCAGCAGGTCTCCCCAAAGATACCCGTGTTCCTGTTGTTGGGACATGTTCATCTGATAGTATCACCTGCCAGCTCAGCCCGCAGTGGTTGTTCCCCCTTGTAGGGTTGTTACCGCTTTGTTCCTAGACTTCAGGAGCACCAGCAGCTCTGTGATTGTTATCTCTTGCCCTTTTGAGACATGAAGAAGTTGTCTATAACTCCATAGCTTGCATGTAGTATAGCTACATGTGATGGTACAGCTGCTGTTTGCAACCATTTTTCCATCAGAGGGGGTTTGTTTTGTTTTATCTGTCTTCGGAAACACCAGACGGTCCCAGGAAGTAAGACATCAGCCTTTGATTGTGCTTTGTTATACAGAGTCCAGCAAATAACTCAAACTTTGCTTCCTTTTCCCCCAAACAATACACAGGACTATCCCTGTAACCTGTGGATACAGAGGTTATTTTATCAAGTGTCTGGATTGTAAATTGAACATAAAACATAAAAAATCAGTGCTGTATGGCACATTAGACAAGCCATATGAAGTGTGCCCTGTCAGGGCCATACACCATTTTGATTTTCAGTTCTCATTTGAACTCATTTTCTAAAGGGGACAGCATATGCTTTCTTGGTGTCATTCAATCATTGAATAGTGCTAAATATGCATCAGTGTCTTGAGCTCCTTTACCCAAGTCCTTTTTTTTAACATAACCAGAAGCTGTTCACAATGCCACTGCTCATATGAAATCTAACCTATATATAGAAGGATATAAATATATCTGTACACATAGAATTGACCGTTCTTGGCTATGCTTTTTTTCTAAAACACAGTTGTGGATGTTTTAATGTTGCGGCAATGAGTCATCACCACTGTGGTGCTTTTAAATGGGAGTCCAGCTAGCACCGACTATTCCTTCTCTCTCTGACAGGGGCCTGTGAAGATGCTGTGCTAGCTTCTTGTTGCACTCATGTGCTGTGTTACTGGCTGCCGTGTCTCATCCTCAGCAGTTGCTCTGGCACTCACAGTCAACATTTCCTTGGGCAAGGGGTTTTTTTCATTGCTGGCTTTTTAAAACCGTTTACCAAGTGTCATATAGTCAAGCCCCAAAATGTGCTTTCTTCTATGTTTACCAATGTCCTGAAAGGTGTTTCTATAAAGTCCAGTTTTCTAACAGTAACACTGTGCTCATTTGTGATTGCAAAAAAAGAAAAAATCTGTAACTATGGAATACAGAGACAGTGTTGGGGCAGAAAGGTGCATGAGGTTGAGGTATTGAACCCTGTGGCATGCATTTTATACGCATGACACCCACTAGCCTTCCATAAGTAATATGTAAAACTTTTCATATGCATGAATTACAAGTCGTCTATTCTTGTATAAACCACTGGAATTCATTATTACAGTGTCTCTCCTATCACTTACCAACTTTAGTGAGCCCCTCCGTTTCTCAACCACATTTATATTAAATGTATCCTTTATTTATTAGTCATTGTTGCCTACTAGTACTTCCAAGCTGCTTGCTCAGGTAGTTTAACTAGGCAAATCTTTCCCTACAAACAGCAAATTCCATTACAAAAGATCATCTATTTATCTTCTCTTCAAATTTCTTTCTGATTTTATTTTTAAATTTAAAAAAATCAAATAAAAAAATGCCAAGTGTTGGGGCTTTCAGATTTTAAATAATTGTGAAAGTTGACAACACACTGGAAGAAGAAGTTTATAGTACGTCATGCTTCTATATTGCCTAACCTGTGATTTCAGACATTTCTGTTTTAGTCTTTACCAACTTCTTAATTCTGCAGGGAAGTGAAATATTCGCTGACAAATTTTGTTTTTCTGAAAGCAAACTGTTGCTATAGCAATATCTGATGTCTCAAATTGAACTATAATGGAAGCTAAAGGAGAGCATGATATTTTAGAACATAAATCATCCCTGTAAAATAACTGAATGTGCTGTTTAATAAACAAAAGAGACTGGAATTATATTTAATTGGAAATTTTTCCTGTTACTGAAAATCTGTTTACTTTAGTGGAATCTACCAGCTCATGTTTTCTATTTCAAAATATCTGCATCTCCTCCAGGGGCAAAGTATGTATATTTTCTTTAACTGTATTCTTACATATGTGTAACTTAGCAGATGAGGTTGGCCTTCGAGTACACGACGAAGTCACTGGCCTGGGTTTGCCTTGCCTAGATCATTTCTTCTGGATACTCTGGGACAGCTGGCCCACAAGGAAGGACTGATGGAAGGGAAAGAAATGTGTTAGTCTAAAGGTGGCATTCAGTTCCCACCTGGTGGCTGGCCACTCCTGCTCAGACAGCAGTTCCCATTGTCCCATAACCCTGATAAAAAGTCCCCCGGTATCAGTGCAATGCTGGGGGAGAGAGAGGGACTGGCCAATATGTGTGAGTTAGTTGTTTTACTCTCCGCAAAGACATTTGACCAGATGAAAAGAAATCAATTTGCAGAGAAAACATTATTTCTTTTGTGATTGGACAGAGCATTGCAAAATTTTGCCTTCATCTAGTATTCCAGCCTGTGCAATGGATGGGAGGCTTGATGGGAGCCTGCCGACTCTGTCTCCCAAATCACCAGCTAAGTCAAGCTGGCACTGGATTGAAATATTCACGACATTTGAAAATATCCATATGCAGGTCCATATAAACTACATAATGGAGTATGGCCATTGGACATCCTCAGGCTGGCAGCAACCCAGCCAGCTTCAGGACCAAAGGCAGTATTGTCTCGGTGTGGACTCTGCTTATGTTGATTAGCTCTGCTAAGAAGTAGGGCTAATTTAGCTCAAGGGCAGTGTTGCAAGCTACAGAGCTTTATGGAGTGTGTGATGCCACATGGCTATATTAGAACTTCTGGCAGCCTAGATTATATACAGACCACCATCAAAAATAAGTGACTACTTCCCGCATTTGTATAGTGCAAGAAATAACTGAAGCTGCTATGAAACTGCCATAGCATCATAAGGATAATACTATGAGGTAAGATTTACTTTAATGACAACCACTGTAAATCTTTAGCATGAACATTTTGACTATTTGGGAAGTAAATGTTATCTTCTTTTCTTTTAAAAAATGTACCTCAAAAATGATCTTTTTTTCAATTGATAGCTGAAAATGTCTTTTATATCATCTAACAGATGCCTACTTTACATATATAAAACACAAAACAAGTTATGGATAGCCTGTCAGCAATATAGAATCATTAACCAATCCAGGAATATATTTCACATGATTCTCATAAGGAAATGTTTAAAAGCATTTGAATAGAATCATAGAATCATGTAATCACAGAATCATAGAATATTTGGGGTTGGAAGGGTCCTTTAAAGGTCATCTAGCCCAACCACCCTGCAGTGAGCAGGGACATCTTCAACTCAGTCAGGGTGCTCAGAGCCCTGTCCAACCTGGCCTTGAATGTTCCCAGGGATGGGGCCTCCACTACCTCCTCCACTACCTCTCTGGGCAACCTGTGCCAGTGCTTCACCACCCTCATTGTAAGAAATGTCTTCCTTATATCCAGTCTAAATCTACCCTGTTCTACTTTAAAACCATTGCTCCTTGTCCTGTCACTACAGGCCCTACTGAAAAGCCAGTGCCCATCTTTCTTATAAGTCCCCTTTAGGTACTGGAAGGCCACAATAAGGTCTCCCCAGAGCCTTCTCTTCTTCAGGCTGAACATCCCCAGCTCTCTCAGCCGTTCCTCGTAGGAGAGATATTCCAACTCTCTTTGTCGATGATCTTCATCTGGACATTGAGCCATTGACAGCTACCCTCTGAATGCAACCTTCCAACCAATTCCTCATCCACCAAACAGTCCACCAATCAAATCCATATCTCTCTTTAGAGAGAAGGATGTTGTGGGGGACCATGTCAAAGGCCTTACAGAAGTCCAGACAGATGACATCCATACCTCTTCCCTTGTCCATTGATCTACTCATGCCACCATAGAAGGCCCCTAGGTTGGTCAGGCAGGACTTGCCCTTGATGAAGCCATTCTGGCTGTCTCAAATCACCTCCCTGTTCTCCATGCATAGGTTCTAGGAGGAGCTGTTCCATGATCTTCCCAGGCACAGCGCTGAGGCTGACAGGTTGGTAGTTCCCAGGGTCCTCCTTTCTACCCTTCTTAAAAATGGGTCCAAGGTTTCCCTTTTTGCAGTCTCTGGGGACTTCATCTGACTGCCATGACTTTTGAAGTACTATGGAGAGTGTCTTGGTAATGACATCAGCCAATTCCCTCAGGACTCTGGGGTGCATCTTGTCAGGTCCCATAGACTTAGGTATGTTCAGGTGCCTCAGGTGGTCACGAACCTGGTCTTCTCTTACAGTGGGAGGGATTTGGCTCCCCCAGTCCCTGTCCTGCAGTCCGTGAACTTGAGAGGTGTGGCAAGAGAGATTGCCACTGAGGACTGAGGTAAAAATGTTTTGGAGTACCTCAACCTTCTCCTCGTCTGTTGTTATCAGTTTGCCAGTCTTGCTCATCAGAGCGAAAGAAGTACAAGTCACTTTCTTTGACCAATCTCTTCTGGCTGACATACCTATAGAAGCCCTTATTATTCTTTGCATCCCTTGCCAAGTTCAGTTCCCTCCCCGCCTTGGCCTTCCTGACCCCAACCCTACATAACCGGGCAGTGTCCCTGTACCCTTCCCAAGATACCTGTCCCTGCTTCCACTGCTTGTGCATTTCCTTCTTGCCCTTTAGTTTGACCAGTGGGTCTTGCTTTCCTTGCCTGATTTCTTACACCTGGGGATCGAGACCTCTTGGCTCCATGCAAAGCATCTTTAGAGATCTGTCAGCTCTGTTCTGCTCCCTTGTCCCTGAGGGCAGTTTCCCAGGGGATCCTACTGACTAATTTCTTGAACAGCTGGAATTTTGTTTTGCTAAAATCCAGGGTCCTGACCTTACTCTTTGCCTGACCCTTATCCCTCAGGGCTGCGAACTCCACCAGTGCAATATCACCGCAGCCCAGGCTGCCTCCTATCTTGATGTCACCAATTAGTTCACTGAATAGAATAAAAGACATTTGAGTAGAGAAGTTTAACGATCAAGTAGAAATAAACAGCTTTCCCAAAGTATTCTACTCCTTTTGCTAAAACCCATCAAGCCACTGAACTCTCGATTGCATGGAATCTTCCTCCCTCACTTGAACATTGTTCTGCTATCAGTTTTCGTGTCTTAGACCTGCATAGAGACCAAGGTTAAAAGGGTCCATCCTCCTCTCTCAGGACAGGGTCAGCTATTCTTAAACTATTTCTAAGGGACTACTTTGAGTATATTTGTTAATAATGGAAATTTTCGTATGCAATCTGTAGGTTTCTTCTTGTCCCATTCTTAGTTTACCACATCATTTTTTTCCACAAGTTCATACTATTCTGTATGTTTTTCACATAGAGTTAAAGTCTATCTGTTGCCAAGGAAGCAAGTAATGACTACAGTTAAAACAGCCTGAAGTGCTTATCAGTGTTCAACTCAAGTGCTGGAGTGGGCAAAGCCTTGTTCAGAAAAATTTTACTTGCTTGAATCCCAAGCTAGATTGCTTAAATTCAGCTTAAATTCCCATGGCTTACTGGAAACAGCGGCCATCCTCATGGAATCTTATACTAAATTGTGTAGCCTTGGATCAGTAATGTTAATTAAAGCTCATATGATTAAAAGAAGAAGATACTGTTTGAATAAACCCCACCATTTTGATTAATGTGTTCATGCGCATTCACAAAATTTGGAAAAATTAATAAGTTCCTTGGAAACATCTGTGCTTTCTTACAAACTGGAAACTTGCAACACTTACCAATATTTTGAAGGTATACTACAAATTATTTTTTTAATAAGCTGGTTTTAACATTTTTTTCTTGTAAAATTATTCCAAGGAGTACAATCATGCATTAGCAACAGCACAATGCAATTAAAACACTGAAAGCAATGAAAAATAGTGAAAATGGCTTACAAGCATGTGTTGGACTCTGAGGTAGCCATATTGTCAGGCAGGGAAAACTGGAACAAGTTCACAAGGAATCCTTTCTGAAGATGGAGTCCAAATCTGATACCCATATGGTGATGCTCAGGCATTACTCCCTGGCCTCATTTTGTCCCCTATCAGCACCTCAGGGCTGGCATCGTGTGACTCAGCAGTGCCGTGCCGCCGAGCTGTAGTGGGGCTGCCCCAAGGATGCAGGGCCGGGGCCAAGCCACAACACTGTGAGGAGAGAGCACCAAATGGGCCAGTGTGGGAGAGGCCCTGGCTGCTCTGCTGCCAGAGAGGCACAGCGTGGAGACTGGGGTATCTCAGCAACTGGGAAGCCCCCCCACCTTGTCCCCAGCTGGAGCTGCTGAGCGAGGCAGGCCCTGGGCTGGGCGGCAGGGCGGGACGGGCTGGCAGCCATGTTAGGTGGCAACTGGCTGTGCCTGCGCCTCTGCACTGGCTGGGAAACTGCCTTCATCCTCTGCAGTGCCCTCTAGGTATTGTGGAGACAGATTTTTTACTTTTGTTCACCAAGCATGGGATCATCCCTTCTCCTCTGTCACAAGATAGGAAAAGCAGCCCTAAATAAAGCAGCTGCTGCTGTTGTCTGCCACCTAACCCTGCGGTTTTCTGTATGATTGCTCAAAGGGGACTTTCATTTTCTTTCATGGCTGTAGGGAAAGCAGCAGTCTGCTGCCACGTTGTGTCCGCTTTACTCCAAGACCATGGCTGGTTTACACTTTAATGTGTTTCTTAGTATTCACATGATTTTCAGCTAACCCCATACTATGTGTACCTTCCTCTCCAATCACATCAAGTGAAGATGGTTTCCTGGGGGATTACTTTGCAGTTCCTGCTCTGGCCAAGATGGAACATTGTGCTCGCTTAGAGGAAGGGAATTTTTTTCCATGTCCTTCTGCACTGCCTTCATGTAGGCAACCAGAGGTAGAATCACAGAATCACAGAATCATAGAATCATTAATGTTGGAAAAGACCTCTGAGAGCATGAAGTCCAACCATCAACCCAACCCCAGAATGCCTGCTAAACCATGTCCTGAGGTGCCCTATCTACACGTTTTTGAGGCAGGTGCCTGCCAGAGGCAAGGCTGCAGCGTGGACACCATTTCGCGTGAGGCAGCCGCGCTCTGTCTCTGCCCCCCCTCGCCTCCCAGGCAGCCGTTCCCCGTGGTGGGGCTGAGGGCCTTCGCTGCCACAGCCAGCACACCCCCTCGCTTGCGGGGCGTCTTTGTGTCTGAGTGTAAAATTAACCGCCGTCTCCGTGTCCTCAGGGCCTGCTTCAAAGCCCTTTGAGGTCGGTGAGGATTTTTCTACCCACTTCAAAGGGCCCTGGCTCATGGGCGTACAGCACAGGGTGCACCTGTTAATTTTTAAACTCCCACTGCCTGAAAACTTCTTGTAAAGTGTACCGGAGCGTAGGGCTGGGGACGAGCTTGCTGAAACACTTGACAAGGCACAGCTGAACAACTGCGATGAAGGATTTCTTGCTTTACTGTTTATCCTTTTACGCCATGCACACGCCTGTTAATCATTCCTTGTAATCATTTACCTGTGCTTTCTGCCTGTGCCCTGCACATTTAGTGCTTGCGACAGCAGCTCTGTGCGGGGCCCGGCGAGGTTGCGAAGCACACGGGACTTCCCTGAGCTGACCGTACACTTCTGAGCAGCCCAGAGGTTTAGAATCCCCTGCCCTGTCAGAGTCCAGCCCGCACCAGTGCGTCGGCGGCCCTGGAGGAAGCCGCTGCCACTGAGGGCAGCCCACGGGCAGTGGGCTCTCTCGACAGGGTTCAGGGCAGCCATCCTTCCCTGCCTCCCTGCCTCCTCCTGCCTCCCCCACTGCCACTGGGGAGGCGTACTGGCAGGATAAGAAGTTATTCAGGTCTGTGTAAAGGCTGCAGTTACATTTGGCTCTGGTTTGTGAGTTGTGTATTGATATGGTGTGAAATTAAAAAAACAAAAACAAAAACAAAAAAACAAAAGAAAACACATTCCCTTTATTTACTTTCCCAGGAGAACTTCATGTCTTTGCTTCATCCGAAGTCCTCTCCAGCTCTCATTTGACATCCCATATTCAAAAGTAATTAAGAAAAAAACAACTTTGGAAAGTAGTTTTAAGTAGTGAAGCAAAGAATAAATAAACATACCTCTGAATTTAATTGTAGAGTAGTGGAAATCAAATTGCCTGAATAATTTAAATCTAGACTGGACAAAGCACTTAATAACATACGGCAGAAAAGAAGCCTGCCTTGGCAGGAGACAGAGTGGATGACTTAATGGGTCTTTTCCCTCTCTAGCCTGTATTATTTTATGGTTTGTTACTGTAGATGACTCAATGTTAACAATGGTGAGTTTATTTTCTTACAACTGCTTACCACAGGATAGCGTGTGTCTGTGTCATTATACCTTATTAATTATCCCCAGTTACCAGCAAGGCACTGGAGGCGCTAAGCAGTGCTTATGCATGAAATACTGTGTGAGTGTCTCTGGTTTAGGGCTGCATATGTGAGAAGAATGGCAAAGCCATCCGTAAACTCCATAGATCATCCTAAAAAGGCACCATATATGTCATACATCACTATCATGCTTTTTGCATCAGCATGTTACAGCAGAACAAAGTGGAGTGTTTTCAAATGCATTGAAATTGGTTTTATACCACTAGACATAAAGCCCTCTTTGCCTTTATTACCATAGTGTAACATTCCAGAGCTCTATGAGGGAATGGAAAATACAGTCTGCATTGCTTCTGAAGTGGACACTAGATAAAATACTATATTCGCTTTAGAAATGTTTATAAATGACATTAAAAGTTACTGGCACCTGCTGTTCTATCATCTTATTTGGCCATACGGGGACACAACCTTATGTAAAACACACTGAGAAGCATGTGGGCAGAGATGATTCATTACAGATTTAGGAAATGTTTATTGGACATTGGATGAGTCAGAAGGTAAATTACTGGGGAAAGATCAGACATAAACCGAGAATTACACAACTATTACTGCACTGATCGTGAAATCTGTATTATTAAGAGGACAGACAAACACTGACCAAATAAACACGAATGACTTAAATATAGGAGAGCTCTCCTTGGTTCAGGGGGTGGACTAAGACTCTAAGAGCCTTACAGGAAAGAAGAGAAAAAACATCAGTTTAGAGAGAAGGAGACAAGAGATAAAATATAAAAGTCTGTTAATATAGAAAAGAAAAATTGTATAGCATCTTCTACACGGTTTTATGTAAGAGCAACAGACTTGCAGAAAGGGACGTGTAAGTTAGGCACATGGAAAATCTTTCTAGTATTGAGAATACTGAAGAACTGGAATATTTTGCTTGGATAGTATGAAATACTTCAATGTATGTCAGACAAATATCCATTTAGAATTATTTAGGTGCATTTGATATCACTTCAGGCCAAAGTACACCAGATGATTTCTTTCTGTTCCTTTCAGCCCTGCTGTTTATGAATTTGTGAATCAAAGGAGAAGGCATGTGTGGAAAGAAAAGTCCTGAAAAGATACTGACAAAAGGGCTTATGAGACTGGTGTGGAAAAGACACCCAAGCAATTATTTACAATATTGTCTAATTTGTACATTTGTCATGCTACCTGAAAAACACAGAAACTGGCATTTTGGAAACATTACAAAATTTATCAGTTGTCATGTTGGCATTGTAATCCAGAGCACCTACAAGATGGGAGTGCCAGAAAGGTGCATTTACAGAGATACTGAGAAGTCTGTGGTAGTCCTAGCTGGAGGATCCAAACACTCCTGGAGTGTGTAATTTAATTTCTGTGAAGGGGTAACAGACAGGGCTGTGCTTAGCTGAGGAATGAAGATGCCAGAAAAGAAGAGGTGTTGTCACCTTCCTAGTTTTTGCTTGTTGAAAAGAATACTTTCCCAATATTTCCCAAGGTCTCTTCTTTGCAACTCTTTGCAAGAGTTTTTGTCAGTGTTTTTTGACCATGTTAATGTATATTGGCCTGTGGCAGTGGGCACATTCCACATACAAATGGTCTAAACCATTCCATTTTAATATCTGGATTACCACACAGAAAAGTCCTCTTAACCTCTCGGTTATTTCTGCTCCATAAACCCTGAATACAGCTTTAGGCTATCTGAGTTTCACATCTACAAATGCCTGAAATAGGCTGAAAAGAATCAATATCAGATATGTCATGGATCTCTCCCTCATTCATCATTATTTTCAGAAGATCTAAATGGAAAGGTAATACCGCCTATGATGGAGAAGCAAAATGCTAGCTGTATCTACAGATGATAAATCTGATTTTGCCATTACCAAAAGAATTTCTGAGGTTTTTTTTAAAGTTTATAACCCATTTTGACAATAATCTACATAAAGTGCTATCTGTTGTGGTGAGAACATGGGCTTTTGGGATTTGTTTTTTACTCTTTCCTTATGTACTGAAAAATTCACTCTTTCTTTTTGCTTACATCGCATTTATGCCTTCCTTTGCTTTATTGCTCTTCTTTCAGCTCCTTGTGTTCTCTCACTAGAAAGCATACCTTAAATAAATGAATACAAACTATTCCCTCATCAGAGCTGCCACCATTTACCAATACCAACAAGCATAATTTCCATAGTGATGCACTCCATAAAACGAAGCAGAAAACACCCCCTGGAATGTTGTCCATTCTTCACCGTGCCAAATGTCTCAAGGTCATTGTTCCCTGCTGCTCTGCTAGTATTTTTTCAGCAGCTGCTTTTACTAGCCAAGGGTGAGGTATTTGGAGAGTTCCCTGGGTGAAACATAACAGCTGGTGGCACAAACAACTTGGAACTGTCACTCTTATTTTCCAGATCTCTTATTTCTCCCCTACACCCACTAAAGTCATTGCAATACTAATACCTCCTTAAAGCTGCACTCCGCAAAATAATTTGGCTCTTCATGTTCCAGTCCCAGCTGAAAGCCTATTTATAGCAGCAAATTTAACTGGGATTTTCTGGAGTTACATGTTCACACTCGCCTTTCTGTTTTGTTTCACTGCATTTTTTTTCTTTTTTTTCTACTGCAAGACTGTAAGAAATTAAACTGCACTAAAGTTGTCAAGATGTGCAAAGTAGACTTCCAGAGATGATCCAAGTGATACCCTGATGTTGCAGAGGACAGTAGGTGGTGGAAGAGATGAAACTCATCAGAAGCAGCTGATCCTTCTTAGATGTAGATCAGAAGTCCTCACATGGCCAAGAACTACGTGCAGCACAGAAACTTGAAGGGAAAGGAGACTTCTGAGCGTGACCCACAAGCAGAAGCTGCCCATGGCTCCTGTGAATGGCAGTGACCCAGCATAAGTGGGTGCTGGGGGCAGTATGCCACTGGGGCATGGGTGGGCGACCCAGGATACTGTCCCACAGCCTCTGATGGTTTTCTCCTTAAGGTGGGGGTTTGGGTAACTTCGTGCTAACACAATAAGGTGATGTAGGCTTAACCCATGGTCTGCACTTGAGCTGTTTGCAACAGGTTGATGACATCTGATTTACACTCTTAACAAGCCTCTGATCTCCTCTTTTAGACCAAAAGTAACAGGAGGGGCTTAAAACCATGAATTGTCTGTGCTGTACTTCTTTATTAACAGGTTTGAAGGAGTCACTTTGGGTGCTTTGGTTTTGGTGAGAGTAAAAAACTCCCAAACACAGCCTCTTTAAAAAAAACCAAAACCAAAACAATCTGTGCTTCAAAACAAAATAAATCAAATTAAATCAGAACAGGGCTAAGGCAGAAGTTGAATAATTCTTAAAGTTGGCAGGCACATGCTACTGACTGAAAAGGGTGTGCATCACTTGGCTTCAGGGTGAAAAAAACCCCGCTCAGCAACATTTAAAATACAAATTATAAGACACTGAAAAATAATTTCCAGGCTTGCTGCAGAGCATGTGCTAAGATTTCTTGCAGAGGCTAATAGAACCGCACCCTTTGTTATCACACATGGTGTGGTCTGGAAGAGACTTGGAGAGATGCTATCGCAATTATTGGCCTTTTGCTGAAGCAATTAGTATGAGGGAGACAGTAATTGCCTGATTGGAGAGCAACAACCAAATTCTTAACAAAGCAATGAAACTCAAAAAACAGAACAGTCCACAGTCCTCCCTTTAATTTGAGGGGAGACGAGGTGAAAATGGGAGAGATGAAACAAGAAGGGAGGGTTGACACAGAAAGGGACATTTAAGATTATTTTAAGATTGCAAGTCTGGGAATTTCAACTCAAAACTCTGCCTGACAACAGAAGTTTTGAACTCCAGACACATACTTATTTTATAAGTGTAATTCTGCACATTTCTGCTGTAGTTTACCCTCCCATATTTGCGAGACAAGAAATGTCTCCTGCTTTGTCCGTGACCAGCTCTGTGTGCTGGACCAGGAATACTTCCCAGTTGTTGGTTCTGAAGATGTACCAGATCCACATTAAAAGTCTGTTTATTTTGGTGTGAGCTGTGGGACTACACCTGGCTTTTCCTCTTAAGGCACCTTGATGTCCACACAGAGATATCCCAGTATGTGTATCAGAGGAGAGCAATTGCACTGTGTATTCTCCAGTACGGGTAATTTGAGCGAATCAGCTGTGTTGCTGTGGCTAAGGACAACATCATCCCCTTGTTTTGCTAACATTCCTCTCCAGCTTCACAGGTGCCAGCCACCTTCTTAAACAGTTAAACTTGTACCAAACTTTGAAGGTACTTGCTCTTTCAGGGTGGAAGAAAGACTGGTGTGGCCAAAAGCATGCGTCTTTTCCCCAAGTATCTCTGTTCTCATGAAAAATACGACTTCTACCTCCAAGATTTGCCTCAAAATATTTCAGTTTTCGTCAGCAAGTCAAGGGTACATTTTCACTGAAGTTTCAGCTCATATACCTGACATCCAGAAAGATGTGCAATAAGACAGTGAGATGAAATGTAAAAAAAAAAATCAGTGATTTTTTTTTGGTAAAGATTAGGGTCCCACACCTTTGCAATATTGTACTTCCAGTATTGTATTCACTGTTCCTTTCCAGTTAAGCTAAGATTTTAGTTTTGGCTCAACTGTACTTTCTCTAATATGGATACAAGGTACCTACTCCCCATACCTTCTGCCTCACACATAGGCTGGCCACAATCTTGGACTTCTGTGTGGAAAGCTTTTATGCGTGAATTTAATTTTATGTTCTTCAGTTATGTTTCAATCCTAGCCTTTTGGCTGTGTAAGAAATGCCTTATAATACCATCTACTAGAAAGGTATGACATATACAGCTAATACTCCTTTAGAAACTTTTAAATTACTCTCTTCAAACATAAATTTATAAACAGCTCTTATTTTTAGAAGCGTGTGTGAAAGAGAGGTACCAGGGCAAAAATCTTCTTCATATAATGAAATATTTCTCCAAGTGCTATATAGTGATCAAGATTTCCAGGAATGTAGGAAGGCTCTGTCTTCACTTTACATCATTACCACATACCTGCGGCTTCCAAAGGATGCTGGTCTAGTTGAAGATATCCCTGCTCACTTCAGAGGGGTTGGGCTAGATGACGTCTAAAGATCCCTTCCAACACAAAGCATTCTATGATTCTGTGATTCAAAATGAATACTGGAAATAGGAATTCTTCTCCAGCTTTTTATTTCCTAGTTTCTTTCCTCACAATTAATTTTGGAATGTAAGTGCATTTATTTCTTGTTTAACTAGAAGGCAACAGCCCTGACATTTGATCAGATACAAGATATTAATTCAGATAAAACTTTTCACTTGGGTTTTAATTACTTAATTTATTAATTAATGAAAAGAAAAGCACAGATTGTTCCAGATAAACTAACACTAATACTTCTACGTCCAACATTGCTGTAAGTGCTATAGCACCAAATATCTTAGTAGCTTACTCTGAGGTCTGTGGGGTCATTTTAGACTCGATTTTGTGGATGGTGCTGTGTTCACCCACAATCTAGAAAAACACCTGCCTGTTCTGTAGGAGGAATCCATTATTTTTTCACAAATGTAGAGCATGAATTTTTAAGCTGTAGAAAGTACCTGTCCCAAGCATGGTCTATAGTTTGACTAAAGAGGCACAGTTTAGGCATAACAGGCAATTAGCAGATTTTGAGTAAGGAAAGGGAAGACATAAGGAAAAGCAAGATTCTGGTTACATAGTTTAGGAGAAGACATATGTGGGATTGTACCTAAGGTGACTCAGTATTTCCCAATGTTTTAATGTTTGTATTCTTATCTTCAGTTTCTTACACAACTACTTTCTTTAAGAGGTTGAAATGGATTTTTTCATGGTAGATCTCTTCCTCAAGTTGAACTTTGTGGAGAAATTTTCAGGTGAAATGGTTGAATTTTCAGGTGAAACCTGAGAAGTGATGTCGAAGGAGTACATTATTTTGTCAGCAGTGAGCTTCCCAACAAACAGAATAGTTTAAATATTCTTGTGCTTTGTTTCAATAATTTGAGAACAGCAAAAACAAGGTTATTGTCTGAATGTCTCTTTATTTCCCCCTGGGCAATTAACCTAACTCTGACACTGTAGCAACAGTTCATGGATCCTCAGTGGAAAGGTAGGTGTATGATAGGCATGTTCTTCAAGAATATCATCTTCACTGAACATATGCTATCCACACACTCAATATGTATATAATGGAGCTTCAAATGTGCCATCACAAGCATGTCTTCTTAGAACCAAAGAGTCCTTCTGTATCAGCCAAGGCTACTATGGCACCATATTTACAGATTAAAAGGGAGGAAATTGTCTCAGTAATCTCTTGGCTGAAGAACTGATAGTATGGAAATAAAAGCAATGAGATGATTGCACAGGGTCAAGTGGTGTAAGAAGGATGGGGCCAAAGACAGGAGTCAAGCCTAAGTCTCTATAATCCTGTGCTGTGCACCCTGCTGGCAGCATAGGCTGCTCTCTCATCTTTTTCCAGTAAATGCCCCACAGGGAGGATAATAGCATTTTACTGATGCCTACTATTTTGTTTGTTCTGGAAATAAAAGTCTCTGCTGTAGATCTGAATGTACAAACCTTATCAGTAATGCAGTTTGGTGGCCTGGCTCCGTATGAAGACAAAACTTCCAGCTCTCAACATCTTTTTTTCTATTTTTTTTTCCTCCACATTTATGCTGCCATGTTTAGAACACCGTGTTAAATAAACTTGCAGATTTCAGCGAAGTGTTCCAGGTACTGCCAGACTTCATCTTTCCCTGCAGAACAATTGCTTATTGGGAGACCTCTCTCCAGTTGCTGTGGTGAAGACTTCATAAAATACCTAAAATAAGCAAGTGCTCTTCGCTAAAATAGTCACTGGTGCTGCCCAGAGGCAGACAATCACATTTCACAGTGATGTTTCAAAATGTGTGTTGTTTTTGTGTGGGTCTGTGTGCATTGAAATAAACCCAAAACCTTTCAAAAATTTTTGAGAAAATACAACAGCATCAAAATATCTGTTTTGAAATGAAGAGCAGAGAGATTTCTGCAGAGGTGGCTGCTGGGAGTCCTACTTGAAAAGCAATGCTCTTCTTGCTTTGGAGCAGACTTCCTATGGTAACTCTGAGGATTATGTCAAAACCAGGTATGCCTCTCTGAAACATTTCATTTTTAACAAAACAACATGTTAGAACAGAATTTCATAAAAAAATATTCTGACCAGGCTTCTTTTCCATATGCTACAGCCCTTGGAAGTAACTACTGGCTCCCTGAACCATTATATTTGATCTATGTGGTGGACCCTCAACGGCAACACTTCTAGTTAAGTAATCAGAGACCTGTCTTGAGTCTCCATCTATGCTCTTTTATGCTTACCAACATATATTATTGAATTTTACAGAAAAAAAGTATTTTATTTTAAAAATTTGACTGAAGACTGTTCCTCCTCAAAGTTTAGAACAAGCACAGTGCCACAACTTTCAGCAGAATCATCTGTTTGCATTAAGAAACTTTTGGATATTTCATACTAGCCACAGAGACTTGTTACAGAGAGACACGTAAGCCTGCTGAAAAGCTACTGAGAATACTTGAAATAGAAGATTTATACTTGTTGCTCTTGATTGTGTGAACTTGAGCGTTTTCTTGCTTTATCTGTTCCATGAGTATTCAATCACATAATCACTTCCGTGTATATTGGGAAGAAGATGAAGAAGATACTTTCATGTGTGTTGGAATATTACAATAACAACACTAAAGACTGCATATCAAGAAGGCACATGGACCCCATAATTAATAAACTCACTCCCCAGAATGAAAATAGCTCAAAGATTTGAGTCTGTGGAAGTACACAATTCTAGCCACAAAGCAGTTGAGCTTGAGTAAGTGAAGCAAGGGCTTGAGTTGTACAGACAGGGTCTTCCAGATTTTGGAGCTGGCTTGCAGTCATTCCGGTTTCTAATACAAGCCAGGACAATTCAAGCTAGGTGGTGATGCTCACCACATTTCAGCTGTGAACAGGGATGTTACTCAACCTTCTAAAATTCTAAGAAACCTCTTCGAACAACTTGATTTCTTCCTCTACCTGGAATATGCAAAGACCTGTTTTTGAACAATGTTGTTTATCTGTTTTTTAGAGACACAACTGTGTGACTGATGGCGTCATTTTACGAACAGGATGTATTCATTTTACTAGCTTGCATGTGTAATGTGGCAGGGTATCAAAATAACTATCAGGATAACTGAGACAAATGGGAAAACTGAGTTGTTTGACTATTCTAAACTCTGGGAATGGTTTAAAAAGTATTTCTTCTGGCTTGTCCCTCCCTGATTCCACTCACTGCCTTCTTTTGTCTGGGCGGCAGAGGTTTTCCAGGCAGGAGTTATTACATGGCCCAAGAGTCTTTTTAGCCAATTAACCTCTCTCCATAGCCTACATGCAGCCAAATGAGGTCTCAGGAGTGAATGAGGAGTTGTTTTCTTCTAGTCCTTTGAATACACCTGCAGTTTAAGATAATAGTAATTTTATACCACCTCTTTTTGCACTTCTTTCGCGCAAAAGAATTTCCAGCTAAGCCCATTCCTTAAAACTTTATTTTAGGAGAAAGTTCTGGTGAACCCCGTGCTTGAAGCAAGACCCATCACAATGTTGCTCATTGTTAAGTTTTGATTAATGTTCCCACTCAACTGCTGACTCATTCTATTTCCAGCATATGCAAATATTTAGCTTCTTTCTTTTTCTGGAGCATGTTCTGTAGAGCCCCTTGCTGTAGTATCCAAGCAAATTTTCAACATCAACAATAATATTACCAATACAGTAGAACTTTTGTGACATCTTTCTTTTAAGGGTCTCAGACTGCTCAACTTAACCATCTCAGCATTCACACTAAGCAACTAAGTTTTCTTCTGTTGTTTTTCACAGAGTGAGAACAGTGGGATTGTAGCACTGTCTGCAGCTGCAGGGTAAATCAGAAGTGGTATAAAACATCCAAGAATATTGAAGGCAGAGCTGAGGTCTGCAATCCTTATGAAGACAGCTTCACAAGACCTATGCGCAGTCACATGTTTGATGCTAACAAAAGTGAACCAGATGGGATAAATTTTTTAAAGCCTGTGGTTAATCTGATGCAGGTTTTCCAGCAGTTCAACCATATCAGTGAATAAATTTGAGTCGTCTTTTCCTTGGAAGTTCGTATTCAGAACCTTTAAAATAAAGCTGATGTACACTGGCTGTAATCTGAAGCTCATCCTTAATGAGGCTCTCAAAACCAGAATGTGACTCTCCAGCTTCATTAGTAAAGCAGACGTCTAGTGGTCTTTTGCTACTTCATGCTCTTCAATAAACTTTCAAAGACTGCAAGATATGGCTTAACACAAACTCTCCTTATAGAAGCCTAGAGGTAGACTCTTTCAAAGTCAAATTACCTCCTGGGTCTCTGGGTCACTAAGCCCTCATATGATGGCCATGAAGTCCCTCTTCCCTCAGTTCTCTGCAGCCCTTCAGACTGCTTTTTCCTTTCTTCTAGCTCACTTCTTCTTCAGCACCTTTTCCAGTTATCTCAGGAAAGGGTAGTTGTGCTTCAGCTTCAAGAGTACCCCTGATTTTCCCAGAACAGGGTTGATGTTCTGGAAACAACCTTCCTTTGCCCATCTGATCCTAAGAATGCTGAATTCACATTCATTTCTTGAAGCTCTCCCTGGAAGATCTAAACACCCATGTATACATTTAACTTCATGTGCAAATAGAAATAGGTCAAAAGCCCCTCACCAGAGAAAGGCGCTTTTTTTCCCTACAGTTGGTGGTTTCTACACCGATTTTTTTTCCAGTCAGCATGAAATTGCAGCCCAGCCTCCAAAAACACTCTTGCTCTGAATGTCCGGTCCCTTTTTCCCTAATTTGTAAGACCCAAGTCAAAAAACCACAACCAAACAAAACCCACCCCACACCCCCTGCCCTCCATGAAACAAGGTGTCTTTATAACACTGTAACTTTCATTGTTGATGTCAAGGATAATTCCTGGTTTCCGTTAATTAGAAACAGGCACAAATCCTGTCTCAGCAGTGCCACTGGAAGAGATTTCTTGGTTGCTGTCTGGAATCAGCCATGGCTGCCAGTGTCCTGCTGCCTGGCAGAGAGCCTTCCCCGTTACCTAATGAACACTGGGCATTTCTTCCTGTTCTGGCCTCTGTGAAGAACACCGTGTTATTCTTTGATGCACAGAAGGTGCATATTACAGCGCTGTTAAGGTGCTGTGGTTTATGTTTTCACTGTGTATTTGGGTGGGGAATGCTTTGTTGTTATTCAGTCATCTTGAAATCACTCTTAGTGCACACCGAGTTAACCAAAGATGCAAATAAAAGCATTCATTCACTGAATCCAGGCAGACCTTGCAGCTTAAAAGGCTGACAAAAGACAAAGGTGAAGAAAAGAGCGAAAGAGTGCCCTTCGTCTGTTTGGAGTATGGGATGGCTGAGCAAGCCCAGCAGCTCATGCCCACTTCAGAGCCCATGCTACGGGAGAGCATCGGGCAGGCAGTCTGACCACGTGCAGTGAGAGCATTTCTGGGTTGCCACCTGTCTGATTACTGAGGTACTGACCAGGTATTGCACATCTGTATTCTAGCTGCCAAAGATCCAGAGGACTTCTCCATTGTCTTTTTCTTCAGGATCTTCTCAGTCTGACATGCAGGAGACGACAGGCAGGCAAACATTTGCTTCCTCCTGGTGCTACTGCCCTTGGAGGCAGCTGGGTCTCCCCATTAGTGCCCAGGCACTTCTCTTGCTCTTGCAACCCTTGTACTTCTTGGGTTACAACAGCTGCACCTGGTCAGGCACTACCCAGACCTATTTATACTTCCAGCCATTTCCCAAAGGAAGAGAAACTGATGAGCCTTGACGTGAAGCAGACTACGCTTTGAGGCAGGGAATTGCAGAGGTGAAAATACGTTTCATGCTGAAGGTAGCTGCCATATGGCATCCTCCATACGAGTGGAAATTCTAGTTCAGTCCATGGGCCACGTGGCTCAGTTTTCTATCTCTCTCAAGAGCCAGAAGTAGACCTTTTTGAAGAATAACTGAAAGTAAACTCCCTTTTCTCTCCTGCCCCACTACTCCCCTAGCCTTCACTTGCATCTCAAGTGATTTCCTGAGCCCTGAAATAATTTGAAATCAAGTGATTTCCTTTGTGGCTTATTTAGTAACTCCCAGGGTGGATCTCTCTTCCAGGTGCTTGGTCTGTCTGTCCTGAACTCAGATAAACTTCATGCACCTACATGGAGTTTCTGTGTGGTGCTGAAAAAGCCAGTGATTCTAGCCCTTCCGATGCTACAGGGTGTATATGGGTGTATATGCCTGCATAAAGCTGTTGGCCAATGATGTCAGTCTGGCACCTACAAAAGTATGTATCATCACTTTCCTGGTATGATTGCAAGACGAATGCATTGCATACCAATACTTGTCAGTTATTATACCAGGAAATATCAGGACTTCTAATTGCTATTCTATGAAATACCAGGGCAGCTCAAGTTCAATCACTCTTGAGTCTATAGACGAACTGATGTTTTTTTGAGCATTCATCTATGTAAAACTAAAGTGACTAAAAATAGTGCCTATTTACCACAAAGGGACACTTTAAAAACAAATTAATGTTTGTGAAGCACTCACAGTGATAAACACTATAAAATTTTACATGGGAGACCTATTTTTGGAAAGCTGAGAGCATGTAGTTAAATACATTATCACAACGCCTTCCCACAAGAAAGCCGGGCAAAGGTTACATGGACTGCCATAACCTGTTGTACTCAGCGCAACCTTAATACTTGCTTTTTCAGTATTCCTCTGAGGACTCCATTAATAACAGAGATGAATCCAGGATGTGTGATCCTGATCTGGATCCAAATGTAGCTAAAATCTGAGGTTCCTCTCCCCCAGTGGATCTGAAATGGAAGATGACTTCAGGAGTCAAAATAAAACTCAACTGGCACCATCAGAGGGGTGCATGCTAGTGTTGAAATTCAACAGAAGAGCTAAAGGCAGAAATTGGATTCCGCTGCCATCTTTTAATGAAAAGCATTAACATTTCTGTCTTTGGCCTCTTTCTTAAGACTGGCCTGTACTTAGAACGAAGCGTCCCAGGAGCACGAGGCAATTCTGTAATAGAAATAGCATGTCCTTTCTGCTCCTCGCTGGGCCGTTTCTAGGAAATTGAGAGGCATTCTGAGAAGACAAGCCTATTGACCCATGCTCTTCAGCAACACACTGAGAAGCTGAGCTTCTGTTTGGATGTGTTAGCCTGATTTTTACTGTGATTCACAGTTGGAGTTGCAGGAGCCCTTGAAAACTGCTTTTTTTCCCGTCCCCTAGTTAAATGATCAGCTTGCACTGCGGTCTGACTGAGGGCTCTGCCCGCTTCCAGACCCTTGTTCACACTGTAGCATGGGATATGGGGGAACTGCTGTGCTCGTGCACTCCTGAAACTGCCTCTGATGTGGGTATCTCCTGACAGTTTCTGAAGACACTGAGGCATGAGAAGAACATGAATATTTTAGAAGAACATTTGCAGTTATTAACATTCCTTCAGTGTGAATCTAGTGCCATTCTCTGTAAAGGTTTGGGTATATAAAACTAATAAATGGCCAAAAAAATTAGAGATTTAAGACAACATATTGTTAAGTGTTCAACAGATGATCATGTTGTTTATTGTCATGGTGTACAACCCTCTGGTTTATATATCCTCCGGTATGATGCTTGTAATAATCTAGAACATATGACTACTGAATCAATTACTTACTGCGTCTTTGTTATAAAATGAAAGCTAATATAAAATATAACCAAAATGTCTAATTACCTGAACATGGAATTCCTAGATTAAATCATACTCAAGAGGTGAATACCTCATTCCAGAAGAGAATAATGCATATTTGTTCTAAGTGTATAAATGAATTCATATATCCAAGAACAGCTCCATTTTTCAGACCTGGCGTAAGGTCACCACTGTCTCTATATTCTTGAAACTATCTCTACATTTTTGAAAATTTCTAAGAAATTGCAACACCAGCAACAGGCCTTACAAATACAGTTGCTCCTTTGTACGTCATTAGCATGACAATAGCCTGCAGAAATTGAGCCTTCAGCATACATTTTTGTACATTTCAACAGTAAAGAAAAATAACAAAACTTTGCACTCAACTGAGCCATCGACTAGTGCATCTACAAACATCAGCCAATATTTTCAAGGCTGAGTTATAATTTGTGATACTTTATTCTGGGAGTGAGACACCTAACCAAAGCCTGATGTCCAGGAAATGCTGAGCATCCAATAACTGGGCCCTTCTGACATTTCTTGCACTGAGCATTTGAGTCACCTCTGAAATTTCTTAGCGCTTTTAATATTGTGATGTTAATTACCAGATTGTGGTGGTACAGAGTACGATCCATGCTGCAAAAATATTGATTCTTTTACTTGGTTAAGGTTAACTCACAGGACTCATTAGACAGGATTTGTAGGGTGCCACTGATTTTAGACTGTACCTCTAAAACTGGTAAGTTTCCCAGATATTCATTTATAGCATAAGCCTCATAGCAGAAGAAGCTTCATTTTGCAGAAGGAGATAAAAATGTATACTTTTGGGGGCACAAAAATAATCTGCTTGTTAAAGGGCAGTACTACACAGGTCTTTTGCTGGTATTCTCTTACATAAGTAACTGCAGTGAAGCTATGCTTGTTCATGTTGATCAGTGTGAAAAGGAGGTATGCATAATAGAAGAATGCTTCGGCAGGGGGATTGGACTAGATGACCCACAGAGGTCCCTTCCAACCCCTAACATTCTGTGATTCTGTGATTCTGTGAAGAATAATAGAAGAAATAACAGAAATAAATGGTATTCACTTTGCAGCATGGATTCCCTAAAAAGTAGTTCAACATGATTTTGTTTAGGTCTACCATTCCTCCACACTGTCACTTGTCGGAGGCCACTATTTTGCCATTCATTTTCACACCAGCTCACAGAGAAAGAAAATATTTATCCATGTGTGGGAAGTGTCTCAAGATCTCTGTGTGAAAAGGATTGTTCAGACGCATATAATACCATTTTTATTCCAGTTTATATGATGGAATTTGTTCCACAATTGCTTCCTTGTCAAAATTTTCATGAACTTCTGTGGGTGACTTTGTCTTTGTCTCTCATCTGTAGGAACTGTTGCTAACAACGCTCCCGCAAGTCTTTGGGCAACGAATGTGCCTGTCTCAGTGGAGTCACCTATGGAAGGCTGGCTTGTATAAACAGTGGCTTGCAGGACAAAGTCATGACCTTGGCATTCAACTTCCATACTTCTCAGATGCCTTCCCACAGGACACAGGCAATTCTGCTCCAAGCAAATAGTACCTGCATTCTTCTCTGATCTGTTCCACACCTTGCTAAAGCACTGCGTAACACTAGGAAATCTGCCAAGTTTGCCTTCAGCCAAGCCTACTTTGAAAGACCCTAGGGACTTCACTCGAACAGATGCAGCCCTGAGCGTAGGGGAAGATTAACAACAAGCTTACCTGAGCTCTCAGCCTAGATCTGTGTAGGGATGTGGTTAACTTCAGTGAGAGATACACACTAAAAACCTGCAGGAGTTAATGTAGACAAGAGAAGTTACAGAAGGAGAGACCAACGCTGGTTTTTAAATATTATGCATGTATATAATAGGCTGATTGCAGTTAGTGGAAATATTTGAATGACTTTAACAAGCTTTGGATCAGATCCCACTTTTTTTGGTAACTTTGAGTACAAAGCCTTTGCTAGTACAAAGTAAATTGGTTTGAGTATTTCCTATGACTCATTGAAAAGTAAATGAGCTACTTAATACAACTGCTATGTTCGTTCCAGTCTAACTACACCGGCAGAATTATGTAAATCACTGTTCAGGGAGTAGCAACGGATAAGATAATTGCTAAAACACCATTAACAGGAAAGCAGTCTGTGTGAAAAAGCAGTGTTGGATTGACGCTTATTTAATTGCTGTGTGATTTCTGTTCTGGAATCTTGTTCCTTATTCTTACCTCCCTAATTTAAATAATGAGATGCTGTGTGCATTTCTTTGTCACAGAGAACATTATGGTATGCTGTCTTCAGTATACGAGGAAATGCCCGAGATGAGTTAACTACGCAGTAACTCTATTACCAAAATAAGAATTTTTAAGCTAAAAGGATGTTCCACACTTCATGAAACACAGAAGAACTGATCATTGAATTTTAATACCTTCCACCACAGCTACACAATAACCATGAAGTAAGAAAATGTCCCAAGTGTCATTTCAAACAAACTACAAACCCAAGCTGGGAACCCAAACTGATAATGGCCTCTATGGATAATTACAATGGAGGACTGAAATTCTTTTTTTGTTACCCTGCAGTCATAACACATGATTAGACATATATAAGAAGTCACTTTGATTGTATCTGGGTGCTATGTACAATGAAAACAGAACAGTCCAAGGCATTTTAATTTAGGCCTTGTGTTTCATATAAAAATGATAGAATTGCTTGCTGGTGAAATAACAAGCAACCAAAGTTCTTAAAATGTGGGTCAATTTTAAATCAGCAAAAAGCTCTTCCAGTGCTTGCTAATTTAAGTGAAAGCTGAGCCACTAAAAACCTAGAAAAATGTCAAGGTCGTTGCCAATAGCTTTGGTTAGCAATAAAAAGGGACACAAGAACAGGCTAATGGTATAAGGACATTAAATATTAAAAAGGAGCTATTGACTTAAAGGTGCTATCACTAAAACTAAGTAGCAGTGACTATTGACTAAATGGTAGACTGTATGATTCTGACAATTTGTCCACTGACCTATTAGTATTTATCAGATTTTCCCAGTTGTTTTGTAAATGCTAATTATTCTTCTTTGTTTCACATTGTTTTTTTTTAATCTAGTTTTTATAAACAGAATAAAGTAAGAGAATGAAGATTCCGATATTTTCACAAATCATTGCACACACTAATTTATGTTTCTGTGTTTAGGAATACATAGAAAAGGGAGCAAATAGCATACATTGTTCTGGGGACAACTTTTGTATTCCAGTTCCCAAGAAGGAGCATTAGTGCATAAATATATCATAGGTGCAAGGATGTGCATCCTTAAGCTGCAAGTATGTACACCTTTGCTGAACACTGGAGATTTCACCAGGAAGACAAGCCACAGGACATGGGAAGCCCTCCCAGGAAGAGGGGATACGCCTTTCATCATTCACAGAGGCTTGAACTGCCGAAAGGGGAATAGTAAAGAGGAGGAGACCTTGACCTTTCCTTTTTATCAGTCTTCCTCTGCTCCATTCCCAAATAACTTACATGTTTTCAGCAGAAATGCACACCTACAAGATTTTACTGCTAGCTCGTACAACTGATGCACGTGCCAGGGATACTTGCACATGGTAAGAAGACGGCATAATCTTTCCAAGTGTAAGTTTTACCTAGACCGTAAGTCATTCAAAGGTGCACTTATTCCCCAGGTAAGCACATTGCATACTTGTCCTTCAGTTTCATGCCTCTTCTCCACGTAGTTAAAAAATGAATGACAAAGTGAAAGTCACCTTTCTGACAGATGGAACATCTTGTTCAGTACGGGAAGGCATGAATTACTTCAATGATTTCTGTAGGGCTTCATTCTGTGCACAGATATGGAAGAACTAGAGAAAATCTAATTTTATGCTTGAGAAAGCTAAAAGAGCAGTGGAAATTATAGACTAACCAAACTCCAGCAAAATGCCAATCCTATTTCGTCCTTTTCATTGGCTAAATCTGGTGTACTGTACATCAACTTCAAATAAGCTGTATAATTGTACCAAGTTAGGTGTTGCAGGAAATCAGCTCAGATGTTCAACTAGTCACTGTGAGGTTATGAAACTCCTGCTTTTAGCCAAAAAAAAAGAGATATAGGTTTAATAAGAATTGAATAGAAAAGTTTAGTCTTTCCAAACTATGGTAGTTTCTGTTTAGAACAGCATAATGAGAGTATAATGCACCTTGTTGAGGGCTGGAGCTTTCAAAATGAAGCTTTAGGAGCCTTGCCCATAACTCTGCAAAACCCTGTTAAAATTTGAGATGTTCTGAATCGAAAATTTCGGGATGGACAAACAGGTATTTTCCTAAGTTAGTCTGTGTCTCTGGAATCTTACTAATCAGTTGTGGCTACAAACTTGGTCATCTTTTAGGCCTAAGATTTATGTTGGTGCTAAGTAATGTGTAAACTGTTTTAGGAATCACCCAACACAAACATTAAAAACATCACAGAGAGTACATACTCTTATGATTCTTGATAATTAAACTAGAAATATCATGGAAGAATGCTAGTGATGTGAGAAATTCAGTTGTTACAGTTGGAGCTTACTAGTAAATTCATGGCAGCAGTTTCCTAATACGAAAATGCAGATATTTCACAGGAGACCGTAGATACAGATTGCCAGAAAGGAGGATGTTTTGTGTGATTTCAGAATCCAGTGCAATCAGGTAATCTATACCATTAAATGAAAGAATAGAGAAACATGCTTATTGTTTGCCTTAGAAATTAAATCCCTAAATATTATGCTTCATTTAAGTAATGGACTCATTTACGCAAATTGAATTCAAGGAGTGCACAAACTCTGTGCTAGCTTTCCACTCAGGGTGAATTTCTCTCTGTAAAGTAGAGGGAAATTTCTTTCTGTTTTTCGTGGGTTTTTTTCCTGGGCTTTTTTGTGTGTGGTTTTTTTTTTAAAGACATTTATAATGTGGCACTGAAGGTCAAACATCATGTCTTGACTGTTTACCTGCATACATTTCCCATTTCAGGATGCTGCTGAACAAGAGAGATTAGACATATGGCAAAGAACATAAAGCAGTGTTTTAAACCCTACCACTTTCAAGAACCAAGATGAGCATTCTCATTATGTTCAGGGAGACTACTCACACACGTAAAGTTAACAGGTGCCTTAATGCATTACAAACTCTGTGACTCAGTGAATTTCTCAGAATTCTACATGGCATTTTGTGGCTTTACTTTGTAACAACCTCTCAACTCAGGCCTTTGGGTTTTTCTGTGTGCTTAGTTTATACCTTAACGATGATAGGAGCCTTTGTGGAGTGCTGAAATGCAAAATCAATGTAATGCACTTAAGTAAAATAAGTATAAATAGAAAATACTAATATAGGAGGGAATTAAAGGACTGGGGAAAGTAGTGCAAGAAATAATTCCACACTAGCAGTGGTGTGTGAGCTATCTTTTGAGTCCATTAACTCCATGACTCAGTGAGTCTCTCAGATAAATATCTAGAACTCTACATAACAGTCTGTGATGTACTGCTTTCTTCCTGTAGCTGCTTTGAATTTATATTTTTGTCACTGTTTATTTTTAACTCCAGGTATTTTTAGCATACTTTCTCTCCAAGCAATATATTCTCTTCAGCCTCACCTTTGTCATCCACTATTTCATTGCTGCTCTGATGAAAGTAGACGTGGAGCAATCTTTTCGGGAATAAGGTTTGAGGTGATTTAGCGTGGTATATTAAATTGTGTGTGCATGTACAGAAGTATAAGAAAGGTGTTTTATTTTCGTATGTAAAAGACTGTAAACATCTGTAAACATGTTCCTGCCACTGTACATTTTGCTTTGACTTTTAAAGGAGGCCAAAATTAAGAGAATAAGTGGTCAGCTGGGTTACGGAAGAAATGTTCTGTGGACTACATGATAGGGTATAGCAGTACAAAGAGTTATACATGCATCAGTGGGTGGAGCATGCACATAGACCAGGAGATGAAGCAAATGTAAGTTTCAGCTTTTCCACAGATCACTCCACCAAAAAGAAGACGACAATGATTTGCTCCTAGATGCACCAAGGGAAAGTGGTCAACAGATCATGAAGTGTCCGGCACAGTGCTCGGGTGGCAGAGAGATGCACAGTGACAACTTTTTGGCCTGCACATCCTTAATGGCAAATGAACTCCCTGAGAGGATGTGCTCAGGGACAGATATGCCAAGAGCCTCAAGAAGCTCTGCAGGGCTGATATTTTTTGGTGAGACCAATTCTGTATATTCCCTTCCGGCTCAGCAAAGGCTTTTTCCCTGCCTCATGACATGGAGCACATTCAGGTTTTCCACCCAGCCGGGTGGCACAGCAGAGCCAGCTGGCTTACGATGGAATAAATCCCTGCTCGGCTGTGCACAACACTCTCACCTGCCTGCTCTGGGCTCCCATTTCTCTCCAAGTTATCCTAAGACACGTTTCTGTCATTTCCCCTTTGCCCTCGCCACCGCCATGCCTCCCAGTGGCACAGTTTGCTGCAGAACTGTCCTGTTGGAGTACAGAAACTCAATCCAGGTGACCATTGCCTGGCACACAGAAGTCCCTGCACCGTGTGTCATGCTGCAGAGGCACATCTTTCCCTTTATCAGCTGTTCTTACCCTCTAAGGCATGAAATTTTCATTGAACTGTTGTTTGTTTGTTTGTGTTTCATAGAAAATATTATGGATGATCAAAGCATCTTGTGGAAAATGCTCGACATCCTTAAGAAAATCAGAAAATTTTCAGGATACAGCAAGCCTAAACAATTAATTACTTTGATTGAAAATATTTGAGGTTTGTGATAAAGTATTTCTACTTTTAGAAAGATTTTGTGAATGCTTTTGATGTTCTGACACATGGACTACTAATTTTCTCTTCCAGTATTTACCAAATAATGCAGCACAGAAAAAATATGGAAGAAAACAATATGTTGGGCACAGAAGCAATAAACCTAAAAAAGAGCACACAGCCTTTGTGTGTGTACCTGCCTCTAACAAACATTAGACTTTTTGCAGAAATATCTATGGGATTGTCCAGGGAATTTGATGTAACCTGTGGTTAATCATTGGTCATCTTTCTATGTAAAACTGCAAGTCACATGACTTGGTCAATAGCATATAGGGGAAGAATGTAGTAAGTAAATATTTAGCCACTAGCTTATTGTTTCCATTTGTATCATGTAGAGCAAACAGTACAGTGTACAAAACTGCCACTTCCTTAATAAGAAAAAAGGTAGTAACACCAATAAAAGGTGATTTTTATTGCAGAATAGTAAAGTGGTTACAGATTTTTCATGCTTTAACTTCACTTGTTAAACGAAGATTCTTCTATTAGTGCCTAGTTGAGGTGTTACCTTTGTTTGCAGTACAGTTTCTATGCTTTCTTTGGAAAGTGTTGGAAACAATCTGTGAAGGAGGTGCCTTAAAAAAAGAGGTGAGAGGACTTTAAAGCTACCTCCAAGTATATTAAAATTAGTGCTTCAGAAATATTCAGGGCACTTTACCTTGGGATGTTTTCTATTAAAAGCTTTTTCCAGTATACAATCTATGTGCTTTAAAATGTTACATGCTGTTATTATGAAAACAAAGAAAATTACGATGATCTCATTGCATGACTTATAATTATAAATGTAACCACAGATGCTTCATTTTCTGAAGATCCTCCTGAGAATCAAAACACCAAGAACTCAATCTTAGCACCTGCACCCAACCACAGCCTTGGAAAAATGTGTCATTGTGTAATCAACATGAGCAAGCCATTGGGTCGCAGTTGGGAACACCCAAATTGGCCGTGCATGCTCCGATGGAAAGACAAAGAGCACGGGTATCGGTATGTTATAAAACATACACAATCCAGTTTTTACCTAGAGTAAAATGATGAACATGTTAATTTAACTTCAACTGTAACTTAAACTTCTTTTACAGTTGTGTGTAACTTTAGATATATTCTGGTGCCCAAGCAGTGTCTTGTTTTACAGAGTGCATGTTCCAATATACTCTAATCTACAGCAGTAAGAAACGCTTTCAAGAACACTACTTTTGTCAATTATTCAATATTTGATAATCATTCTTCCTTTTTCTCCTGTTTTAAAGCTCTCAGGCATCTGGGCAGTCAACTGGAAAATGTTGTTTGACATGCATGACTAATCACATACCATTAACAGTGAAAAGCCAATAGTCCACTGAAATATACTCTTTTAAAAAAAAATAAATAAAGAACTGAATTTTTTTTCCTAAGCTCTTTGGCACAAGCCTAAGGATAGCAAAATATGTTTACAGTGATCCTGGTGAACCTGTGAATTATTCACAGGTACCTTCCTACCTGTGTGAATTTTTCACAGATAGAAAGATCTTTTTTGTGAGAAATCCAGCCTCATAAGACAAATAACTTTCTAGCTGGGACTGACAGTAACAGCAGTATCCTGGGTGTCCAGCACTTGTCTCAATTAACTTGAATTAGCTTAGTGGGAGTGTTAGCAATCCCAGCTGGGGTGAGAGCTGCATCCTGATGTGACCAGGAGTGCAGGTGGCCTGCCCAAATCCTGCTGGACTAAGCAGCATCAACTTAATTATCAGCTGATGGCCACCTACCTTCAGTTTAAGCAGTGCTTAACGAGAGTGAGAGATACCGTCCGCTGTATGAGAACTGCCCCAGAGAAACACCTGAATTATAACTTACAATAAGAAAGCATGAAAAGTAAGCAAAGAAAGACAAGAACAGATACAATTTAAGGTCATATGATAAGACCAATGATAGCACAAAGCTGTATATAAGTTATTGGATGGCCTGCCCAAGAGGAAAAGATTTCCCACCCGCTTTCTAGAGAGATCTGGAAAAGAAATCTGCCCGTCCTAAAGAGCACATAAGCCTGAATGGTGTTTGGGTTCTCCTGGAACCAGGCTGGTACTTAATTTCACATATCCCAAACTCTGTTACAGCACATTAGCTTTTAATTTCCTTGTGTTGGCCTAAAAACATAGAGAAAAGGTAATTATTTTCTTTCAAATTGTTAGTGGAATTTATGTCTTAATGGAATAAAAGTGTTGTAGCCTTGGGATATTTTTAGGCTGTACTGTTGGGTTCCCTACAATATTTCTCCCTGAACTGTCACATTTATGTACGCTTTTGAAGAAACACTGGAATAACTTTATACAACATTTTTGTGGGCCATTCTGTTCCATTTTTGGCTGATCAGGTAAAGAGAAAAAATAAGTCTGTAGAAAAGACTTTGCCTCAGTTGCCTTGACACAAATTGTTTACTTTTAAACAGATTTTCCAGCCCTCAGTTTCTGATCCATAACACATTTGAAACTCCTTTGACCGTGGTGAACTTGGGCCCTATTGTTGATTTTTTTATTGCAAGTAATAAAGTGCTTATTTTTTATTACAAGTGTTCATTTTTTTATTATAAGTAATTTTTTATTACAGTTATTTATTGTTGCTATCTATTTAGCTACAGGATATGGGATGTAGGGTGTAGGGATGGGGTCAGAAGGGCCACAGCGCGGCTGGAGCTGAGCTTGACAAGGGATGCTAAGAATAACAAGAAGGGCTTCTACGGGTCTGTGAAACAGAAAAGGAAGCTTGAAGAAGGCATATGCCACTGATGAACAAGAATGGCAACCTCATATCAAGAGATGAAGAGAAGGCTGAGGTACTTAACAACCTTTTTGCCTCAGTCTTCACTGGCAACCTCTTTCCTTGCCCCTACCCAGTTGACGGACTGCAAGATGGTGACCAGAGGGGCAAAGCCCCTCCCACTGTAAGGGAAGACCAGGTTCCTGACCACTTGAGGAACCTGAACATACATAAGTCTATGGGACCTGACGAGATGCACCCCAGAGTCCTGAGGGAATTGGCTGATGTTGTTGCCAAGCCACTCTCCACTATATTTGAAAGTCCATGGCAGTCAGGCAAAATCCCTGGTGACTGGAAGATGGAAAACATTGTGCCCATTTTTAAAAAGGGTAGGAAGGAGGATCCTGGGAACTACCAACCTGTCAGCCTCAGCACTGTGCCTGGGAAGATCATGGAACAGATCCTCCTAGAAGCTGTGCTAAAGCACATGGAAGACCCCCACTATCAATACAGGCTGGGGGATGAAGGGATTGAGACCAGCCCTGAGGAGAAGGACTTGGCAGTACCGGTGGATGAAAAACTGGTCATGAGCCACCAATGTGCGCTTGCAGCCCAGAAGGCCAACTGTATCCTGGGCTGCATCAAGAGAATTGTGGCCAGCGGGTCCAGGGAGATGATTCTGTCACTCTACTCTGCTCTGGTGAGACCCCACCTGGAGTTCTGTGTGCAGCTCTGGAGCCCCCAGCACAAGAAGGACATGGAGCTGTTGGAGCGGGTCCAGAGGAGGGCCACAATATGATCAGAGGGATGGAACACCTCTCCTATGAGGAAAGGCTGAGACAGTTGGGGCTGTTCAGCCTGGAGAAGGCTGCGGCGAGACCTTAGAGCAGCCTTTCAGTATGTGAAAGGTGCCTATAGGGAAGATGGGGAAAATCTTTTCAGCAGGGCTTGTTGCGATAGGACAAGGAGTAATGGCTTTAAACTAAAGGAGGACAGATTTAGACTAGGTATAAGGAAGAAATTTTTTACAACAAGGGTAGTGAAACACTGGAATGGGTTGCTCAGAGAGGTAGTGGAGGCCCCATCCCTGGAAACATTCAAGGCCAGGTTGGACGGGGCTCTGAGCAACCTGACTGAGCTGAAGATGTCCCTGCTCACTGCAGGAGGTTGGGCTAGATGACCTCTAAAGGTCCCTTCCAACCCAAATCATTCTATCATTCTATCATTCTCTGACATGTCATTATTTACATGTTTATGCCAAGCTGCTAACCATGCTATGTCATATAATAACTTGGGCATAACAATTAAAAAGGTCTCAAATCAAAAACCTAGTCTTTGGATTTCTTCAACCAGAAAAATACTGTTTTTTTATGTTCTCATTTCAGTTGACTTCGAAAAACTGATTTTTGCATTTAATATAGACAAAAGTACACTGAGTTTCTTCCCTGAAGTTCTGTGTGTGAGGCTAGAAAAGACGATAGTTTCTTCATTTAGCCAGCGGACCTGCACTCATGCTGCGGCCGATGGGGACGGTTCCTTCCTTCCCCTTTGCCCCAGCTAAGTTTTCCTACCCTAACGCCGGCGCTGGCAGCAGCAATCACGCAGCACGTGGTTGACCAGCTCAAGCCACTCCTCTGACAGCTACATACTTTTTTACGGGCTCGTTTCCAGCTCTGTCCATGAACCGGTCCGTCTCGCCATGTGGCTGGACACTGGCCGGTGCATCTTTTCGAGCCATCCCTGGCCAGGAGCTGAGCCCAGACCCAGAGGCGAGCGTGCGGGGTCCTGGCTGCGGGACAGCAGGGAAGGCTCCGGCCGATGCTAAGTAGGTGTTGAAAAGGCCTCGTTTGGTGGGGGCAGAGCGTGGGCTGGCCACGGCTCCCAAGGCCTGGGACACCATGCCCCGGGGCTCTCTTTTGGGAAGGCAGCAGCTGCGCGGTCCGAGGGAAACCGGACGAGAGGCAGCTGCTGGGCCCGGCGGCGAGCTCGGCTCCGCCACTCCCTAATGCATCCCAGAGGTCGGCGCAGCTCCCGGGGCTCTCCAAAACGTGTTCCTAGCCCAGATGTGATACACTGACTCTGGGCCCTTATCAAATGTTGATTCACTTCCAGTCATGGAGACATGTTGAATAAATTAATTCATTTATTCATTTCAAATACATGACATCACTGCTTATTACAAAAGCCATTTGCTTTTAGTCTTGTCGTTTATCCTTTTCTGTCTTCTCCAGCTCTTAAATATCTTGGCCCACACGAGAGGCCCCTTTTAAAAGCAGGGCTCTTTTTAAGGCAGTCAGCTTGGGGGAGGTAGGAACACAGACTTCATTTATTTTTCTGTGTCCCATAATATAGAGCAGTCAGATTAGTTTTTTATTTATTTATTTATTTAAAAAAATAATCTCCCCGGTGCTAAAAGCTTCTCTGCCAAATGTTACAGTTCACTAACAAACACCTCAAACTAAGGATTTAGAATGAAAGACTGACATACCAACACTAAATGTCTTGGAAACTCTGCTCTTGTACGACTTCTCTTGTGCATATTGTTCCAAAAGAAATGGGCGCGTCACAGTTATTGAAGCTGAACATTGACTGTATGTTTAATTCCAAAAGTTCTGCAGTAAAATCTCCAGTATAATGGTGTAGCTGAAATCTCACTCTCTTGAAATCAATGGACTGGATTTCTGCAGCTCTGTCTGTGATGTAGAAATTTTAATAGCTTTAGAGAAACAAGAACTGAAGTTGGCACATTCAAATTGTAAATACAATTTGATAATTATAGTGTCTGTGATCTCATGTAATAGTTTTTCCTTCGTATTGCAACATTTTTGTTTCAATATTTTTATGTTGGCTCACTGCTTTTATTTACATATTCTGATGTAACCAGAAGACACTACAAAGTTTCTGATAATATTTTCCTTTAGTAATTATGGGATGCTTTGCTTCTTTAGCCTAATCATACTACAAAACTAATATTTTTAGTTTTAGAAATGGAAAGTTCTTCTTATAAACTTTCCACCGTACATAGTGAATGCTGCCGGTAACTTGCGAGGAAATCAACAGCTAGGAAGAGATTGTTCAAAATGCAGAGCATTTTAGTGACTACTGTTTTATTCAATAGAAAGCTGCAGCCCTCAGCATTCCAGCATTCTGGTGTGCCGAGCCCTAGGTTAAACCATATGGATTTTTGAATTTCCAAATGAGACAATCACTTTCCCTAATACTTCACTGATGTGATCATAATCAGCCATGAAATGCTTTTCCTCCTTGGATATTCTTGGGAGCTTTGGCAGAGATCAACAAAGAAGCTGTACATGTAACGCTTCTCAAAGGAATTATACAGTCTTCTCACTTGACCAAAATGAATTACAAAAAAATGATGATGATTATCTCTAGATTAGAGGATTCAAAGAGGTTGTTTAAAGCTCTGCAAAATAAGCTCCTGTTCTGAACCACCCCCACCCTCAGTAGCCTCCTCTGCAGTCGGAACAGCTCGTGGCACACAGAAGGGAAACTACTGCAAATCTTCACTGACACGGTTCTTCTGCGCTAGCTGGCATTTTTGTTAATGTTGAATTATGTCAAGTTGCATTTAGATAAAAATTTAAATACAATTAACATGCCTAAAAATAATTTTAAACATTTTTATCATTAGGTGAAATTTTTGAAACTGGAAACCAAATTAAAAGTAAGATTGTGAAAATGTGCTTTGAATTTTAAAATGATTGATGTATTAAACAATGTGTATGTGTAGTTAGGTAACTGAAACTATTATTTCAGAGCACCACATCTTACAGAAACAGTAGGTCTGATCTTACCACCCGTTACTTTTTTATTGATTAAAAGAGGAAAAAAAAGTTTCTTATTTTTTCCCTAAGGCTTTCTTTACATCGTCCACATTAACCAGAGGCCTTCAAAAATACCTAATGGTTTCACCGCTGTTTATTGTCAGTTTTAAATAATGTTCAGCTAGCTCACATGATTTGTCATCTCCCTTTTAGATGTACCTGATGAGCTGATGGAACTCAAATGTCCTTCTATAGGCTGGATAGTTCAGCACGTCTCAGCTCTAAAATGCTGAAAATCCTAAAACTTAAAAAATATCCTAAACTGCTTTGCAGGCTGTGTCCAGAATTTTCAAAGTTATCTTCTTATAACAGAATAGATTTAGGCACCCACACCTGGATTTAGATATCTACCAGCCTCTTTTTTCATGGGAGAAGGTCAATGACAACAGCGGGCATTTGCCGCTTCAGAGATCCACTTCCCTTTAGATGCCTGACAGCAGGCATACAGAGCTGAAAAGTCAAATCAGTCTGCAGCAGAGTAAGTTAGTTGCCCTTGCAAAATTTGCCATGAAGGTTACCTTGCACGTTTTCTTTCAGCAGATAGAGTGAATGGTTTACCAGATGGAAATGCCAAAAGAAGTTGTCTTGTTGAACATACTTGTGACTCTTACACTGAAAATCAGTTCTGCTTCACCTTTAGATCAGGTTGACAGTCCTTTTGCTTGACTAATAGGCACAAGTGATCATAGAAATACCTGTGGACCTATCGTTGCTGGAGAACTGAATTCTGCTAAGGGTGGGACTTATCCTTTATGTAACACAATTTCCCCAGGGTCCTAAAAATTCCATAACTAATTCTAGATGGCAGGTTTTAATAAGGCTTTGAATACAATTTCTAAGCAGACAACATACATTACATCTGCAGTTAGGTTATTATTCTGTCATTTGAAAAATCTTGGGCAGTTGTCCAAGAAAAATCAGATGACTTTAGATACTGTTGTGAAATAATCCAATTATTCAAAAAATGTTAGAAGTTATCTTGGCACCATTAGATATTACTGAGCCAAGAAGATGTCATAATTGGAATACACTGGAAGTAAACTAGCTTGTATTTTGTGCAGATCCCAAGTTAGTTTCATAATACCCCTTGGAATTGCCATCAGTTATTCAGAAGATAGCTTGCAAAATTCACGTGTTAAAATCTCTAATTTAGGAGACAAGGAGGTCATCAAAACATAAAGTTCCCACTATTTAAGAAAAAAATAGGCCAGCTTACACTGACTGTAGATGATCTGTGTAGGAATTCTAGGTATGTACACAGCTTTGTGCTGAAGTTTGATACGACTTTTATAAAATTTTGGTAACTGTTCCAGTTCTACGGTAAAGCTTCCCTTACTGAGTACCCATTGGACTACTGTGTTCAGGCCTGCCACACTAGACCATGGTCTTAAACTTCGTGAGCATGAGTGTGCCTCAGCATACACCTTTTCGTCTGTCTACAGAAGAAGGACTTTGCTATCTTCTGGCATTTGACATCAACCCGTGCACTGACTACCTCACCTGGGAAGCGCCCCTCTTCTCATAGGGAACTGACTGGCTTCCTAGTACCGTGTTTCTACTTAAACAGCCAAGAGATCTCTGTGGAAAAACCCAGTAGGTCACAGTACCTCCTCTCCCCGCACAACATTCAGTACTTTGTGGACTACAGACATGGAACTAAAGGGGGAGTTTCCTCCAGAACCTTCATATCTCAGGTAGCCTCCTTGCCTCTGACTTGCTGTAGTATGTTTTTCTTATCCCAATGGCTCCTTGTCTTTAATCCTTTCTGCTTCTTATTTCTTGTGTACATACTGTGCGGGAAGGGCTGTGCATGAGAAAATACATTACTAACGTCGCTCTTTACCTTCCCATCAGCATGTGATGATTCAAATATATAAACATAGGCTTTACATAAGTTTCCCAACCAATCACTTCTTACTTTAGCAAGAAGGAGATCCACACAGAATGCCAATTTACCCAGATACAGTGGGGTAGAGTTCTTTGGGTACAGACCAGAACTACCAGGACTCAGGTCATCACCACACATGATGAGCTCTTGGAAATAGTCTCTATCCAATAAATGATGAGAAAAGTCTCGGTCATTCCTCAGGCATTCTGATGCTTAAAGAAGAGAAATCTCTGAAATGTATAGTCTATATACAGTGAGGTGATTTCACTGTGAATTAATTAAAACATTTTCAATAGCTCTCTGAGAAACCACTGTCTCTGAGCATTTTTCTTATGTCTGTGTCCACAAACTGAAAGACAGGTTCAGATTATCATTAATGCTCACATGCTTTTATCACAAATTTTTTGATTTAAAAATCTATCTATTGTACCTATTATACCTAGCAATATATATTTTCCAGCCTCTTATTATGGCCTAGTAAGCCTTCACTGATTTGTGACCTCAGTTTGGGAACCCCTGACTTAAGCAATCAAATAAAGGCCCAGATGTCTTCACACAGGAAGCCTGGAACGACATGTGTTTTCTCCTTCCACTTCTGTTTTACTGAAGTCAAACGAAGGAAAACACTCTCAAATCTTGCCCTTTCACAGAAAAAAATATATTAAGTGGAAAGAGATGTGGTAAAAACTGTGATACTCTAAGCATTTTTTTTCCTACCACCTGTGAACTAGACCCCAGTGTCTTACAGTACTAAGTATAGTTTTGTTCTGGTTTTTGGATTACCAGAAACAAGTAAGCTATTTCTATTCAGGCGTCAGGTCCCACCTGACTTCTCCTCCCATGCAGATCACGAGGTTTCTCAGCACCCAGGATTTGCAATTTCAGCACTGTTTCTTTGGGGTGTATATACGTGGCACACAGGAGACTGGGAATTTAGTCACCTTCCAATTGCTCAGGCATACGTTAACTGAATGCAGAGTTTTATTTGTACACCTTTTTTGAGGGGATATGTTGTGCCTTCTAAAGTCAATCTTCATACAAAATGCCTGTGTACTACATATCGCGACATAAGCAGTATGTCCTGAGAAAGACATAACAGAGTTTCATCACCAAAAATGAACTGAAAATCAATGCCATGGTCTTGTTAAGAACACGCCTGCTCCTGTGACTGAGCCCTTGACATAGTTTATCACCACAAACGTCCAACTGGCTGCACATTTGGTGCTCGTTATTTCAAAAGGGAGGAATTTGCTCGCAGTTACCACACAGGGATATCTGGCATTACCACTCTCACTAAATTTAGAACAGGAAATGATTGCATCAACTGACACAGCGGTCCCATGAGCGCTCCAGGCCAAGACTGCCACTGAAAGGAGTGGCCCTGCCTCGCCCCCCACCCCGCTGCACCCTGTTCCTGCCCCAGAGCCCTCCTGGGTAGCAGCCCGCGTGGGCCCCCAGCCCCCGGGGCCGAGGCACAAACCTGGGCCAAAGCTACCCTTGCAAGCAACCCCGGTTCACCAGGTGGGCAAGTGAGCAGCTGTGCTGGTACAAAGCAGGGCATGATATGAAAAGGGGAGAAGGAACCACAGAGATGGGAAGCTGGAGGAAAGCAGAAGACATGGTGCGCTGGCTTGGCCTGTCTTAGACATCATATCAAACTGCAGCAGCAAACGTTGACTTCTGCTTCACACGTGCGCAGGGACTGCATTTCTTTATAACTGCTTTCTTTACAATTGAATAACTCTATTGCTGAGGAAGCTCAGGTATATTTGGCAATTTCACAGTTATTTATTATGGAACAATAGCATCAGTACAATTCAAAACGCAATTTCATACCTGAAAATCCTGTAGTTTGTGGCTAAGCATCCTTTCACAAAGAATAATGTTTCATGGGGTATCAGCAGATCTCTGATTCTGCACTCTGCAGCAAGTATGATCAGCCTGAAAATCCATGAATAGGGAGCGGGTATGCCTGGGGAATTTACACTTGCCTTTCTAACAAAGTTAGACTTTCTATAGAGTCCTTCACTGTAACCACCTTTCAGTGCTTACTTTTCCCTGTAGAAAACTTTGTGAGGACTTCCTCAACCTTTATACTTCCCAGCTGCTCCTGTGGGAGACAACAGTATCTAAGTTGTGCATATGGAATAACTCACATTAATTTTTAATATCAGCAAAACTAAATATCAAACATTACCAAGACAAACCTGGATGAATTTCCAGGCTTTGTAGTTACAAACCTGATTTATCTTTGACAGCCATTCTTTAAAATGCTTATTACGTTTTCCCATCACATCTCATAAGAGTTTTCCCCATCCAGCTGGGATTCTAGATTATTTAATCCTCACAACTATGTCTCTATTAATCTTCATTCATTCATCTATAAAAATGTCATTATCTGTCACTCTTGGTCAGAGTCAAAGTAGTAGTTGAAAGTAGCAGTATTAGCTCCCAGCCTCTCTTTATCATTACTGCTCAAATAATTCAGTCATGGGGGGAATATTCAGGGCGACAGATCAGTGAGGGCTGTCAAGCTTCTGCTTTCATCTACCTCAAATTTTGGCATAGAATAGAGGCAGATTTTTAATCAACAAAGAGCCAATAAGTACTTTTTCTGGAGGAAACACAGTTGGTTCACTCGGAAACATGCACTGTAACAGAAGAAGAATGCTCTTGCACCCAAACCCAGGGCTGGGAGTCAGGAGGAACAAATGATCCCTTTGTTTCCCCCCCACATCTCCTGTAAATCATGCTTCCTTGTCACTCATTGCCAGTGGAGCGAGAATCATCCTTCCCCTGTTTGCTTTTGATGATTTGAGATTGGGACGCATTTTACTTCCTTTTCTCCTGAACTGAGCTCACAATTTGTCGTTACCAAGTCAAAACAAGACGTGTAGATACCCAATTGCCCACATGTCTTCAGCGCACATTCACAGAGCGGCTTGGGCAGTTTCTCATTCAGCTTTTTTCTCTCTTGTGCCTCTTACAAAATCTTGTCTGAACCTGCCAGAACCGGAAAGAAATTTTCTCTCCTGCTCTTTGAATGATGCCAAGATGCATTCATCTGCTGCTGGCAGGTCACTACAAAGAACCTGGGTCATCTTTATTCCTGCCCCAGCTCCACTCACTTTCTTGCAATTACACTGTTGTTCTTCAATCTCTGACAAAATTTTTGAAAACCATGTGTGTCAAAGAGATATTTATGCACCTCCAGGAAATGCTTCCTCCTCTTCTCCAAACAGAAGTCTGACAAAAATTGTGGCTTCTGACTAAGGTGCAGAGCAGATGAAACTCAAGTGGTAGTAGGTTATCCATGTGTCTGCCAACAGCAAAGGAATATTTTTCTTCTTTGGAGGATATAGTAAAATACCCTGGATATGTAGGTTACAAGGGAGCATGAGCATCTTTCAGATCAAAATTCTTTGAGCAGGCTAGTTCCTGATAATGCCGATAAAATCACTTAGTGTATCTGTGATATAATCTGTGTTTTAGACAGCCTACAGCAGCCATTGCCTTTTCCTGCAAGAAAAACACTATTGGGAAATTATATGGAGCCTGGGAGACACCAGCAGCTGTGAAAAAGCTTTCACTCAAGCAGTCCTGTCTGATAGCTTTCTTTTCAGTGGAAGAGGATGAAGAGGGTTGAGTGTAACATCCAGCCAAGTGTCATGCCAGACTTGCTGCAGAAAGAATCAGACTCTGGTTTGCTCACCAAAGGCCTGAGCATTATATACCTTTTTCACCCGCAAGCAAAAGGAACCACGAACAGTTATGGTTTGCTCACCAAAGGCCTGAGCATTATATACCTGTTTCACCTGCAAGCAAAAGGAACCACGAACAGTTAAAACTTTTCTAAGGTCACTAAGCCAAGCTTCAGTTTTCCTTTCCCCGCTTTGGCCATTAAGTTGCCTGTAAATAGAGTACTTGAAGCTATCAATACATGTAAGTACTTTGAATGATAATCCAGTTTACACTGACAATGAGGTCAACCGAGATACGCTGGTTCAATGGATCTAAGCCAGCAAAAACCTGGGTGTTTAGCTCACGCAATGGTAATACGCAGATGAACTTGCTTCCTTCTTTCGCCTTCAGGCTGCTGCAGGGAAATGGATTTGTCCAAACAGACAATCAGACACTCTCGTTTTACTTGTTGTGAATAATAGTGACCTAATAATTGAAAGTAATTCAAAAGCAAATCAAAAACTGATTCTCAGACCAAAGTAAATGCTTTCAGATAAACTGCTTGCTGAGAACAGTCACTCAAGGGTACTTCTCAATTCAAGTTTGGTGAATACACAGTTGCATACATACGTAATCAAACTCACTTGATTTTTACATTTCACAAAAACTTGATTGATTTCTGATTTTATGATGATAAATAATTAAAGCCAAATCAGATCTGTTATTCACATTGATGATTATCCTTTATTGTTCACATATACCTGTACCTAAAGGATAAGCATAAATTCACATAGATGTTAAATACTCTATATACCTCACACAGGGAATAATATATGTTTTATGGTTGTAACTCAGGCTAAATTCACATTTTATAAAAGCACACTGAAAGGAGAATCAGGCATTAAGAGTGTATACTGCAGGCTGATAGAGACATATTATATTATCATATCATCACACATTAATTACATATTATATACAATATATATTACATAAATTGTACATCACACTTGGAGATGTATTTACAAGTCAAGACCAACAATATTACAAAACAAGTCATAAGAAGAATCCAGGCAGCAAGTTCCATTTTTCCCAGTAAATTACTTTTCAGTTGCTAGGTTTATTGTATCTTAAGGTAAGCACTTCCAAGATTTTTGGTTTCCAGCTATCAACTGTGAAAATAAATTCCAATCATGCAGGAACGCTTGAAGTCTGTTTTTGTCCCCCTGGTCACACTACAACAGCTTGAAGACAGAGCTGAAACATCTGCCACCAGGATTAGCTGAGTTACCAGGGCCGAAAGAATCTACATTATCTTTAATCCAGTAACATCTCTACATTTCAATAGCTGCATCTTCTAAACTACAATTATCTTTTTAATGGAACGCTGGAGAGACTGTACACATAAAAGAAATCTAAAGTGTCAGCAAATTTAAATTAAATGGAATTAGAGATAGTTGATTAAATTGAGAGAAATATTCTTACTGGCTTAGCAGAAAAATGGCCATTTTTTCAGTCTTCAAGGATAACAAAGGGCCATTTTTTCATGAAAAATGTAGTTATTGGACTTTGAAATGTTTTCTTGGCAAAATGATCAAGTTGTGATGTGCAAATTATGCTTTTCAACTTAGGTATTTTGTGAAAATACTTCATTAGTCTATGGTAGCATTTTATAGCCATAGCAGTGTGCGACTGTCACATGAACCACAATACATCTGTTGTTTCAGCAACATCTTGTGGCATTAGGGTGACAGTCTGTACCCCAAAGCAGAGGATGTATGAGGTCCATCCTCCTCTCATTCAAAGCTGTTCTTGAACTGACGTAACTTAACTCCACAGAGCTCAGAAAATGAACTCTGATTTACTGTTGTCTGAAAAGCAATGGTGAACTTCAATGCAATGCCTTGGGTGCTGGTAGCAAGCTTTAGGTGGTGGGGTGGCCTCTGTGAGGAGAGGCCGGGGCTGCCCCATGCCAGACACAGCCATTTCCAGTTGGCTCCCACGGACCCACCAGAGGGCATGACTGAGCCCCTCAGCCAAGATGGTGGTGCCTCTGGGAAAAAGTGTTTAAGAAAGTTTAAAACGTCCTGCAGCAGTGTGAGAAGTGAGGAAAATCAGTGAGACAAACAGCCCTGCAGACACCAAGGTGAGTGAACAAAGAGGGGAGGAGGTGCTCCTGTTGCCAGAGCAGAGATTCCTCTGCAGCCCTTGGAGGAGACCACGGTGGGGCAGATATCCACCCTGCTGCCCATGGAGGTGGATATATCCTGAAGGCACGGCAGCCCATGGACAGCCCACACTGGAGCGGGTTCTCCTGACAGGAGCTGCATCATGTGGTGGACCCATGCTGGAGCAGGAGTAGGAGCAGGTTTATCCTGAAGGACTGCAGCCCGTGGAGAGGACCCACACTGGAACAGGGAGAAGTGGGGAGGATGGAGCAGTCTGTCCTGAACTGACCACAAGCCCCATGACCCATATCACCGGGGGGGAGTTGGGAAAGAAGAAGCGAATATGAGCCTTGGAAAAACAGGGGGTGGGAGGAAGGTGTTTCAGTTTGTCCCTTTGTTTCTCACCATCCAACTCTGTGTTACTCGGCAAGAAACCAATCTTCCCCAAGTTGAGTCTGTTTTGCTGTGATGGTAATTGGTAACTGATGTCCTTGACTTTATCTTGACCATGAGCTTTTTCATCATATTTTCTCTCTCATCCTGCTGAAGAGGGGGAATGAGAGAATGGCTGGGTGGGTGCCTGGCAGATGGAGAAGGCCAACCCACCACTTGTTCTGTGAGAGTTTCTGTTACCTTTTATAAGCAGCAATATCTGTTTTCTTTTACAATATACTGCCACTTCTTAAGTGCTTTTAGTGCAGTTTGGACCACGTTCTCACTTCACAGTGCTGCCAAATGTGACTACATCAGTGGACAAGGGAAGAGCTATGGATGTCGTCTATATGGACTTCTGTAAGGCCTTTGACACGGTCCCCCACAACATCCTTCTCTCTAAACTGGAGAGATATGGATTTGATGGGTGGACTGTTTGGTGGATTAGAAATTGGCTGGATGGTTGCATCCAGAGGGAAGTGGTCAACAGCTCAATGTCCAGATGGAAATCAGTGACAAGTGATGTCCCTCTGGGATCTGTACTGGGACTGGTACTGTTTAACATCTTCATCAATGACCTAGACAGCAGGATCGACTGCACTCTCAGCAAGTTTGCAGACGACATCAAGCTGAAGTGGTATAGTTGACAAGCCTGAGGGACGGGATGCCATCCAGAGGGACCTGGACACCATCCAGAGGGACCTAGACAAGCTCAAGAAGTGGGCCCATGTGAAACTCATGAGGTTCAACAAGGCCAAGAGCAGGGTCCTGCACATGGGTCAAAATGTACTTAACAGCAAACAAAAAAACCCACAACTAATATGTGGCTAAGTAAAAACTTAGCAGATAAAAAAGATGCAAGGTACCCAAGACAGTATTGCCAGAAGACTTTGCAAATACAATATCCCTGAACATTATATGGCTAGTGGAAAACTTCTGCCAAGACCAGATCTCATGAAATGTCATCTATGATCCCTAAAGACCACATATGAATCTCCGTGTGCAATGAATTAAAAAATAATTAGGAATGTAAGGCCAAACACAACGATTGAGAAAAAAACCTTAGATTCTACTATCTAAATATGAACATCCATATTCTTGCTTATTTTTTCATTATGCTATTCTATTATTCCACAGTGTTCTTGGAAAATGTGAAGACCATAGTTATATCCACTGCTCCAAGCAACCATCCTTATCTCAAGCTCAGCAAAACTGTGTATTACTGAAGTATGTTCCAAGTGTCAGCTGCAATGATGATCTCAGCTGGTCATTAACTTTGTTCAGCAATATTATGTTTAGACATGTAGCACGGTCATATTTTGTCGCTTTTAGTTATTTGTTTTTGTTGGCACAGTCATGGGCATTTTGCTGACCCAGCAACCTAGCACAATCAGCTAGCTTTTCAGGCCTGTTTCCATTTGAATGGACCTTTCTAAACAAGGAGAATGAAACATAACTGCTCTTAAGACCTTAGTGATTCTTTGGTGAATGGAAGAGTTTAACACAAAGGGGCATAACAAAGTCTTTGCTCAATATTTTGTTTGTAGGTACAACGGACCACCACGGGGGCCTTTCCTGAAAGGCAGAACAAAGTTCTGTCAACATAAGTGAGAGTATTTCGCATCTTTGCAAAAATTAATCTTTAATCAGTGCAGTGACCAAAGAATGAGATAATTTAAGGAAAATACTTTATCATACAGAAAAGATCCTATGTTGGTTTTCTGTGGAACTCTCTTGTTTGTTCACGAAGAAGAATCATGTAGGTCTTCAGTTTTGCCATCTACCTCAGGCTAAAAGTCAGACTCAGATGCCATTGAATGTGAAAAGTACCCAAGGTAGTCATCAAACACTACCCTAAGCAATGACTGTACCTCCTTTCCAAAAGACAGCACTAGTACAATTCTGAATCCAAAATGCAAATACAAAGAATGAATTTCACGTATGTTCAAAGATTCGCACAAGGCCTAGTAATCACTTAAACAATACCAAAGTCCTCAAAACAGCCATTCAACTCTACAAACTATATGTAGACTTTCTCCTGGCCTTTTGAACTGGAACAAATTACACTTGAAATATATATGATGCCACTTGGGGTCTGTTTATTCAGGATAACATAAAGATTCAGGAACCTGATAAATATAGATTCAATTTTGGAAGTAATATATTTCAGAAAATCATGTGACATCCAAATTTGTGTCAGAGCCAGGCTAAGTTTGAAGGTGATAAAAGATAATTCACAGAGAAAAAAACCCCAAGAAAACAAAACAAAACAAAACAAAACAAAACAAAACAAAACAAAACAAAACAAAACAAACAAAACAAAACAAAACAAAACACACACTGCCCGAAACTCACAAACAAGTTTAGGGACTACATGAAAGGAACGTTGGCAAAACAAATTTTGTAGGAAATAGTTAACATATCATATTGACATACGAATTATTGTGGGTTCAATTTTACTTTTCTGCACTGCAAGTCCAGTGCCACTACTCCATATTTCAGTTGCCTGGCCTCAAAGCTATGAAACTGAGCAAGGACTTGATATACAGCACAGAAACATAAGCAGAACTTTGAAACAAAACAAAATTTGAGAACTTTGGAGCAAAACTTGAGGTTGCATAAAGTTATTAAAAATTCTGACTTTGTTTTCTCTAAATCTGTACGTTCCAATAACTTTACATGAAGAGACAAAACTAGTTTGTCCATGAGTTTGTTTGCCACTGTGGCAAGGTGGACTGTTAAGACACAAATGTTACTTTCTCCTGAGCATCTTATTATTTTCTCTGCTCATAAAACTAACCTAAGCTAAAAGCTTGAAGTTGCTCTTTAGTATAAAGAAATATAGCAATATAATCTTTTTGCAATATGATGTATAATTATATGACTGCTTGCCTCAAAGAGCATTTTGCTAAGAGTCTAAAGATGCTGTGAAAGACAAGGAAAGCATTCCCCCAAGTGTAAAAGATCCAAAAGTAAAGATCTGTATGTTCAGTAAAATGCCCATTTGATTTCAGTACCATAAATATCACGTGGATCAAATTAAACGTTAAAGTGAGTTCTATTTACGCAAAGCTGGATTTAGGGGAGTACAATTCTGTGTTTTCCACAGCTGGCCAAACTACTGCATTTAACTGAACACCAAAATAGGGTGGGTAGGAAGAGAGAATGTGACAATGAACTGGAGATATAAAAAGTGGTTAAGAATACAGTATAATAAGTAATGTAAGCAAGCAATAGGAGTAAATAAGGCTTCAGGAGTAGAAAAACATTTTTAGAAAAGATACAATGGTCTAGAATCAGGGCGACAGTTTTCTTTCAAAGGTTTTACTTGCTTAAGCTCTGCAAAGCTTCACCTTGCTTATGCCAATGGAGGCTTTAATCTAGATAAATACATACAATATCTGAAAAATAGGGCAAATAGCAAAGAAGCCTGGAAGAAGAAAAGTCAAGACCAAAAGTAATTGTTAAGGGATTCAAAACAGAAAAGCTCTACTGCCAAAACCTTGTAATTCTTTAAGTTAAAAAATGTTCCCCCCTCATGACACAAAACGTAATAGCTTCTATTATAAAAACAAGTTTTATTCAATTGAGTCATTCCAGATGGAAAAACTATTTTTTTAAATAAAACCAAGTTTTGTGAAAGATCTAGAACTTTCAAGAAGACATTCCAAATTATTTGAGGAGACAGGCATATAAGGGTAAAAAAACACATTAATTTCCTGGCACTTGAGTCTTCATGCACTTCTTTTTTTATCTCAGTCATCCAGTATTATAGGTTGTTTAATATTTAATATTGAAAATTATTTGACCTAAGTAGAAATAAAAGGTGGATTTTCTGCACAAAGCATTCAGAATGTCAGTCAAATTACAACTAATGGCAGTGCTGAGGTTTATTAAAACTCCTGTGGTTTACTTAGCCAAAGAGCTTTCTGGCACCATTAATAATGACATATTAGCATTGCTGTTAACATTTTAAAAGATTAAATAAAAAGATATTTAGTGTAAAACAACTGAGGTATACAGGAACAGCTTGAAATACTATCTCTGGTCTACAGATGAACAACCGAATTGCTGCCTACCATTTTATTGTCCTTTTCTATCAGACTTTAGACATGCCACTAGTGATTTCAGTGCACTCTAGCTGAAGATAACTAGCCATATCTTACATGATGGATCTTACCATGCATAGTATCTGCTTCTGACTAGATATAAGGATTGTTGAAATGTAGTTGACCTGTAGTAGGCTGTCCAGCTGCACATAGCCTATTCCAGAAGCTGCTACTGGAATAGCACTCGAAATTCCAGTCTTCGCCTCAGAAATAATTTATTGTAAAGTCTACATACACTGGACTCATTGGAAAGCTAGATATCTCCTTTGCCTTAATCCTCCTACAGAATATCAGTATTACCATCTGGTTTTGTGACTTCTGTATATGTATACTCCTGCACCCCAGACAGAGCCATGGAGGAACGCCTCTTCTGGAATGAAAATTTTTCAGAAGCTGGTTTTCCTCCCAAACATTCTAGTATGATTAAAAAGAAACTTTGTGAAACAGATTTATGCTGGTGTAAAATCAGAGGCAGCATGGATTAACTGACCTTTTAGGAACTACTTCCCTCACTTCCAAACCAGTAAAAGACTGAAGAAAGGATGAGGTTGAAAAGGAACATGGTCAGTGGCATTAAAAACATAGGAGTTGAAACTTCAGCAGAAAGGTCTTCCAGAATTACTGCAGCAGTTTGCCAAGGTCTCCCCCCACCTCCCTGATACGATCACTTGCTGTCCAGTGTGGGCAGAGTTCAACACTGCAAAACAGGGGAATAAATTATAGAGTTACACTGGGGGAAGGAAATCTCTCCTTTGATACATCAAAACCAGGTTGCCTTCCTTGCTGATCCTCAAAACGTGATGGCTTCTCACATTTTACTCTGCCTGCCACCACCTACCTCTTCTTTTACAGCTGAGATGCATGTACTTTGTCTGAAAGATACAGCAAAGCCAAGAACGGAGTTTAGACAGGACAATTATGAATGCAAGTTTTCCCCTTAAGAAAAAAAGAGAAAAAGTGTTGTCAGAGAGGAAAGGACTTGGCATGAAAGCTAAAATCCTTTCCCTAGAACATGAAAGGCACACATTGCAGACCATACATTGGAAAAGCATTCTGTAATTAAAAAAGATCCTTCTCTGTTGCTTTACAAGTTACATAGACCTGGGAAGCAGCAGGGGTACAGTAATCCCCTTGGATTTATTTTAACAGTTCATGCTATGATCAAGGTCTTACTACAAAAGAGCATTTAATGTGGAATCAGTAGAGTCAGTGTAAACTTACAGAGGTTAATGCATCTTTTTGTAAATTAAATTTTTAAAAAAGAAAAAGCAAAAATGTGAAATGTTCCCAGAATGAGAATTTGCCTGCCAAGATCCACACAGACTTATTTTTTATGGACAAGTTACAACTCCTTTAAAATGTTTGTTTAATGGAAATGCAAATGTTGGTACAATTTAAAGAGGGTGAGTTCCATAAATAGAGAACTGAAAGGTCTTATAGCCTGTTCCAGGTGTTCTCTTCAGAATTGCCTTCCTTGGCAACTCTTCTTTGCAGTTTCCCATAAAGTTAGTTAGCACCTTGGTCTGGCTTTTGGGTATGTGAGCCTTTCTCCACCTTGAAGTTTTTTACAAGTTGAGGATCATTGCCCTTTGCTTGGCCAAAAGTGTATTTTTGTACTGAGGGAAAGCAGAGTGTTAGCAGCAGTTCTTCCCCCAGAGTCACAGACTGGCTGAGGCTGGAGGGCACCTCTGGAGACTGTCTAGTCCAACCTCCTGCTCAGAGCAGGGGCAGCTGCAGCAGGTTGCTCAGGACCGTATCCAGACGGCTTTTGAATATCTCCAAGGATGGAGACTCCACAACCTCTCCAGACAACCTGCTCCAGTGTTTGATCACCCTCACCACAAAAAGTTTTTTCTTACGTTTAAACAGAATTTCTTGCATTTCAGTTTGTGCTCCATTCAATTTTAACTCCAACAGGTAATAATGAACTCTCTCAACTCCACAATTTTAACTCCAACAGGTAATAATGAACTCTCTCAACTCCACAAAAAGGAGCGTTGTATGAAAACATACACAGAGAGCAAAGCATTGAAGGTCTGGTCACCCAACAGAACAGGATGGTCATCCTGCTGCTAGCACTCACTCTTTGTATAAGTAGTATGAAATTTTGCTAAACAAAACAGAATCAAAGATTTCTCTTTTGGCCTGGGTACCTAACAGATTGCCTCCCACCTTTATCCCATTTTGGACTATAAATGCAACAGGGACACTGAGCTGGAATACAGGCCGATATGACATGGCTGTGCGTTTGTAAGCAGGAGGACCTGCATCATGGAATTCAGTAGGGCCAAATAACATAGCAAACATAAATATCAATATGTCATCAGTAACGATACAAGACACAACTCTCTAAATGTGTTTTCTTTTAAGAACTAGTGAAATGCATATTTCTTTGGTGAGTTGAAGCTTAGAAGTTAATCACAGAGATAAAGTTATTATTATTTTAATATCTTTCCTGGACCTTCAGTAGAAAAGATACTACATATTTCTTTTTTTATGAAGAAACTGCAATAGTCAAAACAAAATCTTACCCTGGGTGGTGTACTTAGTATTTGACAAAGTGCAAAATCACAGCTGGATAGACTAAACCTCCTTATTTAAAGATTACATATCTAAGAGATTTCTTTTACATATTGGTTCAGTTAACATTCAGCAAACACTGTGCTCATGGTATCCACGCCTATATGCTACTTTCTGACAAAAGAATATTAATAAGTAGTTATTCTATTAGAATGTTAGATAGGTGTATCTACCCTAAGGACTCTTTTGTAAGATATGGATTTGTTGGTCAGGCACAAATTTTGAACAGAGGCAGCCTCTTGTTCACAAACCGAGGCCTCAACTTTGTGCTAAATATGTGAAGCTTTAAGATTAGACTTAAGATCCTCCTCCCTTGGCATGTTTAACTCTTTTCAACATCACAGTTAGTCCTTACCATTTCCTTATTCTAAAATTGGCCACTTGTTTACATCTTTGCCATGCTGAAAGCAGAAAATAGACCAAAAGACACATAGATTATTTTATTTATTCTTCAGCGTTACCATCCATTTGAAAAAACACCTAACCTAGTACATGAGATTATAGAACAGAACATGAGTGACTGGGTGGGTGGGGAGCACTATGTTTCCATATTACACAGAGAAGTGTAACTGCTTCTTTGCACCTCCAGTCAGTTTCTGGTGTTCACAGAAACCTGTAATGTGGCAGCAAAGAAGACAAAACCCCACAAAATCCAGACCCACGCAAATTATCAGAAAGCTTTTTCACTTTGTTTTTAAATTGAGTAGATTTGACATAAATGGTGTTACATTACTGTGATTTATTGAAAGAGTCATTCCCCTAACTTTATGCTTAGTTCTTTCTAAAAGAATAATCAGCTTCAGTTCCCTGGGACTGACCATACACATATCACAGGGCAAAGCAACCTGCAATCCTGCACACTAGGGATAGGGAAGGAGTAGGGAGAAGAAAGCACAGGACAAGTCTGTCCCATCAAACACCTTTGTGAAACAACAGCATGCTAACTGCAGAGCATAAATGAAAAGGCAAACAGACCTCACCTTCCCCCACCACCTCTCCTCTTCCCTTTCTCTTACCGATTACTTGTGTTTTTTCCTACTGAGACATTAATTACATCACTAGAACAAGTCTCCAATTTGGATACATAAATTATAAACATGAAATGAATCCTGCAATATGTCACAGTAATGTCTTATCTCCCTAGGAGACACACATACACACACATAAATAAAGAGAGAAAGAGCTTAAAGAAAAAATAAATCTCAAACCAATTAGAAAGCATAATACGAAGCTCTGGTTAAGGTGAAGTTAATCGAAATTTAGGCACTGGCTTTGCCGGAGGCAGTGTTGGGGTTTCTACGTTCAATTTTGTTGAACACAGGTGAAAATAAAATGCTTGAATTGTCAAACCCTTGAAATCCAGGGTTTCTCTACTAGGAGGCTGCATAGCCAAACTTACGTCTACTTCAGTTTATGTATACTGGAGCATCTCTCCTACGAAGAAAGGCTGAGGGAGCTGGGCTTGTTCAGCCTGAAGAAGAGAAGGCTGAGAGGGGACCTTATAAATGTCTGCAAATATTTTAAGGGTGGGTGTCAGGAGGATGGGGCCAGAGTCTTTTCAGTGGTGCCCAGCGACAGGACAAGGGGCAATGGGCACAAATTGAAGCATAGGAAGTTCCGACTGAACACAAGGAAGAACTTCTTCCCTCTGAGGGTGATGGAGCACTGGAACAGGCTGCCCAGGGAGGTTGTGGATTCTCCTTCTCTGGAGATATTCAAGACCCGCCTGGACAAGGTCCCGTGCAGCCTGCTGTAGATGACCCTGCTTTGGCAGGGGGGTTGGACTAGATGATCCACAGAGGTCCCTTCCAACCCCGAACATTCTGTGATTCTGTATCTGTGCTATCATTTTCAAGCCCCTTGATCAGCAAATATCTGGAGAGTCTTCCAGCTTCAGGAACTATTAGTTTTATTCAAGATGTTATTAATATGATCATTTTGCATGGGGAGAGAAGATATGCTTCCTTCTCTCCAAGGGAGTATCATTCTCTTTAACCTACGTATGTCACCTACCACTCACACTAAGCCGATGTTCAATATTGCACAAGCACACAATAAAGGAGGCATTGAGCAATTCGAATTAAGACAACACTTTTCTGGCATTTTCTCAAAAACGTGACAAAACTAATTGGACTGAAAAGTTCTTTATTGTTCAGTTATCCATGCTTGTTCCTCAGACCTGCTATAGTCTACCTTTTCTTGATAAGTGCATAGGACTTTGCCTTTGGCTTGCATGCGACACTGGCCAGATCCAGTGTAGTCCTAGAACTGTGTAGCTGCAGTACTGGTATCTGAATGAGTATAACAGATTTCATGGACTTTCCCAGCCAAGCACAGCTATAAAAATGCACGTTGGGAATGAAGTTCTTTACTTAGCCCTAGCTCCTAGGTCATGACCAATCAATCCTGTTTCATTTCTCTGTATGTTACTGGACACTAACCGGTTGTATGTAACACAGTTTAAATAAACAGATATACATTACTTACAGTGCTTTCCTTTTGTAAATTACACAGTATTTTGTCCTGATAAATGAACTTGGCCTGAGTGGAAGGGTAATAGGTATCTTGAAGTAATTTCCCTGCCTGCAGTTACATTTAAATGATTGAAAATTCAGCAACTGGCTCACTTTTACCCAAAAGAATGTGTCATTTGTCAGAGGTGTTGGGTGCACAGAGGCAGTCATCTGTTTATCTCTACCCTGGTAAGTATTCACACAACAAGTAACACAGCAAGCTTACTAACCCTGCGCTGCCAACGTGTAACATGCCCAGGGGTAAGCTGGGCTTCTGTTTGTGACCTCATTCAACCTTTTTGCCTTTCTCTTTGAGACATCACTAAGCCACATTGGTAAAGCACAGTTTGTGGTTGTGTCAAAAGAGCACTGATGTAGAACCACTAGGCAAGTCTTTCAGTAGACAAACAACATTCTCGCATAACACACCCCTAGCATGAACTTCAGAACAATTTTCCTCTTCCTTATTGACCGCAGACATCCAGATCAAAAGTGAAGGAGGAGACATCATTCTCACATGTGGTGTAAGCTAGCAAGAGAATACCATTTGTGGTACATCAATGTTTGAGGAAGTTAAAGGTATTCAACTAAGCAGGGCACAGAAAGACAAATGCCTCCTGTTTTTTCCTGTGTGAGGAACTGCAAAAGCACTGGCCTTGTGTTCCACTAGATGCACACAAAAGCATCGAAAGACACCATCAATCTAAGCAAAATGAAAGAAGCCTCTTCATCTAGCCCCAACCCTTCTTTACCAATATTTCTCCATGAAATCCTGCTCATCACGCGGCCTCATCACACCCCGCACCCTCAGGAAGATCTGCCGTCTGTGCAGGTTGTGGGGTTTGTCCTTGTCTTTATCTGCAGCGACACTGAAAAAGAGTTGCTGCCCAAAGCTCCAGCCTCTGCCCCGGGACATGCAATGTGAGCTGCTCTCCCCAGCTGTGCCCTGGAGCTGATACAACCCCATGTATCAGTACAGGCTTGGGGTGGACCTGCTGGAGAGCAGCTCTGTGGAGAGGGACCTGGGAGTGCTGGTGGACGACAGGTTAACCATGAGCCAGCAGTGTGCCCTGGCTGCCAAGAATGCCAATGGTCTCCTGGGGTGCATTAAGAGGATTGTGGCCAGCAGGTCGAGGGAGGTTCTCCTTCCCCTTTACTCTGCCCTACTGAGGCCCCATCTAGAGTGCTGTGTCCAGTTCTGGGCTCCCCAGTTCAAGAAAGATGAGGAGCTACTGGAGACAATCCAGCGGAGGGCTACGAGGATGGTGAGGGGACTGGAGCATCTCCCCTACGAGGAGAGGTTGAGGGAGCTGGGCTTGTTCAGCCTGAAGAAGAGAAGGCTGAGAGAGGATCTTATAAATATCTTAAGGGTGGGTGTCAAGAGGATGGGGCCAGAGTCTTTTCAGTGGTGCCCAGTGACAGGACAAGGGACAATGGGCACAAACTGAAGCACAGGAAGTTCCATCTGAACACGAGGAAGAACTTCTTCCCTCTGAGGGTGACGGAGCACTGGAACAGGCTGCTCAGAGAGGCTGTGGATTCTCCATCTCTGGAGATATTCAAGACCCGCCTGGACGAGGTCCTGTGCAGCCTGCTCTAGGTGACCCTGCTTCGGCGGGGCTGTTGGACTAGATGCTCCCCAGAGGTCCGTTCCAACCCCTACCATTCTGTGATTCTGCGATTCTTCCCAGGGGCGACCAAACCCCCAGCCCACGCGCACAGAGCGGTTCCCAAACGTTTCAGTATATTAAGCAACTATAAAAAAAAAAGGTCATTGAAAATGCATCATTTTCAGAACATGCTTCATTGCAAGCAATTGAAAAGAGGGAAGAGAAGGGCCACGGCTGCGCCTTATGGCTGTCCTACCGATGGCGAAGTGAAGTTCGCTTACACCTTCAACAATCTGACCCGACTGAAGGTGTGAATCGCAAACGAGATTGAGCGAAGACTGCTACTTCTGAAGAACTACTTTTTCATTAAGGCTTAATGAAAGCCACCCC
>Ga0065711_1000541_pt1 | contig 62707 bp, 51 predicted proteins | sample Hoacrofraction12_FD_59098 | JGI IMG/M metagenome (GOLD analysis project Ga0065711, IMG submission 59098) | Hoatzin crop microbial communities from Cojedes, Venezuela - Epithelial fraction 12 v2 (version 2) | ecosystem: Host-associated > Birds > Digestive system > Esophagus > Crop | place... | reverse complement strand
TCTTCTCTTCTCTTCTCTTCTCTTCTCTTCTCTTCTCTTCTCTTCTCTTCTCTTCTCTTCTCTTCTCTTCTCTTCTCTTCTCTTCTCTTCTCTTCTCTTCTCTTTCTCTTTCTCTTTCTCTTTCTCTTTCTCTTTCTCTTTCTCTTTCTCTTTCTCTTTGTGAAATGAATATGCCACAACATTCAGATTGCAAAAAACCACAGAAATCCAAAGATTGCATCAGCACCATCTTCCACACCAGACAGTCACCTCATTTGTAAATCAGTTTGGCAATGCTATAGAAATTTTCCTTGCAGCCAAAGATCCTTCATAGAAAAGCATGGCAGCATTTGTAACTCACCATTTGTTTAGACCCTGCTAACACTCTGCGCTGGCCGGCACTGTGTGACCTGATCTTGGCGTGGATGGAGCTGAGACGCAATAAAACCAGAGCACAGAGCAGCAGCTGATACTTGCCGTGATGAACTGAGGGGAGGGGAGGGGTGAGCCCCCCTAAGCCATACTCACTCCTCCAGTGAAGAGCTTCCAGCTGAGCTGTGAAGGAAGGGGGTGCCTGTAAGTCACGGCTCGGCTGATACCACCCTCTGTCTGGCAGCGCAAAACAATGATAAAGTGCTTCAATAACATCTCAGCATGTTCTGCAGGTAAGTAAGTGTCCACACACGAGGTAAGACATGGTTTTATTAACCTTTATTGCATACATACAAAAGATGCAATTGATTTCATCTGAGAAAACAGGACGATGTTGCTGCAATATGTTTATGATTGGAATTAGTCAGCTGCTTACCTGGAGCTAACAAATGTTTCAGTGTTTAAGCATGAATACTAGGGCTATGGGTTTGATTTTTTTTTGGAGGGAAGCAAAAAAGTCACTCTCTGTTTTCCAAAGAGCACCAACATCACTAACTGCTTCTGAAAACAGATGCCCTCTCTCTACACCTTTGACATTTCAAAAACGAATAGCAAATTCTGTATGTCAAACGTTGCCCACATCTGTATCCACTGAACAGGATACCTTTGCCCCTGGAAAATGCAGAAGCTTTTCCATGCAATTGATGTGGGAGCAGTTCAGCCCCACGGCTGTTCACAGGGAGCAAAGACAGGCCTGAAAGCAAGACCATGGCCCCTACGTTTTCAGCATGTCCATTAATGGTTCTTGGTAGTAAGAAAAATTTTTGAAACTTCAGAGCAGAGGTTTGTATCATGTAAGAAGTCTCAAGTGGTCTTAAGTGGCGGTTTTGAGACATTGTTGCATCAGATGCATCCTATTACCACATAAGCAGGCAGGTAAGGAAAAGACGTTTTTCATGCATTTCCTTGCTCTTTCTTCATCATTTCTAAGTGGTAAGTGGTGAATGTGTGCTCCAGCTGTACTTAATGAGACTGGTCTGTGACTCCTCTTGCTTCACTCGAAGGTCCCTTCCCCACCCCCAAAGCTCTAGGTGCGAGAGGTAACGAACCATTTACTGACCTGCTGCTAAAAGGTGTATTGATTTCCACTAGACAGTCCTATTCACACTCCTGATTGTATGTGGTTTTTCTCCTTTGAATTAGAGTCTGGCCCGAAGCCATATGACAATAAGCAGTGGAAAATGTTCCAAGAATAGATAGCTTGCTGTTTCCCCTTTGTCAAACATTGCCACATGGGGAACAGACAAGTTGAAAGTAGCAGCAAATTATGCAAAATGCTCGAACAAGAATTACAAGATGTGCCCAGATAATGATATATGTTTTGTTTGCAGTCTTATTAAACTATAGAGCATTAAAATGAGCCCTCTGTGGTGCTTTCCATCTTAGGATGGGGGCTTTCTCAGCATGTTAATGAGCCCAGACCCACCATGCTCCACTGCAGGGGCCGTGATCATCCTCACCCTAATGTAACCATCTCAGCTCTGACTGGGATACAGAGCATAGCCAAAGAGGCTGGAGACTATTTTAGTTGGACCAAATACGGTGTGCAATATGTTATCTCATTATTATTATTGTTACTATTCTCAGTCACATGTTAGAGATCTGACAGCCATATCTGATGTTATCTAGTCTGAACTGCTTGCACAAAGCACAGATTTCTTTCCTATCCCAGTATGAATGAATTTTAATCCCTGAGGGATTTTGGAATTGGCTCTACTGACATAAAAATAATAGGAGCGTTCTTGGGACAGGTATCATTACAATTAAGTAGATGAATCTTTAGAGGGATAGAGGAAGATTACCCACTCCTACAGATAGGGAATGGGACAAGGAGACTTTCATATATGTTTATGGCAGATAGGGAAAGTGAGCCTACAGCTCCTGATCGCATGCTGTTGCTTTAAATATAGATCCAGCCTCATCCTTCTCTATAAATGTAAGGTATAAAATGGAATTCATGCAAAAATAAATATGCATGCATGTGTGTGCATACACGTGTGTACACACAGGTGTGGGTAAACAGAGCCAGAGGAGGGTTTCAGCTCTGTTCTCCTCCAGGTCAGCTTCTTGATGCCTAAACCATATCCTCTCTCTGTGCTTTAAGAGCACCGTTAAAGGCCTGTGATAAATCATGAAAAGCCACACAAGTGCTCGGGGCTCATTTCTCTAGCGCTGAAGCAGTCACCTCCCAATGGATCGGCTGGCAATTACCATGCCTCTGCTGCTCTACAAAGCGCCAGGGGTAAATACACTGAAGTCAAGTGCACTAGTGTGCAAAAAAAAGAGACCCTCTCCCACCAGCTTGCATGACCAACTGTACTGGGAAGGCAGCGAGCTTGCAGGGTTTCCTGGGGTGAGGAAGGTGGGTTTGGGGCTGCTCCTTATTTCCAGGAGCTGTTTCACCCTGAGGGAGCAAGTGTACCCCTTTCCATCTTGTGCTGCACTTTTTGATGGCTATTCTGAGCAGAGACCACACTCCCAGTCCCTCCAAAGACAGAGAGTGGTGGTCCTCATTAGCAACAGTGATTTCGTTGGTCATTTTCTTTTCTCTTAAGGACTCAGGAGGCTGCTGGCCTTTCCATTGTGCCTGCCAGGACCAGGCTCTGAGCTACGAGCTCTCTCTGAAGGAGGCTTTCCTCTCGCCCTGAATCCTGCTCGTCCGTGAGCTGATGTTTCTTTCCGCCTGCACGTTGGTCAGGAAACAGAGTAGTTATTTCCTGTGCAGGAGCAGCTCAGTAGTTCTGTACACCTCCCCTTTTTTACCTCTTAATTTCTGAGCTCTGTCTTCCAAGGTTGAGATTTCAATACAAATATGGCTAAAAGAATCTGCTGTCACAGTTAGACTAACTGTACCACTTCATCTAACACAAGACTTCACCCTCCCTTACAGTCCTTGCCTTGTTCTATTAATGACCCCCCTTTTTGTGGGTGATGGGGGGAAATGAGTGGACAAATGGTGCCAGAACAGAACAACCATTTTGCATTTCAGATACATCACACAGCTTTATTTTTCTCTCACTTTTCAGCTGTTATCACAGCATTTATGGAGGAAAGGAAATGTGTGGATAATTTGTGGAGGAACAGAATGTGCCTTGAATAGACATGTGGGTTTCCAATAACTTGGGAGCTGTCAAGACGAGTATTAAAAGCTGCACGTGAAGTTGTGTAGGGCAGTCAGGTTTAATTATTACCACTTGGGTAGGGGCTAAGAGGGCTTTGTACACTGCCAAGGCTCTTTGGGCTTTGCCTTTTAAGAAAACATGTATGGGGCCTTATAAGTCTAGTTTATTTGGAATGAAGCAGCCTGACACCATAGGCAGAATGGTGTAGGGAAGGAAAAATGTGAAGTCTGAGCATTTAAAGCACGGAGTTTCCAATGCCATTCAGTTAATTTGTGTGTCTCAGCTCTGGGGACATATCCCTCCATGTCAGTCAGCTTTTCTGACCCACATGAGGCAACTCGTGGACTTTCTGCAGGGATAGTTAAGAAGACGGTGAAGAAGTGGATGCATGAACTTGAGAAGTGTGAGACACCACATTTTGGCCACTACAAAGCCTCTTGCTTTCCAAAATGTTTGATGGATTATAAGAAAGGCACAGTTCAACCTGGTGGGGAAAAAAATGCACAAATTATTTGTAATGAGAGAGGACTTATTTGTTTGGTATCTTCTCCCTTGACTATATTTTCACGTGTTCTTTCATTTTGTTTGCTTTAGTCATCAAACAATATTCACAGCTTTCTTTTTTAATTTCCTTTTGGGCCACTAACAACTCCCTGCAAGTTAAGTTCTCTTACTGAGACTGCTCAAAAAAACCCCACTGCACCAGTGTGGTGCTTCTGACATAAACACTGTGTGAATAAATCCGGAGTTTCTTGTTCACTAACGGTTGGGCACACAGCTCTGACAGTCCCACTCACAGCCCTCTGTGCCAGAGTCACTATCCTGTGTGAGTGTTCAGAGGAAAAAACCCCAGTGAGACAAAAACAGGCCAAGACAAGTTAATCTAAATGAATATTCAAGAGGCATTTTTTGGCAGTAATGATCAGCCTTTAATCAAAGGTGAAAGGTTAATTGAAGACAATTAGCTTCAAAAAGCATCGCTTCACGCTGGTCTTGCTGCTGCCTTGCTTCCCTCTTCTGCACCCCTGCATGCACCAGTCACTTTCTTTCATCAGTTTTGTGTGTAAGAACAGCTACACTAGTCGGAATAAAAGTCCACTTAATGATGTAACCCTTCCAGCAACTCATAGCAGGAGTTCAGAGAAAATGCATAACAAACAGGAGAAGCAGAAGCTCACAAGAGTGAGCTTTCTGAAGTATCAGCTTTTAGCCTCCTAGAATTTAAACTGCAGGTACTTCCAGTGCTAGTAGTTGAACCTAAATCATTGCATTTAGTTGCCATCGGTATTCCCACAGTTAATATGGCTTGTATCTTTAAAACCATTTCTGCTTTTGGTCAGAATGGTGTCCTGTGGTAATGAATTTTGAAGTTTAATTATCATACAGCATTCACCCATTTTTTTCATCATTGTGAATACAGAATCAAAGTACTGTTTAGGTATGAAGGGAAGTGTGGAGATTGTCTAGTCCAATTCCTCACTGAAAGCTGGGCCTGCTTGGACCAGGGTGCTTGGGGCTGACCAGGTCCAGACAAGTTTTGAATAGCTCCCAGGGTGGGGATTGCTTCAAGGAATTCCCACAGGTAGGTGAGGTATGGCTTTCCTCTTGAAAACCAGGGTAGTTCCTCCCTTCTGTACCATTTATATCTAATGGCATAGGCAACAGAAATGCGGGTTTGTGATTTCTCAGAACAGCCCTTGAGGTCTGGTTTTGAAAACGGTGCCATGGTTGCCACATTCAGTTCTGCTGGCATCAAGACCGGTTTAAGCAGCAGCTAATACCCCAAAATCGGTCGTTCGACAGTATCATATTTACACTAATCTTTAGGTGTGGATGAAGGCTGGTCCTGGTGATTTGTTACTATTCACTGCATTAATTTGTTCCAAAAGTTCCCCTACATTTGAATCTGAGAGGGTTTGACTCCACCCCTGTATAAAATGACTCTGCTGTAGATGCCTCCCTGAGCTCCTCTGCAATAAACACTGATGCAAATCATTCTCTTTGTTTCCTTTGACTGTTTCTCCCCTGAAATGCTCCTCTGACACCATTGTCATCTGCTGGACCCGGCAGCTCTCTAGCATGCTGGCAAACTCTGGCAAAGTCCGTGAGTGCTTCGGAGACAGAACTGGTTTTGTGTTGTGCATCTGATCGATATCTAGCACAAGGGATCTCAGCTCTGATTTAGGTTCTTGATGATTTCTGCTGTCAGTTAGGCACTATTATTTGCATCTAGATTTTGGAGTAGTTTCTTTAAAAAAAAAACAGTAAAGTGTCCTGGGTCTGATGTCCTGCAGATGTATTCACAGATGATGGGACAGCCTGCTTTGTGGGGCAGTGTCCCTCCAAAAAATGGTTCTCAGTGGTGACTGCCACAGGGAAACGGCTGTGGCTTGTCCCACACAGGTATCATTTTCTTTTGTATGAAAACAATTGGAAGTAGCAGATCTGCAAACACAAAGAGCTTATTGTGTACCTCTCTGAATGAGCACATGCATTAGAGGAATGCGGTGACAGCAAACTTGTTATTATCTGCCTACGCGGTCCCACCCTCCCCTCCGTGCAGCGGAGCTCACATCCAAGCCCCTTTGGCAGAAATGCCGACCGAGCCGCAGACACAGTGCCAGATCCAGCATCAGCACGGGGCCTTTCAGGCGAAACGACGGCCTCTGGGCTGGCTGCGTGGTGAAGAGCTCCTCTTGCTGCAAAAGCTACAGAAAGGGTCCTGGGGTCACCCGCTCAGCTGCACCTGTCAAAGCACGGCCACGGACTGCACTGGGAGTGACACCATCGTATTCACAGCTTCAGAGGCAACCTAATAAATTAGTGGTGGGTGTTACTGCACAGACTTGCAGTGAGGGGTCTTCTGGAAATAAACCAGTGACCAAACTGGACAGAGTAACAGAGCAGTCTGTCAAGAACAGAAATTGCTGCCCTCCACCTAATAACCAACAAACACACAGCAGTTCATGTTCATGGGTGAATCGATTTTAAACTTCTTTCGAGAAGGAGAAGTTGTATTTGACAGCTTAAGGGCTAATCCAACCTCGTGCACTACCATCTAGCAATGAAGGTTAAAAAAAGACAGGAAATATGTGATAACATAGGCAAGGGAATTCTGAAATCTCGTAGATTTTGCAAGAGCACAGAGGGATCAAAGCAATAATTCTTCAGTAAACTGACAGGAAAATAAACAGCCTCTTTTTCACAACTTGACAAGTAAGTAAATAGATAATTTATGAAATAAAGTGTTTGGAAAAGCACATCTAGACCTCTGTCACACCATAATCAAGGTGTTTATCATGGTATTGAAGCATACCTACGCAGTAAACTCATAATCATCAGGCTGCACTGGGTAAAGCAATGTGTACTTCTTTAGCATAATGAATGAGCAGAGGCGCTGCCAGGTTTCTGAGCAGTGAATTTCACATGGTGCCACCAGAAGACCTCTATCAAAATCAGATGTATTATAGGGATGCACACGAACACCAGGGAACTGGGAAAGAATCAGAGAATGGGGATAATTGCTGCCTTTTTTGCGAGGCAGATTGCATTTCAGAAACAGTACAGAGAAAATGGAGACCTATTTAGAAAGGACTAATAATATTTTTCCTGGGTTTTGAGCAGGCACGCAAATATGCACCATGTCCCATAGATCATAACCATTTTTGTTATTAATAATGCATTCCAAATTTTTTTGTAAGGACTTTACTGAGCTTGTGTATACATAGAAGACTAACTGGGTGCCAGGAATAGGTTGTCCTAGGGATGACATGTCCAACTGTGCAAAAATAATTAGTCTAGGGCATGAAACCTGGTTTCTGTCAGCTTGATGGATGTTACATGACCAGGGTGTTGGAGCTGCTCCACGCTATTCATCAATGCTGGACAACATAGAACATTTTTACATTTCAGCTTTTGCATTATTTCCTCATATGCAGTGACAGAAAGACCCATTTCAGTTATTCTGTAACTGATCTCAACAAGAGAAGAAATGAAATGTGCTATAATAGAATGGCATCATCAAAATGCACCTATTAACTGGATGCACTGCCTTCAAAAGACAGTCGTCGCTGCATGGCTTTATTTTTCATAAGGCCTCTCTAATTTAAGTACAGGTCTTGGACGATTGTCCCTGAATGCTGGAGAGAAATCTATCTCACATTTTCATGCATGAAGTATACTTTGGCAGGGCAGACAAAATCAGCAGAAATATTAATTTCCCTGCCTCCAGAGGCAGAGTGGCTGAGCTAGATGCAAAGCTGAGATCATTGCTATTGGTAAGAACAGGCAAGGCAACCTGTCACAGCTGATGGCCACCTCTAGCCCGCTGCCTACGGTTTTTGCAGCACCTGCCCTTCCTTCCCCCACTTCCATGTCACCAGTGTTTTGGATCGTGGTCCAGAAGTGACGGGTTGGTATCACAGAGGCAGGTGAGGATGCCCTGAAAGCTGTAGCTGCAAAACTGTGCCGAGATGGCTCAGGGCCCAGAACTGTTTTCTCCTGAGCTGAAGCACAGAGAAATCTGACAGCCCTCCCAGTGACGGAGAACTTCGGTATGAGAAAGGATTTGGAAAAGCTGCCCTAAAAAATTCTGTTTCATCTTTCCCAGAGCTGACAGGAACATCACATAAATGGGGTGAGTCAAACTTTACAGCACGGCATAGCATAAGCACCCCTGAGGACAGAGGCTCTGCACTGAGCGCCCTCCTTGCCAAGGAATTAACCCCAGTATATCACCAGCGCTGCTGGTCTCACCCTGGCTGTAGTGTGCTCACGGCTGGCGGAGCGCCCAGTGGCCTCCACAAAAGCCAATGGTGATCCGGAGGGCTTTGGGTGAAAAAGAGACACTGAGGGAGAAAAGAGACACTGAGCTTGCAGCGGACCTCAGGATAACTCAGGAGGCTACACCTGTGTCACACCAAGCTCCTCCATGTCCTTGTGGTTGCAAGGGTCCGTTGCAGCTACCACATCAAGGAACTCGTTTTTTCCTCTTACATGTTGCAGAAAAATTACAAAAATTGGGTGAGAGTAAGAGGCATCAGGCACAGAGATCTGCAAGCGAGCGTGGTGCCAGGTAGAGCAGAGGTCTGGCAGACGGGGCCCATCTGACCTGTGTAAGCTGGATGTTAGATTACCAGTATTGAGTAGTGACAGCTCTTGTAGAGACCTGCCTGAGAAAATTCAACCCCCAAAACACCAAATTTCCACTGTCCCACTGGGACCTGGTGTAAAACTGATGAAAGGCAAGTTGTGATGATCTGATTGTGTTAAAAACTATTCCTATCTAGCCCCTAAAAGACAAGAAAAAATGCCTGCAGGGTCACCCTGGTTCCCCTGGTTCTGTGCGAGTGAAAACGTTCATCACGACTGGACTCATATTAGAAGTCACTATTAAAATTAATGTGGAGAAGGAATTGCTGGTTGTCATCACTGGCAAAGGATGACAACTGCTAAAGCTATTACTTGTATTGAATACCATCAGTAGTTAATAATGGGAGTTTTTTTCTGTCTGAGATGATGAGTAGCAGACTATAACATTTAACTAGACTTCAGCTAATTGAATAGCACAGATTGTGCGTAGCCTACATGAAGTTTTAAAGCTTTCAGACAGAAAAATGAAGTTATATTGGCATCTCTATTTGGATTAATTACCTTATCATTAGTTAATATTAGCCACTGTGCTTCTAATACATAAAATCCTATACTGGTACCAAGAAATAGCATCATCTTGTGACTGAGTCTGTACTGCAACGTATGCATGTTTTCACTGAGGTGCAATGTAGATGCTGGACCAGATTTATTGCTGGCATCCAGATCTATTAATGAGAGTTTTGTTCACTCACAGCAAAGAGTATTCTGGCTCACAGAAATATACGCACAAAACAGAAACAACATGGGCAATTAACCATGAGCAGACAGTCAAGGGAGGAAAGGATTTTTTAATTCAGTTATTCAGAAGAAATCACATTGCTTTTGTAAAAACTATCTTTTACTTAAGCAGGAATTATTACAGTTGCTACTGTCATAAATGAATGAGAGTCTATGACCTCTTGTGGTTGAAGAAGTCAGACTAGGCAATGGCATAAATTTAGAGATCCTAAAATAAGCTTCATTTAGTAATACCACTGTATCAGAGGTCCGGTCTCTGATTTTGCAGTCTCTCTTGATTTTGCACATTCCGCTTGTCTCTCACCTGCCCAGAGGGATGGGTCTCTGTGTGGAGCTGCTGAAATCCCACTGGTTTCTTTGCTTTCAGGGCAGGGTCGCAGCAGCGCTGGGTGCATGTGGCAGAGACCCTGGAGCGACGGGGTGGGAGGCAGGACTGTCTTTACCTCTAACGAAATTTCAGCCCCCCATGGTGATGCTGCCAGTTTGGTGCTGTGTGCACAAGATGATGCTTCGCAGACATGTTACCATGCCCAGAAATGAGCATATGGAGTCCACAGGGGACCACAGCCCCTGCCACAGGCCCCGGGAGACCACAGGTCCCTGTGGTCTGACACTGTAGCTCTGGATGCCTCTGGCCCTCAGCAACACTTCGGGGGGTGATAAAAACAACCTGCAGCAAGCTATGGCAAAATAACTGGCCCCAGGTGAATATTTTGCCTGTACTCTCATAGTGTGCTTATATCCTGGAACACAACAGCTTATGTCACTCTCAAATTCTTGGAGTTTTCCAGCTGTGGTTTTAATGTTTGCCATAGTACTTGAGAGTACTCTCCTCTATACAGCACGCACTCACTCCTTGGGTCCTGCTGAGCTCCTGGCTTAAATACCAGTGAGTGTCACAAGCTGACTGTGTGCTGTGTGAAAACGACATTTTTTTTCCTAGGTTTTGCATTTACTGAGTATCAGCTTCACTGAATGTCTTCTTATTTTTCTTCTAGAAGAAAACATTAAGGATTTACAGTTTCTAGCCTGTTCATATTTCACGCAGCTGTAGCATGTCCTTCTTAATCATTTTCTTTGTAAACTAGACAGTTTCTGTCTTTTCAATCTGTCTTCATGTGAAAGTTTTCCCATGCTTCTAAACAATCTTTTTTTGTCCCACTCTATACTCATTATATTACTCTACATCACAGCAAAAAACAGCTTTATCCTAGTGAAGGCAAGAAGTGCTTTTCTGCTTTGTAGCTGAATTTTTCAAGGGCTCAGAAGTACACACATTTACTTATGCAGCCTGAAAATTTGTGGTGAAACACAGAGATATAGGACAGTGCCAGAGATCTAAATGTACAATCGTCAGAGACAGGGATCTGAAGATCTAGTCCCTCATTGGAAAAATTATTTCTGTTTTCCTTGTTAAAGAGTGTTACCTCTTGTCCTCCAGAAATATCAGGAATTCAACATATACTTTAGGTAATCTTCCCCTTGGAGCATGGCCCTGGAAGGATGGGCCCTGTGTTTCCGATGCTGATGACGACATGAATGCTGCTGCATGGGAGGGAAAGGGCATGAAGAGGCGAGGGGGCCGTGCACAGGAGGACGGCCCACGTTTTCCCAGTGTCGGCTTCTCAGCCCTCTTGTGCTTCACAGAGAAGGCAAAGCATTGTGATGGCATGGGCTGCTTCCTCCTCCAGACTCCAGTGGTGTGCTGCAACCCCCCGCTCAGGGCACCCCGCAGTGGCCGACAGCTCCCTGCTCTGGGCACGTCGACCATGCTCTGGAAAAGAAGGAGACCTGCTCCCACCCTCAACCTTCTCAGCAGTAGGAGTTTTAGACGTCTGTGCTGAGTGGCAACCATACAACTCAGTGAAGCAGATTGTGAGAAGAACTTGGGGCTCATTGGACTGTAGGAACTTGACTTAAAAAATGCACAGATCAGCTCTGCTTGGGGGAAATCTGCTTGCCGGTGCACATCTCAGACCCCACCAGCTTGGCAGGGGCCTGTGATGTGATGCTTTTTTGGGCCATGAAATCATTCACATCGGCTCAGACCAGATATCAGGTGATAGCAAAGGCAGGCTGGGCTGGGGGGCTGCATCCACCTCCCATCACCACCACAGAGAGCAGGGGAGGGTACACTTGCACAGCCACCAAGATGCCAGCCTGTCTTTGTAGACTTCCTGAGGATTTTTCCCCCTCTGCTAACCAAACCATTACAAAAACCATTTTTTTGCTAGCTTTGTTGGAAGTGTAGAGCTCGAAATCAGAGCTGCCTTCATCAGATGCTGGTGTGAAAATGTGGAGTTTACAAGATGTCAGAGTAGGAGTGAGGGGATGCTGGGAAGATCTGTGGTTTATACGAATCTCCATAAAGATGAAGTCAGTCTGGTAAGTCAGAGAAGAAGATGTCTAAGTCCTTGCCTCTTTTTCCTTTGTTAGAACAGAAAATTTCTCCTCACTTCAGTTGGAGATTATTTCAGTATTATGTGGGATGCGAGATTTCTGCTCAAGTGTTAACAAAGGACATTATTTAGTAGCTAGCCTTTCTTGCTTATAATACATACCACTTGCAGGGGAACTATTCACTGATTTATTTTTTTTCCTCTGAACAGCAGGAGGAAGAATGGTGAATTCTCCCTCTCTCTCCCTCTCCCTGCTTTCAGCCACAGTAATGACAAACCCTGAAATCTTAGGAGAGTCATCAAGACCAGTTCTGTTAATATTTGTGTTTGTTTTCCCACTTAGTGTGAAAGGCTTTCATTTAGAAATAATTTCATATAATGGCATTAAATAAAGAGAACTTCTCACATCTGCCCTTTGCAGGAATATTTTCTTCATGCTGGGATGCTTCAGTGTGTACTTTCTTGGAAAACCTTTTTTTTTCCCAGAGCAAAAGTTTAGCTTAGATAATTTGGTGGGGTCAGAGAGTGTCTGGGGACAATTGCAGGCAGTAGCAGCTCTACTGCTTTTTAGCTGATGGGAAATTTAGCAGAAAAAATTGTAGGAGATATACATGTGTGCTTATGTGCGCACACGTGTGTAATGCAGTGGAGGTCTTAGAGAACAACAGTGTACAAAACGTGGCTGTTCTAGGTTCCTAATTAACACAGTAATAGTAACAAGGTGAGGATAGTTTCTTCTACATGTCCCTTTTCACACTCTGCCCGGGTTCCTACATGCCTCCCTTTGCAACCTTGGAGGTTGCCTGTAAAATCTCCGTTGAGGCTGCTGCTTAGGAGCACAAATGCACGAGAAGTCAGTAATACAAACTTGTTATCTGCTGCTACAAGTCTGAAGGAGTTTTCGTGGTTACCTTAGTTGCAAAAGACAAGCAGACCTCCACTGAGTTATGTTACTTCTGTCACCATTGAGAAAGAACGACAAAGAAAAATTTTAATCAAGTTTATAAATTTCTCCTGGGTTTCTCCCCACCACCCTAAGGCAAGTGCTCTCTGATCGTAGGTGTTTTTCCCGTGAAGCGGGGATTTTTGTTGTTGTTTGTTGTGGCTGGGGTTTTTTGACAACCTTGTCTAACCTGTTGTGTTTCTGGGGACAAGAACATGTTCTCTGTCACAATTGTCTCTGTCACAGGAGCTGTACTTCTGGAAGCCTGAAGTAGGGTGACCTATTTTGGAGTGTATGGATTTGCACTACAACTCCAGAGACCTGGCTTCTGTGCCTAGCTGCAGTACAGCCTGACTATGTGATGTTCACCAAATTATTTAGTCTCCTGTCCTCTATTTCATGCAGTTCGACTGTAAGACATTTAGGTCAAGACCTGCCATTTCCTACCCTTGCACAGAGTATCTTGAATGCCTGCAGGAAAAATTATAATCAAGAAGAAAATAGACTGAAGTAGAGAGAGAATACCTCCCCAGCCATAGAGAAGTTGGATGGTTTAATTGTATAAAGGGGTCCTGGATATAGTCAATTCTCTTATAGGTTGTAGCTGGCTTCACATTCGTGTTGATGCCTTTCATCCCTGGGGCTTAGAAATTATTTTTCCATTCCTTTGAGAACTACATGTAACCTGTCCCCCTCCACATGAAAAGCTGATGTGGCTTTAGGCTTGGACAGAAAGGCCGTGGACCCGTAGCCGTTTCCATCTGTGCCCACGCACGGTGGGCTATTGTCTCCCCTTTGCTCCAGATGACAACCTTTCCCATTCTTCTCCTCCAGCATCTGCTGCCTATTTTAATCAAACCAAGCCTGCCTCTTCCTTTTCCTTTAATTGTGTTGAAGAAATGAAAAGCATTTGGCTGGGAAATGTTTCCTCAGAAAGGCAAAAATATGTTCCATAAGCAATACTGAGTTTTTGGCTTCCTGCACAAAGCAGGACAACATCTTTTCCTCTTCTCCTGTCTATCCCTCTAGAGGTGACCTGAGGATGAGGCACTGCAAAGGATTAATCAAAAAAGGGAACCCCTTGACTATTCTCTCCCCTAGGGTTCAATTTGCAACAAGAATCTGAGAAAGGATCATTTTATACAGCACATATATCTAGTGCCAAGGGTTATCACCAGATTTGATAAATTCTCCTCTCCTCCACACTTCACATCTTCAGATAAATTTTAAGATTTTCCACAAACAGCAGGCTAATGCCTAGGAGGGTAGTTCAAGTTTTCTCTTTTGGATGTTTTGAGGCTTCTTCATTATCGCTGGAACGGTGACCACATGAAGATCAAGAAAGGATGGCTTGATGTCTTATGTTAGTACCTCCTGAGGGTTGGTTTTTTAACCTGTTCTGTTTTGAGATCATTTTGCTGGTGAACTTAGATCATAATATTGCTATTGTAGGCCTGGATGACTAACTAGCCCAGAATTAGACGATGGAGTTTTCGCCATCAAGGCCATTGGCTTCACTCCAGTCCAGGTTGTCTGTTGTCTTTTTTTGCCTCAATGGATCTCACAGGTTGGCTTTTGTTGGTGGGAACCTGGGGATGTTGTCTGAGCTGCTCTCCCTGTGAGGGTACAGCTGTGTTCACAGTTAGATCAGGCCACTCAGGGCTGTGTCCAGCTGAGCTTTGGGTATCTCCAAGGGTGGAGCTACTGCAACCACCCTGAGCACCTCTTCCAGTGCATGACCACTTTTATGGGGAAGAAAGTTTTTCCTTACATGCAGCCAAAATTTCCCTTCTGGAATCTTGTCTCCGCTGCCTCTTACCCTCTCCCTACCCTGAGAAGAGCCTGGCTTTGCCTTGCCCCATGAGGTAACTGAAGTCAGAAGTGAGAAACCCCCTAAGCCTTCTCATCCCAAGACTGCAAAAGCCCAACTCCCTCAGCCTTTCCTTGTGCATCATGCATGACAGCCTACTAGTGCCCCTCCAGTAGATCTGCTTCAGCTCAGCCACACGTTGTCTTATGTAATTTGGGAAGAGCTGTTCACACATCACCTGATGTGGAAGTTCATCTGGCAAAACATGTCAGGAGGAGGATGTGAATATTCCCCTCTGGGTCTGTTTTTCTAATTTGCAATTGTAAGGGAGTACTTGTGACCCATGGATATTTGTGCCGCTATTTCAGAAGTGTTGTCTAGGCCATCTGAGACTAGTTCAAAAGCCTGTGTTTCTCCTCTGCTATTTACCTGAAAGCCAGATATTACCTCACCCTGGAAGTGTGGTGTCAGGACAACAAGAAGTCTGCCCAGTTCCAGGGATGACACTAGGCTACATTATTTTTGGCAGTGCAAGAAGGTGGAGAACAGCTGGATATGAGTAAAATCTGCAGAGAAAATGTGTGAGAAGAAACTTGCAATATTTTTCCCTGATCTTTGTGCTCCTGGACATCTTTGCCTGAAGAGCTATTCCTCAGTGCTTGGATTACTGTCCAGAACGTGTCTCAGTCATCCACTGTTGGTGTAGCCATCCAGGAAATGGCAGCAATACCTTACAGACGGTGGGATCCACTGGAAAAATGGTTTTCCACATGCAAAAGGGAACAAACAGAAGACTGTGACAACGCTCACTGGAATGGAAACTAGCTGAAGAACATAAACCAGGAGGAAAGGCTAACCTACCCATGAATGCAGAGCTAAAGGAGAAGCACCAGAGCAGGATGGCTTAGGAAGAAAAAAAGCACGTGCCTGCACAGCCAGAGCAAGGACCCTCCATCTTCCCTGTGGCCATCGGGTGGTTTGAGAAAGCCCAGACTGTGGGTGTCGGGGGCTCCGGGTTCTCGAGCTGTTCCTTCATGGTCAGTGCAATGGTGGCCAGGAGCAGGACTGGAGCAGGCGCAGGGGAGGAAGGGAGTGGTCTGCCTGCCCCGGCTGACAGCGCTCATGCTCCAGGGGGAAAGCAGAGACCCTGGGGCACGTCCGAGGAGAGGCAAATTCCCTGAGGGCTTTTCCAACCCACTGGTGACCCACTGAACTTGTTAGCCATGCTAGGTGAGGTGTACCCTCCCCCAAACTGTAATGGGGAAAAGAAGAAAAGAAGCAAAGTTTCTCTACGGTTCACGAAACAGTCAAAGTGAAAATCAAGCACATTCTGTCTGTGCTGTCCCACATCTCTACGCCCCCACCAACAGTGCTTATCAAAAGGATGTTACTTCCCTTTCCCTGTCGTATGTAACCTTTGGGCTGTATTTTGCCTTGAATTCGGTGATATAATGTCTGAATCGTCTCGCTAGCACAGCCCGCTTCCCTTGATGCGTCTGAGGATTTCCTGCTGGCTGGAGTTGCATTTCCCTGTTTTGTTTGTTCTATATATACATGCAGTTTTACGGTGTAGGGTTATTTCAGGCGGGACAAGACATGTCTGTAGGACAGCATTTGTTGCTGTCACTCGAGGAGGCCATTGCGAGTCTTCATTAGGGCTCATAAAGTACTCTAAAGCTACGTGGCACTAAACACAGCTTACCAGTTAATGCTACTTCTGGATCTTCCCCTCCCTTTTCCAGATTGATCCCTGTCTTCTGCTCACACGGGTTTTGTATAAACTGTATTTCCTTCTGTTTGGCTTTGTGGACATGTATCAGATTCCCGTTCCCATGCTGAGTTACAGCAGCTCTCCACTTTGCCCATACCCACATCCTACCTCTTTGTACTCCACAAACTGCCCAGAAAAAAGAGGTTTTTGATCCATTGTCACTCCCACAAATATTTTAAAATTTTGCATTGAAACAGACCCCTACAATTTCCAAACTTACTCAGCAAATCCAAAAAGTCCCTCCACAAATACTGCTTCTCATACATAGAAATGCTATGACAACAGCAAATACAAACATACCTGGTATTTCCCATATCAGAAAGTGGAGTGATGGCCAATTCATCTTCTCTCTTTCCGCTACAATTTGCAGGCAAAAGAGACAGAAGGGAGCGAGGGCCTGGAGATGATGTTTTCTTATCGTCAGATGCGTTTATTCGCCGTTAGTGGATAGCTACTTCTTAACTCTGTTTCTCCAGTTCTTCCCTGGGAACTGCCTGGAACATGCTGAAAAAGCTCAAAGGTTCCAGTCATCCAGACAGCCCTGCTAGCCAGAAATTTATCTCCCAGCAAGACTATTCTACTCATATAAAGGGTACCATGCAAACCGGACAAACTCCAGATTTGCACTGAGCAATGGATCAACAAACCATTAAAACTGGAGCGCTGTGCTTTGGGAGAGCAGCACCAAAGGCCGGTACTAGAGAGGGGAAAGAAGCAGAGCTCCGTTTGTGCCGTGAGTCAGTTCTGCTGGTGGAGCATGCACTCAACTGTCTCCCTGAGCGTCAGGAACTGGCCCAGTAGCACAGCAACCCTTCCCAGTACATCCCACTGGCTTCCAAACAGGTAAAGGGTACACTGGAGCATACTATCTCAATGACACCTATTGCAACACAGTTGTGCTTTTCTGAGAGCCACTTTCCGCTACTGCCATGACATGCTGGCTGTGAGGGTGACCCAGCCATCTGCCCCTTTCCTTTTCTCCCACAAATGTATTTTATTTAAAGCATCTCCCAAAATTATGTTTATTCTTGTATTACCAGTCACTTACAATGCACTCCTGTCTTATTGGAACTCGAAGAAATGTCAAGCATTGCTTCTACCACTGGGTTGTGGAGGGGTGACAGCTTTAATATCGGCTTTTAAAAACTTTTCTCCCCCTTGAAAAGCGCTGTATAGCTCTTCCCACCTGCCCTAGGCCCTCGCACAGAAATCAGAGCTAGGCCAGCTGACAGAAAGTGTGAGAAATCTCAGCATCCAGTGAAGCTGTGAGCACAAACCCCACACAAACAGGAACCAAACGCGGTGTGTAACCACTGTGATGCCAGAGGAGGAGTGTGGCAGATAAACTGTTATGGCCCTCCCTCCAACAATTCATCCAGGATTGCATCGCCTTCCAAATCTGACCTGAAGAAACCACATTGCTGATGGCAGGATCTTAGTTCTGTGGATATGCACATTATGAGTTGACCATATGTGGTGTGAAACCACCTGCCGTTTCTTGCTCCAGGAAAGAAATCATTAAAAAAAGGGGTGGAGGGAGAGGAAAAGGGTATTATTTCCTGCACAGATAGCCTCGCCTCTCTGCACATATCAGAAGCATATATCCTGCAACGAGTCTACAACAAGCACCTAACTAAGCCTCCTAACAGGAGATTAAAGAGCACAAACTGCAACTTTCTACATTTTCAGACTCAAAGAGGCAGGGAGGAGGGTGTGTTTCACCGCTCACTTCCTTCCAAATAGCCTCATATCCTGGTGTCACTTGGAGAGCAAACAGCAATAGCCATGTGAGCGAAGAAACATGCTGAGAGATAACGAAGGATGTGGTCATCACGGAGATTGTCAGCTAACAAGGCCACCGCAGCCTCTTCCCTGTCCCCTGCCTATCCCATCCCTTCTCTTTGTGCTCCAGGTTGTGTTGATACTGAGGAGTATATCTAATAGCAGATGTTTTGGAGGATAAAACCAGTAGGTTTTTCTGTATAATTTGACATTAAAGAGTGGGCAGCAGCAGCAGCCTGCCTGGAAAGCTCTGCTCCACGCTCTGCTCCTGCAGCATCCCCGCAGACAACGGGCAGGGCCCCCCTGAGCACAAGGAACCCTTGCCCCGAACAGCGGCAGTCCGTAACTGTTCCCCGCCACCGTTTCTGATGTGGGTCCTGCTTTGGTTTTGCCTCCTGTTGCTGCAGGTGCTCTGAACCAACCTGGGCAGTTGTCCCAGTCCCTGGGACTGCCCGTGTCTCTTCCAGCTGGTTTGTTTTCATTTTGTGGCTCCCTGCTGAGAGGAGTGAGCCCGTGGTGCTTTGAAGCTGTGCCCTGATATGCTGTCTAGGGGCTGCCCTGGGAAGATGTTTCCCAGGCGTGTGGGAAGCATGACTCGGGCAGGGGGTCACCAGGCACCCCACCCTGTTCCGGGGCACAGAGCTGCTTGTGGCCGAGGTGTCCCCCCCCCGGCAGCCTCTGCAGGGGAATGACCCAGCCTTGGCTGCCCTCTCCATCACTGTCACTGCTCTGATTTATTTGACCCCTCCCTGCAGGGCGAAAGGGTTTTATTTAGGTATTTCCTTCCTTGTTCCCAAACATGTGTCATCTGCAGGCTGGCATCTCGCTGTGCTTGGCTGGCCCTGTAGAAGCGAGATAATGGTCTCTGTTCAGCTTCCAAGGCATCATGTGAGTCTGTCCTATTAATTCATCTATGGCAGGGAGAGCTTATGCACTGGCATTCTCCGAAGTCTACAGTGCAAGCCCCTTTGAGACAGCCACAGACATCCTCCAGGTCTTGGTCACTCACACTTCTGTCCCACAAGCCAGGTCTTCCCACAGGGTCAGAAAATGCAATGGACGAAGTGAGGGACAGACTGGAAGCCACCACCACAACGTCCTGCCTTTCTGAGAGCTGTTTGCTTGTCATCACAAAAAAAGGATCAGCCTTTCGCAGCCTGAGTCAGTCATCAACCTCCTCACGCAGATCATCAAAGACACTGCTGGAGACCTGCAAATATGCATCTGCATGGCAAGGTCTGTATCTTCAAGGGTCCTGCAGCCCCAAGGCTTCTTGCTTGCCTCGCCACTGCCACTGCTGCAAAACCAGCCTGGTAAAAGCTGGGAGAGCTGGGGGCTGTGCTAACTTGTTCAAAAACTGGCTGGTGAGAAAAGATGGTGACCAAAGTGGGTTTTTCCGTCATAAACCTACATGGAAAATATTTAAAATACAAAAAAAGAAAACCCCAAACCACAAGCCAGACTGAAAGGAAACGACATGGCCAACAGGGTGGGTTGTTTTCTTTTAGAAATCAAAATTGTGCAAATTTAAGAAGGCTGTGCTCTAATACATACTTCTTTTTTTTCAGTCTAAACTGGCTGCATTATCTGACAAGTCCTTGTATGCGACTTGTTATCTTTTCCCGCTTTTCCTTTATGCTGGACAATGCCAATTCCAAACATTGATGCTGCATGTCAGCCATGTGAAGAAAAATGATATAATTATTTTGTTTTCAGTAAGTTTGTACTTCTTGTGTTCTTGGTAGGTCCCAGTTCCTTTCATGTTTTAGGGAAAAATACTTTGTATAAACTTCAACATTATGAAAAAAGTCTAAGTTACACAGCAGAGGAGGTTGTCTCCTAACTGCATTTAGAAACAGAGCGTGATTCTGTAACGTGCGAGCCTTTCTTAATCACCTTCTCCTTTCTTAATCACCTTTACCAGTCATGTGGCTATAGGTTCCAGAAATTAACACGAAAAAATGTAAATATCTGGAGGAGAATGTGGACACAGGATCTGGGGCCAGAGGAGCTTTTTGTCCCCAGGTATTCCCTGCTACATTTCACCTATATGAGAGCAGAAAGCAGCCCATCTCTGGCTGCATTCACACCCCTGTGGCCCAGCCGGCTCCATTTACCTTCCCTGGGAAGGCTGGCTCGCAGGGCTGCTTACAGGGGCAGCAGCAGACCCCAAGGGCAGCAGACACCTGTACCCTTACCGCTTCTGTATTTCATCATGCTTTGGGGCTGGCTCAGCTGCTGCCCCATGGCTGCCCGTGGCTGAGACATCCCTGAGCCCTAGACAACTTCACAGCCGTGCAGTCCTGGGCCTTGGCATTTGCCTTCCAGGCCTTCCATAACTCAGGCTTCAGCCCTGCTCCTGCGCAGTGCCTGCCTCTCAGTGCAAGCCAAGAGGCCTGTGAGATGGGATTTTTCCCAAGTGCTGAGCTTGCATGGCTGTATGTCCTTGCTTGCTGCCCCTTGGAGAGGCCACCCCAAAGCAGCTTCTCCGGAGAGCACAAGCTCTGCCCATGACGGATACACTCAGCTCCACTCGCAAGCTTGGGGGGGTCACCAGGGGATCACTGAGGGCTGGTTCGATGGTAGACGAAGAGGGAAGCAGCCCTGGTGCAGGGTGGGCTGGACTCCTTCCCTCCTTGCCAGCTGAGCTTCTCTTCCATGCCTGGGGAGGGTGAGCATTCTGCCCAAGCACTGCTGCCCCGGGTTCAGCCGTCGCCTCTCTGAAGAGGGGAGTCCTCCTCCGGGATGCTCTGCGTGGCTGTAGCAGCCCCGGCGAAGCCTGACAGCCTTGCTGAGAAGCCAAAAGTGTTGGGAGCTCTGAGGGGGGCTAATTACACTCTTATTTATTTAGATAAATGTAAAGTAGGCTTTCAGCTGGTGACTGGCTTTTTCTCTCTGCAGGGCAGAAGTGGCAGCTGCCTGCTGCACAGGCAGCGTCTCTCACCTCTGATTTAAGGGAAGCCCGGAAGGACTGAAGGGATAAATGCATTTCCTTGACTTAACTCTTCTTCCAAGTACATTGTGACAAGTGAACTGTGATTTGGCCATGACTTATCATGGGACACTTGTGCACAGGACCTGGATGCATCTACCAATAGAAACATCTCACTCATCACCAGTTTGACCTTAGGATTTTGCTTACTGATTCCTTCATTATCAGAAATTTCTACCTATTACTGGTAGAAAATACTGTGTAGGTAGACAGTGGTGTTTTAGCAAATTGCTTGTCTAATCAGACCCAGATGATGCCGTAGCAATAGCAGCAGCAATCCTGGACATTGCTTCAGACCTGACATGTTAAAGCCCTTTGATGCTCATGGTTCAGCTGTCAGGACAGAGGAGAGATGTTTGTGCCCAGAGCAATGGAAAGGGATGGGGCTGTGACTCATCATGTCAGCGCGGAAGTCCCTGGGAAGCACCATTTGGCCCGGTCTGTGCCCTACCTGCATCTTTCTGGTCTAAGCACTGATGCTGTCAACTCAGTTTAAGTTCAAAATACCTCTGCGCTTCCTTCAAGTAAGGGGCTGCATGTGCTACAGACTGCCAAACAGCACGTAATTGTACGAGCCTTTAAGGCAGCCTGGGCAAGAAAGGGTGGGGGAGAGGAAGGGTGGCAAAGTCTGTAAATGTAACAGAGACTTCCCGGCCACCTCTGTCTCCAGTAATGATGTTTTGGAGTAGAGAAGATTCCAAAAGGAGCTGGAGGAAGAAAATAAACAGGTGAGTCAGAAGGCATGTGAACCCTTGAACATGAAGACGGTAAAAGCACGGTGCACCTAATGATGTCTCATTCGCCTTGCTCTTTCCGTCTGTGTCTATAACACGTTAGGGCAGCTCTACTGGGGAGTATTTTTCTTCTTCTGTATTATTGAAGGTAGGCTGTGGACTATTTGATCCAGGTGTTCTTTAGGTTCCTGGAAGAGGCCTGATAGTCACAGGAGCAAAAAGGCAACTATTTAGGGTGGAACACTTTCAAATAAATGTTGTTTGGCAAGGAATCCCTCAGGAGCAGGTGGGAGAGGAACCACAAATAGATATGACTTACCATGAAAATTCGAGGACCTGGTGTGCATTTTGTGCATGGTAAGATTGTCTTTGTGCAGTGGTCTTACTACACCATGATACAGCATGTCTTCACCAGCTTGGTTAGTAGGTTAGTAGGTTAGTTTCAAGATGTCACCCATCTGTTACTACAACAGAATGTTTCTTCTACGTTATGGCTTCTGCTAATTTTGATATTGGGGTAAAAAGAGTACGCTGTGGTGCTCAAATAGATTCTGACTCAGATAGCTTGGCCCATTCTGCTTCTTCTTACCTCTTTTGCTTCTGGATGCTCAGATCTAGGTAAGTTTTTCCTTGACAAGTCTCTTCTGTGGACCCTGTGTTTCAGGCAAGTAAATAATCAGTTTCCTCTTCTTTCACCACAGACTGACAGCACTGCTTGTGTGTCAGCTGAGCAAGTGGAGATGTATGGAACAACAGAAGACTGCTCCCCATCAAGTGTATGAGGAGAGTTTCTCCCATATGAGAAGCTCCCTCAGACAGGGAAATGCTGACAAATATGGTTGTTCCTAACCTGGTAAGTTGGATGTGGCCAAACTCTGACCTTGGGATGTGATCTGGGAGTGAATGAATGAATGAACTTATGTCAGGGCAGGATGTGTGATGCACCAGGTTGACAGGGCATGAATTGTGGCTGCAGCATTCCCGTGGGCTAAATTTCCCAGGTGAAGCTATGAATATGAGTGTGTCAACCCCTGAAGTCCTTCATGAAAAAGATGAAGGTGACCTTGCTGGCAGGAAGGACGAAGTGTACTGACTGCCATTCCAGAGTCTGCTCTTTTGGTGCTCCCAGCTTAGTCTGAAACACGAACTACTGGAACGCTGGCAAGAACATTGTCACATGGCATTTCCCAGAGTCTCTTTTAGGCTGAGAAAAAGTGAAAAAAAAGATGAGAAGATCTAATGTCTGCACTGTCAAGGATCAAAGTCTAACCATGTTCCAACAAACTTCTTTAATTTTCATAGTTCTGTGGTATCAGAGATGCTTTTCTAAACCAAACTTTGGAACTATGCACAGTGCAACCTGTCAACTGATGGGCAAAAAGGGAGGAAGTAGATGCATATTACATCTAATTCTGTTTGTAATTAATGTGACATTTTATGGTGAGTGAAACTAATTTTCTCCAAAGATTTTAGATATTCGAAACATAGCTGACAATTTAATGTAGTAGGGAAATAAAATTGGTGCGTTAGAGGCAGGTTGGAGAGGTTTTGATGAACTGATGTCCTTATCCAGTATGGCAACAGCTAGGACACGTAGCTACATAAACTGTTACCCTGTTCTTGTGGGCAGATGCTCACTCCTAAGATGGTTCAGAGATAGAATTTACCACTGTCTCAAGACAATGTTTTGCAACCAGAGAGAGATGGTACACGCCATGGATTTGCAGCTAAAGTACGCAACCGAGAGCTAGGTGCATGTATTTTTGCCATTTCCCACCTGTTTCACAAAGAGCTTGCAAGCATAGTCATTCATCAAAGAAGTAACTTTCCCTCTACATCAGTGCACCCTGCTCCTGCTCTAATAAATCGTGTACTACAGTTGTGAATGTACTGAGATGGTGAATCTGAGTGTCCCACACATGATTCCTTCCACTACAGTAAGTGACAGTGGCAAGTTGTTTAAGATCCATCAGCCACACTATATCCAACATTTTTTTTGGTTTGAGATTTGTCATGGAAGAACAAATCGTGTCTTTCACAAGAATAATCTCTCCCACAAGGAAGCACTTTGAACAATGGAGATACAATGAGTGCTGTAATTATATAAACTGCAAACAATCAAATCACATCGCATCATTAGCTAAAACAATCAGGGCTAAATGACGGAGTTAGGTCCAGGTGCGTATACCTCAGCGCCTACTGAGCATGTCTTTTCCAGTGCTGTCTGAGGTATTCGCTTCCTGCCTCACGCGCCTTGCACCAAAACATGTGTTACATTGACCCTAGATCTAGCCCTGAAACAACCTCTGCAGGGAGTGTCCAGAATAAAGATGATGATCACACAGAGATTTACCCATCTTCTTGGTTGGAATTTGCTGCCTGCTGGGAACTTGAAGTAGACACAGTAGTGCTATTATTTGGACCCAATTATATAATTTCAGTTAAATTATAATTTCAAGCCAGAGAAGGTGTATTAGTGCATGCCATCTGCACATCTCAACCCTGCATTTTAGTTATCCTCAACTCTGGCATGGTCTGTTTAGGAGCTTTCTATACCTAACAGCCCCAAACGTGTGTCACCATGTCTCTGTCAGGCATTGGGATATTCATTGTCTTCACCCATGTTTGTTTCCCAAGGAGACCGATAAATTATAAGAAGTAAGGAACAGAAGCCCCCATCCATTTAGAGATACTAAATTTGTTGCTACCCATCTGTTTGCTAGGAAGAAGCAGGTCTCATGGGCTATTTACAGCCCATGAGAAGGGGAGGTAAGATTTGCTGAGATCTTCTTACCTGGGGCAGGCATTATTTTTATCTGAAAATGGCAAAACTGTGTCAGGCAGAGTACCATTAGCAGAGCAGAAGGGCAAAATGGCTCAGTTATCAGGACCAGGGGCTGCAGGAAGTCCCAGGGGCAGGAATATACTCAGTAGAAAGCCTGCTGGAAAATGTCGAAGAGATATTTCATGCTGCACAACCAGCACTTTAGGAGAGGGCAAGTGAGTAGAAAAAGCTTGTCACAGGAACAGGACTCAGCTTTGGGAAGCTATTGTGAGAAAAGACTTCACTCTGAAGCTTTTTGAGCTGGAGTAACTAGCTACATAACTGAGGAGCAGAAGTGCATTGCAGTGAGACCAGAGTCATAGGAGTCTAAGTATAGCAGCTATTTCATTAAGCCTTGCATTTCAATAAAGGCAATGTGATTTTTTTTTTCTTAATGTTTGTCTGTTGCTAAAAGTGATTTGTGGGACCAGCAAACGATCATCTTTCCTTTCTGCCAGGAGCAATAGGCTGAACAGGGCTAACGCTCCACTGCCAGTGCTCAGTGCTCTGATGCAAGACCAGAGATCCCCAGGAGCCTGCCGACTGCTCTTCTGCTGAGCAGTGAGACCACTTTCAGAGGCATAAACCCCATGGCAAGGTGACCATAAAGCATCTCTAGGTTGTAAGGTAGCCAGATGCCAATACAGAGGACGATCAAGTATGTTTGCATTTATGGTCTGCCCCATAGGACCCCCGGGTACTCTCTGGACTGGCTGCCCCTGTAGAATATCTCTGGGATTTGAATGCATGCTTCATTCATGTTTTCCCAGGCTTTCTTTCTCTCTTTTGTCCATGTGAAATTATCTCTCTGTCTGATGAATTGCAACAAGGAAGAAAATGGCAAATTTAGGCTCCTTTCATTTTTTTTTTAACCCCGACATAAAAATAGCTTCCACCATCGCCTGCGGTGGAGTCGTGTTTCTCCTTAATGTGCATCCTCTGAGATATGTTGGTTCTTTTGGGACAGAAAGAGGAGAATACAGACATTATAAGAATGTGGTCAGGGTACAGGAGAATAATTAAGTTTGTCTCTGGTTCTTGGTTTTTTCTCTGCTCTCCACACCAGGGAATGCTGCCCTTTAGACCACACGCTGAGGTCCGTGGGGTACAAATGCCGTTCAGTAACAGAGAGAAGGGACAAGGACAGGCCAGAGGACAGGCAGAGAGAAGGGCAGTGAGAGGAAAGGAAGCCCAGCGACGGCCTTCAGAAAGAGCAGTTTTACGTGGAATATTTGCATAATATCTGTGGGGATGATGACTTTCTCTGTAGTTCTTAAAACTTCTCACCTCCTGTCTTGACAAAAACACTTCAAAGCATGAGGGTAGGTCCTGCCTTCTCTTAAAAGACCACCCAGAAATGCCTGTTCTGGTTTGACAAGGCAGCACGTGTCCCTGCATTGCAAGCAGATCCATTAAGGGTTCAACTGCTGGCCATGAAATTGTTCTTACGTGGACTAACACACAGGTCTCTGATGCAGTAATTTATTGCTGTTATTTATTCTGGGCTGATTTTGAATGAACCGCCTTTACATGAAAAAGCTTTGTCCTTTGACCTCTCAGGTGCTGCTCTTTGACAGAAAGCCAGGCAATACACTGAAGTGAGCAGTGCTCAGTCACTCCTTAACTTCGTATAAAGCAACAAATCTACAAAGGCCAGGGCTGGCAGCAAACCCAAGGTTTCCCAGTATGTAAGTCTGCTTTACCATCTCCTGCCATCTGGAAGACTTATTAGCTTTTGCCCTGGTTACAGATATCCCACAGATCTGGGTTCTGGCTCCAAGCAAACTTTTGCCTTCTCCCAGCTCTTGTTGTGGGTAAAGGTTTCTTCAGCTGCAGCTAGAACAAAAGCCTGCTTTATATTCCAGCATTAACTCCAGCAGTCACGGTGCTGTGCATGCAGCCTGGAGCAGCTCGTGTCTCTTAAATTAACTTGCCTCCTGGCTTTACTCCTTGCTTTCCTGGTCTCTGTGCTTTGCTTTCTCTCTTTCTGTATTCCTGTGCCCAGTCCAAGATACTCTTTCTTGTCAATCTGTCTGTTTTGGTTTTAATTCAACATTAGGCATGCTCTGTTTGTGACTGGCAAAGACTTTGCAGGGTGGGTTACTTCATTTAGAGGAGTCTCCTGGGAGACAGAGACGAGATTAATTTCTTGCGATATCCATCCACACTAGTACCACTTGTACTTTAACCATGAGAAAGCAGACTGGTACTGATGAATTTGATACTGACAGATTGCAGCTGAAGGCTGCCAACTCCGGGCAGCCTCCCAGCCCAGGTAAAGAAAGCAGTTCCCTCAGGTATGAGCCCTCTCTTACCTTTCTCAGCATGAGCTCAAGGCGCAGTTGTGAGCTGTGTTGGTTGATACAGACTGTGAACCAACAGAGGAATCATCAAGTAAAAGAACATGAATATCTAGAGGCAGTTGGCACTCATCACATTAAAATACATTGTTTGAGGAAAATGAGTTTGGGGTTTTTCTGTCTAAATACCAAACCTATTTAAAGATTAATTCCAATATTTTTAATCAATCCCCCTGAGAGTGGACAGCAAGCTGCAACTCCTCGAAGAGCGCGTTTCCCTGCTTTTCCTTCTCCGCAACATCCTCAGCAGACCACCAGCACATCCCCGGCAGGGACGTGGGAATCAGCCCTCAGGGTGCTGTCAGCTGGAGACTTTCAGCTGGAGGCTGCTGAAGGCCAGTAATCATTCCTACCCAAATTCACATCTTTAGGTTTCTTTTTTCTCCCTTCTTGCTTCTCAGTGACACAAGAAAGAGGGTGATGACATAAAAGATAAATGAGAAAAAGTAGGTCTCCCCAAAACATCCCAAATAATTATTATCCAATTTCCACATCTCTGGTCATCATCCCCCTTCTCTGAAACATATCAGGGACCGTTTTCATTTCCCCAGGCACCTGAGTTATAGTTTTGTGGCTACATTTTGCCTCCTGAACGGGCTATTTGGAGAAAAACTTGTTTTCTAAATGCCCCGTAGAATGCAAGTGCTTGCAGAGTGTAGTTCACTGTTTGCCCTGTACCCTCGCAGCTTTGGCTGTACCGGCAGCAATGCCCACAAGCACACTGGCAAGGTTTCATGCAGTGTGCAGGCAGATTAGACCAGTGGGTGCTGAAACCACCATACTGCCTGATGACACCATGTGGTGTTGCCACAGCAGGAAATTATAGACCCTGTCACGTATTCAGATTTTTTTAAAGGATTATATTTTTGTATGGATGGGATTTGCATGTGAAATGATACTCATTAGGAAATAATTATGAGATAAGGCCATCATTGTGCTTCAAGGCAAGGCTGATTTCCATCTGCATCAGGAAGAAATCAATGCCTTCCCACTCTTGGAAATACTCTTTGATGGTAAGGTCATGCTTTTGTCACTGGTCATTGAATCAGGGATGGGCTCTCCTGATTCAGCAGGACCCTTGACCTGTCCTTAAATAGCACGAATGGGAAGGACTAATGCTTTCCTCTAGTTTGGAGGTGAGTTAAATACAGGCAGTATCACACAGTCTCGAAGCTCCGGTGCCTGTGGCTGTGCAGCTGTGCGGGACCAGCCAGGACCGGGCTGCTGTGACTTGGTGAGGGACGTGTGCCTTGCCCGCAGCTTTCCTCTCCCCCGGAACACCTGAGCTCTGCCTGAGGGCCTCTGGGCAGCTCAGCGGTCCTCACCAGAGCAAGCTCTCATTTCTTGCTTCTGTCCACGTGCTACTCTGATGGAGTTGTGTATCAGCAGTGCCTTTGCCTGGGGACAGGGATGCAGGGAGCACGTACAGTCCTCCCAGACATGCATGCAGTTCTGGAGACAGGAATAAGCCCCAGACCCCCTGGCCGTGCCTGTAATGCCCAGCCTGCTGGAGCCTGGCATCCCTCTGGGGAAATTACTTTGCTCTATCCCATCATCAGAGCCTTTTGGGAAGGGTTGTACAAGACGAGTTTGTTCTTTCACAAAAGAACACCCAAACTCCCTCATTTTTTCCAGCAAGTAGAACAAAAAAGAAAGGGAGAGAAAAGCATGACTCTATTTGTGAGTGCATTTAGAGGTGGCAAAGAGCTGACACTGAAACACTATGAAGCCTACTGCGAAGAGCACTTTAGTAATGCTGCCTTGTTTGCACACTGAGCTCCTACGGGGTTTTTAGGACAGGGCTCTAAAGAAAACAAGCAAACCTCACGGTGTCTCAGCCTAAGTGTAACAACAGCTTTAATAGACAAGAGGAAATTGTTCTGATCTAGCTTGTCTCCTGCAAACCCAGAAGATCTGGAGATTTTTCTGAAAACAGTTGCATGGAGGCAAAGGAGTATTTGCCTGAATTTCAGGTAAGACACAGACCAGCAACATATGTACTTCTGTACATGTATAGGGGAAATCTGAGAAAGAGAAACTAATGTGCATGCCTGTGCATGGCCTAGACACAGTGCCACATGTACACTAGTGTGAAAAGCCTTGAGTGACTTCCAGCCACCGTGGCTGGCTCTGCATCCCATCTCTGCACCTCCTGGCCCTTCTGCTCCAGGGAGGGAGCTCGGTTGCAGCCTGCCCTGGCAGCGAAAAGACCTCATAACACATCTTTACAAGCTGGGTTTGTTTGCAAAACTCTCAGAAAGACTCTGCAGAAGCAATACAGCTAGAAAGTTAGAAAGGAAAGACACTTGAAACCTCCTGCAGGTGAAATGGCATAAAAATACACGTAAAGGGAATACTGCCATGGTTCTTAACAGTGAGCTGTTGATAGCTGAACTGTTCATCGATGTGGTTAAGAATCACTCTGTCTCCTATGGCAGGCAAAGATGTATTAGTAAAGGAAACACATAGGTAATGTTATTATGCAGCAAAGTAATTAAATGTAGTCCTTCAACAGCAGAGCAGTCTCGGTGCCTCCTGCTCCCAGCCGCTGCCTCCCCCAGAGCAGCTGGTACCCGAGGGCTCGGCTTCCCCTTGGCAAACGCCAGGCTCTCAGAAGCCTTCCCGTCCCCTCCAGAAAGCAACTAAGGAGACCAGTCCCCTCTCCCCAGCCTCGCTCCCTCGCTCCAGAGGGCAGAGACTTTGAAACGGAGCGTGGCAGCCCTCCAAGTCCGCTTTGGCAGACGCAGGCACACTCCTGGCACACTCCTAGCTTTGCAGCCCCTCATCCCTGGGGCACAGCCAGCCCCTGGGAATGATTCAACTCCTGCCCGTCCTTGCTAATGACAGAAAAGTTAGCAAGCCCGATCACTGAATCAATTAACATTTCCATTTACTCCGATCCCTGTTAGGATCAGAGTCCCAGATGTGTTGGGCAGGCATGGCCTTTACCGGCGCTTCTTCGTGATGCACCTTCCCCTTTCAGGCTCCAGCGTCATGCAAGAAGAACATAAACAACCTCCAGCTTCTCCCTGGCAGAGCGCTATTGCCCACTTTTCAGTTGATTCCCAGGATGGCAGCGACCAACTGCTCCCTCGAACAGAGATCTCCATGTGTGCCTGCAGCAAGCTTTCATAATGGGACAGATGATGGGAATGTGGGATGGGAGAAATAAAACCCGTTTTCTTCCCCCTGTACGTCTGTAAATGACTGAAAAAAACAGAATCAAAATTATGTCCAATTCAGCAACACTTTGAACAGCATGGAATGAGCAATTTCTGGCACAGGCTGTGAATTCCAGGTTTGATTCATGAAAACTTGGATACCGAAGGCGCACTGCGCAATTCAGAGTTTGGGGAGGCAGCACAGCATCACGCTGGACAGTGAGCTGAGCAGCAGGGGTGGTTCATTCTGGGCACTTCACCTCTGCTTTACAGAAACATCGGCTCAAAAATGCTGTCTAAATGTGAGTGATGTCACCTCGCTGACTGCCCTGCTTTTCTCTTGCAGAGGTTATCAGTGCCTTTTCAGCAGGATGCAATTTAGGTATAAAACGTTTTATCTTTTGTGCTAGTGGCAATGCGAGGAGCAAAGCAACATGGAATTTGGCCCAGAGAATTCGTTCAGTGATAAAAAAAATGGATCTCTTTTCATTTGAAGGGGGCACATTACCATGACAATGCAGCGACAGAGGCAGAGGTGTCGGAGCAGCCTGACAACGCAGACAGGATCTCTCCGGAGGAACTTCCCACCCGGCATCGGAGCACGCAGATTTGTAGTGAACATGCAACCTGGCTCCCACCGCCGTGGCTTGGACCGTGGTGTCAGCACTTCTGCTCCTCTCTTTGCCACCTCTTTCAGATGAGCCTAATCTGCGAGTGTTGAAGCCCTGATCTGCCACCGAGTGAGGGTCAGAGCACTCGTGGTCACTCTCGTGGTCATAGGCATCAGCTGGACAATCACCTTTCACTCCAAACACGTTGTCTGACAAACAGAAGGAGGCCAGGCAAAACTAGCATCCCTCTTAATGAGAGGGAAGGGCTTTGGGGAGAGCTGACCTAAGACCTTGTTCTGTGAAGGGAATTAACTTGCAGTGCTGAAGACAAGGTGCCACTTGTGACTTCTTAACATATTTGAGACTATGCTGTCTATGGGAACCTGTCAACAAGCAGTCTGAGAAGGAGTAAAATGGTTAGGATGTCTCAGAGAGAAAAACAGATCACAGCTTGGCACGAAGCTACTTTTGTTGGCAGTGCATAATTGATGTGCAATAAATTACCAGCCAAAAAAAAGAGAAATCAGCCTGTTCTTCAGGGCACTGCCTCTAATGGGGGTTGAACACTTGCTATTTCTAGCTGAATTATTCTGATATGTGAAGCATGACAGATTGAATTGCTGCCCAGCATCTTATTAGGTTTATTTACTAAAAGGCAAAAAGCATGAGAAGATAATCATACCCAAAGTCTGCCTACCCCTCCCCACTGTCTCCCTCACCCGACGGTGCAGCAACATGCTGTTAGTTTCATTAGAGATTCATGCGAAACAGGCGGCAAGGACCCTCAGCAAACACACGGTCGGGCTGTGTCACCACGGCATGGCCAGCAGATTCCCCGCAGCCGTCCCAGAGGCCGGGTGTCCCCGGCGCAGAGGGTTGGGGCAGGAAGCAGCCTCTACCCCACAGCGCGATTCGGCAGGCACAGCCAGGATGGTGATGCTCTCCCCTGCTCAGGGGCTGGGTCTTGCTATTTCTCGGGTGGCGCTTGCTGAAGCTGTGCAGTCACCTTTGGGGCAGTCAGAGAATGGGGAGGGGGCTGGGAGAAGGGCAGCTTTTCTGCTCTGTCTCACCTTTGAGTGAGAATTCAGACTGGATCACTTCTAATGGGAGGCTGTTCCTCTCCGTACCCAGCCCTCACCATCCGAAGAGTCCCCAGGCATTTCAGATGCAACCTCACAGCTACACTATGCATATGAAATTACATCTGTATGTGAACCCAGAGGTCCCAAAATGAGGAAATGCACTTATTAAAAACATATTTATTAATTTAAAGGAGTCCTCAAGCAGCATTTTTATTAGCCTGTAATATTGCTGTTTGCTCCCCATTGCCTGTAGTGCTCTTTCAGAAGTCTGAAAAGAACACTTCTTTCCCTGCCAATTCTCTTTTGGCTTCACTGAACACTGAAGGGTTAGTAATGGTTCTGTTCATGACTGCATTTTTGTTGAGGAATTCAGCACTGTGACAGGAATGGCACTTGTGCGAGCTCTCAAGTGATGCTCCTGCAGAGTTCTGTTCTGTGCCGAAATGAGTTCCTTAGCCTGCAAAGAAGGGACGGTGTTTTTCTTGCCCCGTTTACAGCTGCTGTAACAGGAAGGCCCCCAGGAGTGACTCCTGGCAAGGCAGGCCACCCACCTAGGCTGTAACCCACAGATGAATTGCAGCAGGATCTGCTGTGTGTGTGTAACTTGCCGGCAGAGCAACAGCCCCAGCCCCTGCTTCACCTCCCCAGCAGAGATGGAAGCAGAAGCTGCACATCTTTGCAACCTGCAGCAGAGAAGGAAAAAAAGCAGGTAAAAATCTGACCCAAAGGAAAAATGTAGGGTCCTTTCTTGAAAATGTAAAAGATTGCATTAAAATGTTTCATCTCCGCTCAAGACTTGCACCCTTGTGCTGTTCTGAAAAGAATCCCCACCTTATGTAGCTAATAAAATTCTGCCGGTCACCGTATGTGCTCATTTCAGGGAGACTAATGCATTAGCAGTGTAACCGAGTTTTCTTCAGTTCTCGAGTTTATGGGCTCAGATCTGTCATTTCATTCCAACTATGCCTGGTACAGGATTCAAGCGAGCTTTTGGATGAAGGCTAGAGAACAAAGCTGGCTTTTTCCTCCGGCTGTCCTTCAGACCCTGATCCCCTCGCAGACATCAGATCTCAGGTTGCACTCAGTCTATCCTATGCCAAAACAAATATAAGTTTAAAACATTGGCTGTATAATGAACCAGAAAGAGTAAAGGTCTTAACTGTGGCTTGCCCATGCCTGAGATAAATGCTGTAAGCACTGGGCTGTTTGGATGCTTCTGTAGGATTTATAACTCCTGGCTGTGGGTTGTGCATTTGAGGGAGGAAGTGGTGTTATGACATTTCTTTCTTTAAAAAAAAAAATAAAATAAAATCTTTAAACAGCTCTACATTTGATTCTTTGTGAAAAGCCTTTCTTTCTAGTCAGCTCTAGTGAATAAATTGGATTTCTTCACTATTAAGTTACAAGAAAAACCCAGAAGAATGAATGAAAGGAAAGGCTAAGGTGAGCAGCGAAAAGTAGCAATGTTTTGAAAAGATATGGCAGCCCATTTACATCAGGGGATTTGGGACTTTTGGTCACTTCTATTTACCTAAAGGTTAGGAACATAAATTTAGATGCCTGCATTGAAGAATTTTGCCCAGCATGCATTGGGAATATTCACAGTTCTTTCAAAAGCCATGTCATCCCATCATGACATCAGAGTGCCAGAGGACAATGTGGTTTGGAAGGGATCTCTGAGGATCATCCGGTCCCAGTCCCTGTTCCAAGCAAGGCCAGCTTAGGTCGGGTTACTTACCCTTTGTCCAGCCAAGCTGTGAGTATTTCCAGGGATGCAGATTTCACAATGATTTCGACTGGGCAGCCTGCTCCAGTGCTGCACTACTTACCACTCTTGTGAAATGGCCACCACAGAAACTGTGCATTCGTCTCAGAAATTCGGCTCTTGTGCTCTAAATGTAAGTCCCACGTTTAGGATCCAGCCTACTGCTCCATCCCCTAGGTCTCGGGAGGTTGGCATCCCAGGAGACTGCCCTTTAAATACCACCACCAAGGAAGTATCTAGCAGGTACAGAGGAGGATGTCCCAGTCCATAGGTGACATCTCAAGATGTGCATGAGGTGGATTGGCTGTGTTTGGTTTTCTCCTTCCCTGTCCATCTCAGGAGCGGATGGAGCTGATTCAGGAGCAGGGATTGTGCGTGTCCTGCTGGCAGCAGGGCTCGGTGTTCAGCAGCCACAGAGTGACCTTTACCTACATCTGTTTCCACCAGCAGATTTCCGGTTGTTTAAAGGACCCTGTGACCCTTCCTGCATTTAGATCACCCTCTCTCTCGCCAGAGACTGGAAAGCAGCTAATGGGCACTATTACAGATTAAGCAGCAGGAAAGTGCGGTGCTGCTGAGAACTCAGTGTAAGCCTGCCTCAATTGCACCTACAGCCAGCCCAGCCCGTCTCCTAAGAAAATATGAAAGAATTTTGCTGAAGGATGGAGTCAGTGCCCACCAGAGCAGTATGTCTAGCACAATGCAGGCATCCAGCACAATGAAGAAATAAACAAGCATTGTTTAAAATACTGTGCTATCCTGGGTGGTCTTCATCTGTCCAGACAGAAGGCATCCAGCTAAGAAACCAAGAAAATGCCCAGTAAATTGTGTTTTGCGTTGTTCTCTATTTATAGCTAAATATAAGGTCTGAGGGAGGAAATTCCCCAGAGATCAGCACCCTCTGCAGTGAGTTCAGCAGCCAGCATCGCTCGTGCCTCATGCCAGCGCTGTCATGAGCAAAGGAACTGATGAGCAAGCCAAGATCTCAGGATCGCGAGAGCTCTTGAACTGCAGCTACAAGCATTTGGGCAGACACTGCAGTTCAGAGGAGGAGCCGATGCTTCGTGCCTCTGTAGCATGGGACAACCTCTTCCTTCCCTGCTAGCTGAAACTTCTATGACACCTTGAATGTCTGAAGTTGGGAGCAATGTATTCGTATTGCAACCCAGTAACCTATCTCAGCCTCATTGCTTGGAGGGACGCAATGGATTTGGGAACAGAAAGGGACGCTTGAAGGTCATCTCTCACACTCTGAGTTTCCACAGGTTTTTAAACTCAGGAAACTTGACATGCTGTCTCTGAAGCATCCCAGTCCACTCCATGAAGAGATAAATCAAACTGCTCTGTGTGTGTAGTTATTGCCGTACAGCCTTGTCTGTAAGAGTTGGAAAGGCAAATCTGGAATAATTTAAACAGATTTTTGCCTGAAACTTACATTTCTGTTACACGTTAGTTTACCCAGATGGTGGGTGACAAGGCAGTGTTGATAACACATTTCAGATCTCCCATCTATCTTCACCTTAATGTCTCTTAGCCTTTCTGATAGTATTTTAAGAGTAGAAAAGATTGAATACATGCATGTAACGATGAAGTTAAAAGCCCACAGAAGAAAAAGCCCACAAAATTATTGTACAATATTGTTGCGGAATCTGGATTAGACCCAAGTGAAACTGTCATACTCGAAAGCATTTTCATTCACTAGTTTTATTGGTTGCATGTGCAAAATGGTGGGGCAGCAAGAGGAAGAAGAGTGCCACGTTATCTAGTTTTACTCTGTGAAAGGCAGTGTGGCTGTCGTTATTTGTCTAAATGTCCTTCACATGGACAAAGCAAGCTCAGGACTCAAGCCCTGACTCTTTTTATATTCACACACCGTTGCACAGGGAGCAGCCCTTGGGGGCTACTGTGCCAGCACTTCCCAAAAGTCAGGGTGCAAGCCTTGGACTCCAGTTTTGAGGCTTCTTTGGTATGTTGGCACATGTGAGCTGAAGATCACTTTTCAAGCCTGAGAGCTCTCTAAGAGGCGGAGACAGCCAGTGGTATGTCCCCATATGAAAACTATGCTGCATTTTCATATGCTTTTTGTGAGCCCGGAGAATTACCCTCTTCCCAGAACAGCTGCCACTTCATACACCAGGAAATATTTCTTAACAATTTAACTCAGTTAATGCGGCCTTTATTATAATTGAATGCTATGCCATCGGTATCCACCTGAAAATTATATTCACCATGGGTCCACCATTATACAGGCTAATTCCTCATTAAAGGAAGGAACTGAAGAAAAGCAAGTGCCAGTGGTTAGTGATTGTGAGCAGTCAGAGCATAGTGTAAAAAAGTAGTGTTTGTAATTATGGTGCTAGCCCGCACAGCTGGGGAAAGATTGCTGCCACCGCAGATGAACAGCATTAGTAATATCTCATTTCACTTAGAGTGGTGAAGGCTGCTAGCAATAGAAAGGCAAATACAATTAAAGCCTACGCTCATTCTATCCTTTACGATCTACCAAAAGCACATGTTCTGGTACTCGATACCTACATTGGGTATATCGATCATATCATTTGTCCTTGCAGGAGAGATAGATTTACTGCTGACTGAGACTAAAGGTTGTGTATCCTGATTGCACCAAAGGAGAAAACTTGGAACCCCTGAAGTCATGGAGCAGTTTTGTCCCTGTTTTCAGAGGAGACCAAGATTTCACCCCGTGTCTCTAAATTCCTGCTGGACGTACATATATGCTTATTGCCACCATGGATCAGCCTTTCAGAAACTTCCATGATTTAGTTCTTCCAGTCCTCCTGCAAGACCAAATTATCTTCTCTTTGGACATGGAGGTGGGAATGGAAGGCCTGTAGTAACCTTTACAGCAAAAAGTGGAAGGCACCTGTGCCATTACCTCTATCAGCTCCAGCCTCCACCCAAAAGTGGTCCCTGNCAAAGGTCATGAGGATAGCATCACTACCAACGTGTTGAAGTGTTCTTAACACAAAAACACCTCACAAATATTTTTTGCTGAGTAGTTTGTTACTGCAGTCCTGAGTATATTTATGACAAGTCCTTGGCTGGGATGACGGTGGAAAGCAGAACTGGTGGGAACCTGCAGAGTCGCCAGCCAGGGAAACTCTGTGATAGTGTTAAACCTGCAAAGGCCCATGCTGTTAACAGCTTGAATCTGCTCTAATCTGCACCTGAGTGTTGGAACAATTCTTGCAATGGACTTCGAGGAGAAGCAAAAAAAGAGCCATTAGAGGCAGTGGATCTCAAACAGATGTTGCTGTTCTGAAACTAAAATTGTTGGTGAGATAGTCTGGCCAGCCTGATTCAACAGATGGTCAGGCTGAATTACCCTGAGCCTTCTGGGTTTAAAAGCTTGGAGTCTATAAATATAGAGGAGAAAACAGTGTATGAATTATTTCAAAATCATATGATAAAATTAATTATCCTTGTGGCAGAGCAACACTTTGCATATCTGCCGCAGTCTAATCAGATTACTTGCATAAGAAACTGGACAATAAAGTGGCACAGGCAAGCATAACTCAGCATCTTGCAGAACAGGATGCATCCAGGTGGACGTTAGGGCTAGAGCCAAGCACTGTGGTTATTAATACTGCTGTAACTTTTGCTGAGCCTAAGGACAGCTCCAGCTCTGAGAAAAGCAGGCACGTCAGGGTTTGTTTGCACTGAGGCAAGAGACTACTTTGACCTCCACTGGTCCATCTTCTGAAGCAAGTGCCAGCTGACTCCAGACAGATTTTCTTTGCCTGGGCTTAGTTTAGTCCTGTTCAGTCGTCTCCCCACCCTGAGAGACCTCACCCCAGTCAGGAATTTCTTGCTTTGTCACCTAAATCTGCTTCTGTTGCTATGGTTCTCCTGTCTCCTGTTGTGCTTCTTCGGTCAGCGTGCTCTCCCTTCTCATTACTGATGCTTTTGAACTTGCCATGGCACATTTCTCCCTCTACTGTCCTCGAGGTCAAAGTTATATTATGTTAACTTCTTTCATCTTTCTTTCAACTTAGCCGGCTCTTTGGTCTTTGTCACCGCTCATCTCCAAGGAGCATGAGAAATAATCTGTTTGCTGACAATGCCATTATGAGCTACTGTGAAATTTATTCTCTTTTTAAAATCAAGAAATTATTTTAATGATAAAAAGTCTTTGATCTAAGAGACTTCTAAAATTAGTGGTTGCAATCCTCTTGTCCATACTGGTAGCAACCCAAACAAGGAGGAACTGCCAAGGCTGAGCAAACAGCAAGCTGCCCAACAGTCCAAAATTTTAAGTCTGCCTCCTGACAACTCCCACCCAGCTCCCTCAGACATTTCCCTGCCCACCCCTTTGCAGAGTGTTCAGCACAGACAGGCTGGGGCCTCATTAATCACCTGCACAATTTCTGCGTCCTCCTGGATGCAAGGGGCTGCCTCAGCACATATGATCTGCCCAGGTTTAAAAATGATGCAGAATCTCTTCATGCCCCTCCTCTCCCCCATACATGCACTTATTCCATGCTCTATTGAATTAGCCTTGCTGCTGGATGTTATTAGGATTTACAGGGTAGCCTTGTTCTGATACGCTGGGACAGTTGCACTGCTCTAGAAAGAACATGGAAAAGTGCTTGTTATTGTGGGTGCTGTTTTGCAAAAGCCCCTGATGTTGTTGCTCCTTCTATGCATGCAGTCAAGCTCCTAAGGTCTCCTGGAGCTTGGCAAAATGCTCACCCCATCTGCAAACCACAGATATGTTCAGGTGAATCCATTCCTCGTACGCACAAGCTGCAACAACCTGCTCATCGTCAGCCAGCTGAGTGTCTACAGACAATTTAAAGAAGAGTCTTGCTTGCTGTGGCTGTGGGTATTTGATGGAGTGCCTAAAAGTGTCATCTTCGGTCTCTCTTTCTCTGGATCCTTCTGCTGCTCCTATGCCAAATATAAAAATGGACTGCTCCTCTCAGGTAATCTCATGGAAATAAAGGTCCACAAAGCCAAGTACATGCTGGAAAGGGGATGAACCAGAAGCAGCCTCTATAAGGGTTTTCTGAAAGGGAGCGGGAGGATGGGTCCCCAGGGTAGGTCAAAGCTGCCTTTCTCCAGGGAGATGCTTTACAATCCTCTGAAGCTGCCAGATCTGACCCTGCTGCCCACCCAGCTATGGCTTACACTCTGATCCGCGTGGGTGGAGAAATTTCTCTGTTTAATGTTGAATCTCCTGGGGCCAAGTAATAGAGAGCCTGTCTCAGGGGACTCTGCCATTCGATGGGAGATTTCGTTAGACCGGCCCTCTCAGACCAGGGCAGCCAGCGGGAAGGGCACTAACCAGCCAAGTACAAAGAGGAGCAGCCTTAGCTCCCACAGGCTGTGTGTTGGAAGGGATGCCAGCCCCTCTGAGATGAGATGTTCTGACCATAACCGAATGAAAGAGAACAGAAATTTGTGTTTAATTCCTAGAGATTTTCTTCCTCAAAGCAAATTGCACGTATAAGGCTTTTCTGCTACCGGCACAAAGCATCCCTCTAGGTGCTGTCAGCAGCAGGGCTGAGCGTTGTCTCTCTGCGGCAGCACTGGGGGTCCCGGCCCCACCAGCTCTACCCGCACCGGCACGGTGAAGTCCAGAGGGGGCACGGTCCTCCAGGAGGAAAAGAAACTAAACACTGCAAGGGTGGGCCTAAGGCGGCCGAGGGAAACAACCTGCATTGCTGGGAATGGAAGAAAAAAATGGAAAAGACGAAAAGAGCAATTCTTAGCTAAGATGCTGAATTCCTCCTGGGAGGATACACCTCCCCAGGAGAGCTGGGCCATAAAAAATGCTTTGCTTGTTTCTCTTCCAGAAGGTATCGGCTAACGTTTGCCAGCTGGAAGGCAGCCTCCTAGATAATACCACAGCCTGAATTCGCACAGGGAGTAGAAGCCCAGCTGGGCGGTTTCCCTTTTCAGCAGATTTCTTTGGCACATGGATATTTTTTCACCACTATCATCACTGTTTAGCAAATGACAGATCTGCTGGAGTGCCTCGCAGACAGTTTTGATTCACTCAGGGCCCAGCTCTGTTTCCCAGAACCGTAGCTGCTAGGGACCGAAAACTCCATTTTCTCCATCTGTCAGGCACAGAAGGACTTCTTTTGCACCCAAGAAAATAGTTTTCCAACATTTAATTGCTTTGTTTTGTAAGCCTGACGTGATGAGGCTGTCCTTGTTCCCCTATGATCTGCTGTCACCACCTCAGACACATCTGGCTTTGCCTAGCCTTAAAATTTCCGACTTTGGAGAAGTTCCTCAGCCACATATTTGTGCCTCTCCAGCCAGCGCTGCTCTCACCAGGTGCAGTGCTAACACCTTTAAATTTTCTCTCTCTTTCACACCCACTAAGATTTCAGAGTGTTTACTGGACTCTAATACATGAGGGCCACTTGTGGGTTGTTAAAATAACAGTATATCTTAGCTCTTTCATAAAAATATTCTTCTGTATGTCCCACCTCCATTTTGAAGAAGATGAGGATGCCAGCCCTGCCTTGCAGGTGGTGAAGCTGATGCATAAGGATACCAGAACTGTTTTCCTGAAACCGCACTGCCAGGTCCAAAAGCAGAGTTTGAGTCCTTTGAACCCTTTGGCCATGCTTTGCCCACCAGACCCTCCCCAAGTCTTGTCGACCTGCTCATCACTGCCTGCAATACTCCTCCATTTCCTCGCTTCATGATGAATGGTGCTAATCTCTGGTGCTGCCTTTGCCCATGTCACATATAAATTTGTCCCAGTACCAAGCCTGCTGTTTGCACAGGCCATTCATTAGGGATAAGTAGAGCAGGGAGCAGTGAATGTTGCTAATTGCATATAATTGTACATCCCAATTCTCTTCTTATGCTGTGTGTATCTGTTTATAGGGCAATTACACAGTAAATAGGATGCAATTAGAGCGATCTATGTTGAAGGGCTGCACTTGTCACTGAGTGCTGAACTGGATGGACTCCAAATGGGGATGCCATCTCCTTTCACTGGAGTTCCCCCAGAACCAAGATCTTGTCAGGTTCTTCATCTCCAACCCTGACCATTGAAGGTAATTTTCACAAGTTTGTCTTATTCTGCTGCCCCTGCAGCAGACAGATATCTCAGTAATACTCTGTCTCTCCTAACTATGCCATTGTCTTGGTTTTCCTTCTCCTGCCTTTCCTGTTCCCTTGGCTTAAGCATATGTAGTACTCAGAAACATGTGTCACAGCTTTAGGTCAGGGTCCTACTGAAATAGGATTTTGACAGCAGCCTAAGTAGCTGGTGAGTTACTAGCTGATGCCAGATGTCCACACTGTTCCCTGCATGAAACGAGCTTGCAGCTCTTGATCTGGACAGAAAAAATCCACAGTATGTAGCTGCAGGTACACTGGGAGTCTCAGGGGAGTGAAAGGTTCTTTACTCTCCTGGTCCTTCTTGCTAGAATGGAAGAGGTTATCTGTTTTTACAGTGCTCAGCAGAGGGAGTGTAAACTGGTTAGAGCTCCTAAACAGTGCTTCAGCATCAATGTTAGGCAATAAGAATAAAGCCAGCAGGGAGTGCTGGGAAGGAAGCATTCCCTGCTGCTGTCTTTTCTCTCAGTTCAGTGAATAAACAAACCTCAAGTCCCCACAGTTCTCAGTTCAGCACTTTTACCAGAACTGGCATCTTAAGCAATACAGGTGATGTTGGGTCAATAAAGTCTCTGCTAAGAATAGCTGTACAAACATTGCTTTGGGCCTTCTGTAACATTTACCTGTGAGCCTCTCACATCCTGTCTGCAGAGGTTGCTCAAACAAGCACATCGTTTAGTACAACCACTTTTTTGTCTAGCCATGAATGCAAAAACTGAATTCGAGTTGGACTTCGGATGCATCAGGCAAATGTGTCAGATGAACTCTGGCTGTGAAACCTTTCTGGCTCTTTCTGAGGTTGGAGAAAACCATGGTGCAGTTCGATGTGTTTTTGCTTTCCACTCTGAACTTTTACTGTATAAACAGATATCTCACTAATTCCTAGCACAGAGGTGCTACTGCTGGCAAACTGAATGGCACTGACATTTAGAAAGCCACCTATGACAGAAAATAAAAAATCAAATTTCAATAGTTTTCACCCACAGGGTAATGGTGAGAAGTTTCTAGGTTGTGAACAGTTGCAGTCAGTTTGGGACTGCTTGGCACAAATTGGTTCTTTCATCACTCCCGTGAAATGGATCAGGAGAAGGAGTTCCCAGTTCGTAACATCCCTTAAGTCAAAATGAGCCCAGAAGGTCATCCAAAGGAAAGGTCAGAAATTTAGGCAGGCCTGTGTCTTACCTCCTCATGAGGGTTTTCAGGGAAGGTGAAAGTCACATCAACATGGGCCAGAGCATAGGGGAGATGCAGGTATTGCTATCCATGCTCTCCAGGAAAAAAGAGTTCAAATTTTCAGGCTTTTCAGCTTTATACCTTTAAATGTTGGACAAATAAATCCATGCTTTCTTGAACTTCTCACCATGCACGGAAGATGTCTGCTCGAGCAACCTCATGTCCTTCCCTCTCACTGGATATGGGTCTGTACAGTGTCACACTCACTTCTTCATGGTTAACGCTTCCACATTTAATTCTCCCTTCATAGGAAAGGACTTGGAAAGCAGACAGGGTTTGGGCTTGCTAGCCGTGGTGATGACTGTCAGACTGGTCTGCATTTAGTCTAGTGAGAAAGCAAAATGAAAATACTTGGCAGGGCACCTGTGGTCACAGCAAAATCCAAGACTGAAGGAAATCAGCTTTGCTGTGAGATGTGTGAGTGGTCTCCAACTCATTTTCCATTGGAAGAAAATACCTGAATGACAGAGCCTTGTCCAAGTGCATTTAAAACCCAGAGGTCAGCTACCAACTCGGGTCTGCTGGGGACACCCTGGCTCAGCCACTTCATCTCTGGAAAAGAGCTGGATTGTTGCATAATACCCAGCAGGCACAAATTCAGGATTTGATCACAGACAGGAAGGAGCTAGAGCTGGATGAGACTAGCACCCATATACTTTCACAGGCTTGAGCAACCGCAGTTCAGCTCTTTGAAACTCTGTGAGCTTCAAAACTCCTGAACGGGAGAATGCAGTGACCTCTTCAGATCCACACAAGCTTGACCTGAGTCAAGTCTGGCACAGCAGCTTGCCATCTTACTTCACTACCTTCTCAGCCTGTTCCTTCCTGTTCCCATTTGAGAAAGGCTTGTTGATCTCAGTCCTCCTACCTCAGATGTCTCAGCACGGCTGGAAACTTCCACCACACACCCTGCTAGCCTTGACGAAACTGCCTCACATACTGAGACTAGCTGTGAGACTGCTTTTGTCAACTAAATGGCAAACCTCTTCCTGCCCAGCTGAGGGATGGTACCTTACTTTCCCCACAGAAGGTTTCTTGCTTTTATAAGCACTGAATGGCTCTTGACGATCCTTCAAAGATCTGCCCAACAGGAGAGAAAATAAAAGGTCATAAAGGAATGTGTTAGCAAAGAAACTGATAAAACCTCACTAAAGATGGCATGAGAGGGTTCAAAGAAGGGCACTAATGCAGCTCCTGTCACTATGTATGGAAGAATATGAACTGGATTATTGTCACAGACCAAATTTTCTCCTTGAAACTCTCTTGACTGGACGTGTTCTGTTCCCAGCCCAGACAGAACTGCTGTAGGAAGTACTGAAGTTTATCTCTACAATGGTCATATCTAGAAGAGCTGGGCATAGACTCCATGGGTGTAAAAGATTTTTGCCTTTGCCAGCAAATGTCCAGTAAGGAGGTTAGCCATGAAGCCTAAGGCAGCCAATGTCCCTCTTCAGGGAGCTTTTTTTTCAACCCATTATAGAGCGACCCTGGAGAAACCAGCTTTCCTATCCTACTCGTAGTGTCCATGCTGTCAAGATTTTAGTGATGCAAGCACTCGTCCTCTGCTGGGGTGATGTCTTCCCTCGTGCTGTACAGACAGCAAATCATTACCTGATCAGAGCCTCTTTGTCACATCTCATCAAGACTGGAAACGGCAATCTAGATATGAAAGAGTTTATTGCTCATGCCCAGCAGCACCCCTTTCGGTCCTGGTGTGTGCCCAACAGCATGGGTGAGCAGGGCAGGCTGGAGCAGAGAGGCTCAGTGGAAGAGCTACAGTATCTCTGTGATGGTGTTTTCCTCTGAAAAGAGGCAATTCCCTACCATGGCATTCCTGATAAGTTTATCTATTTCCCACAAATATTTGAAGAAAGCACACAAAGAAAAGCTTGTCTAGAGAATATGTCATGCATCTATTTGTGCAGGGCACATTCTCACATCTATCCCCCCAAAATTTGGGGGAGGGGTAGGTGAGTGATGTGGGTATCATGGTTGTCTGGGAAGAAAAACGACAGCACTCCCACATTCCCACAGTGCAAGTATTCAAAAGTCATTAATCCACACCGTTAGAGACTGTTGGTGTTGAGAGTGTCCATGTTGATGTGTTTGCAGGACCCATTTGGCAAACATTTCAAAATGGGGGAAAAAAAAGCATTTAATTTTTTGGTATTTCACAAATTCAGAAGGAAACAAAATCCTGCCAATAAATGGATCTTAGAAATTAGCTTGGGCTGCTTTAAGTCCATTCAAATTTCTAAGCTTAATACTCCAGGGACTTAGGAAAATGCCTATGAATTTCTTCATTCCGGAGATAGCTTAAAAGAGATGGATTTGGCAGAAAGGGCTGAATACAGTCATCCTGAAAGCAAAGTCCAGTGAAGCTGTTCTCTAGGAGCATCCACATTGTGGGTTACTCTGAAAGCGTGCCCTCTCCTTGTGCCTCCAGCTTTGGCCCTCCACACTGAACAAGGGCAGCAGCACTTGCCCCAGGTTTCAGTCAGAGCAAGCCCCAAACTCACCTCTCCAGAGAGTGAGAAAGGAAGCCCTGCGGTGCCGAGGAGCAGCCATGCCAGGGATTCGCACCTGGGGAGCAAAGACCCTGCTTGGAAAAGCCTGGTGGGAAACTCCCTCCACCCACTCTCACCTCTCCAAGTTATCTTCTCACAGATATTTCTTTGCCCTGGCATCAGTGCTGGTGATTGATCACTTCCCCTGTCTCATGTGTTGGTCCTTTGTTTAATTTTAACTCTTTTGGTAGGCTTAAAAACAGTTGAATATAGCTCTGTATTATAGATGAAAATGTTTATAACTACTAGAAATGGAATGTTATGTGAACATCAGTAGTGGCTTAGCATGAACGAGTAATTAGAATGGGCATCTTACATCATCCTCAAGCTAGTTAAGCTAAGTGGAATTTATGTGATGGACAAATACTGCGGGTGAGAGACAGAGACGAGTCAGGACTTCCTGTGAGAAAAAGGTCAAAAGAGCCAGCTTGCTGGCAAGTACCAACAGACATACTCTCCATCTTCTTTAGACCTAGGCAGGACAGTAGGAACATCCTTAATTAGCTCATCTGGAGTCCAATATTTTGTATTACCGATTAAGATCATAAAAAAAGGATCTCACACTGAGTTTGAGTGCCTCTGATGTGTGTCTCTGCAGAGGTTCTCATCTGCAGCAGCTGAGCCCTTCCTAAAACCTAATCTCTGAGTTGAACTGAGGTAAGACTTTCTTCCTTAGTAAGGATACCCTTTTATGTCTCTGAATTAATCCTTACTTTCGATTACTTTTACATTTATTTCTTATTTTCATTATACAGCCACACAGCCTGCATTTGCATCGATTCCCAATAGAGGAGCACATGGACTTGCTGTGTCACATCCGCAGCGCATTGCCCTTTGCTCCCCAGCATGCTGTGTGATCTGACCATTAGCTAATCTCCTACCCACCTGTTTCCTGGAAAGCCAGTTCTCTTTGAGGTGGCTTGCTCGAGCTTTTGTGGCTCTCCAGCTAACGTCTGCGGGTTAACACATCTCTCCTCCTGCATGCCAACTTCCTTGAGGCAGGAGACAGTCTTTAAACGCCGGAGTCTGAGATGAGCACACAGCTGTGTGTTTCTATTCATACAGACATGGCTGTCTGTCAAATACAGATAATTGGATATTTATCCATACATTTGCATGAGGAATCAGAGGAACTGTCTGCAGAAGTAGAGACCCTGCATTTCAGGGGCTAGCTTGGATCCCTTCTTGCTTTAAAATGTCAGCCGCCAGTAGCTTCTCAGAGGGTGACCGTACCCAGAGCAGTTACAACTGCAGATTCAAGCAAAAAGTTAATTACGAGTAATAAAGAAAATGGAAGAAAGAGCTCTGTGCTCTGTCCTTTCAGCATTAGGCAATTACTGCCCAGCTCATTTCAGAGGTTTATACTTTTTTTCACTCCGCATTGCCTGGCTAATTTCTTCTTGTGCGGAACTAGAGAGCATCGTGTACCACCAGTATTTGCATGTCAGCTCAGGAGCCCTCTTTTAAACCTGGTGCTTTGTGGCTGCCTCTGGTACATATGTTTAATAAATATTTAAATTCTGGAAGAACTTTTTACTCTGTGCACTTAATCTTTTAAAATCATGTTGCTGTCAGAATGCCCCTCCCATGAAGTGCTGGTGGCAAAGTGCCTTATCTCCTCTGAAAGCATTTTTGACTCCCAGCTGTAGTCTCTCTTGTGTTTTAGCCAGGCTTTCAAAATGACATACACAAACAACCAGCTGCCTGATATTTATGTGGAACATTAGCCTTGCAATTAAAGGGAGAGAAAAAGAAGCTCTACTTTAGGGTCCTTCAGAGTTTCATTACTGCCTGTTCTGCTCCATTACTGCATGTCTTTGAAAAGTGAACTGCATTAGGGGGCCCAGCTGCAAGCAGGTCCCATCGATCACCAGCTGCCCAAGGAATTGTCCTTGCTAAGCCAAATGAGTAAAGTCATGCTGAAGGTTATGAGTCATTCCCCAGTATATCTACATCTTCTTTCTGGCCAAAAGAGCATGGTGAAAAAATGTCCCAGGCTGGAGGTGGAGCCCGTCTACAGCCACAGAGGTTACACTGTCATCATTGTCCAGCTAGCAGGGTGCTTATCTATGTCCCGGGCAGGAGAAAGCTGGAGTCTCTGTGCCTCCTGCTTGGATCAGACTGATCCATATTCCCAGTCCTCCCATTTCAGCCTGTATCGCTTCTGGACAGGATTTAGCCTGCCAAATTTCAGCCCATGCTGTTGGAAGCACTTTTTAAGCATTTACCCCTCAACCTTGATTAAGTTCTTGTGCGCCCAGCAAGCAGAGGTGGAAGGAATGAACTCTGAGGAGTAATGACAGCGAGGAAGTGCAGAGCACAGAAAATCTTTCAGTCAGAACCATATGCCAAGCAACAAGGGAAGCCGGAAAAAAAAAGAGATTGTTAGGATTAGGATATTTTTCAAGAATCTTGTGGTTAGCATATTTGCTGTGATGCTGTAGCAATGTCTGAGGCATCAGGTGTTAACACATCTCCCAACAGGGGTGTATATTCTGATTTAAGAAAGAGCTCCTGGGAGCGGGCGTGCCACTGCCCTGCTCAGTACACTGTCTCCAGCTGGTGAGCAGCCAGAGCTAGGGAGGAAAGGGGTGACCAGGTCAGCAGAAGAGGCCACCCTCGTGGTGTGCATGGCATGCAGAAAGGATTCTCGCATCTCCCACCCACAGGATGCTTGAAAGCCACGGTAATGGTAGCCTTGTGGCTGGCAGGACTTCGTGGCACCCAGTAAGCGTCAGAAACACAAATGACACATTTCCTTAGGACAAGAGCCTTGAGGGTCGGTTCCCATTCACTGCAGTCAGCGGAGAAGGAGAACCAACACAGAGCTGAGCGTGAGGAAGGAAATGTTTTCCTTAAAGCCTTCCAAAGCATTTCACTACCACAAGCTCACAATGCTCCCATGGTAATTTTAATATTTCCATTTCATTTAGGAGGAGAATGAATGACACAGTGGCACCCAGAGTGAAGAACAAGTTTCGTGGTTTCTTTTCCTACCTCTGTGTCTGGCTGTTTTTCTGATCTCTAAACTAGATACTCACCATGATCAACAGCACTTCATTTTACCTCTCTGCAAAATACAAGTAAAAAAGAGCCGCCCTGGGAATATTCCCTTTGCTGCTTTTAAAGCAGTTCTTGATCAGCTTTGAACTATGATGCATATATGAAAATAATTTTATTATCCTGAATTTATACTTTGTAAACAGAGAGCTCACACGGCAAATAAATGCAGTCAGGAACCCCCACACCCACACTCTAGGTCTCACACCCTTTGATGGGTTACTTTCTGCCTAGACTGAGAAATATTTAGCATTTGGACTCCAAGAGCTTTGCCATCTGACAGAATTTAATTAAAATCTGCTTCTACACATCAGGGTGGCTGTGCCCACCTGCCCAGCATCACCCCAGACCACCTTGCTGGTGGGAGAGCTCGCTGTGCAGGGCCGTGCTGGGGCCAGGTCTTTGGATTCCCCACATCTCCAAATCTTCTCCCTCAGTCCAGGGCCAAGATGCCTCCCAAGAGGCCTGACATCTGCTGAGGAGGTTCCTCGCTTGCAGCAAGGCTGGCAGAGCCAGTCGGGCTTCCCTCTGAGCTGTGGATGGACAGTGTTGACAGCGCAGCATCAGAAAACGCTGCTGCATGAAAACTGAGATATCTTGTGGGAATATCTCATGCCAGCTTTAAGAAAAATGTTGACTGAAAGGCTTTCATAAGCAACTCTCTGATTTCATTTTGTTTTGATTTTCGTGACCTACTTTGCTGTCTTTTCGAAAAGTTTTAGCTATAAATTGATTTTAATTTTGTGCACATATAACAACACATATGAAAGTTTATTAAGAATAGCATGTTAGATTTTAATCTATACTGTGATAAGTGTTTATATTATGGCAACAAAATATTTTAAAATTTTAAAATGTAACTGTTAATTAAAGGTATTTCTGTGGTTAGAAAATGGAACAGCTGGGTTTTGCTTTTCCACAATAAACTTCAAAAATACATTTTGCTCCATCTCAGAAGTCTGGATCTTCAGCCATGGAGCTTCCTCTGTTCTGGGCAGCTCTGCATTCAACCATTTGTCATCAACAGGTGGGGTTTTCAAAAGTGATCTGTGGTTATGAGGATGTGAGAAACACAAACCAGGCATCCACATCCCCACAGCTTTTACTTCCAGCTACCTGAGCTACGTTCTTGGCTACAAACCCTTTAGTAACACTTTGTGATGCTTCCACATCCCCGGCCCACTAGTCATTTATCTGGGGCATGGAGAGTGCACACTCTCGAGACGAGACTTCGGTGAAAAGCTGAAGGAGTTTTTAGCAAGTGAGTTTCAGGACAGAACTTGTTCTGTTTGGATTCCCTTCACTTTCTTTCAGAGTCATTATCTCCAATCCATGTGTGGAAGGCAAAGCTTCTAATTATACACTGCAACGAGTGCATTTTTTATAAATAGCACCAATTGTTCTGCTGGGACATTCTCATCTGAACCAGCTCCTATTCAGCTTCGCAGCGTCTGTCTTCCATGTGCAAGGAGAATACTTTTTACTAACGAAACCCAAGTGGATTGCGCGTAACAAAGGCTGAGGTACTAGAATGGGATTTGGGAAATCTGGATTCTTCTGCTGGCCAGCGATGGTTTCACCTGCTGTGTGACCCTGAAGAGACTTCTCTTCCCCGTAATTCTGCCCATTTGTCACTCCTGAGTCCCTGGTACAAAGCCCTCTGGATTAGCATTTTTGCTACCTTGACCAGTCTCACTCCACTTGGAATTGTTAATATAATACAAAATATAATAATCTCGGAGCATTCCCCAGCTGTGGCGTCCTACAGCAGATGTACATGTCAGGGTTTGTAAGCTTCGGCCCTGAAGGATTTGAGTTGTGGGGTGCTTTGCTTGTCACCCACAGGAGAGGACATTTTGTGTGACCCCCTTGTCAGTTCTTCTGGCTGCTGAGAGAGTGATGCTGCTGGGGTGGCAGGAAGCCCTGACAGTCTGCAAGAGAGGTGGTGACTTTCAGGTGGAAGGATATGAGAAAGAGAGACTAACCAGGGCTAATTTGGGAGATAATTCAAGGCCAGATGACAGAGGTATTCGTACTTGTATTTTGTTTTAGAATCTTTCCTGCCTATTACCATCTTCTGATTTAACTAGCTGCATCCTCAGCTGTCAGCTTTCTGCAGAAAAGCCTCGTGGCTCCATGCAGGGAAGAGGGGCTCTGGACACCCACCTGACTGCGCACAGGCTGTGAGCAGAAGGCTGCTTCTGCACCCCCATGGATCCCTCTTAGCCACTGCCTGTCAGTCAAGACCCTGGCTGGGTCCTGCTACTGTGTGGAGCTGTGGAGAGAAAAGTACTTTTCAGCTCTGGTCAAAGGGGACTCAGATATCTGGTTTCACAGCAGGGACCTGTTTTCATCCTGGCAGAAGGCTTTTCCTCTTCCTTCTCCTTTCCTCTCAGATCAGACCAGACCAGATCAGATCAGTAAGGCCTCAGCATATATAACTGCTTTGGGTTTTCTCTCTGAAGAGTATGGATAAGGCTCAAATGTCAAACCATACTGAAGCCCTGGCTGTGCTTCAGTAAATGTTAGTCACGCTCTCCCCATCATCCCCAGAACCTGGCACCAGCCGTGGGGCCCCGACCCCGCTGCTTCCATCGAGAGTCCGTCACAGCCCTTTGGTCAGCCACCCTGCCCCAACGGCAGGGCCACTTGCACAGCCAGGACTTGCCTGCAAACAGCCATGTCTGGAGCCTGTGAGCACAGGAGAGGGGACATGTGTCTCAGGGACATGTGTCTAGAGGACACGAGCCAGGTCCTGGCAGCCGCTGCACTGCTGGGCTGAGGCTGTGCCCCTGCAGCCAAGGGCAGGGTCCCTGGAGCAGCTCTGGAGAGCCCTGACTCTGCTTGAAAGCCAAACCATCCCTGGCGCAGCCCAGTGTCGGAGGCTGTGGTAATGTGGCTGTGAGTATGTCATCGACATGAAATCTCAAGCGCGCTTGGGGCGAGTGATTCACGGGCTGCTCAGTTTATGCATACAGCTCATCCAGGAGCGTGTGTTTAATTGCTCAATGTACCGTAACACACATCGCTTCCTGCATTATCCACTTGCCCCAGCACTAGAGCTGCCACCTTCTCAAAACAGTCATTCCATGAAGTGAATTGCCTTTCTGTGATTATCTCTTTATGCAATTAATATTTTCTCAGCAAATCACACATCACTCTGCCTCCTCAATAGCTAAAGCAATTAATGAGCCCCAGCTGGCAGCCATGGCTGAATGAGTCACTCTGATGGAGAAAAAGATATCACCGTGGCATATTTTCCCCTGGTGCTGTCTTTTGCTCACTGACATTTTGGACTGAGGGTACCTGTCTGTTATTCCCGTGCCAGAGCTGGACCAGCCCTCCGAACCTGCCCGCTCAGGAGACTGTGTGTTCAAAGGACTCGATCCCCTCTGCCGGCTTGTCCTGGCCGTCACCTCTGCCCCAGCTGTCACTGGGGAGAAGACAACGCTGCAGACTCACTCCTGGCCAAGCAAGAGGTGGAGGAGGTGCCTGCTGTAAAATCACAGCCTGCTTGACTTCACTAATGGGGCTTATGAAGTTCAGAGAGCTAATTCGTGCCTCATACTTTATGAAATGAAAGCACTTCTACAGCATTTTTCAAAGAAAATGAACTGAGACATCCCTGGGAAAAATTCTGGGTCATTTTTTAAAGTTATGTACGTTAGCCCTATATGCCTTTCAGCACGTATGTTACCGATGTGTTTCAGTACGTTCCTCCATCCCATTCCTCTTACAGCCTGCCGCAGTTAGCTTTGCCAACCGAAGTCAAAAAGGCTTTTTTGAACTGTCTGCGATGACACCTTCATATCTTCCCTGAAGGAGCTAATGTGGAAACTTATACAGTGTACAAACAGTTGAAGGGCCTTCCTGCACCGAGCCTTTAAACAACAAGAAAAACAGAATTTCTTTTGTTGCCATTTACCCTTCCTATTCTACACGGAGTTGCTTTGAGTCCCCTTTCATCTCTACTGATTAAAGAGACAGCTTTGTCATCAGCATATTTTTGGTCTTTCTGGCCACTTACCATCTTTCCAAACAGCAAGAAATGTGATTTGTAGGGGATCATCTGAAGGAGATGAAGGTTCTTGGCTTAGCTCAGGAAGGCAGCTGTGTATATATCTCCAGAGAGTTGGAAACCTTTGTATATCTGCAATAAGCAGACAAACAAAGCCTTCAGGCCAGCATCACCACCAAAGAGGACAGACAGCCTGATATGTTACGATTGCTGATGAGTGGGATAAACAGAAGTATCAGATGTACTGGAGGTAGGAGTCGGGACTGGGAATTTGAAGCAACACAAAACAGGGCCATGGCTGTGAGCAGGCAGCTGCGACAGGACAGGAGAGGAGACTAAATGTGGCTGGAGAGTTTAGGGAGAAGCATCACACAGGCATTAGTAAGGCCTGAAAAGGAAATCCATCCAGAAGAGGCATGGGTTACTTGGATGGAAATTTAGCTGGCAAGCACAGGAAAATCCAGAACTAAAAAAAAATAGCAATGGAAAAAACAAAAATACAAGTACTCATGGTTCAAATTCCCTTCCTGACTCAGTGTTGTATAATTTTTCTTCTAAGATTGTAGTGTCACCTCTCCAAAGTAAAAAGGGAAGAAATGCAGGTGAGGAGGAGGCGGCAGTGAGCAAGGGGCCCTCAAAAGTTACTGAATCACACAGCTCATGTGTTGAAGCTTTGGTTTCAGTCACAAGAACGCTCCAGGTCTGCCAAACAGTTCTGTGCCTTTTAGTCTGAAGCATTCGCTATCATTCTAGGCAGTAAGCAAAGAGTCTCTCTGGATAGTCTGTAGACTGTTTTCATAGATGGGATTAGTTGTGAGTCCAGCTATGTTATGCTTTCTTCCACTCAGGAAGCTCTCCTACAGACCGTCTCCCTGCCCCATACAAGGCAGGGCCCAGGAGGCTTTGTGATGCCCTTTGCTGGATGCCTTTATTGCTGCCTATTGAATCAAAGACAGGAGTAAGAAAGACACAGACCATGCATTAGCCTCCTCCTTTCCCCAGCATTGGACAAGATCCAGCAGAACAATACAGACTTCTATTTTCCACATGGCCCTTCCAGTTAATGTTTCTTCTGGGGAGAAAATCAGCCCACCATTATTATTTATTAACATCTGCTTCATGCCAGATCTGAATTTCTGACCTACATTGTGCTTGAGGAAAGAGCTCATTGAAGGAGAATTTTGCCTAGAGTGAGGACTTCAAGTTTAGGTCTATTAATTATTAATTGCTCTATTTATTTATTCAAAAGCCCCAGTGAAATGGGAATATTAGCTGTTTTCCTTCCTCATGAACTCACTCTCTTGCCTGGTCTTATGTGGCTTTGCACATGCTCTCCCCCAAAGGAACAAGTCAAAAAGTGTGTGTGTTTGTGGAGGGAGAGGGTCGGATTTTTTACCAGGCAGGTCAGGGTACAGTCACATTTATTCTTCTCATATGCTGCTTTGTAGAACAACAAGCTCGCAGATAGAATGAAATATTAGCTTCATTTCCTGCAGATTTGAGTTTAAAAAAAAGCCAAGGATGGAAAAGACTGAATTTAGCACAACCAACACCAAAGCTACAGAGACTCTTCCAGTCAAAGAAAATCTTTCGCTGCAGTGATTTATTAATTTGGAAGATGCTGTAAAAGATACTTTTCCATCAAGATTGTTTACCTGTAAGCCCATTTGGTTGTTCAAGGTTTGGAGGATGTACCTGTGCCAATCAGTGACACTCTTATGTGTTCCCAGCATATTTTGCCTCCGTAGTGTTTTCAGTTTTTTTGATAACCCAAAAGAACAGGAGTCCATAACCTTCCCTTTTGTGCTCTCTTTCACATCATCTGCAGCAGCCTGGTGTGTCCTACAGCCAAGCCAAGGAGGCAACGGTGGTGGGGGAAAATGATCCTGTTCTGTGCTTCAGAAAACAAGCACGGAGAAAGAGCCTCCCAGCTCAGGTAGGACTGGGAGTAAATGCTGGGCAGACATCTCTGTGAGCCCAGTGCTTCTGCAGAAAGAGCCTCCCCTGAGCCGCTTGCACGTTGAAGAAGAGAAAAGGCTGTTTCTGAGCCCAGGCTTCAGGGACTACTCTGAAAACACATCACAAAATAAAGCAAAAAGACACCATAGAAACAAAAACCTCTGGGTGCTTTCAGGGAAGAGGGGCAAAACCACATATTTTGACAGTGCTGTAGTCAGACCTGCCAGGCCCTCAGGTGTGAGTGTTCAAATGGAACATATTGTCGTTTGCTAATTCAGACCCTTGACATCCACAGAAATTTCCTGGGACACAAGAATGTTGTACTGCTTAGCGTCACCTACAAATCCAGGAAGAGTAAAGAAACCTTCTTGTATCTCTGCTTGAGCATAACTTGATTTATTTTTGAGGCAGACAACCCAGCTTCAGGCTGCTGGCTGTCTGACACTTATGAGGTTGCTGCCATCAATGTCAATAATCCTCTTCTCTCTCCTCCAAATGGCTCCTGAATCATCATCCAGTATTTCGGCCCAGCATCACATATGCTCCTTTATTTTGTGTCAGGAGTGAACAACTGAGGGTATAGACATTTATTTGAGTGCACTATATTTCCCCTCCTTTGAAGGTCTAGATATTGCCACTGCATAAATACTGCCCCAAGGGCTCTCCCTAGCAGTTCCTGGGATAAAGTTATTTTCTTCCTCACAGGGGTTCTCATATTGAGGAAATAAACATGAGGTTTCTATCCAAAGTCCTTTGCTTTTCTTTTCAGGTGTCCTGGCCACTCAGATGAGAGGGGCTGAGAAAGTGCTCCTCTCCTCACTGTGCTGCTGACGGCCTGAACTTCTCTCTTTCTTCTCCCTGCCGTGTCCTGCAATGTTCATTGACCCCAAACCCCACCAACTGCTCCATCAATAAGCTGTTTGCTGCCTGTGGATCAATGTACCACCACGTTGTAGGAAAGAAAAGACGGCCACGCGTGTCTTTAGCAGGCTACTTGTTCCGGTGTTTTAATTGTGCACAGAGATCCCTTGATGAGCTTAAGGGATTCTATCCATCACCCAGTGAGAGCTGCGGATAAAGACATAACTGCAGGTTGTGGCAGTGTAGAAAGGTGCAGACAAGGCAATAGACAGGAACTCTGTTCTCTGAAAGCAAAGAAGGGGAATAATCTTTTGGGGCTAGATCACAGCTCCTAGCATTTGCCCCTTTTGGAGGTAGTTACGGCAAACGATGTGGTGGGAGCAGATCTAGGAGAAATTACAGCAAAATGCCTCCAGGAGAAGCATGTTTTGGAGGGCTGGCAGCCCGCATGCTACCCACCTGGGCAGGACCAGAAGCAATGTGTGTGGCACTGGCAGGCCTTCTCCACGGTGCGAAACATGGAGCATCAGAAATGTCTTCTTGTGGGGTTTCCGGTCTTGTTTTGCGGATGTATCAGTTTGAGCCAATGTGGGGAGATTCAGACAAGTCACAGACGCGGATCCTGGCTTGTCTGGTGTCTAGGCAAGGACCTGGCTCCCTTCCTTAGCTCCAGGCTTCCTACCCCAAGCCAGCAAGGCTGCTACGCTTGGGTGTCTCAGCTCCTGAGAGCTTGCTGAGTGACAGTGGGAGACTGAGAAAAGACCAGCTACCAGCCAGCCAGCACCCCAGCAGCTCGGGTATCATGTCTGCAAGGTCTTCTCAGGCAGGACTCAGTGTGCCTCACAAACCTTCACCCATCGCACTGGCCCTACTGCTCTGCAGTGCTGGAGGTGAAAATAGCCAGTGCTGACAGGCTGGAAAGAGAAATGCAAAGAGAGAAGGAGGCTTGGTAAAGGTCAAAGTAGCGATAAGTAGAAGCAAACTCCATGCCATCTCCTTACAGTCTTCAAGGAAAGCTGACTTCTCCCAGGCCTGAGTGGTGCATCTTCTCCCTGCTCGTCTCAACAGCCTCCTCACCTCTGCCTGCGCAGCAAGCTCCCTGCCTCTCTGCTGAAGCTCCTGTTCCTCCCACCCACCTCCTCCCCACCCCTGTATGCCTGTACTTTCTCTTATTTCTGTAAACTCCGTTTCTCTCTTGGTCAGTGAAATTTCTCCCTCCACCCAGAGATCCCCATCAGACCCAGAAGGCAATTACCAGCAGGAGGGAGCAGGCACTTGCCCGGCCACAGAGCACGCAGGCTGTAATAAACCACAAACAGATAAATTCAGGAGGTATCATCCATCAGAGCAGACAAGCCCCTGGTGTCTGATGCAGGTCTGTGCTTCTATGCTTTAACCCCAAGGCAGGTGGTTAAAACATGTGAATGTTGGATATGGCAGTTCCACTTCAGACTTCTTCTCATTTCTGAGAATACTAGCACTCTGCAAAAGTGTTTGGTGGAACAATTTCCAGCCCATCATTTCTTTTCAGATTGTTTTGATTCCATACATCGCTGTTCGTGACTGCTGATGTGTAACTGGTCAGGTGGTTTTTCCTCTCACCAGTTGTATTCTTGAAATGTTTAAACCGGAGAATAATGACTAGCAGAAGGTGAATATTGAATCTCTTGCCTCTGGTACCAACTTTCAGGCAAGTAATAACTTATCCTAGATACAGTGGATCTCTCTCCAAGAGTTTCTAAATATTTTCACCACATTATGCTCAAAGATAGAATTGCTTGGGCTTTGGGGGTTTTGGTGGGGTTTTTCAGGCTTTTTTTCCTGAAGAGTCCATGTTTCACACAGTAGGTTTAGGGTGGAAAGCAGAGGTTTGGAGCTTTCCTCACCACTACCACTGCACAGGGCTGGTTGCACATTCTGCAAACTAAATCTAGAAAATTGCTGGATGAAAGTAAATTTCTTTCACAGGATTTTTTAAGAGGAATTTATGAGCTGCTCTCTGTCTGTGTGTGCACGCATGTGTGTGCGTGTGCACACGCAGGGAAGAGGCCCGTGGGCTGTAGGAGCCATGGCCCATGTCTACATGCAGTGGTCCATGTGCAGCGTAACCGTGTGGGAAAGCAGACGTGGTGGGGGCAGGGGGAGCTCTTTGCTACATCTCAAATATCATTTTTCAGCAGGCAGGGGTTTGCAGGACTCGGTGTATACTGCAGGGAGGGGGAAGCCAGGGAGAAGGGAGGTCTGCCTCTGGGGAACATCAGCAGCCCATGGTGGGGGGGGGGAAGCCCCCTGAGCAGAATAGGGTTTCCTCCCATATGGCGTTCGCAGCCAGCTCTGCTTCAGCAGCTTTGCCTCTAAGGAGAGGCCACAGAGTTTCCCATAGCAACATTTTTTAATAACAGGCAAAGAGAGCATCAGCTGCCCCTGAAGACACTAAAAGAAGGTCAAGCTGCAGGAAGCGTCTTCACGCTTCACCCACCCTGCCTGTAACTTACTTCTGCTCTCACAGCAACCCGTGGCCTAGCTCTGCCTCTTGTACTGGTTCCTGTTTCATGCGCATAAACAGCAACCTGCCAGTGTCGCTGTCGGGGGGAGCGAGCCTGGCTCCCTGAGGGAGGAGACCGCTCACAGAGGCCCATCAGGCACAGAGGAGCAGCCCTACAGTGCCAGCACCCTAGTGATGGGTGCCTGAGGAGGATGCAGAGGAACTGGGCACCTTCCCCCAGGGCAGGGTCAAGCCTCAAAGCACCAAGCGGTGCGACACCTCCCTTCACACCTCTTCCACTCCCCACACCCCTTGGACACCCCCCATTTCTTCCACTGCGGCTGCTCACTCTGCTTTCAAAAGGCAACAAGGGCCGAGCTCAGTGCTGAGATCTCCAGCACCACACTTCCAGCCCAGCGCTCACGTTTGGTGGTTTGCTTGCCCTCTTTTCGGGGATGTCACCACTGGCTGGCTTTGCCGAGTTACTGCTGGGTGGTCCCCAGGGACCGGGAAGGAAAACACCACGCTATCGATGCCCATGGGGTAAACGCCCTGTTCCCCCTAGCCGGTTTCCTAGAGCCGTTCCTGCAGGCAACAGAGGCAGGTGGCTGCGTTAAGGGCCAGAAGAGCGTGTTAGATCTGGGTGGTACCATGGGGAAAATGAGCAGAGTAATTGTTACTGCTCGGGCTGAAACAGAGCAAAATACAAACCTCTTTTTGTTCATCCCTTCTCCTCACATATGTACTTTGCATTTTTAATAAAGATTGACTTATTTTTTAATTGCCTTCCATTTGTTTATTAAGCCTAAAACTCTACAGAAAAAAAATGTGTCATCCAGACAAGACTAACAGGCGCTGCCAGCTGTATTTATAGCTCCACCACCCTCTGCTGAGATGTTGCTTTGGAACAGTGCTGGCCCTGAAGAAGCTGTTACCTTGCACAGTAGTTACAAAGGCAAGATTTATTGTGTGTCTGCCCAGAGGTGCTGGCACTTGCAGAGGGAGGACAACTGGCATCCCTGGAGAAGGCTACTGCTCCAACCCTCGTCTGTCACCCACACACATGTGCCCTCATCCTTTTCCCCAGGGAGACATTGTGCAGACACTGAAGTTGCTGGAGTGGATGCAAGAGCGCACGGAGGAGAGGGAGCATCAAGCAGAAAGCTGTCAGATACTAAGAAGCATCTTGCAGTGGCTATTAAGTGCTGCTAGATGAGTATATAATCATAAGCTTGTCAGGGCTTGATTTGTTTTGGTTATCTGCCCAATGTTAAAGACATATACATCTGTTTCTGAAACCACCACAAGGTAAAATGCCGCTGCCCTCACTCCTGATCATATGGGAAAATGGATTGACTTCAAGAGAGAAAGTCAAGGCAGGGCAGCTCCTGATGGTAGGGCAGTCAGGGGCCACCTGGGACCCCTGAGGTTTAGGGGACTAACATCCATTATATTTTACATATTGGCTGGGAACGGAAAAACCTCCATCTATCTCCCCCAGAGGAAACCTACTGCATCAGCATACAAACTCCCTTTGTCAGGGAGTGAAAATGAAACAGCCTTAGTAGGTCCCTTCTGGGCCATTTCCCTGAGAAAAGCCGGGGGGGGGGATTATCTCTTCCAGCTCATTTTGTTCTGATGTTTTTTCAGTCTTACTTGAAATTTGGCTTCCCTCCTTATCGCTGGATACTGTCTCACAGCCACACATCCAGCTCCGTTTGTTCCTTCCTAAATCTTCCCAGTACTTCCGTGCTTTAGTGCTGTCGTTCCCAGACGGAGGTTCCCCTTCAATTCAGCTAGACGCTCTCCCTCCTCCCCTGCTGTCCTGCAGGCTGACGGGTGCTGTACCGGTGCTCAGCCATAGCTTACACAAGTGCTGTAGCTTGGTCTCTCTTCATCTCACCCCACATGTCCATCCCTGAAATGCTTTTGCAGTTGCTCTCTAGGCTCATTCTGGGTTGCCAGGACCCTTCTGATGCCACAAGTCTTGCTATTGAAGGCAGCAGCCCCTTGTTCTCCCTTCCCTCACATCAGTGTAGCTGCTGCCCAGAGGATTTAATCTAGGTAATTCCAAAGGGGGAGGTCTGAGCAGCCCTGTCAGCCCTTCCCACTTGGGGAGTGAGGCAACAGGACTGCTGTTTTGATATGACACATAACCGATAAACCCAGTGATTGAAGAGATTATGAGCAAAGAGGGTTAGCTGGGAAAGTAATCCATCGTGGACATGAGGCTGCTCTGTTTCCCTGTGCGTGATCCGTTCAATACCATAAGATCCTGCAGATAGATCTTTCCTTTACCACCGCCTAACAGTCACAACACACACAGACAGTTGCTGCTTTGGGCAGAAGGGGCACAGAGCCTCCCTGCAGCTTGAGGAAGGTGTGTGTTACTCTCCACGGGGCACTGCCTCTTAATTACATCCGCTGAAAAGACTTAAATGAACCCTGTGGCTTGCAGAGTCATGAGGCTCCTAAGGATGCTGTGATGCAGATGCGGTCAAGGAAATATTAAGATAGCAGCAAGGAGGGATTGCACATTCCCACCTGGAAGAGAGAGAAGAAAACAAAGAAACGCAGCTCCCAGAAGCAGTTGAAATGCAGAGGAGAGGCCACCAGCCGCGGGCACACACCTCCTCCGCTGCAGATAGGGTCCATTGCCTGTCTGAGGGCACAACATCTTCCCTTCTGCCAACCCTGCAGGAACCAGGCGGGAGGTGCTGACAGCCAGTCGCACACCTCTGCCACCAGCATCGACACCACGCATCGCTGCCAGGTGCTGCCAGGCGCAGGGCTGGTCATGTCCCACGGGCACAGAGCTGGTCATGTCCCACCAGTGCCATGGAATCGGTGCTGTGATGAATTGTCTCCAAGGGCAGTGAGGTGGGCTGGGGGCAAGGGCCATGGCGGCAGCATTCATCCCACAGCACCCCTCCTCTGCAGGCAGCCGAACCGGGGAACTTCATTTTTTGGATGAATCAAGGCCTCAAAGTTTCAAAGCAACCCTGGGGAACATGGTCGTGTCTCACGCAGCAGTTTTAATGGCAGCTGTGTGGATAAGTACCCTGGACTGCTTTGAATATCACAAAAAAGATCTGAAGCAGCAAGTCATCAAAAGGCTCATTGTATTTCCCACAAACATTAATTTTCCGCCGAGAATTCCAGATCAAGAAACGACATTTTGCTTCCACTTCTCATGTCAGCGGCATGAGAGATCTAACTCATTCTTCACTCTGAACCTGTGCCGGGCATTGTTAGCTGGCTTCTGCGATGTGCTCCAGATGCAGAGGATGAAGCGGTGCCAGTGTATCTCTCACTTTCCCTCTGGCAGCCTTCCCCCGCTGGTGAGCCATCCGGCCAAAGTCAGCCCGACCGCCCGGCCATGGCAGCGATGCTCTTGAGGCTCAGCCCAGCTCAGCAAATGACTCTGAGCTTCTTCAGGCTGAAAACTGCTCAGGACGGGGTAAAGTACATTGTTGCTGCTGCTGCTGCGGGTATTTTCATGAGTTGCTTCATGCTAAAGCCCCATCCCCCTCTATTAGTCTCCAGGCCACCAGCAGCAATAAATGCCTCCCCTTTGTTCCACCTTCTGCAAGAGTTTCACTCAGTAGGAGCAGGGTGAAACTGCTTCTGAATCCCTTTACTGATCATGAACGTGGATCACATCAAAGATAACCGTCCCTCCCACTCCTGAGAAGGAAATGGTATCACCCTGCAGACTGGCTTCTCCTTACAGTTCTTTAAATCCTCAAAGAAAGCTCCATTTTTCAATGCTGTCCACCCAGTGTTTCACGCTTTTCCACCAGTCCTGATCTGTGGCCCATAAATATCTTCAGTTGCTGGTGCAGAGAGCTGCACAGAGAGTTTAGGCGCTGTCTTGGCTTAGTTTTCCTTTGCTTCCTTTCCAGAGTCTCACCAGAGCAGACCAGGGACTTCCATGTGCCTGCAGACCTCAGGCAGAGAGCTAAACCATCCTTGAGCACAACAAATTCTAGTTTGGGTCATATATTAGCAAGCTCCTCCACACAGCATGTCCAAGTTTCTGTTTCTCAAAGAACAGGTAACTGTAAAGGCCAAAATTCATTTCCATTTTAATCCTGTCATAATTATAGTAGGTGACTGTGAAGAAGGAAATTAGTGGCTGTCTTTCCATTGTAGAAAACTGAATAATTCAGACACCTTCTTCAGGCCTCCTCCTCTTTTCCCAAGATAATAATCATCCCACATTTTAGTGCTGCAACAAAACCAGCCACCCGGGACTTCACTGTATTCACTAGGCTTCATACTGACAGGAGGAGAAAGCACGGATCCTCTTGCCATTGGAGTGAAAAGAGAATTTTATTTAGTTGCTGGAACATTGTGATGTATTTGTGCATTTCTGGCTCCCTTGGAGGACGGGCAGTGGTGGGTACCCACATGTACAGGTATCTGCTCACACGTGCCACGTTAGGGAGGATGTTTATGCAGCCCAAGACTGGGGAGTCAGCTGAAATGGGAAAAAACCTCGCTGCAGATTTCCTCTGTGACTTTGGCCACATCACTTTGTCTGTGACTCATTCCTCCACCTGCAGAGAGAGCGGCATAAGCACTGCCTGCCTGCAGCTGCCGGCCACGAGACGGAGCGTATGCAACGAGTGCCAAGGGCTCAGCGACCACCGTGACAGGCAGCATTAAAGAGTTATTCCTCACCCTGCATAACTGGTCCCCAAACCTCCAAGCAGCATCGGCATGCCGATCCCTGCCGGCAGCCCGCACAGCGTGGATTGGGCTAGGCTGGCTCCTGCATCAGGCTTTAAACCTGCACAGACGGAGGCGAACACGGAGGGCTCCAGCCCAGCACCCTGCGCTCTCTAGATCCCTGAAACAGAGAGCCTTGTTCGGAGCAGCATGGGTGAATTTAGCTGAAGAGGTAAAAGTTCAGGGGCTGTCAAATTATACGGGATCAGAACCAGGCTAAATTTGTATGGACCTACAGACCACAGTCCTTAGCTGGTAAGTTACAAACAGGCGATGCCTCCAAGGGAAAGCAATTGTGAGGAACAAATGATGAACAAGGGAAAAGTGGCAGTTTAAGAAAAAAGCACACCTTCCCTTGATATTACAAAAGTTACCGTATCTTTGCAGTAACTAAACAAGGTTTGTTCCTTTAAAAACATCCTGACTGAGGGGAGCTCTCCAGACAGACAATTTCAGGAATACATACGCAGGGAGTCTGCAAATACCTGTGCGAATACATGAAAAAGAGATGAAAAGGCTCTAAAGGCAGCTGGAAAAACCGCTGAAAAATCTATGACTCAACACTATTGAGACGGATAATGTGGATAAAAATGTCCTGAGAACAAAAGAAGTCCTAAAATTGTTATAGATCTTTTATCAGATGAAGATAATGATATACCTAATATTCCTGCACAAAAAAAACCCCAGCAGTATCCAATAAATTTTTATCTTCTGTATTCTGAAAGAAACTAGGTGGCATGTTAGTATCCTATGAGACTAATGCCTTATTCTACTCTATTCTATGTCCACAGCAAAAGTTGTTGAATATCCTTTACTAGAGATAAGTATTTCTAAATCGAGACACCTAGATAATGGTCAAAAGGTTTCTAAAAGCTCTCTGAAGACCTCTCTAGGTAATGTCAATTTTTAATAAAATTTGGGAAAACTGAGAATTGCCTGCAAACTCTAAGGGAAAAATCGTTCCATTAGCACTTTAATATTATAAATGGGACAGCAAAGAGAGAGGGAGAGGGAGAGGGAGAGGGAGAGG